>Ga0182024_10019202_pt1 | contig 12630 bp, 8 predicted proteins | sample P32metaG_FD_120480 | JGI IMG/M metagenome (GOLD analysis project Ga0182024, IMG submission 120480) | Permafrost microbial communities from Stordalen Mire, Sweden - P3-2 metaG (Illumina Assembly) | ecosystem: Environmental > Terrestrial > Soil > Wetlands > Permafrost | place: Sweden: Stordalen... | reverse complement strand
TGATTGGAAAAGTGGGCCAGATTCCCGTGGCAGCGATGCAGGGCCGCGTGCATCTATACGAGGGCTATTCGCCAAAAGAAGTGGTTTTTCCGATGCGAGTGTTCGGGCGCATGGGAATTCGCGCCGCGATCCTTACGAACGCCGCCGGCGCGATCAATCTCGATTTCAGCCAGGGAGCGCTGGTGGCGATTCGCGACCACATCAACCTGCAAGGCTCGAATCCTTTGGTCGGCCCGAATGACGAGCGATTCGGCGTGCGCTTTCCCGATATGACCCACGCCTATCACAAGCCTTATCGCGAAGCCGTGTTTTCAGAGGGGAAAAAACTGGGGATCAAGGTTCATGAGGGAGTGTATGCAGCTCTCTCGGGACCAAGTTTCGAAACACCATCCGAAATACGCTATTTCAAGATGATCGGTGCAGATTTAGTGGGCATGTCCACCGTGCCGGAAGCGATCGTCGCGCGTCACATGGGCATTCGCGTCCTCGGGATTTCCTGCGTTACAAACATGGCTGCGGGCATTCTTGACCAGCCGATCAGCCACGCCGAAGTGCTAGAAACTGGCGAACGCGTGAAGGCTGATTTCGTGGCGCTGCTTCGCGGAGTGATCCCACGCATCGCAGCGGATGTCAATTAACGCTCAACTAGATTTTTGGCTTCGCTCGCGGACGATCCGTCCGAGCAATGATGCGGCTTAGCTAACCGGAAGCCGCGACAATCCAGAGCTACAATTTCCCCTATTGTATGATCGCAATATGGTTTTAGAAGGCTAAGGGAATCTTGGACCTCCTCATCACAGGCGGCACGGTAGTCACGATGGATGCAGACCGTCGTGTGATCGAAGACGGCGTGGTCGCGGTACGCGGGGACACCATCGCCACCGTGGGCGAACGCTCGGCGACGGACTTGCGAGAAGGCGCAGCTAAAACGATTGACGCGAGCGGGTCGCTGGTGCTGCCGGGCCTGATCAACGGACACGCTCACGCGGCGATGAGCCTTTTCCGCGGTTTTGCGGACGATCACAGCCTCGACGACTGGCTGCAAAAATATATTTTCCCTGCGGAAGCGCAGAACGTTACCGAAGAGTTCGTCACCTGGGGAACACGGCTCAGCGCGCTCGAAATGGTGCGCGGCGGGATCACTACGTTCGCGGATATGTATTATTTCGAGGACGCCGTTGCCCGAGCCACCAAAGAAGCGGGGATGCGAGGAATCCTCGGTGAAACGATCGTGGATTTTCCGGCGCCCGATCATCGCACACCAACCGAAGCGCTGGCTTACACGGAAAACTACATTCGCGCCTGGAAGAACGATTCGCTGATCACGCCTGCGGTGGCGCCGCATTCGATTTACACCCTTTCGGAGAAGAATTTGCAGTCGGCGGCAGCTTTGGCGAGGCGTCATGGGGCACCCATATTGATGCACGTCGCGGAAGCCCCTTTTGAGACAGCGATTAGCCGCGCGAAACACGGGCTTTCTCCTGTCGCGTATCTGGAACGCATCGGCCTGCTCGGAAACGATCTCATTGGCGCGCACTGTATTTGGGTGGATGCCGCGGATATTGCCGCGCTCGCGCGACACGGAGTCGGCTGCGTCCACAACCCTTCCAGCAATATGAAACTGGCTTCCGGCGTGATGCCGGTTACCGAATTGCTGGCTGCGGGGCACGCGGTCGGGCTGGCTACGGATGGCGCGGCCAGCAACAACAGCCAGGACCTGTTCGAAGAAATGGACATTGCCGCAAAGCTGCAGAAAATCGCCCGCATGGACCCGAGAGCGTTGCCTGCGAAGCAGGCACTCGAAATGGCCACGATTGGCGGGGCAAGGGCGCTCCATCTAGAAAAGCAGATCGGATCGCTGGAAGAAGGCAAAAAGGCTGATTTGATCCTGGTGGATACCAACGGCCCGCACGCGATTCCTATGTACAACGTCTATTCGCAGCTGGTGTATGCCATGAAGGGTGCGGATGTAAAGACCGTGGTGATAGCGGGAAAGGTCGTGATGGAAAACAGGCAGATGCACACGCTCGATGAAGAGAAAATCGTCGCAAAAACCCGTGAATACCGCAAGAAAGTGGCGGGCATATGAACCGGCGCGGCCCGAAGCCATGCAGCGTGAAATTCACGGCGATTCTGATCGCAGGCGTGCTGCTAGTGGGCCAGATCCCCGCGTTCGGCTGGGGGCCGGACGGGCACACCTACGTTAATCAAGTTGCCGCAGAAAAAATTCCAGCGTCCATGCCGGCTTTTCTGCGAACGAACGCCGCTACCGCTCGCATTGCGTACCTTGGGACAGAGCCTGACCGGTGGAGAGGAAAAGCCGAGTATGCTCTGAACAACGCGCAGAGCCCCGATCATTTTATATATCTCGAAAGGATTAAAGGATTAGGCGACTTGCCGCGCGGACGCTACGAATTCTATGAATTGCTTTATGCAAAGCGCGCCAGCGCGAAGAGCAGTCCCGACGATTACCTGCCCGAAAATGTAGGCCTGCAACCATATATCACCATGGAAATTTTTGAGCGTTTGCGGGCGGCGTTCCGGGAGTATCGCATACTTAAACAAGCCGGTCAGCCAACCGATCCCGTGGAACAGGATATTATTTTTTATGCGGGTTGGATGGGGCATTACGTGGCAGACGGAGCCCAGCCGCTTCATACAACTATCCAGCATGACGGATGGGTGGGGGCCAATCCGAATGGGTTCACGACCGTTCCCGGCATCCACTGGCGATTCGAGAATGATTTCGTGCATCCGAACATCCATGCGAAAGATTTCGCGGCGCTCGTGAATCCTCCTCAAAGGCTGCTGGATCCGTTTCAGGACTACCTCCATTACCTGCGTATGTCGTACGGATTCGTTGAGCAAGTCTACGATTTTGATAAGAAGAAAGCGTTCGATGGACCCGGAACACCGGAATCATTGAAGTTTACGACCGAGCGGCTTTCCGCGGGAGCGCAAATGCTTCTGAACTTGTGGTACACGGCCTGGCTGCAAAGCGGCGAAATAGAAAAGGACTGACCAGAACGGCGGCTGATGCGCGGCCAGATGGGAGCACCCTATTTGGGTTGCGTAACGAGAGACGCATCCGCCTGCTGACGCAGGCTCAAATACTTCTCAAGGATTACATCCAGTTCCTGGGAGCGAATGGGTTTTGAAAGATAACCATCCATCCCGGCCGCCAGACAACGTTCCTGGTCGCCTTTCAGCGCATGTGCCGTTAGCGCGATGATAAGCTGATGTTTCCCAGTGGACTTTTCTCCTCTGCGAATCGTGGAGGTGGCTTCCAAGCCGTCCATCTCCGGCATTTGGACATCCATGAACACCAGATCAAAAGGTTGGGCTTGGAGCATCTCAAGGGCCTGGACTCCATTCGCGGCGACGGCGACTCGATGGCCGCGCTTTTCAAGCAGGCGCGTGGCGAGCCGCTGGTTCACGAGATTGTCCTCCGCGACCAGCACATGCAACACTTCCGATGGATGACGCGCGTCGTGCAGGGAATATCGCGTGATCAGCGGAATTGCTCCAGATCGTTGCTCGGCGCCCAATACCCGCGCGATTGCTTCGCGCAGTTCCGTTTGCCGAATCGGCTTTAGCAGGTAAGCCGATATGCCGAGAGCCCTGCAACGCTCCGCATCCCCCCTGTGACCGGCTGAAGTGAGCATCATGATCGTGGCGGCGGAAATCTCCGGTCTCTGACGGATTCGTTCTACCAGATCAAAGCCGTCCATATGTGGCATATGCATATCGGTCAACACGAGTCTGTAGGGCGCGCCCGCATCGAAGGCCTTGAAAAGCTCAAGGAGCGCTTCTTCGCCTCCGTTGACAGGCGTTGACTGCATTTCCCAGCGATTCAGCATTCCTTTTAGAATTCGCTGGTTCGTTTGATTGTCATCCACGATCAGCGCTTTCACCCCGCGTAGAATTTCAGGATGGGCAATCTCTCCAACTTCAGGCTTTTGTTCCGACGTTTCCACCTTGGCAGTGAAGTAAAAGCGACTCCCCTTTCCGGGCTCGCTCTCGAGCCACATTTTGCCACCCATCATTTGAACCAAGCGCGCTGAAATCGTGAGACCCAAGCCCGTGCCGCCATACTTTCGAGTAGTCGAAGTGTCCGCCTGGGCGAACGGATCGAAAATGAGTCGCTGCTTATCCTCAGGTATTCCGATCCCTGTATCGGAAACCAAGAAACGTAGAACACACTCTTCAGGCTGGCTGTCTTCCAGCGACACTTTCAAAGCAACTTCACCCTGATGAGTAAACTTAATGGCATTACCAACGAGATTGACGATCACTTGCCGAAGGCGATTGGGATCGCCCTTGACCATCTCGGGAACATCAGCAGATAGCTCGCACAATAGTTCGAGGCCCTTTTCATCCGCTCGAATCGCAACGGTCTTAAGCGTTTCCTCGAGGGTGTTGCGGAGGTTGAAGTCAATCGTCTCCAAATCCATTCTGCCGGCCTCGATTTTAGAGAAGTCCAATATGTCGTTGATCACGCCCAGGAGGGAGTCGGCCGAGAGTTTTACCGTCTCGAGATACTCGCGTTGTTCAGTTGACAAGTCGGTTTCTAAAGCCAAATCGGTCATGCCCATTACGCCGTTGAGAGGGGATCGAATTTCGTGGCTCATGTTCGCGAGGAATTCACTTTTTACGCGACTGGCCTCCTCCGCAACATCCTTGGCGCGAGAAAGTTCTGCCGTGCGTTTCTGGACCCTCCCTTCCAGCTCATTGTTCAGATTCTGCAAGGCAACATCCCTTTGGCGGATGCGCTCCAACATGTCGTTGAACGCCGTCACCACGGTGCCAATTTCATCTCTGCTTTCGACAATGCCTCTCAAGGAATAGTCTTCGCGTTTCGAGACATTCTCGGCAAGACCGGCAAGCCTCAGAACCGGATCGGTAACCATTTGCAGGGCCCGCATGGAAACAAAATACGTGGCCAATAAAGAAATGAGCAGTATGAGGGACGCGATTTTCGCGTACTCCCACAGTTTCGTCTGAAGTTCAGTCAGGTCCGAAACAATTGCTATCGATCCAACCCGCTCCTTTCCCCACAACACGGTTTCGGGAGAGCACGACGGAGTCCCGCGTAAAGCGGACTCCGTCTTTGTGCTCTGAAACTCTATCGAAGGCTTCACCAACTCCGTTGCGCTTGTATTCGGCGAACGTCTTGCCATTCACGTCATACAACTGAGCGGCCAGAATGCGTGGATCGGCTCGCAGCGCGCTTAGTAAATCGGACGCAGCCTTATGATCATTGAACAGCAACGACGCAGCTGCATTTGCTCCGACCGTATCCGCAAGTATTGAGAGCGCGTTGGTCCGACTCGTTCTAAAACTCGTGCGTTCATATGCGGCTAACCCGAAGCAAGCGAGGATGAGGCCGAAAGCGCTCGAGAAAAGAATCAGCACCGTCAACTTGCGTCGTATGGATAGGTCCCTGAATATCACGCTCTATTCCTTAATTTCGTTTTTGCCAGAATTTTCTCTATGTACCGCTGCGGAGCAAAGGTCTGGCGTTCATCCGCAGGTTCGGCACTCGTTCCAGTTGAAACTCTCGTGGCTTCAAGGGTGCCCCTGTGCCGTGCATGCGGTTCACGTCACAAACTCCCACCGACCGGGCCACCCACAAGCTTCCGCGAATCAGGGGGATACCTTTCGTAATCGTCCGATTCAGGAAATATCTTTAGGGCTTTCAGGATGAAGGGGCCAACTTGGCGGCGAATCTCGCTATCCCGAATTGACTCGGCTAGAATGCAATGGATGAGCGTTATTGAAAAAGTGCTTGCAGCGAATAAAGATTACGCACGCACACACGAACTGCGTCCGTTGACGCCGCGACCGGCGCTAAGACTTGCCGTTCTCACCTGCATGGACACCCGCCTTTCCATCCTAACTTTGGGACTCAAGACCGGGGACGCACACATCATCCGAAATGCGGGGGGGATCGTGACGGAAGATGTCCTGCGATCGCTAGTTATCTCGCACCACTTGCTCGGCACCGAAGAAATTATGGTGATCAACCATACCGATTGTGGACTAATGAAGGCGAGTGAGGACGAATTGCGCAGCACGATACAGAATCGAACTGGAACGGCGGCAGTGACTCCCGCGTTCTTCTATGCCTTCCAGGACATCGACAAAAATGTCCGGCAGCAGCTGCAGAAGCTGCGGACGCATCCCTGGATCCCTAAGGAAATGGCTATTCGAGGCTTCGTCTATGATGTAAGCGACGGCTTACTCCGCGAAGTTCACAACGATTGATCAATCTATTTAGGGGCGATCTGGTGGCGATTTGACAGCGAACAGGCGGCTAATTCCCAGGAAAGTTTGGATTGAGCGGGAGTCGGTGCTAGTTCTCGAAGCTAAATTTCGTGGATGCGAGGCGGTAAAGCCGGCGCCACAAGAAGTGATTCACGGTGACGACGATCGTGGCCATTACGACGGTGGCGCCTAATAGCAGCGGAAAGTTGCCCGCGTCTGTAGCCTGGCTGATCACCGACCCAAGTCCGGTGACGGAAAATGTCTGGCCGCGAAAACGAAAATATTCCGCGATGATGCTGGCATTCCAGGCTCCTCCGGAGGCGGTGACGAAGCCGGTGATCAGATAGGGAAAAATTGCGGGCAAGAGCAGGACCCGCCAACGCTCCCAGCCCGAAAAACGGTAGATGCCGCACACTTCCTTCAAGTCCGCGGGTATAGCGCTCGCACCTGCGATCACATTGAACAAAACATACCATTGGGTACCGAAAAGCAGGAGCACGATGGAGCCAATTCCTAATCCGCCGCCCGCATGAATCAGCATCAGCAAAATGATGGGAAAGAGCGCAGTGGCCGGGACAGATGCAGCGATTTGCGCCACCGGCTGAGCGATCGACGAAAGGCGCGGGTTCAAGCCGATCATCACACCCACGGGAATGGTCCAAAGGCCGGCCAGGGCAAGTGTGAGCTCCACTCGCAGAAACGTGGCGCCGGCGCCGGCAAAGATCGAGCGAATTTCTCTTCCGTTCAGCGAACTTAGAAGCCCGAACATTCGAACGCAAGCATAAGCGATTCCGACGAGTGCAGCCGCACCAACGATTCCCATTATCCATCGCGATGCGCTGCCTGACCGCGTACTTTGGGCCGCAGACGATTGCCGGCGGGCAAAGAACAGATCCAATCGCTCGCGCGCAGGCCGGACAGAAGCGGCGGCAATGAAAGGCAAAATTTTAGAGTGCTTCAAAAACTCGAGGACGGGTGAGCGTACTTCGTGAGTGGACTCCACTTGCTCGAATTTAAACTTCTGCCCCCATGCGATCACCGGACGCCAAATGAACTGGTCAATGAGGATGATTACGCCAATCATTACTGCAAGCCCCCAAATAATCGCCCTGGTGTTCCCTGCATTCGCGGCGGTCTGAAGGTAGGAACCAAGCCCCGGCAGACGCAGATCGCGGTTTCCCAAGACGAACATCTCGCAGGCGATCAGGAAAAACCAGCCGCCCGCGACAGACATCATGGAATTCCAGATGAGCCCGATCGCAGACCAGGGAAGCTCTATCTGCACGAATTTCTGCCAGGGGCTCCACCGGTAAACTTGCGCGGCTTCGTGCATCTCGCGAGGGATGCTTTTCAGTGAAGAATAAAAGCTGAAGGCCATGTTCCACACCTGTCCGGTGAAGATGAGCAGGATGGAACCGAGTTCGATACCGAACTGGCGGGTAGGAAAAAGGGCCGCCATCGCAAGCATTACGCCTGGTAAAAAACTAAGGACGGGAATCGATTGCAGAGTATCGAGCAGCGGCACCATGATTCGCTCCGCACGCCGGTTGTAGGCGGCGATGTAGCCATAGGCGACGGCAAAAACGAGGCTGATGAAATAGGCGATGGCGATGCGCAACACCGAAAACATTGCATACTTCGGAAGCACGCTCGGCGAGAGGCTGATCTCGGCGCTTCCGCTAACGGGCGCCACCCACGTGCGCGCTAGAGCCAGCAGGGCGTAGAACAGAGCAAGCCCTCCGAGCATGATCGGCACTTCGCGAAGCAGCGATGGCGCATGGGAAGGAAGCCATCCCCAGGTAGGAAGCTTGGCCGATGGCTTAACGAAGCGAGAATTCATGAGTGAAGTGCGGGAGTATCCGATTTGAGTTCGCTCTCGCCAGCACGGTGGAGATGGAGACGATCGGTTTCGGGATCGTAAGAGAAGATTTCGCCATAGCGGCCCCAATATAGGGCGGTCTCAATCTGCTTTTTGGTATCTTCCTCGGAGAAGTGCTCGTCCAGAAGATCGTGGAAGAATTGGAGCGGCATGGAACCGTTCGATTTGCTTTCAAGAGTCTTGTACATCAGCTGAAGAAGTCCCACGTGGGCCAGGGCTGCGTCATGGAACAGATGCTTTTGCGTTTCGACACCGGCCTCGGCGAAAATTTTCCCTTCCGGCGTAATCTCGACATCGCCTTCCTGCGCCTTGGCAAAACCGAGCATTGTGCTGGCCTCGACGATGGGAAGCAAGTCGTCCACTTCGAGATGAAGGTCGTCAGCGACGTGATAAAGGTCTTCAGAGCCGCCGCGGTCGAGCAGAAGTTCGAGCAGGCCCGTAACGCCGCCGGGCCGGGCATGCGGCAGCGCTTGAGGGACGGGCTTGGTCTGTTTCTCGAGGGTGGTGGGAGGCGGAAGAGTCAAGTCCGGCTGCGTCATCACTTTATAAATGTAGTCTACGTAGAGCAGAAAGGCCGCGGATTTCCGATCGCGCGGCTGCCGCAAAGGAATTCGAAAATCGGCGCGAATCCGGCCGGGATTGCGACCGAGGACGATAATACGGTCCGCCAAGAGAACCGCTTCCTCGATATTGTGAGTCACCATAAAAATGCCGCGCGTGGGAATTTTCCTGGCGAGCCACAAATCCAGCAATTCGCCGCGAAGATTCTCTGCCGTCAGTACATCGAGCGCGGAGAAGGGCTCGTCCATGAAGAGGACCTCCGGCTCGACGGCCAACGCGCGCGCGAAGCCAACCCGCTGCTTCATGCCGCCCGAGAGTTCCTTGGGGTAGGCATTCTCAAAACCTTTCAATCCCACGGTTGCGAGGGCGCGCAGCGCGGCGCGGTGGCGTTCCCGATGCGGCATGGCACGGGCTAGCAACGGCGCTTCCACATTCTCCAGCACGGTGAGCCACGGGAAAAGCGCAAAGCTCTGAAACACAATGGCGACATTGGGCGCGCACTGCGACACGCGCTTTCCATGCCAGAGAACCTCGCCGGACGTGGGTTCGCTCAAACCTGAGAGCATTCGCAGCAACGTGGACTTGCCGGAACCGGAGGGCCCGAGTAGTGCGGTGATCGTGTCGGCTTCTATATCCAGATTGGTCGCCGCGATCACCTGAATGGATCGGCCTTCAGGCTGCGGGAAACTTTTTTCAACGGCAAGCGCCTCGATGATGGGCTCGCGCGTCGCTGGCCTGGGAACTAGCTCTTCCTCCACGCCGGTCGTGGTTTGAATATTGGTTTGAATATCGCCGGATGGCTCCGTGTCGGCGGGGGCCGACAATTCGTTCATCAGAAATTGCCAGGCTTCCTCGGGAAGTTCATCGAGAAAGTCGTCGCGCGCTGCGGCGTTCATCGAGTTAACGATTGCCTGCAACTCTGCTAGCGGCCGGGCATGCAATAAGACGTAGGCATGGTAATAGGGGAAATGCGCGATCAGCCGGGCAGAGAGATCGACCGGGAGTTGGCGAAAAAGCGCGCGTTGCTGCTCGAAAGGAAGAGCGAAGATGGAATCTGCCGCTGCTTGCGGGCCAAGCGGCTGAAGCGATTCAACGGCGGATTTCCACTGTCTTTGAGCTAATTGCTCTTGAAGCTTCCCGGATACGGGGGAGTTCGCCATCACAAGAGTGAGCCTACTACAGTTTCATTACAGGTATTTTAATTGAAACGCGTCGGTCTTCCCGCTCGCGGGCGGTTCGCTGAAAGCACGGCTTTCAGGACCTGCAGTCAGCCAGACACATGCCCGCTCGTTATTTCTGATGAGCCACGATAAGCAGAAGAGCGAAGATCACGACCGGGATCATTCCGAGCAGAATATAGGGGAGCAGCCCGCGTGGCTGAGGCTTGCGGCTCGAATGCCAGTCTCGCGGAACCGCCTGCTGTGCGACGGCGACTTTTTGGGGGTCGCGCAAATCCAAACCGAAGTGCCGGGCGGAAGGATAGCGAAGTCTGGGATCGCGTTCCAGGGCTCGCCAGAGAATTTCCTGCAACTGGGGCGTAATCGCTGTGCCAAAGTGCGAGGGCGGCTCAGGATCGTTCATCAGGCGCTGATTCATCGCCACCAGTGGATTCGGTCCGCTGAAGGGCACGTGTCCGGTCAGCATTTCATACAGGATAATTCCGAGCGCATACACGTCGCTGCGCGCGTCTCCGCGCTTGCCTTTCACCTGTTCGGGCGAGATGTAATCGGGCGTGCCCATGGATTTGGTGAGATGGGCAAACGTCAGGCGGCGGCCGGCGACTTCTCCCGCCAGACCGAAGTCAATGAGCTTTACTGAATCTGCGGGGCCAATCATGATGTTTTCAGGCTTGAGGTCGCGGTGAATTACGCCCGCGCCGTGAATATACGCCAGCGCGTCGCAAATCCCGGAGGCGATACGCACCGCGCGATCGGGTGGAAATTTCTTTTCTTCGTCAAGCAGTTCGCGCAGTGGGCGGCCTTCCACCCATTCCATTACCGTATAAACGCGGCAGGGATCGAATTGCGGCAGGACCTTCGCCACGCCCGGATGATCAAATTTCCGGCCAAGGTCCGCCTCACGATGAAAGCGGTCGAAAAATAGGGGATCGCATTCCAGTTCAGGGTGCGGAATCTTGATGGCCACCGGCTGGCCGCTCCGCGTATCGATTCCGCGAAAAAGCGTTGCCATGCCGCCACGGGAGACCAGCTTTTCGATGCGGTAGTGGTCTAGGGTTTCACCCGGGTTGGGAGTTCCGATCATATTCGTTTGTGGCGGGGGCATGTTTGGTGGGGGAAGAATACGAGCACGGTTACGAGCACTCCCTCCAGCCCAGAGTGTTTCCTCCGCCGATACCGTACCCGGAGGACCTAAATCCGGCATAAAGCGGGCATAAGACATTTATAAACAGGGTAAAGAGCGCTTTCTTGCGGACTTATCAGGCTGGCCGTGGCGACGGTACTACACCTACAAGAGAAAAAACGACAAGCTTAGTTTCAAGCCTAGCCACGTAAAAGCATCGAGCGCGACCGCCGGAGCTTCAAGAAAGGGGCATCCGTACTCTCTCAACCGACAAAGCGCCAGCCGGCAGCGCGGCGCAGTCACTGCTAAAAAACGGAAGGCGGAGAATCGGCGGTACTCTCCGAATTGGAATTTAATCGACTCCGGCGGCCTCGCTGCGGCATCTATCTCATGTTGTTTCAAATGCTAAGAAGTCTAGAATTACCCTTTGCAGTAAACATGAAAGACGGGACCCGATCATGGCGAAACCAATTCTCCTGAGTGTTGACGACGATGCGGATGTGTTGCGCGCGATTGAACGCGATCTTCGTTCAAAATACGGCGCCGCCTATCGCGTAATAGGAAGCGATTCTCCCGAGGCGGCCCTCTCGATTTTGAACCAATTGAAATTGCGCAACGACAATGTGGCCTTGCTCCTGGCCGATCAGCGCATGCCCCATATGGACGGCGTATCATTTTTGCAGGAAGGAATGCGCATTTTCCCCGAGGCCAAGCGTGCGCTATTGACTGCATACGCCGATACGAACGCCGCAATCAGCGCCATCAACGAAGCAAACATCAACTACTTTTTCATGAAACCGTGGGATCCGCCCTCCGATCACCTCTACCCGCAGCTGGATGACTTGCTTGACGACTGGCAAGCCTCTCATCGGCCCGTGTTCGAGGGAATTCGAGTGTTGGGAACACGCTGGTCCCCTCGCTCGTACGAGTTGCGAGATTTCCTGGCCCGCAACCGCGTGCCTTATCAGTGGATCGATGCGGAGGCGTCCGCGAACGATCCGGAAACAAAACGCCTTCTAGACGCCCTAGGAACTGATGCGGCCAGCCTGCCTGTCGTGCTTTTCCCGGACGGAGCAAAGCTTCTCGAAGCAGCTCCGGCACAGGTTGCGCAGAGAGTCGGGCTCAAAACGCGCGCCGAGACGAACTTCTATGATCTGGCGATCGTAGGCGGCGGGCCGGCCGGTTTGGCAGCCGCCGTGTATGGCGCATCGGAGGGCCTGAAAACCGTGATGATCGAGCGCGAGGCTCCGGGCGGCCAAGCTGGAATGAGTTCGCGCATCGAGAACTACCTCGGATTCCCCACGGGACTCAGCGGAGGCGATCTGGCGCGGCGAGCCGTAGCGCAGGCCCAACGGTTCGGCGTGGAAATTCTTGCGCCGCAAGAGGCAGTGAGCGTGCGAGCGGAAGATCCATACCGATTCATTAAGCTATCGGACGATAGTGAACTTTCTTGTCATGCATTGATGGTTGCCACCGGAGTGCAATGGCGTCGATTGGAGGCTCCGGGCATCGATCGATTGCAAGGAGCGGGCGTTTATTACGGCGGCGGCGCGACCGAAGCCCTATCTTGCAAGAATGAGATTGTCTACGTAATCGGAGGAGCGAATTCAGCGGGCCAGGCG
>Ga0182024_10019201_pt1 | contig 12631 bp, 10 predicted proteins | sample P32metaG_FD_120480 | JGI IMG/M metagenome (GOLD analysis project Ga0182024, IMG submission 120480) | Permafrost microbial communities from Stordalen Mire, Sweden - P3-2 metaG (Illumina Assembly) | ecosystem: Environmental > Terrestrial > Soil > Wetlands > Permafrost | place: Sweden: Stordalen... | reverse complement strand
GTCAAAGCAGCTGTAGGTCCCTCTATCGAAGCCAGACCGAAACTGCCGCTCGGTGCTACTCGCCGTCTTTAGTTAGCTCAGAAGCAACTCAGCCATCTACGGATGGTCCCGAGGATCAGGTCGCGCTCTCATCCAGTCTCGGCCAGACCCGGCCGCTCAAGAACTGAGATGGGCTCCGGCTCCTACCTTAAACTGCGAGAAAGCAATCTAGGCATAGGTTCGACCGGCAGGCGCTAGGGATTCGTACGTCCGGCCAGGGATCTGGTGAACGCTACGCGGATCAGCTCGAGCGTACGATCCTGTTGTGTGAAGCTCAGAAATCTTCTGACCCTGGTCGGCGCCGCCCTAATAGTCGCGATCTGCGTCACGAGCAGCGCGAGCGGTGCTAGCGGTTCCGTCTTGTATGTCGACCAGAACTCGGTCGGGGGCACCTGCTCGGATTCGTACACGGTTACGCAGGCGCAGGACCCGGCGACGCCTTGGTGCTCGATGATGCCCGCAGCGAAGCTCGCGCCGGACGGCTCCACGGTGCTGGTTCGCGCCGGCACCTACCCGGAGCAGGTTCTGCACTGGCCGAACGGGTACGACGTTGCGAGCACGCGCACCGGCTATGTGACGTTCGAGCCCTACGGGTACGGCACGAGCAGCGCCGAGAGCGTGACCGTCAACGGGATCAACCTGACCGGGATCTCATTCCTGCGCTTCCAGGGCTTCAATCTGGTCGGCACCGACGCTTCCGACTCGCCGTTGACGCCCGCCGTGTTCGTCGCCTCTCAGGCCGGCGGTTCTCAGGTCTCGCACGTCCAGATCGTAGGCAACGACATAACCGGCGACGGAATCGACATCACTGGCGACCCGAGCGACGCGCTGATCGAAGACAACCACATTCACAACCTCACGACCAACTGCGCGGACGCCACACAGGTCGACGGCTCCGGGATCATCGGCGGCGGCAACGACGTCCAGATCGTCGGCAACACAATCGACCAGGCCCCGGACGCCGCCATGAGCTTCGGCGACGCGTCGAACTTTACGGTCTCGGACAACGTCGTCAGCTCGATCAACCAGACCGCCGCGCAATGCGGCCGTCACGTCGACATAGTCGAGCTTGACAACCACGCGGACGGTCCCGTCACCCTTTCAGGCAACACATTCACCGGGGGCCAGCTAATTCTCCGCAACGCCACCGGCTTCACGATCGAGAACAACCTCTTCCTCGATATCGGCGGCTGGGCGCAGCTTGTGGCCGACCCCGGCGCCAAGATCATCAACAACACCTGGTGGGGCGGCAACACCATCTGCACCGGCTGCGGCAGCCTGCTGATCCGCGACTACGCCCCCGGCTCAAGCTTCACCAAGCCGCCCTTCAACTACACCAACCAGATGAACGGCACCGACATCGAGAACAACATCATGCACGTACTCGGGAACACCGCGGTGCCCGCCAGCCAATACACCGAGGACAACAACCTGATCTACACGCCGCCCGCTAGCAACTCCGGGATTGAGAATCCTGGCAGCCATGACATCTATGCCACCCCGCTGTTCGTCGGCCCATCTCGAGGCGACTATCACCTCGCGTCCGGCAGCCCCGGCGTCGCTGCCGGGGATCCCAGCGTCGCGCCAATGACCGACATGGACGACAACCGGTGGAGCGGCACTCCCGACATTGGAGCGCTACAGCAGCCCGGTAACCGCGGCGGAAACGTCCCGAAGCCGACTCTCGGACACGTGAGCCTCGTTGGTGTAGCCCCGCGCTCAGCAACCCTCCGCTTCACCGTAGCCGCGGGCAAGGGCTTCTCAATCCTCAAGGCCATAAAGGTGCACCTCCCCAAGAGCCTCTCCTTCCGGGGCAGATCGACCCGAATCACCCGCTCGATCACCGTTAAGCTGGACGGCCGCAAGCTGAGGTTCCATGCCAGCCGGAAGGGCGCAGACGTGCTGATCGCGCTCGCGAGGCGCACCTCGGTCGCGCAGGTGACAATCAGGAGCAAGGCGATATGGGTTAGCAAGAAGCTGGCGAAGAGCGTCACGCACCTAAAACACCGACACGTCCATAAGCTGAGAGGCGTCGTCATGGTGTTCGAAGTCGGTCACCCGGCGACGAAGTTGAAGCTGACGATGGGCGTCAGGCGCTGATCGAGCGACGACGTCGGCGGTGATCAAGCGCGGCGGCTCGAACGCCCGCAGTGGCTCCGACTCAGCAGACGACAAGGCCGGCAAGCGTGTCGGCTAATGCCTGCTCGACCGAGGGGAGGGTATCCGCGAGCTCAGCCGGCGCGGGCCCGGCGTCTGCGGCGTGGAGGTCTTCGGCTGTAATCGAGTCCGTCAGCTGAACCACCAGCCCGAGCTCTCCGAGACGCGTTGACAGCTGGAGCTGATGATCGTCGAAATGCTCGCCGTAGCGCTGGAGCCGGGCGAGCACGAGCGGGCGGCGGCCGGCACGCAGCGCGCCCGAGATCAGTCCCGAGCCGGCGTGGCAGACGACATAGCGCGAGCGCTCGACCAGAAGCTCGAGCTCGGCCGGCTCGAGCCACGGAACCGGAACGAAGTTGCACGGCTGGTACGTCGATACGCCTGTCTGCGCCACGATCGGCCCTGGGAGCAGGCCAGCTCCGGCGGCCTCATCGACGAGCTTCAGCAGCCGGTCGAACGGCTCGCCGTGCGTGCCGACAGCGACGAACGTGCCTTCGCCGTAGCGGCTCGGCGGCGCGACGTCTTCGCACAGCGCGGGCCGACAGACCGTTGAGCCTCGATAAATGCGCTGCATGTCAGGCCACTGGACAAAGACCTCTGTGGCAACGCGTGAGAGCAGGCGACCCGACTTGCTCGGGTTGGTTACCCGCGCCATCGTCTCGACGAAGATCACTTTGGCACCGACGATCCGCGAGAGAACCGCGAATGCGACGACACATCCTGCGCCGGAGGTGACCACGACCCGCGGGCGGTCTCGAAGGATCACGCTGAAGGAGGCCCGTAGGTTCGAGAGGAACGTACCGAGCCGCCGGCCCGTGTCCGGGATCTCGCGCACGGTCTCGCCCGAGGCGACAAGCGCGTACGCTCGCGGGCCGCTGGGCACGACCCAGACGCAGTCGAATTCGCGAAATGCGTCCTGTACCCAACTTAAAAGGTCGAGATGCCCTCCCGCTGAAGCCGCCAGATGGACCACCGGGCGATCTGGGCTCGTCAGGCGCATACCTCACCAACGGCGCAACAGCCTGCCAACTCTCGTAAGCCCTCCGAACGGTCGGCGCAGGCGCTGGCGGAGCTCGTAGCGCAGGTAAGCGCGGAGCTCCGGATCCTCGACCTGCCCCACGCCGCGCACGGCAGCGCGGGCGTAACCCAAGGCAAAGGCGACACCAGAGAGGCCGCGCGGCCGCCGGACAGCCATCTTCAATGCGCGCAGGACGATCCAATGCACGGGGTAATGGGCAATCCAGGCAGACTCCCCGATCCTCGCCTGCCCGCGGAGTGTCCCCTGGGCGCTGCCGATCGGACGATGGTGACGCGCGACGAGGTCGGGCAGCGAGACTGTGGAGAAACCGCGCATCCTGGCCGAAGCCCCGTCCACGATGTCCCACCCCAGCTGCTCCCGAATCCCGCCGATCGCAGCAAAGCAATCCCGCGAGTACAGCTTTACTGCGCCATGAACATGCTCGCGCGGCGTGACCATGCGCCGCCATTCTCCGCGTGAGAACTCGGCGAGCGTCGCGCCGGCGATACCGAGCGTCGGCTGGCGGTCAAACTCGGCCAACAGCCTCTGGAAGTGCTCAGGCGAAAGCTCGATGTCGCCATCGAGCTTTCCGACGAAGTCGAATGCGCCTAGATCGGCCTGCCGAAGCGCCCAGTTGAAAGCGCGGGCTTCGAGAGCGACCGCCAGCCGATCCCGGCCCGTCAAACCCTGCGGCACCGCCACGACCTCCATGAAGGGGACGGATGCCTCGAGCTCGCGGAGGAGTCTCGGCGTGCCGTCGGTCGATCCGTCGTCAGCCACCAGCCACAGATCTGGTCGGCGCGTCTGACTCGTCACCGAAGCAACGAGGCGGCGGACGTGCGCGGCCTCATTGTGGATCGGTGAGATCACGAGCAATCGCCGGGCTATCGCTGAGCGGACGGGTAAAGACTGCATGTTGGGGGTAACCGTGGGTCGTCGACGGATCATCCAAAATCAGCACCGATCCGGGTGCGGAATTGTCAGAAAGTAGTACGCTAAGAGCCATTGCCGACACTGGACGCCAGGCGGGAGGCCAGAGCGTTTGGCGGCAAAGAGCCGCGACGCCCGGCAGAAGCCTCAGGACCGCAATGATTGCAAGGAGCAGAGTAACGGACCATGAGTGACGAGTTTCGTCCACTGGCGCGAGCCGACGGCCTCCTAGTCGACCACGCTCCCGATGGGTTGTTGGTCTTGGACACGAGGGAGAACCAGGCGCACGTTCTCAACTCGCCGGCATCGAAGGTGTGGCGGCTCTGCGACGGCAAACATGACCTTCGTGAGCTCGGGGAGCTCTCCGGGCTTGACCGTATGGAGATCCGTGCGGCAGTGACTCAGTTGGAGGAGCGCGGCCTTCTGACGGCCCGGCGGCTGCGTGGTGTTTCGCGTCGCGACATGCTCCGTGGCGGAGCCGCCGCCGGAGCTGTTGGTCTCGGCGTGCCGCTGATTCGTTCGATCGTGGCTCCCCCCGAGGCCGAGGCAGCGACCACTGCGCAGGACGCCGGCGCGACGGTCATCACCGAGTCCTCGAGCTTCACCGCCGATCCGTCGATGTGCGGTGAGATCGTCGAGTGCAACAGCTCATCGGCAATGACGGTGACGATCGCGACTGCGTCCAACGCGGGCTGGACGGACGGCACCGCGAACCTCCTCCAATTCGTCCAGGCGGGCACTGGCCAGGTCACGATCGTGGCCGGCTCGGGCGTGACATTGTTGGCTCCCAACGGCGCTAACACGGCCAAGCAGTGGTCGATCGTCAGCCTCTACAAGCGGGCTGGAGTCGACACCTGGGTGGTTGCCGGCGACACGACCTTCTGATGGCGGTCCCGTTTCTCGGACAGCGCCCGCGTCAGAACTGGCGTAATAACTTCGAGGGTGGTACAGCGGGCAAAGCGGTTCCTGATAGCCCGACCAATGACGGATCGGGTACGCCGTTTGACAATATCGGGGCCACGTACGACAGCAGCTTCCCTGCCCACGGGAATCTATGTGCCCACATGACCCAAGGCGATTACTCGTGGTGGAAGACCGCGACGATCGGCAACCGCCTATGTGCATATGCGCGCTGCTACCTGTACTGGGCCTCTGATTTGACACATCCGGATTGCCTGATTGCCTTCTGCAACGGGGGCCCAGGTACGGAGCTGTTCGAGATCAAGGGTCCTTCTGGCTCCGGGCAGCTGTCCGCGGTGGACTCGGGAGGCACCTACATCGGCAACGGCACTCCGGGACTGCTTCAACCCGGAGTGTGGTATCGCCTAGAGGCAATGTGCAACGTCACAACGCAGACTGCCGAATATCGTCTGTACCTGGCCGACTCGGAGGTGCCTCTCGAGGACAAGACGTTCTCGAACTTGGCGATTTCAGGTCAGAGCATCACGAGCATCACCGGTTTCGGGCCCGACGGCGCGCACAGCTACATGGACGACTTCGCCGTTAGCCTGCAAGGTTGGGTGGGACCCGGTCATTCGCCAGGAGCCACGGTTGCAGCCTCCCCTACGCTTACAGTGACTCCTGGGCCGACGAGTAACGCACTGAGCTGGACATCGCCGTCGGACAATGGCTCGTGGGTCTACGAGTACCAGATCTACCGAGGCACCAGTTCAGGCGGTGAGACTCTGTTGGCCACGGTCACCGCTCCCAACCTTACGTACGTCGATTACGGGTTGACCGCCGGTACCACCTATTACTACAAGGTCGCCGCCGTCAACGGAGAGGGTCAGGGCCGGGCGTCAGCCGAACAAACGGGCGTGCCACAAGCTGGGAATCCTGCGCCGGTCCAGATCTCCAACAGCGTGGCCGCGTCAACGAACACGGTGCTGGCTCCGTCGAACCTGTGCGCCGGAAACGTCCTCATCGCGATCAGCTGCGATCCCGAGAACGACGGAGTGACCATGAACCTCCCCTCCGGCTTCACCGTCGCCGGGCGGTGGGTCTCCGGCGCAGACCACGGCGGCTCGTGGGTGTGGGGCTACAGGATCGCGACGAACTCCGAGCCGTCGCGCTACGTGTTCTCAAACTCCATCAACAACACGGTCAACGTCTGTAGCGCGATCCTGAACTATCCGGCGAACAGCCTCAACCCCACCCCACCCATCGACGGCAGTGCGGGAGCGAGCGCCCAGACCAACAACTCCACTTCGCAAGCCGCGCAGAGCACACCGTCGGTCTCTCCCTCGATGAGCGGCGAAGTGCTTATCTGCGCTGTCTCCTCCCACAACGGCCGCTCGATCTCGAGCTATCCACCGGAGATGGCGCACGGATGCCAGGCTCTCCTTTCGTCCAATGAAGGCATGTACGTTGCCGACGAGATCCTGACGGGAACGGCAGCAACCGGCTCGCAGACGTTCACGCTCACCTATGCGGACACTGGCGGCGGGCTCTCGTTCCTCCTGAAGCCGAATGTCTCCCAGACCAAGACGAGCCCAGTCCAAATCTCGAACAGCTCGGCCGCGGGAACCAATACCGTGAATGCCCCACCGAACATCTCTGCCGGGAACATTCTCATCGCGATCAGCTGCGACCCTAACAGCGACACCGCAGTCATGAACTTGCCGAGTGGGTTCACCATCGCCGGAACCTGGGCTTCGGACGCTAACCACGGAGCTACCTGGGCGTGGGGCTACAAGATCGCATCGAGCTCTGAACCTTCGACCTATACGTTCTCGAACTCGATCAACGCGTCGGCTGACGTCTGCAACGCGATCCTCAACTATCCCGCAAATTCGCTGGGGCGGACGGGGCCCGTGATCGACACCGCCTCTGGTACTAGCGCGCAAAGCAATAATTCCACCTCTCAGACCGGGCAGGTGGCGCCCTCGGTGACGCCGTCGACGAGCGGCGAAGTGCTCGTCTGCGCTATTTGCTCCTACTACGGGCGCCCGATCTCGAGCTATCCAACCGGGATGGGCGACCACGTTCAGGCGCTCTCGGAGTACAACGTAGGCATGTTCTGCGCGGATGAGATCCTGAGCGGAACCACGGCGACCGGACCGCAGACGTTCACCCTCTCGTACGCCGACGTCGGGGGCGGGATCTCCTTCCTCCTACATCCATGAGCGGCTGCTCGCGCTCGCGCATCGCCTCACTCGCACTAGGCGGCGAACCGAGGCAGCGGAGAGAGGCGCCCATCCGTGCTCAGCGGTCGCGTACGACGCACGAGCAGGCAATCGGATAGGCCGAGCCGTCTTCGAGCCGTCGCGAGGGCTGGTCTCCTGCTTGGAGCGCGATACCCCGATCATCTTTCCAGATTGATCGTCCATTTCCGAGGGAGAACGGCTCCTATAGGCAAGAATTTACGCGTAAGAACGCGATTTGCCGGCTCGTTTGTCTACGCGTGGTCAATTTCCCGGGTACATGCAACTCGCAGCCTCGTGGCTCACTCGGCCTTCAGTACGGGGGTTCCGTCGCGCATCTTCACAACCCTCGCCGGGACACCGGCGGCAACGGCCCCCGGCGGGAGGTCGCGGGTGACGACGCAGCCAGCAGCCACCACACAACCGGCTCCAATCGTAACCCCGGGCAAGACGACCACACGCGCGCCCAACCAGACGCCGGGACCGATCGTTACGTCCTCTTCGACCCGCGGTTGGCGCATCACGGGAATCCCGGGGTCGTAGCGGTAGTTGGCGGCGGTGATGTAGACCTGAGGCCCGAACAGCGCGTCTTCGCCGATTACGATTCGGCCCTTCGTGTCTCCGGCCCACAGAGCGCAGTACTCCCCGATGTGTGATCGAGCGCCGATCTCGATCCGTTCGCCGTTTCTGAACGAGACATTCGGAGCCAGCGCAACGCCGGTTCCGATCCGCGCCTTTCGCCGCGGCGTCACATGCGAGTAGTTCCAGTAATGCGCGACTCGAAAGAAGTGCAGATAAGGCCGCGGGTCGAGAATCGAGGCGATGAGCCGCAGTGCGCGAGTCAGCATTCGACCAGGATGATGCTGGCGGTGGTCATCCCAATCCTCAATGAGAGGCGATACCTCCCGACGCTGCTCGCCTCCATCGCGGCGCAGACCCGGCCTCCCGACCGGCTCGTGCTGGTCGACGACGGCTCAACCGACGGCTCATACGAGCTGGCCCAGGAATTCGCCCAACACCACCCGTACGCGGTTGCGCTACGCCGGCCTCCACGATCGCCGGAAGTCGACCGGCTGGCGAGCGCCGCCGAGCTACGAGCGTTCCAGTGGGGGCTACGGCAGCTTGATGTACGGTTTGACATCGTCGCGAAGCTTGACTCGGACCTCGATCTCAGACATTCCCATTTCGCCGAGATCGAGGCTCGGTTCAGACAGGATCCCCGGCTCGGGCTGGCGGGAGCGTACCTAAGCATCCGGCTACCAGACGGATCGACACGCAGGGAGGCGCACCCGGCAGATCACGTGCGCGGGCCGAACAAGTTCTATCGGTGCGCATGCCTCGACCAGATCTCGCCACTCCCGACGCATCTAGGCTGGGACTCGATTGACGAGATGAAAGCTCGGATGTGCGGCTGGCACACGACCAGCATCGAATTGTCCGGCGGCGATTCCATTCATCTTCGGCCGACGGGCCTGCATGACGGCAGGTTGAGAGCCTTCCGAAGGTGGGGCGAGTGCGCCTATGGGTTTGGCTCACATCCCCTGAGCGTCCTGATCGGGGGAATCAGCCGAGCTCGCAAGCGGCCGTACGTCCTGGCCGGTGCTTCATACGTGGTCGGCTGGGTGCTTGCCTACGTCCGTCGACGCCCCAGAGCGGAGCCGGCGGTCCGCGCGTACCGGCGACGGGAAGAGTTGCGACGGCTGCGTAGCCTGCTCGCCTGAGGTTCTCGCGTGTCGCGCCAAACTCCCGCCTAGGGGCGTGGGAAGGAGCGCTGGCCGCGAAGCGTTGTTTGTGCGAGATGGGATCCGACCACCCCGACCTGAGCGTCGTCATCGTCACGCACAACGGCCGTGAATCCGCCCTGAGGACGATTGTCTGCGCCCGAGCGAAGGCCGGAGACCTGGCGTGCGAATGGATCGTCGTCGACAGCGGGTCACACGACGGTGTACCGGACGCAATCGCCGAGAGGTGGTCAGACATCCGGGTCATCAGGCTGGCGAACGTCGGCTTTGCGGCTGCGAACAACGTTGCCTTTCGCTTTGCACACGGCCGACATGTCCTTCTACTCAATCCCGACGTCGAGATCCTCGCTGGTGAGCTCTCGGAGCTCGTACACGAGCTGGATCGTCGGCCTGGGGTCGGAGTTGCAGGTGTGGTGCATTTCGGGCCGGACGGTCAACTGCTGCCGTCGGTTATGCGCTTTCCATCGCCGCTGCGCCAGCTCGGCGAGGCGCTGATTCCCTCCCGGTTTCGGCCGTCGTGGCTCGAGGAGCCGCTCCGGCCGGGTCCGTGGTATCGAAACGAGATGGTGGCTGACTGGGTTTCTGGCGCCTTTCTGCTCGTCCGCAGCGAAGCGCTGCGAGCCGCGGGCGGCCTCGATGAGCGCTTCTTTCTCTATTCCGAGGAGACCGACCTCTGTCTGCGACTTCGACGCGCGGGCTGGACCGTCCAACACCTCCCCGTGATCACGATCGTCCACTACGGCGGAGCTTGTGATCGCCCTGAGCTGGCGGCACAGCTTTGCCGCTCGAAGTTGCTCTATGCGGCGAAGCACTACGGACGCGCGGGTAGATCGACCGCGCGAGCTGCCCTGGCAATCGGACACGCGCTGAGGCTTGCCGGCGCGACCCCGCGAGCGTGGACTCGGGGGGCTCGAGTAAGACTCAACGCGGAGCGGGCTGCCCTCGCGGTGGTGCTCGACGCGAGCGAGCCTCGGATTCCGAGTGGGTCACCTTTGAAAAAAACCGTCGCGGACGAACGTTTACCAAGAGCATGAGCAGAGAAATTCTCAGGGAGGCCGCAGCGGGACCTCCGATGAAATCCGCAACCACGTCGGATCCCATCGAGGAGACGTCGGACACCGTTCCTTGCTGGGTCTGCGGTGATGCCGCGACTCTTCTACCCGATTACTCGCCCCTTCTGCTCTTCTGCTGCCCGAGTTGCGGCTTCTGCTTCCAGCCTACGATCGACTCAGAAACAGTTCGGGCTTCTTACACCACGGAGTACTTCGAGAACTACGTGCTTGCAAGGCGGTATGAGGCACGCGTGCGGCTTGCCTTCGCGCGAAACTTCATATCGCCACCCGGTCAACTACTAGAGGTTGGCTCAGCGACCGGCGAGTTCCTGAGCGAGGCGAACTTGGCTGGTTGGGATTCGCTCGGCATCGAGCCATGTGAGGAGGTCGCCGAAGAGGCTACGAAGAGTCTCGGGGTAAGGACGATCGCTGGTTTCGTGGAAGACGTCGCACTGGAGCCTCGGAGCTTCGACCTCGTCTGTGGCTGGCACGTTTTAGAGCATATTCGCGATCCAATGCCGCCACTGAGCATGTTGCGAAAGGCGTTGCGTCCCGGTGGATACGCCATCTTTGAGGTCCCCAACTTTGCGAGCGTGTATGCGCGTCGAGATGGCCCGCGGTGGCGTTACCTGGACCCGCTCATCCATGTCGGACAATTTTCTCCGCGCTCGCTTCGGGAGCTGTTTACACTGGCCGACTTTCAGGTTCGCATGATGACGACCGTCCCAATGATCGCCTATGTGACCCCGCGGGACTCCCTCCGACCGAGGCACCTCTTCCACCAAGCCCGTTACGCCCTCGCCACCGGCACCCGGGGATTCGGATCGCACCCCGACAAGTTCGACCTGCTTCGGATTGTTGCTCAAGCCCCTGCTGCAAGCCCCGCAGGGGACCGAGCAGGGTGACCAGCGACCCTAAAGTCACTAGTTCCGCCTCCCCCGACGGCCTGGAGTCCGGGACGCACGCGGGTCCTACTCTCGACCAGCAGGAATCCAGCCCTGGACTCGAGCGGACGCTGCGAGACGCAACGCTGGACGGCGTGCGTTGGCTTGCTTACGGCCGAGTCGCCTACGAGGTGAGTGCCTTCGTCGCACTCGCCGTGCTCGCGCATCTCATCCCTCCTGCGGAATATGGACGCGTTGCGATCGCACTGATCCTCCAAAGCCTCGCGATCGGGCTCACCAACGAGGGATTCGGAAACCCACTAGTACAACGTAAAAACGTTAACCAAGCGCATCTCGAGAGCGCGGCGCTGATGAGCGTCTCGTTTGGGTTGCTGCTTTTTGCCCTGGTTTTCGTTACTTCCCGGTACGTCATAACCCCCCTGTACGGGTCGCAGACGACGCATTTGGTTCGACTCGCGTCCGTGATGTTTCCGATCTACAGCCTTGCCGTTGTCCCCGAGGCCATTCTGATGCGCAAACTTGACTTTCGCCGCGTCACGATCGCTGACAACGCGAGCGCGGTGGTTGGGTTTGCTCTCTCCATAGGCCTAGCGCTGCTGGGGCTGGGGGGCTCTGCCATCGTTATTGGCTATACAGTCGCCGCAGGATTCAACGTACTTATTCTCTTGACCTGGGTGCGAATGCCCAAGCTCAAATGGCACCGCAGAGAAGCCCGCGAGGTAACCCGCTACGGGGCCCCTGCGTCGATGGCGGGGCTCGCATACCTGAGCGTGCAGAATGTGGACAACGTCCTTGTAGGTGCGCGACTCGGCGCGGCGTCGCTCGGCCTCTACTACCGCGCCTTCGCTCTCGGCGTCAATAACCAACTGAAAATCGGGTCGATCCTGATGAAGGTTGCTTTCCCCTCCCTGTCGAGGTCGGCAGATCAGGCGCAGATGCAGAGAATGCGAGACCGTATGACGAGGCTCAACGCCACCGTGATCGTGCCGCTGCTCGCTATTCTCGCGGTGACGGCTCCGAGGCTTATTCCGTTCGTCCTAGGACCTCACTGGAAGCTTGCGGCAGTACCCACTCAGATCCTGGCGATAGCTGGAGTGGCCACTTGCCTGACCTACTGCGCCTACCCGTTCCTGTTGGCATCGGGCCATCCCCGCTCTGTACTTAGTCTGAACATCGCGCAGTTCTTCGTTTACGGTGCTGGCATATTGATCACGTTACCCTACGGATTACATGCCGTGTGCGTATCGGTGGTGGTAACGAATAGCATCATGATGCTTGCCGTCTATATCGTGATGGCCCGGCTAACAAATGTTCCCCTTCGACGACTGTGGCATGACACCGCTCCTGCGGTCACATGCAGCGCAGGCATCACTGTTAGCACGATCCCACTCATGCATGCGCTTTCCCATAGCGACTTACCTACCGTTGTTGTTCTCGGGATCGTCGGAGCCGCTGCGGCGGTTATCTACTCGGTAGCGCTGCGGACGTTCTTCCGGCCCACATTCGACGACGTGTTGATGGTGCTCTGCCGAGTGCTGGGGAAGGAGAAGGCTTCCGGGGCTTCATCAGTTCCCGAGCCGACACCAGCATAAAGGCGATAGTTCTTTGTGGCATGGGTTTAGGGGTCGGTGGCTAGAGTCAAAGC
>Ga0182024_10019200_pt1 | contig 12631 bp, 12 predicted proteins | sample P32metaG_FD_120480 | JGI IMG/M metagenome (GOLD analysis project Ga0182024, IMG submission 120480) | Permafrost microbial communities from Stordalen Mire, Sweden - P3-2 metaG (Illumina Assembly) | ecosystem: Environmental > Terrestrial > Soil > Wetlands > Permafrost | place: Sweden: Stordalen... | reverse complement strand
GACGGTGGACCAGTAGGCAACCGCGGTATTGAAAAGCAGATCCGAGATAGTCTGATTCAAATCGAGGAGGCTGGCTTCGACTTCGATACCGCTTGCCGTCTCCTGCGCCGTCACCACGTCCCGCCCGCGTCCCCGCAAGAGCGGGATGTTGACCTGGAAGTCGAGATGAGACTGGTTTTGCTGGGAGAAGGTGAACACGTTGTCGGTGGTGCGCGTGACGGTCAACATCGGGCCGGCGGAAATACCGTTGCGGAACTGCTGCGTAGCCTCCGCGTCGACGGACGTGAGATTCGTGAGGGCGTTAATTGGGCCGTACACGGTCGTCTCCACCGAACTGAGCGGGAGGTAGGTACGGCTTTGCGAGCCGCCGGCCGTGACTACCCGGTCGAACTGCGACTGCGCGTGCAGCACGGCTCCGGCCACAGCGTCCGCCCCGATGTCCGCCGCAGCCGCGCCCGCCGCCACCACCCCCGCGCCGGCGCCGACGCCTTCGAGCCAGCTATCCTTCGGCGCTCCCGTGGCGCAGGCGGACGATCCAGGCAGCGGCTTGCAAAGAGCCGGCTTCCATCAGAGTTCGTCCAACGTTCGCCCCCAGTTGCCGCCCACCGTCATCAACGTTCTGCCGACGGGGCAGACCGCGGTGCAAGTTGGCTCCACGACGCCGGCGCCGGCGCTCGGCACGGCGACGACTACCAAATCGACGAATACCACGACCAGCCCCACCAGCGCGACCGACACGAGCGGCGGCCCCGCCAAGAACGGCAGCACTGCGGCGAGCCCAACGGCGGACAGCGGCAAGCCCGCGGCCGCCACGCAGCAAACGACCACGTCCACCACCAGTTTGAATCCCAACAGCCAGGTGCAAATCCCCTTTTTCCAGGTCGAGTTGCTGAGCCGTCAGGTCATGCGGATTGTCATTCCGAAGGGCGTTTACTCGAACAACGGAATGGTGGATGTCCACATCGCCACGCCCTACGGGGTCAGCCCTCATTTGGCGATCCCCGTGTTATGTTCGGATGCGAAAAAGGCCGCGCCCAACCTGCTCCAACTTGGCTCCGACGCCGCCACCGCGACCATTCGCTGCCGTTGGAGCCAGGACAAGCTCGAAGTGTGCGACGGCAAACTGGAGCCGGTGAACTGGTCGCCGGGCAATCTCACGCTCAAGTGGGCCGCGTCCAAAGAATTGACGCCGAAATCAGTGTACGTGCAGCTTGACTTCGCGACGCCGAAGGGAAAACTGCCGTCGAAGACCATGACGCTTACGGGGAACGGCAGCTTCAACCTCTCGGTCAGCGCGCTGACGTCGCATTTGCTCGATTCGTTGGCCGGAGTCGGCCAGTATAAACCGGGGGACGCTTTGCCGGCCAGCATCCAGGGGACGATCACTCTGCTGAAGGCCGGAGATAACCCCATCTACGACAGCCTCGGGACCGTGAGCCAGAAGGTCCAGATCCAGTTCGAGCTGGTCGTCCCGACGCCGGATTTGAGGCTGTTGCCGGCCCGGGCGCCGTGACCGGTACACGGTCGGCTGCAAGCTTGCCGGCAGAACCAAGTCGCGCCGCGTTGCTCGCTTTGCTGTTAATCCTGGATCTTCGGTTTCACCCATTTCTTGAACGAGGGCCAGGAGAACACCTTCGGGTCAGCCAAGAACCTGGGAAACACACCGGCCACGACGCTGTTGACATCCATCCCCAGATCCAAACTCTCACCTTTGGAACTTTGCGGCGCACCCGCACAATAATCAAAAGGCGATGAGGAGTCGAACCAGGCAAAGCCGATGACCTTGGGAAATCGCCGCGGTTCAGAGGCAAGGGCCTGAAGCGCGTCGCGCGCCCAACACATGCTGCCGCTGTCGAGCGTATCGGGACAGCCGAACGCTGCAATGATAATCGGCTTGACCGAGTCCATTTCGCGGATGCGATGATAATAAGGACCAAACTGCACAGCCAGGGGAGTGAGAGTCGGTTTCTTGTCGATGGCGGAAGCCCCGCTTGAAGGATCGTCGGGGGCGGGTGTGGGCGTCGTCTTGTCCTTCTCCTTGCTGGTCGTGCTGGCTCCAAAAATACTCGCTCCAATCCAATCGACTTTGGCATTAGGAGATGGGTAAAAGTCCTCGAACCTCGGCGATGAGTCGGGCGTGGCAGAGACCTGTATCTGAAAGACCCACGTAATATTGTCGCTCAGTTTCGGGTTTTCTTTCTTTTCCTTATCGACCGCCTTGTCCTTATCTGCCGCGGCTTTATCTACCGCAGCATTGATTGCACTTTGAATTGCCGCGTAGGTGGTTTTGAACCTTTCGGGATCGCCTTTCATTTTCCAGCATGACGAGTCACTATTGCATCCGGCACCCCAAGCTATGATCAGGGCTTTTTGGTTTGCCCCAGCACCTTTTATGTACGCCCCAGCACCCTGCCCCCATTTGTTAATCGCATCCGTCCACTCTTTCTTGAGTGTCCAGCCGTTAGCATTGGAACCCTCCAACATCACGCCCGGGCCAGGCGTCACAAGGTTAATGAACGGTACCGCATTATATCCCGCCACGCTTTTGCACTTGTCGGCCGGAAATATGGCATCGTCCTCCTTTGATATTACTTGCGCGAAGTTAACCCACGCGATCGATGTTCTCTTGGTTGCTTTGAGATAGGCGTCGATCTCTGTTTGTAATGGTTTCGTCGTCGCGCCAGGGGTGCCATCATTCTTTGCGGCACCGCCGGAGTTCGCGGCGGCATCGACGTTGCCGACATTGACGCCGTGGTAGATAAAGTCTACTCCGTCAAGGTCCGGAGGCGGTTGGATCGGCCTTGAGCCATCCTGAGCCAAAGCGAGGTAGCCGGTTATCAGCGTAGCCAGCAGGACGATGCCAACGCGGAAACAACGAAGGGCCGTCATCGGTAAGTTCCTGAGCAAGGAGTCAATGCCATCATTCCCGCCGCCTTTTTCCTGAGATGGCGGGAGGTGAGAGACTTCATCTGCAAGTATACTCGCTCGCCAGGACGTGCCAGTTGGCGCCTGGGCAATTTTGCCAATCCACGAGCGGTCGAACCTGCATTTTTGGTACAAGCCGCAGTTCGCATCTGGCCGGCGACCAACTTGAGGCGGCCTGGGCCGGGAAAACGAAAAAAGGCCAGGAACCAACGGGGTTCCTGGCCTGGGTAAACCGGTCGGGGTGGGACGGGCCAACTCCGATCCGGCGGGGCCATTAGTTCTTGGCGGGAATCGGGGCCAGCGGGGCGCTGCTGCACGGATCGCAGCAGGCGTCGCAGGCGAAGCGGCTGCGGAAGAGCCGTTGCAGCAGGCCTTCGCACGAGTTGCACGAGGTCTGGCACGGATCGCAGCAGTTCGTCTTGCAGGTGTTGCAGGTCGTCGTGCAAGCTGGGGTGCACGTGGTATTGCACGTATCGCAGCAAGAGGACGACGAGAACCAGCGGTGCTTGGGAGCCGTGCAGCAGTTCTGGCACGGATCGCAGGTCGTCTTGCAAACCGGGGCCGGGCAGCAGCTCGGCGTGCAGGCCGGAGTGCAAACCGGAGCACAGGTCGTGCAAGCCGGAGTGCAGGAAGGCGTGCAAGCCGGGGTGCAGGACGGCGTGCAGCTCGGGCAAGCCGGGGCGCACGGCGGATCCACCGCGACGGCCACCTTGCGGAGACGCTTCACGCACACCGTTTCCGGCACGCAGACCTTCTCCATCCGGGTGACGGTGCAAGGAATCGTTTCCACGACCTGGGTCGGAACCTTGCAGCGGACCGTGTAGGTCTCCATTTCGGTGACCATCTTCGGCACCTTGCGCACCTCGGTGTACTTCTGCATCTCGCACACCGTGTGCTGGACCTGGCGGGTCACGTTCGTCGGCACCATCTTGCAGACGGTGTAGGGCACCTTCTGCACCTGGTCCTCGATCACGTTCTGGCAAACCGTGTAAGGAATCTTCTTGGTCACGGTCGATTGCACCATCTTGCAGGTTTGCGTCACGTGCTCGGTCTTGATGCGGGCGTCTGCCTGGAAGTAACGGCCGGGGCCATTCTCGGCGTAGCCATCCGGGCTCTTGCCATCGACATAAGCGCCCACGAGACACTTGGTCACCGTGTACGGAATCTGCTTCTTGATGCATTCCGTCACCATCCGCTGGGTCTGGTACGGGATGTCCTTGCGAGCAACGGCGTTCTCCTGGAAGTGGCGGCCGGGGCCGTCGCATTCGAAGGCATTGCCCTTGTCGTCCACGTAGGCCCCACGGACGCTACGGCGGACGGTGTAAGGAACCTGCTTGGTGATGGTCTTGGCCACCTTGCGGCAGACCGTGTAGGGCACCTTGGTCCGGACGCATTCCTGGACGTAGGTGGTGCACGGAACCTGCTCGGTGACGCACTTCACCTTCCACACCTTGCGGGTGCACATTTCCGGCGGGCACTGCTTGGTGACGCGCACCTTGCGGGGCGTCTGCACCGTCTGGCAGGTGCACGGATCGAAGCAGCAATCGCAGCAATCGACCCAGCAGGTGATGCAACGGCCTGGCTTGCAATAGGTCTCGCAGACCCATTCGCCGCACTTCTTGGTGACGGACTTGCAGGTGACCACTGGCTTGGAGCACTTGGTCACGCATTCCTTAAAGCAGGTCTCGGTCTGGTTTTCCCAGACGGTGCAGCAGCAGTTCTTGACGCAGGGATCGTCAATCACCTTGCACACCTGGCAGCAGACGGTCTTGTGGTGCGTCTCGCAGACCGGCTTGCAGATCTGCATGAGGCATTCCTTGACGTGCTGCTCGGAGACCTGCTTCTGGATCTGGTGGTAGCAGTGGCTCACGTGCTGTTCCGTAACCGGCACGCACTTCGTTTCCACGCATTCCTTCATCATGACCTGCTGCACTTGCTTGCAGATCTTGGTGTGGCACTCCTTGATCTCGGTGGACTGCACCGGCTTCATGACGCAAACGGTCTCTTCCTTCATGACCGTCTTCTGCACGGGCCGGACGCATTCGACGGACACGTCCTGGCAGACGACCTTCTGCACCTGGCGCTGGAGAGTCTTGCATTCCTCTTTCCAGACGGTTTTGCAGACTTGCTTGGTGATGGTCTCCTGCACCGGCTTGTAGCAGGTGTGCCAGCGTTTCTCGGTGACGGTATCCCAGACCAGTTTGTAGCAGATACGATTCTGCTGCTGGCAGGATGGATAGCAACTCTGGGCGTCGCAGCACGGATTCGAGCCGTAGCTGCCGGCGCCGCAGAAGGGTCCGCTCGCGCGGGTGGACTGGACGCTCGCCAGCGTACAGATCACACTGAGCCATAACAGCGCTCCCATGCGCAATTTCATGATATTTGCCTCCTCAACAGCATAAGGGCTTGGAGCAACCAACCGGCTCCTGCCAGTTTTTTGAAAAACCGCGGGGCCTGGTTGGTGCCCGTCGCCCAAAACGCTTGAGCCGAAACGTGATTCGGGCCTGATCCCGCTTTTACCCAGAACGGCCCAGCCCGCGCTCCCGTGGAAACCACGCAACGCACTGAAACCGTTCACGGTGTTTATCGGCTGGAGTTTTCGGACTCGATCACCACCAATGTCTTTTATGGTTCTTGCCCCCGCTCTGTCTTTTCCGGTTGGTCCTCCTGTGCCGGGACTGCCGATCAGGCAGTCTGGGTTAGGCTGGCCGAGGCGCCGTTTTGCCGCGTTTAGCCGCTCGCCTCCGGCGAGCGCGGGCGGCATCCGCGCGATGAACGTCGCGCTCGCCAGAGGCGAGCGGCTAAACGCGGTTGACAAACGCGATTTCGTCACTTTGACACCCATCGCGCAAACCGCACAAACTCGCCAGTTTTTACAAATTCAGCTTGACAGTGAGGTGAAAAACGTGGACCGTTGATGTAGAGAGAATTTTGCCCAATTTATGTCAGCTCTTGTTCGTGAGGAAACGTCCGTTCGACGGATCTTCGTGGTGTCCGGACGCGCCTAACCAATCTCAGTCTGGATGCTTCACAAGGGAGGAGCACCTTTCCATGATGCACTTTTCCTGCGATCTCTGCGGCAAATCCCTGCAGCCGGGAGACGACCATCGCTACGTTGTCAAGATTGAAGCCTACGCCGCCCAGGATCCCGCGGAAATCACGGATGAGGATCTCGATCAGGATCACATGGACGCCGTCAGCGAATTGCTGCGCGACATGGAGGATGGGATCGAAGTTGCCGCCCCGGACCAGACGGTGCGGAACTTTCGCTTCGACCTGTGCCCGGAATGCCTGGAGAGGTTCGCGCGCGATCCGCTCGGCAAAGAAAACGTGCACAAGTTGTTTTTCAGCAAGAATTAGAATCGTAGGACGGGCTTCCTAGCCCGTCCATCATACGAGCCTCGGAATGGGCCGTCGCCGCCCTGCGAATTCGGATGGACGGGCTAGGAAGCCCGTCCTACACGCATGAAGACAAACCGATGAAGTACCCTACGGCAGTTCCTTCATCTTGATATTGCGCAGCCAAAGCGGCAAGCCGTGATCCTGAAAACCGATCGCTCCCGTCAGCGGCCTGGTCTTGATCTTGGCGTGATCGAGCGGCACATCGTTGACCACTTCCCCGTTGAGCAACACCACCACCTTGCCCGCCTTGCACGTGACCTGCATGCGGTTCCATTCCCCGGGAGCCTTGGCGGTGTTCTTCGTCGGCGGAATGCCCGGGATGATGCCGCCCGAGTCGTGGTCGTTCAGCTTGGCGTCCTTGCCGCGGCTGAAGCTATCGTAGATTTGCACCTCGATGCCCTTGGTCACCGGGTCCTTGACGTCGCCGACGTGAAAGTAGAAGCCGCTGTTGCCGCCCTTGGCGACCTTGTACTCGAAGTCCGCCTCGAAGTCCTTGTATTGCTTCTTCGCCCACAGGTAACTGCCATAGCGAGTCCAGCCCGACTCGCCCTTGCGCGGCACGAGAGCGACCACGCCTTCCTTGTCGAGAATCCAGTTGCCCGCGGTGGTGAAATTCGTGGTTAAATCGCCTCCATCGAGCAGGTTGACCCAGCCATCCTTGGCATCTTGCTCAGCAAGGGCGCCGAGCGGACCCAGCTGAATCATGCCGGCCACGAGGGCGATGGCGAAGATCTGGCAATACAAACGACGGCAGCGAGACGCGTTCATGGAGAGTCTCCGAGAGGTTGGGGTGGTTCGCGAGGACACGGAGGGAATTTTAGATGGCGGGGCCGAATTTGCAACTCGTTTAGCCGCTCGCCTCCGGCGAGCGCGCGGTGTGCGCGCTCGCCAGAGGCGAGCGGCTAAACGTCTAATTGCGTTCGACCGGGCCGCCGATCGGAAAGCAATTGGCAATCGGAAACTCGATCCGCAGCGCCCGCGAGGTGAGCAAGCCCAGCTTCTGCAAACGCAGCCGGGCTTGCGGCTCGTCCGCCACACTGGGATGGCATGCTAGAAACGAATCGTTGGCGGCCAGCCGAAGCTGCCAGCCATCCTTGCGCAGCCGAAGGGGAACGGCATCCGAACCTTGCAGAACGCGAATGAGAATGTCCATGGTGGTGGCCTCCAGGTGTCAGCAGCAACCCTCGTCAGCCACAGTTTTCTTAGCGATTTTCTCAGGGGCAACCATCAGGAACTTGATGAAGTTTCCATGAAGGACTTGAGCGGGCACATCAGCTGGAAAAACGAAGACTTCAAGAAGAAAATGTGGAGTTTTGCTGAAAATGGCCAAAACGCACCATTTCCATCTTGACTTGGGTGCACTCCATACGACACTTTGAGATAGCGGGGGAATTTCCTGAATTATGGACAAGGGCGGGATGGCAATGGATTCCAACTTTATCCAACAAGCAGCGGCGATTCCAGTTCGGTCGGGGCGTGTGTGCCTGGTCACCTCGCGCTCCGGGAAACGATGGGTCGTGCCCAAGGGCTGTCTCGAGCCCGATAAGACCGCAGCTGAGATCGCCTTGATGGAGGCCTGGGAAGAAGCCGGGCTGATCGGCGTCCTCGATCAGGAGCCCGTCGGTTCCTACCTTTACGAAAAGTCAGGCAATACTTACCAGGTAACTGTTTTTCTGATGCAGGTCACACGCATGGCCCGCGACTGGCCCGAGGCGGACGAAAGGCAGCGGATCTGGGTCGCGGAAGAGACGGCTCACGAGCAAGTCGAGCCGCACGGACTTCAGAAGGTTCTTCGCAGCGTTTTGAATTCGTGTGTGGGCGTCTCCTGACCCACCACTAAATCGCCTCCGCCACATCCACCCCCACCGCAACCTTGTGCGATCCGCCGCCCAGGATCACGCCCTTGATCGGGCTCACGTCGTCGTAGTCCCGGCCCCAGGCGAGCAGAATATGGCGATCGGACGGGATCTGATCGTTGGTCGGGTCCAGATCGACCCAGCCGAGGTCGGCGCAAAAGAGCGATATCCAGGCGTGCGAGGCGTCGGCGCCAATCAGGCGTTTGCGGTCCGGCGGCGGTATCGTGCTCAGGTAGCCGCTGACGTAGCGGGCGGCCAGGCCCAGCGATCGCAGACAGGCAATCTCCAGGTGGGCGAAGTCCTGGCACACTCCGCGACGATTGGCGAATACCTCGCGTACCGGTGTCGAGATGGAAGTCGCCCGCGGATCGTAGCGAAAGTCGGTGTGGATCCGGTGAGTCAGATCCAGTCCCGCTTCGAGAATGGGTCGGCCCGGCGTGAACGAGATGGCCGCGTACTCCGCCAGTTCCTTATGTGCCTGAATGTGGTGCGAGTCGAAGACGAACTCACATGCCTCGAGCGATGGAGGACTGCGGTCGTTGGCCAGCCGTTGACGGACATCCTCCCAGCTGGCTGTGAGCGTCGGATCAAGCTGCTCGGCCGCGGAAACCTCGGCGATATGGGTGGCGGTGATCGTCAAACGCCGGTGCGGTTCCTGCACGATGAAGAAAATCTCCGGATTGCCGAAGTAATCCATCCTCGTCGATTGCACGGCCGGGATCGGATCGATGTCGATCTGGAAATTGCGGTTGACCTGCCTCGGACCGGCACGCGGCGTGAGATGGGCAAGATTCTGGCACAGCGACACCGGTTCGCTGTAGGAGTAGGTCGTTGTGTGGGTGACGTGGTAGATCATGTTGGATTCTCCTTCGATCAATGAGATTACGATTAAGATTATGATTAGGATCAAGAAAAACATGATGAGCAAGGAGAGAGTACCAGTCAATCCGGCGGCCATCTTAATCGTAATCTTTACGCGGCCGAGCCGCAACCGGCGACGAAATTGACAATTGACAATTGACAATTGAAAATTAGCAATTGCAAGTTGAAGACATCCGCCTGCGGTTCGGGAATTTGCAATTGTCAATTGCTAATTGTCAATTGTCAATCTTCTCCGCATGTTGCATGTTGCGGAGATCCTCAGCGGTAAGGGCTTATCGTAGTCTTCTTCCTCTCGCTCGCGAGTGAAAACAACCAGTCTCGGTAAGTTTTGCCAGATTTTCGGTTTTTGCCGCCGAGTTCGGTAAAGCCCATTCCTACACTTGGCCGATTCTATCAACATGATGGATACCAAGGAACTCTTGAAGAGAATCTCGGCCCTGCGCCAGAGACTCGATCAGACGCGCGAATCGACGGGCCCGGCGACGGCGACGCTCCAGGAAAACGACGCCTTCGCCGACGATCCGGTCCAGCTCCTGCGGCGCAAGGTCGAGACCGGCTCATGGGAAACGGCCCTGCTCGACGGTTGCATGCGGCGGCTGCCGGATGTGCCCAGGGCCGGCGGCGAACATGAACTGCTGCCGCCGTTGCTGACGTCGCGTGGCGTTCGTTTGCTCAAGCGTGGCAAGGATCTCTTGCACGAACTGCGTCATCTCGCCGAGGACCCCCATTTCCTGGAATCTGAAGACGGCGAAGCCGCAGTCGAAGTCCCGACCACGGACCCGCTCGTCATGATCCATCGCGAGATGGTGGCCGTGACCGACTCGGTCTTGCGGACCGTGCAAGCGTTTCCGGCGGCCCCCAGTGCCCAGATGCGCTTGTGCGAGGGGCTCGAAGGAATCCTGGCCCTGGTGGACGAGAAGCTGAGCATCTTGCGCAGCGGCCTGAGTCTGCGGCGCAAGGAACGGCGGCGCATCAATTTCCTGGCCGAGGTGCTGGAGAACGTCCTGCTCGGCAGTTCATCCGGCCGTGCCGCCTTGCAACCCCTGGCCCTGGAGCTCGTTAGCGAAGCTCGCCAGGGATTGGCATTGCGGTTTCTGAGTGCGTCGCCGACCGAACCGGCCCGATTCGCCGCGGCTCACAGCCTGACCGTGGCCCAGGTGCTCGGGCGCGTGCTCATTCACGACAGCCAATGGCGCGATCGGCTCGAAGAGGCCATGCTGGTGGCTTTCTTTCATGATATCGGCATGCTCAAGGTTCCCGCCGACGTGCTGGCCAAGCCCGCTGCCCTCGACGTCGAAGAGCGTCGCGTTATCGAACGCCATGCGGCTTTGGGTCACGAAACCGCGACGCGCTTGTGGCCGAGTGACAGCGCAGCCGTGGAAGCCATTCGCGATCACCACGAACGCAACGACGGCACCGGTTATCCCGCCGGCAAGAAGGAGCCGCACCTGGCGTCGTTCTCCCGCCTCCTGGCCATGTGCGACGTCTATACCGCCTTGTGCTCCGGGCGTCCCCATCGGTCAGCCCTCGACACGCGCACGGCCCTGACCGACACGCTGCTCCTGGCCGACCAGGGCGTGCTTGACCGTTCGCAGGCCGACCATGTCCTGGCGCTCTCGTTTCATCCCGTCGGCAGCGTCGTCGAACTGAGCGATGGCTCCTGGGCATCGGTCGTGGCCGTGCATTCGATCCATAACGATCGCTTTCACCCGGCCAAGCCGGTCGTGGCCCTGCTCACCGATCCCCAGGGATTCCCATTGCCGATTCCGCGCCATTTGGACCTGGCCCAGGATGACCATCGCAGCATCGTCCGCAATCTGCCGGCCGAGGAACGCCGGCCTTTTATGCTCAAACGCTATCCGGAGTTGGCTTAATCAGTGGTCAGTGATCAGTGGTCAGTGGTCAGTTGGATGGACCACTGGCCACTGACCACTGACCACTGACCACTATTTTCATGAACTACCTGGAAAACACCCGCCATCCCTGGTCCTGTTTGCTGTTCGTCACCCCGCTGGTGCTGGCCTATGAAGGCGGGCATCTGGTCGGCAGCGTCACGTCGGCGGTTCGCAACGGCGCCGAACTCTGGCTGCGAATTGGCCTGAGTAATCTGGGTTTCACAACCGAATACGCGGCCCCGGCCCTGGTGATCGGCATTCTCATCGTCTGGAGCGTTCTGCGCCGCGACGATCATCCAAGTGACCTCATCGGCGTCAGTATCGGCATGGCTGTGGAAAGCATCGTGTTCGCCCTGGGGCTTTATGTGCTGAGTCGGGCGATGCTGCCGCTCTTCGATGGGCTCGGCGTGTTTCTGCAGGCGGCGCCGACCGCTCCCAGCTCGACGTCGGGGCTCGATCCATCGCTGGAGCAGGCCGTGAGATACCTGGGGGCGGGCATTTACGAAGAGACGCTCTTTCGACTGGGACTATTCTCGATCTTCTGCTGGATCTTCGTGCTGGCTGACTTTTCGCTCTTCTTTGCCCTGAACCTGGCCGCTCTCTTCTCAGCTCTGGTCTTCGCGGGGGCCCATCACCTGGGCGACTTCGCCGAGCCGTTTCACGCCGCCATTTTTCTCTTCCGCGTTTTGGCTGGCTTCTACTTCGCCTGGATCTATCGCATCCGCGGCTTCGGCATCGCCATCGGGGCCCACGCCGGATATGATGTTCTGGTCGGGCTGCTGATGCCGGCATTGTAAAATAATCGCAAAAACCTCAATCCGCCTCCCGGCGTCGTTCGTCTTTAACTTCAGGTAGTTGAGCGTCACGAAAACCAAGGGAGAAAGTTCATGAAGCACACGAAAAAAGCCGCATTTCTTCGCGGCAAGGGCGTTTGGCTCGGCATGGCGATCTTCCTGGCAGGCTGGCTGGGCGGCGCAAACCTCGCCAATGGGCAAGATTCCGCCCCGCTTTCCACGGCGCAAATGAAGGTGCGCGGCCCCGACAACGGCGTTGTCGGCCAAAGATTCACGCTCGAGATTCTCATTACCAACACCGGCGGCGGCACCCTGAAGGACCTGCGACTCCTCGCCGCGATGGACACCAATCTCGATCAAAAAGACTCCGGCGGCGAGAACCTCGCCAAGGTGGACTCGATCGCCCCCGGCAAGATCCACATCGTTCGGCTCTTCCTGACGCCCACCAAAAAGGGCCCCGGCGGCGTGGACATCACCCTGAGCAGCAAGAACGGCGAGAAGCAAGAAATTCGCCATGTCCTCCCCATTTTCCCCGCTGACGACGCCCCCGCCCAACCCGAACGGCCCAACGGCGCGTCGCCGCTCAAGGTCACCATAACGACCCCCAAGGAATGCATCGCCGATCAGACCGGCACGTTCCTCCTCTATGTCCTCAATACCGACTCCGTCGCCACCCAGGACAAGCTTGACCTGGCCGTCTCCTACATGAGCGGCGGCAACCCCGGGCCGGTTTTCCAGATCGATCGCGGCCTCGAGCAGGCACCCGCCGGTGGTCGTGCGTGACCGCACCGCAGGAGCCCAACCCGAGCGCGCCCGAGATTCCCGTCCCCTCCCCGGAGGGCTCCTTCGATGCGTGGGATGCGGTACGCGAGCGGAT
>Ga0182024_10019199_pt1 | contig 12631 bp, 9 predicted proteins | sample P32metaG_FD_120480 | JGI IMG/M metagenome (GOLD analysis project Ga0182024, IMG submission 120480) | Permafrost microbial communities from Stordalen Mire, Sweden - P3-2 metaG (Illumina Assembly) | ecosystem: Environmental > Terrestrial > Soil > Wetlands > Permafrost | place: Sweden: Stordalen... | reverse complement strand
CGGCGATCAATCCGAGCGCAGACCAATCGAGATCGGCGTAGCCGCGCGCAATTCCCGCGATCATCCGATCTCGTACGACGTCTACCGACGGCATCGGGACGCCCGCGCTTTCCGCCTCGGCAAGAGCCAGACGTACGTCCTTGAACGCGAGAGTCATAAGAAATCCGGGGGCATAGGCCTGCCGAACAATTTTGTCGCCGTAAATCTTATGCGCCCGCCCGCCGAACATCGTGCTCGTCATAATGTCTAGGAAGGGCTTTGGATCGAGCCCGCGTTTGCGGAACACGGCGACGACTTCGCCAAGCATCTCCAGCGTAGTTGCCGTCATCATGTTGCCGAGCAGCTTGGTGAGGTTTGCCTGCGCCGAATCGGCGCCAATGACGAACGTCTGTTGTCCGAGGCTGTCGAAGAGCGGCCGGCATCGCTCGATGTCGCTTGGAGCTCCGGCGGCCACGATGAAAAGCTGCCGCGCCTTGGCGGCGTCCGGATTTCCGAACACCGGGGCTGCAACATAGCCTTGTCCGTTGATCGCATGCTCGTTAGCGAGCAGAGACGCAGCGGCGGTGCTGATGGTACTCATCGATAGATGGATTGCACCGGGTTTCAGGCCCATGGCCAAGCCCTTGAGTCCGACCTCGTCGCGACCAAACACTATTTCCCGCACGGCGTTGTCATCCGGCAGCATGCTGATAACGACTTCGCAATCAAACAGATCGGCGATGTCTATTGTGGGCTTGAGGCCGATCGCCGCGAGCTTGGCCGTCTGCTCCGGACGACGGACATATGCAATGGTCGGAATTCCAGCGGCGGCGAGGTTGGCGGCCATTGCCATGCCCATGTGACCAAGTCCGATGAAGCCAGTGGTTTGCGGCGACGGATGACTATTTGACCCGGAATCGCTTCGTTGCCCGGGCATGGCGTCTCTAAGAGCTGACTTAATAGTCATGGCGTTCCAATTCTGGCTCGATCGCGTTGGATCACGTGAATGGTAAATACGCTTATGACCTGCCGACACCATTAAATTGCGGTTCAGAATTCTAAATTCTGATTTAGCAATGAGCTGGATGTGCGATGCAGTCGCAATAGCGATGAGTTCGCCGCCGACAGAAATCCAAATGCCCGAACGGATCGGAACTAAGCTTCGTTCTCATTAAATACGAATTTAGAATTCTAAACTGTGTTTTAATGGGACGCGCAACTTACGTGCATATTTTATTCCCGTCTCCGACAAGCAATCCTTCAACGAACGAAATCAAGCCGGAAAGCTTTGAGACTCTCGCAGAGGAAAAGTCATTGGGCGGCCTTTGGCTCGCCCTCTTTGTCGCGGGCCAACTATGGGAATAGTTCGATTCGCGCTGCGATTCCCGCACACATTTTACGTGCTCGCGGCTCTGATTCTCTTTCTCGGCGTCACCGCAATTACTGCGATGCCGACCGACATCTTTCCGGAGATTGACATCCCGGTAGTCACGGTGATTTGGCAATACACCGGCCTTTCGACGCCGGAAATGGAGGAGCGCGTCACCACCTACAGCCAGTATGCGATCTCGTCCAACGTCAACGGCATCAAGGATATGGAGGCGCAGACGCTGGATGGCCTCTCCGTCCAGAAAATTTACTTCCAGCCAGATGTCAATCTCGATCTCGCCATTTCGCAGATCGTCTCGGCGACCAACTCGGTTCGGGCGTTGATGCCAGCCGGCGTGCAGCCGCCGATCGTAGTGCAATTCAACGCCTCGAGCGTTCCGGTCATGCAGGTCAGCCTCAGTTCCGACAGTCTAAACGAACAACAGCTGTACGATTACGGCATTTATCGTGTCCGCCAACAACTTGCGCCCGTTCCCGGCGTTACTCTGCCAACACCCGCCGGCGGCAAATACCGCCAAATCATGGTCGATATTGACCCCGCAAAGCTGTTGGCTCGTGGGCTGACGCCGATGGACGTCGTGAACGCAGTGAACAGTCAAAATCTCACGCTGCCTTCGGGAACAGCGAAGATCGGTGACAAGCAATACACGGTACGCACTAACGCTACACCGTCGACCATAGACGGTCTCAACAATATTCCGGTGCGATATGCCGGCGGCGCGACCGTCTTCGTAAAGGACGTCGCGCAGGTCCGCGACGGCTCCATGGTGCAGCAAAACATCGTGCGCGAGGACGGCAAGCGATCGGTCCTGCTCAGCATCATCAAGAACGGCAACGCATCGACGCTCGCCGTAGTCAAGGGCGTGAAAGCCGCGCTGAATACGGCGCGCGCCGCCGCTCCGGCTGGGATGAATATCACCGAATTGTTCGATCAGTCGGCGTTCGTCACCTCCTCGATCGAGGGCGTGGTGCGTGAAGGCGCCATCGCCGCAGCGCTCACCGCGCTGATGATTCTTCTCTTCCTCGGCTCATGGCGCTCGACATTGGTTGTGATGATCTCGATCCCGCTCGCCATTCTTTCGTCAATTGTGATGCTGTATTTTCTCGGTGAGACGCTGAATACGATGACGCTCGGCGGGTTAGCCCTATCAGTCGGGATTCTGGTCGACGATTCCACCGTCACAATCGAAAACACGCACCGCTTGCTTACCGAGGAAGGCAAGCCGTTGCCCGAGGCGACCCTAAATGGCGCAGCCGGCATCGCGGTGCCGACACTCGTGTCCACCCTCGCCATCGCCTGTGTGTTTACCTCGGTCATATTTCTCCAGGGCCCGGCAAAATACCTGTTCACGCCGCTCGGATTTGCAGTGGTATTTGCCATGCTGGCGTCCTACGCGCTGTCGCGCACGCTCACCCCAATTATTATCGGTCTTCTGCTCAAGGGCGAGCGTCACGAGGCGGCAGATCGAGTCCGACGAAGCTGGTCGGGACGTTTCTTCGACGGCTTCACCCGCGGCTTCGAGCGGATGCGGCACGCTTACAGCGCCTTCTTGGCGTATCTACTGCAACATCGCTTCATCGTGCCGGTCGCCGGAACATTAATTCTGGCATTGGGGGGAGCGATGACGATGCTTGTCGGCCGCGATTTCTTCCCGGCGATCGACGGCGGCCAGATTCAGCTCCACGTGCGTGCACCTGCCGGCACCCGCATTGAGGTCACAGAGCAGATCTTCCAAGCGGTCGAGGACAAGATTCGCGAGATCATCCCGGCAAACGAGCGCGCGCTCATTGTCGATAATATAGGCCTCCCGGCGCGTCCCTATAATCTTGCTTTCACCGATGGTTCGACCATTGGCGTCAACGACGGCATTATCCTGGTCGCGCTCAAAGACGGCCACGCGCCGACCGCCGATTATGTCCGCAAGCTTCGGCAGGTGCTCCCGGCGGCCTTTCCGGAGGACGTGTTTTATTTCCAGGCGGCGGACATCGTTACGCAAATTCTCAATTTCGGTCTGCCGGCGCAGATCGACGTGCGTACCGTCGGCTATGATAAGGCAAAAAATCTACAGGTGGCGAAGCAGCTGCGGCGGCGAATGGCGACGATCCCCGGCATTGTCGACGCGCACCTGCAGCAGGAAGTCACCGCACCGGCGTTCGACGCCACGATCGACCGGTCCCGCGCGGTCGAACTCGGCCTCAACGCCAGCACGATTGCCAACAATATAAACATCAGCCTGAGTTCGTCGGTGCAGGTCTCGCCCAATTTCTGGACCGATCCCAGTTCCGGAATTCCGTATTACCTGGCCGTGCAAACGCCGGAGCCCGACGTTAATTCACTGAACGCGCTAAAGAACACGCCGGTTTCAGCGGCGCTGCCCTCGTCGGGCAGCCCGATTCCGGGATTGCTTGGCAACGTTGCCACGATCACGCGTTCGAGCGTGCCGACCAACACCAACCAGGCCAACATCCAGCCGACCTACGACGTCTATGCCAGCGTCCAGGATCGCGATTTAGGCAGCGTCGCCGACGACATCGGCAAAATCGTCGAAAGCCTACAAAACCAGCTCACGCCGGGCAATACGATTCAAATCACCGGGCAAATTCAAAGCATGCACGATGCCTTCCGTAACCTCGGCATCGGCCTGCTGTTCGCCGCTGTCTTCGTCTATTTTCTTATGGTGGTGAACTATCAGAATTTCGGCGATCCATTCGTTGTTATCCTGGCGTTGCCGGCGACCTTCTGCGGCATCATGACGATGCTGTTCATCACCGGAACGACGTTGAGCGTGCCATCTTTGATGGGCGCGATCATGGCCGTCGGCGTCGCCTCCGCGAATTCAATCCTGCTGGTCACCTTCGCCCGCGAACAGCAAGAAGCGGGCGTAACGGCGTATAAAGCCGCGCTGATTGCCGGGCATACCCGCATTCGTCCGGTGCTGATGACGGCGGCAGCGATGATCGTTGGCATGCTGCCGATGGCCATCGGCGCCCCCGGCAACGAGGAGAATGCCGTGCTGGCGCGTGCCGTCATCGGCGGTCTGCTGTTCGCGACACCCACAACGCTACTCATCGTGCCGTACCTGTTCGCCGTCCTGCGCAAAGGCAATGATGGCAAGCACTCTCACGGCGTGTTCAAGGAGAGCCTCGAATGAATGACCTTCAAAACACGAATGATCCCAAGCATATTCTGTCCAACCCGTCCGAGGGCGAGCAGCGAAGTCGATCGTGGCGATGGCTGCTCGGTTTGGCTGCGACGTTGCCGTTCGTGGCAGCGCTGGCGTTTGGAGCATCCCAGCTCAGGGCGAATGGGCGCCAAGTCGCCGCGACCAGCCAGTCGCGACAGAATTTCGTTCCCACCGTCCATGTGGCGACAATCCAAGCCAGCCCCGGCACAATGACTGTCAGCCTCCCGGCCACGACCTTGGCCTTCGAGGCGGCGAATATTTATGCGCGAGCTAACGGTTATATCGAAAAGCGGCAGGTCGACATCGGTGATCACGTCAAGGCCGGCGACCTGTTGGCGCAGATCACAGCCCCCGAACTTGATCACCAGATCGCGCAAAACCAGGCGACACTCCAGCAAAACGAGGCGACATTGCAGCAATCGATCGCCAGCAGAGATCTCGCGAATGTCACCAATACGCGCGATAGCGATCTGGTCACGAAAGGGTGGCTTACGCAGCAACAAGGCGATACCGACCGTTTGACGCTGCAAGCGCAAAATGCCGCGGTTTCGGTTGCGCAAGCCAATGTAGCTGCTCAGCAATCGCTGATCCGCATCTTGCAACAGCAAAGGTCCTACCAAAGCGTCGTCGCACCGTTTGACGGCATCATCACGCAACGCAATGTCGATGTCGGGTCTCTCGTGGAGGCCGGATCCACATTCATGTTTACGTTGATGCAGAGCGACGTCATCCGCACGCAGGTCTACGTGCCGCAGGATCTGGCATTCGGTGTGAGTCAAGGTGTAGAAGCCGTCGTTCGCGTACCTGAAATGCCGGATCGCACATTTCCGGGGACCGTAACACGACTCGCCGATGCCTTGGCACCGGGGACGCGAACTTTGCTTACCGAAATCGACGTTCATAATCCCGATGGGCTGTTGCGGCCGGGAATGTACTGCACCGTCGAACTGCAAATTCCGCGCAAGACTCCCACATTAATCGTGCCTGCGGACGCGGTTATCTTTAATGCCGATGGTCTGCAAGTGGCGGTGGCCGAGAGCGGGGTCGCGCATTATCACAAAATCACGGTTGCGCGCGACCTCGGGACGCAGGTCGAAGTGAGTGCCGGTCTGCGGGCGGGCGACCAGGTCATCCTGCGGCCTATGGTCCAACTCATTGACGGCAGCAAGGTACAGGTCGACGCGCCCGCTACAGAGATCAGTCAGAGATAGCGAAGGAGGTGCAAATGCGACTCTTATTTCTGACCGCAGCGGTTATTTCCTCGCTTGGCTGCGGGACGAGCTTGGCCCAGATCGCGATAGTGCCGAGTGCAACGACGCCGCCAAGTTCAACGCAGGCGCCCACATTCGCAGCACCGGCGAATTTGCCGTTTCCTGCCGGCACCCCAGGAGGCACGCTGGGAGCGATCCAGTTCAATTTGGGAAGCTCGATTGCAGGTAGTACGCCGGGTGTCATCCAAATATGTCCGGCAACCGGGACCGCAGGGGCAATAGCAAATTTCCCGGTCGATGCAACGGATATGACGACAAACGCTGCTCCTGGGTTTGGTACCTCAGAAATGTCAGGGACCTGCAGCCCCGGTTCGCCAGCGTCCAGTCCCGAAATCCTCAGCGGCTCGGAGTTCAGCGACGGCGCGGTTCCGCTCAGCGCCACAGAAGCCGGCGGATTGGGTTTGAGCCCTCTTATTGCCGTGCCTGGTTCGCCCAGTGCGTCCTGCGCCAGCGGTTTCGGTACGTCGGAATCTCCGGGGCTGACAGCGCCTTATTACAGCGCGGACGTAGCCGGGACACTAGCGCAACCTGGCTGTTAAAAGGGGTTTTTGCTTAGATTTTTTTGCGAGGGTTCTGTCTCTTATGCTCCAATATTCGATCACCGCGTCGGCGCCAACATGCGGCCGAAGTGGTCAATAAATAACGGGCAAAAAACGCGCTCGGATGCCGACGCTTCTGGCCGACGCCTGTATGTCTCCTATGTCTCCGCTGCTCGCATAAAATCGATTTTAGTTTTCTAAACGGCAATTTAATGGCGCGGGCGAGCCACCGGTGCAAAAAAGTCCATGGTGGTCCGAGTGGGCCAACACCAGTCGGCTGTCCCCGAGACGATAAATAAAGGAGAATTTAAGATGAACATCATCAGGAAATTTTGCCTAGCCTCAATTGTTGCGCTGTCCATCGCGGCGCCGGTGCAGGCTCAAAACGCACCAAAGGGCGACTACTACGCGCCCGGCCCGACAACGCCGATACATGCGACACCTGGACAAGTGCTAAAAATAAAGGATGGTGATTACTACGTCGGCGAGACGATGGTCCTCAACCATACTCGCGCAGCGGCCCTCAAAAAGTGCACTGATCGCATCCGGTTTGCCTCCGACCGTTACGTGGCATGCATGTCGAAGCTGGGCGAGGCTCCCTAGGCGACGCAGGTGTGTCTGACGTAATCTCTCAAACCTTGCGAATCGTAGGCCACCCCAGTTGGTGGCCTCTTTTTTTGCGCGGCCTGAGCAGACACGCTGGTCAGCAAGCGCCGCGGCAGCTTTCGGGCGTAAAGCGTACACCGCAACATGACCGTGCCATTTCTGCTCGCCCCAAGCGGCTTGAATAAAATCGAGTTTAGTTTTCTGAACGGCAATTTAATGGTGCCCGCAAAGCGGCCTGTCTATTTTACGACCTAGGCGAGTGGTCTAGAAACAGTCTTTAGCTCGATGAATGACTGCGTCTGCTTTTGATTGATTATCGTCGTGGCCACGTGATCGATATTGAGATTAGTACCCGGAAGGGGGTTCTCAAATGGAATGGCAGTTTGCAATCTCCGCAGAATCGGGTCTCGCTCGGTCGGTTAGCAAAATCCCGCGTAAGCGATCGCCGGGCGACGCATAGGTTATGCGTGCGGTCTGGTTCGAAACCTTCGGTGACCCCTCCGTTCTTGAATTGACGGAAGTGCCCACTCCCACCGCCGACGGGACGACCGCAGTAGTGCGGGTGATGGCGGCTTCCATCAATCCAAGTGACGTCAAGAATGTCGCCGGAGCGATGAAGCAGACGACGCTGCCGCGCATCCCCGGCCGGGATTTCGCTGGCGTGGTCGAGGCCGGCCCGGCCGAATGGATCGGGGCCGAGGTTTGGGGTACGGGCGGCGATGCAGGCTATACCCGGGACGGCAGCCATGCTGAGCTGATCGCTGTGCCTGTCACGAGTCTGCGCCGGAAACCCGAACCGCTCAGCTTCGATCACGCGGCATCGGTCGGCGTCAATTATATGGCCGCGTGGATGGGCATCGAAGCGGCAGGGCTCAAAGCTGGAGAAACCGTGCTGCTGATCGGCGCCGGAGGCGGCGTCGGTGCCGCTGCTGCCCAGATCGCTCGGCGCCTTGGTGCCAACGTGATCGGCTCCGACATCCGCGCGCCGCGTCCCGATGCGCCGATCTATGCCATCGCGGAGAAGGTGATCATCGGCGCGGAGGATCTGCCCGCCGAGGTTCGCGCGGTGACCGACGGCAAAGGTGCGAATGTTGTGTTCGATCTCGTCGGCGGTGTCATGTTTCGCAGCGCCGTGAATAGCCTGGCGCACGGCGGCAGGCTGATCGAAATTGCCGCGACCGGCCGACGCGAAGTTTGCTTCGACCTGATCGATTTCTATCACAATGAAAACCGGCTCTTCGGCATAGACACGCTGAAGCACGACCTCACAGCGTCAGCCGAGGTGCTGGATGCGTTGACGCCAGGCTTCGTCGCGGGGGACTACCGCGCAGCGCCGATCGCTGAGACATTCGGAATGGATAAGGCGCAAGAGGCGTACCGCAAGGTCGAGGCCGGGACGGCAGGACGAATCGTGCTGCGGTCGCAGGAATAACGGAGGCCGATATGACCGACTATTTGGTTTCGCTCCTCATGGGCCTGGTCGTTGGCGTGGCCTACGGACTCGTCCAGGTCCGCTCCTCGTGAAGCCGGGATCGGAAAGACATAACAAGTGGGGAACCCCGCTTCGACATGGCATGATGGCTCGCTTGTGGTTCGAGTACGCCCGAGTGCTCGCGCGCTTGAATTTAGTGCTGGGGTGAACTCGTAATCGATCACGACGAAAGCCGTTCCTGAGATGGCACCGGTCAATATGGCATCAACTCAGGTTGCGCAACGACACAGCCGATTTTCCGTGTCGGTCTCGCTTGCATCGTCAATAGCCGTTGCATCAATGGTACTGCAGATTCCAGCTGCGTTGGCGCGCGAGCCGGGTGCCGCGGATAATTTTGCGCCAGGCTCGAGCGTCAACATGCCGGTGGGCTCAATTCCTCCTCCCGGCATATCAATCGTCAACTACTTCGCGTCTGTTTGGGGACCGGAGGTTGACGCGTTAGGCAATAACGCCGGTTATGACGTTTCATCTAAATCGTATGTCATGCAACTTTGGTGGAACCCTGGTGTCAAAGTTCTAGGGGCCGATTATGGGGCGTTTGTTCTCCAGCCCTTCGTGGACGTTACAATAAATAATCATTTTTCTCGGACGATTGCGAAGCAAGGGACCACAGAGCAGTTTGGAGCAGCAAACACGGTTTTCAAGCCGGTCAATCTATCCTGGAATCTTGCACCACACCTTTATTTCTCATTGGCGGCAGGATTTTACGCGCCGGACGGCTCCTATACGATGCCAATCAACACGCCGTCGAGCTTCAAGATCAATATTGGCAATAACTTTTGGACCTTCGAGCCGGAATTCGGTCTGAGTTATTGGGATGCCGGTCCGAACGGATATAACATCACGCTGCACGGACTTTACGATACGAACAGCACAAATCCAACAACAGGATATAGATCAGGCGATCAGATATTTTTAGATTTCACAGCGACCAAAGCACTTGGTGGGATCAACGTCGGGTTCGTGGGATATTATACAAAACAGGTTACCGCAGATGAAGATTTCAATCATTTTTATCAGCCGGCCGGTCTCCCACTGAGCACGGATACCATAAACGTGACTTCTACGCCCGAACGGCTTGGAATAGGGGCAACGATTGGCGGGAAAATTGGGCTGGCCCTCATCGACATTTCTTATATGAAAGATGTAGTCGCGGTCGACGATATCAAGGCATCAACGATATTATTGCACGTGACGTTCAATGATCTTTTCAGCCCGGCGCAGACACGGCCAGTACCGGCGATTCATTGATTTAAATCAAAAGTAACTCGTAGTATTTCACTGCGCGACCGGACGCTAGCAAGGGTTCCTAACACGACGATCGACGACGAGAGCTGACATGCAACGAATATTCGGCAGCATTTATTGGCATCCAACTCTGCTCAGAGCCATCGTCGCTATATCTGTATTGCGAGCGTAGTCTGGCTCGTCATGGAGTATTTCAATCCCGAGCCGCCATCGACCATTACAATCGCAACAGGACCCAAAGGCGGAACCTATGAGTTCTTTGCCCAGCGATATCGGGAAGAACTCGCCCGGTCTCACGTCAAACTCAACATACGCATAACCGATGGCACAGCGGAAAACATAAGGCTTCTTGAGGACCCGACTTCCGGCGTTCAGGTCGCCTTCGTGGTGGGAGGAGTCTCGAATAGCCAGGAAGCACCAGGCCTGCTGTCATTGGGGCGCGTCAACTATCAAGTCTTTTGGCTATTTTATCGTGGGACGGAGACTTTGGACCACCTGACCCAACTCCAGGGCAAACGCATTGGAGTAGGTCCGGAAGGTGTCGTCACCACGCGCGTCCTCGACGCCGCCGGCGTCAATTCTCAGAGCGCGACTCTGGTGCCGTTCACTGGATCCGCCGCGGTCGAGGCGCTGCTCGACGGTCGGCTCGACGCCATTTTCGTTGCGCTGGCGCCGGAATCCTCAATCATCCAGCCCCTGTTTCGAAGCCCCAATGTTCGATTAATGAGCGTTTCTCAAACTGACGCGCTTACCCGGATTTTCCCATATCTTGTTCGGTTGGTCCTGCCGCAAGGGGTAGTCGATCTTGCGCATGATATTCCGTCCAATGACGTAAATCTTATCGGAACTACCAACGCCGTCGTTGTGCGTAAAGATCTTCACCCGGCGATAATCGATCTATTGGCGAAGACGCTTGTGGACGTGCACGGCGGAGCAGGGATTTTTCAACGCGCTGGTGAATTCCCTACGCAAACGGATCCAGAATTCGCCGTTGCCGATGGCGCGCGTGAGTTCTACAAAGACGGTCCATCCTATTTAAATAAATATCCGTCGTACTGGACGGTCAGCCTCATCAAGAGAATAATCGCGGTGATACTGTCCTGCGCCGTGGTTCTTGTGCCGTTTTCAAGAATTGCGCCCAATCTCTCTACGTGGGTTGTTCGCAATCGCATGCGCGATCTGTACCGTCGGCTCAGATATGTCGAGGCTGAAATGCAGACGGACCTGACCGCCTCACAGCTCGATGTACTTCAGTCCGATCTGGAGAGAATTGAACAGTCGGCGGACAATATTGGCGTGCCAATACGTCACTCCGACCTATTTTTTGAACTCAAAACCCACATCAATCTCGTACGCCAGCGTCTTGGATCGCGTCGTGCCGTGTTGCAAAGCGATATACGTAAAGTCAGTTAGATTGTGAGAATCATCGGTCGCTGCCGGACGCAACGGTTTGCCCAGACGCGAGGCCGAGGGGCGGACCCAAAGGATACCCTGGTGATAGAGCCGCTGTTCGTTCAGACTGTCGAAATTGAGGCTATTGCGGATGGCCTAAGCCAGGTTCGCCGACCAGCGCGCGGATGTCATCCGGTCCCCCTTGGAACATTGGGAAGCACCCCATTCTTCGGTTCGGACCGGATGACAATGTGTTGAAAAGCAACTTGTAGCTCCATCGCTCGTCGCGAATTCACTCCGGCTGGCCGGCGCTGGTCATGCATGCAGTGTAAGCGTCGTGGTTAAACCTGCGCAAACTCGTGTCACCGCTCGGCCCGTATTCCGCGTTGGCTTGCTGGGTGCACTTTTCAACCGCAGTAGCCCGCTGTGCGCTGACCGGGGTGCCATTTGTGGGAGCGTAGTAGTCGCCTTCCTGCGCTTGTTCCATCTGCTCAGCGGTCGGCTGCTGGACGATCGCGTTGGTGGGCGCATAGTAGTCACCATCAGTCGCCGGCAGTTGAGCCCCGACGGCCGGCGTCGCGATTAACAGCGCAAGGACGGAGAGCATGGAGAGCGTGGTGGTGATAGTCATTTTAGACATCCTTTATATGGTGCGGTGAGCCCACGGACCATCCGTGGTCTTGATCCAGCACCTAATGTCTGCTTACCCGGCAGCACCATTAAATTACCGTTCAGATAGCTAAATTCGGTTTTATGTGCGTCGCTAACTTACTGGAGCTAACAAGTTTCAAGCGTGGCGGACCCGATCGGAGCGCGATGTGCTTGTACTCGATAAAATCGTCAATCGCGTCGCCGCGCGTGCGACCCTTGTCGCTCTGCTTGAACCCACCCTCGGTTCATATGGAAATCAGATATCCGAAGAACATCCCCGATACTGCGAGGCAAGCGCCGATTAGCATCAGTCCGTCGCCAATAGACCATATCCAAGAATCGCTGAAAGATCGTATCCACTCATCCGGCTTTGGCGGGTCCAGACACCGACTAAGGGTAACTGCAAATAGTGCAAAACTCCCGCAAACAAAAATCATGAGGCCGATGTCTCGGATAGGCTCCCACGACATACGCCGCCTCAGATAGCAATGGAGAAAAAAACTATAATCAGAAGGCCGTAGTCACACATCTTGAGCTTCCCAATTTGTGGCGGCAGCACGGGAGAAAACGCCGCCCAAAAGCCGCTTTAAAATGGACAATTCCATTTCAACAGCTCTTTACGAACGCAGATAAGTAGATAACCCGCCGGCACCAGTAAATTTACGTTTAAAAAACTAAATTCGAATTTATGCGAGAAGTTGTTGTTGATTGGTTTGTTTCACCCGCACGTAAATGTCGGCTTGGTCGAAATCGAGTTTTTTCGCGCCTGATTAATGCCACCCTCGCGCGCAACCGCTCCGAGTCATAGGCACGGCCGAACGGAATTGCTGGACACTCTTGCTCCAGCCAACCGATTGCTCTTCAAAAATTGTGGCATTG
>Ga0182024_10019198_pt1 | contig 12631 bp, 10 predicted proteins | sample P32metaG_FD_120480 | JGI IMG/M metagenome (GOLD analysis project Ga0182024, IMG submission 120480) | Permafrost microbial communities from Stordalen Mire, Sweden - P3-2 metaG (Illumina Assembly) | ecosystem: Environmental > Terrestrial > Soil > Wetlands > Permafrost | place: Sweden: Stordalen... | reverse complement strand
CGGCGGCGACGCCGAATGCCAGCGCGCAAAGCGCGGCTTCCGGTTCGGGCGGGCAAGCTGCGCAGCCTGGTTCCGGATCAGCGGCGGCAGCGGCGGCGGTACCGGGTTCGGGGGGCTCGGCGATTCTGCAGGCAGCGCAGGAAAATAAAGGGAAACTGATCGCGGGCGCCGTGATTGCGCTGCTGGTTCTGGGCGTGGCGGGCTACGGCGTTTTTGAATTGCTGCGCGGCAAGGCCGCGGCAGTGCCATTCCAAAACTTTACGATTACGCAGGTGACGAACTCGGGTAACGTGCGATTCGCGGCGATAGCACCCGATGGGAAGTACGTGCTGAGCGGTGTGGAAGACGGCGGGAAGATGAGTTTGTGGCTGCGCAATATTCCCACCGGCAGCAACACGCAGGTGCTGCCGCCGGCCGCCGCGCTGTATCAGAAGCCGGCATTTTCGCCGGATGGAAATTACATTTATTACAGCAAGGCCGCCGATGCCGCGGGGAATACCAACAATCTGTTCCGCATTCCGGTGCTGGGCGGGGAGGCGGTGCAGCTGGAGCGCGACGTGGACGTGGGGCCGACGTTTTCGCCGGAGGGGCAGCGCATGGGGTACTTGCGTGCGAACGATCCGGTCGTGGGCAAGTATCTAATTTTAAGCGCGAACATGGACGGCAGCGACGAGCGAGTGCTGTACACAGCACCGACCCCGTTTCCGTCGTGGATCGCGTGGTCGCCGGACGGCAAGCTGATCGCGTACATTTTAGCCGCGGGGCAAGACGCACAAGGGACGGTGCGGACGATTGAGCTGGCCTCCGGAAAAGATCAGCCGCTGGCGACTTTAAAGGATAAGTTCGCCTCGAGCGTTGCATGGATGCCGGACGGCCGCGGGCTGATGCTGGTATACACGGATCGCTCGACAGGATTCCAGCGCTCGCAAATCGGGTTCTTGTCATTTCCAGAGGCGCAATTCCACGCGCTCACGAATGACACCAGCGGTTATCAGACGCTGAGCATCTCCGCCGACGGCAAGTCTATCGCGGCGATGCAGCGGCAAGTATCCGCTGCCATCATGCTGCTGCCCGCCTCTGGACAGGGAAATCCAACGGCACTTCCAGGCGTTCCAAACGGCGAGGGAATCCGGGACGTGTTGTGGGACAAGAACGGGAACCTGCTGATCGTTGCGGCGCACCAAATCTTGCGCATCTCCCCAGATGGGAGCCACCAGACGACGGTGGTGACGGATCCCAACGCGATGATTTTGCACGCGGCGGCGTGCCTGAATGGCGGGCCGATCGTGGTGAATTGGTACGGGCGGGACGGCCATAATACGACCGACATGTGGCGGCTGGACGCAGATGGATCGCACCCGAGACAGATCAGCCACGGAGCGGACGACGAGGCGCCAGCATGCTCGACGGACGCGAAATGGGCGTACTACGCAGACCAGACGAAAAATTACCAGGTTTATCGGGTGCCCATTGAAGGCGGAACACCGGAATTGCTGAATGCCAGCGTACTGGAAAATGGTTTCGTTGCGACCGGGGGTGGGAACCTTTCGGCGGACGGAAGGTGGCTGCCGGTAATTCTGACGAAAATCGATCCCAAGACGCAGGAGGATATCCATTCACTGGCGCTGATTGACGTGCTGGCGAATACCGCGTCTGCGATACGGGTATTCCCATCGCAAACGACGATTACGTTTCCGCTGGTGTTCACGCCGGACGGGAAGAACGTGGGCTATCGCGTGGTGGACAACGGGACGGACAATATCTGGATGCAGCCGGTGGATGGATCGAAGGGCCGGCAGGTGACGAATTTCACCACGGATCATATTCGCAGCTTTGCGTGGTCGCCGGACGGCAAGACGCTGGCTGTGGTGCGTCAGCACCTGGTTTCAGACGTGGTGTTGTTGCGCGAAGGTAAGAATGCGCAGTAGAGTTGCGTTGCACGTTGCGATATAACCCGCTTCAATCGGCGCTGGATTCTGCTTCGGCTTCCGTTCCTACTAGCAGGCTGACTTCTCGCAGGTTCTGGTAAATCTCCCGATAGGATTGGAAGAGCGAGGTTTCGTGGTAAGGGACGTCGTGCGAGCGGCAGTAGTTGCGGACGATTGTTTGAACCTTGCGGAGTTTGTTGGCTGGCATCGTCGGAAAGAGGTGGTGTTCGATCTGGCAGGTGAGGTTGCCGGTGCAGAAATCAATTCCGGGATGGTTTTTGATGTTGCGGCTGGTGAGGACTTGTTCGCGGAGGAAATTTACGGCGGTATTGCCCTGGGCTAGAGGCATGCCTTGATGATTGGGCGCGAAGATCAGAGTGAGATATAGACCCAGGAACGCTTGATGCGCGATGGCGAAGAGAATGGCGTGCGGGAAGCCGAGCAGATAGGTGAGCAGGCCGAGATACCAGATCGCGTGCAGAATGAGGAAGCTGACTTCGAGGACGCGATGCGCGACTTTCGTTCGCATGAGAAAGCGAATGCTGTCGTATTTCAGGACGAAGGCCTCGAGCAGCGACAGCGGGAAGAAAGAAAAATGCTGATATTTCACGGAGAGGCGCGCGAGACCGTGCTTCCCTGCTACTTGGTCTTTCGAGAATGCGAACGGAATTAAATCCACGTCGGGATCCGCGGTGAGGTGATTCGGCGAGCAGTGATGGTGATTGTGCTTGTCGAGCCACCAGCTGTAGCTGAAGCCGAGCAGAAGATTGGAATGCAGCAGGCCGAGGATTTCGTTGCCCGCTGGGCCGCTGAAAATTTCCTGATGGCCGGCGTCGTGCACGATGAAGCCGAGTTGCGCGAAGACGAACGCGAGGAACGCGGCGTTGCAGAGTTCGATCCAAGGATTGTGAAATTTGGCGATCAGTACGAAAGCGCCGACGAACATGGCGACATTGAGAAGAATTTTTCGAAGGTAGTAGCCGGGCTGCTTGGCCAATAGGCCGCTTTGCCGCACCAAAGTCAATAAATCGCGGAATTCGTCGCCCGCAGTTGAACCCATCGTTTCCCCTAAACGTTTGAACAGCCGTACAAGTGTGCGGTAATGGTTTTTGTTGATGGTGCGTGCGGACGGAGCGCGATATCCGCAGAGGTGAAACCCCGCCAACAAAAGCGCAGGTACTCGTGGAAGGAGAAGTTAATGATAACGGAAAGCGGAGGAATGTCACTGATTTTATTGGGGCGAGATTTCTGCGGACGGCGGACGGCGCCCGCCGTTGACTCTGTTGGCCGGGCGAGGTACTTTCAGCGCGATGATTTGGCGGCGCGGGCTCATCCGACAGCGGGAACGGAATAGGAGGGCGGCATGGTGAAATATATTGCGGTGGCGAGTTACTGGCTGGGGGTGGTGTGCTCAGTGGTGGCGGTGTTGGCGCGGATTTGCGATGCCATGGGCATCGTCTTCGTGCACATATTGACGCGGGGCAACAACATTGATTTCCGCAGCTTTCTGGATGCGGGGCTATTGTTTTTGTTCATCGCGATTGCGTCGGCGAATTATGAGTGGTTTCAATCGCGGCAGCGGGGATCGTGAGTTGCGGCGTTTCGCGATTACTCCGTGGGCTGCTTGAGCTTCAGGCGCGATTTATTTTCTTCCAGGAAGGCGCGGAGGTCGTCGGCGACTCCGAGCAGGCGATTCCATTGTTCGTAATATAGAGTGACCGGAAAGCGGCCGAGGCCGTAGACGCTGACGCCGCCTTTTTCACCCACCCGAAATTCGAGCGCGCCGCTGCGTTTGGGGCCGGCAGCTTTCTTTTCGAGTTCGGCGATGCGGGCTAGTAGTTCTTCTTTGGTTGGTTCGGTCATCGTGGTGCCCCCAGTTGTTTTGACGTAATGCAATTCTATCATTATAAGAGTTTGCAGCATCGCCGGGCGGCTGGGTGGATTTAATAGCCGACGGGTTTGCCGTTGCTGCGGCCGTCGCTGGCACCCAGGCGTTCGTTGGTCTTCGGATCTATGGCGATGCATTCGGCGTCGCTCCAGTAGGGAGACCAGTTCGCGTCCTCGTTCAGGCCGTCGCTTATTTTGTAGCCCATTTTTTCCAGGGCGTGGACGGCGTCGGGTGCGAACCAAGCTTCTACGCTTAGTACGTCTGGCATCCATTGCTGGTGGAAGCGCGGGGCGTTGATGGCTTCTTGAATGTTCATGCCGTAGTCAACCACGCCCATGATTGCCAACGCTACTGTGGTGATGATGCGCGAGGAGCCGGGCGAGCCCAGGACGAGGAAAAGTTTGCCGTCTTTCAGGACGATGGTGGGCGCCATCGAGGAGAGCGGGCGTTTGCCGGGGCCGATCGAGTTTGCTGCGCCTTGGATTAATCCGTCGCCGTTGGGAGCGCCGGGCTTGGCGGAGAAGTCGTCCATCTCGTCGTTGAGGATGAAGCCCAGGCCCGTGGCAGTGACGCGCGAGCCAAACCAATCGTTGATAGTGGTGGTGACGGCTACGGCATTGCCGTCTGCGTCCACGACGGAGTAGTGCGTGGTGTGCGGAGATTCGCGCGGCGCAATGGGCTGCGATTTTTGCGTTTGCCGCCTGTCTGCTTGTGCTAGGGTGCTGAAAATAGCCGGGCGCTGGAGATCTTTACTAGCTGTCGCGTGGTCGGAGTCAATTGTGGCACGCCAGGCTTCTGCGTATTTTTTGTCGGTAAGCTGGGCGATAGGGAGTTTTGTGAAATCGGGATCGCCGAGGAATTCGGCGCGGTCAAAGAAGGCGCGGCGGAAGGCTTCAGCGGTGAGATGGACGGATTCGGCGGAGCGGCTGCCCGCTTTCGCGAGGTCGTAACCTTCCAGAATATTCAGCGTTTCAATCAGCACTGTGCCGCCCGATGACGGCGGCGGCGCGCTGATCAGTTCGTAACCGCGATAGGTCCCGCGCAGAGGCTCGCGTTCTTTTACCTGATAATGGGCGAGGTCTTGCGCGGTGAGCAGTCCCCCGCCCTTTTGGATTGCGGCGGCGAGTTCCTGGGCCATGGCGCCACGGTAGAAATCCTCGGGATTTCTGGAGATGCGTTCCAGCGTGCGGGCTAGCTCCGGTTGGCGGAAGTTTTCGTATTGTTTGTAGAAATTGCCGTTGCGCTGGAAAATTCTGCGGGATTCAGGAAAGTCAGCGAGGTGCGAGGCTTCGCGGAGATCGCGGGCTTCTTGCCAGGAGAGTTCGAAGCCATTGAGGGCGAGGAGAATCGCCGGGGCCATTACCCTTCGCAGACTGAGCTTGCCGTATTTTTTCTGCGCGTAGACCAGGCCGGCGACCGAGCCGGGGACGCCGATCGCTTTGTAGCCGTATTGGCTGGCGTCTGGGATTAAGTTGCCTTGCGCGTCGAGATACATTCCGGCTGTGGCGGCGGCTGGAGCTTCTTCGCGGAAATCTATGAAATGGGTTTTGCCGTCGGCCATGCGGAGCAGCATAAATCCGCCGCCGCCGAGATTGCCCGCTTGAGGATAGACGACCGCTAGCACGAAGCCGGTGGCCACGGCGGCGTCTATCGCGTTGCCGCCTACTTGCATGATATCTGCGCCCGCTTTGGACGCTAGTTCGTCAATGCTGACGACTATAGCGTGCGGTGCGTGGACCGGTTTGGAATCGGCGTGGGTTGCCGTGGCGGATAGCGCCGCGATTAGTAGCGTTGCGATTTTCTGGCGGAGATTTTTCAATCGAGCCTCTCGAAGAAAGTTAATAGTTGCGAGTTGAAAGTTAAAGTACCCGATCGAGCTGCTCGCTGAAACCACTATTTCGATTCGCGCCTTGTTTATTGTCGCCCCACTTTTCCGCGCAGGCTCTGGTAGATTGCGTTTGAGTCATAGCCCAGGCCGGCTTTGAAGACGATTGCGGGCTTTTCGATTGTGGTTATGTCTTTGGCGAGGTCGCCGTTCAGGAGCACCAGGTCGGCTTGTTTGCCCGCGGCTACCGTGCCAATGCGTTCTGATTCGCCTAAAAACGTGGCGCCATTTTGCGTGGCGATGTGGATGGCTTCTGCCGGCGTAAAGCCGGCCTCGTTGAGGAGTTCAATGTTGCGTTGATCGCCGAGGCCGGCCAGCGTGTGACCGTCGCCGGTGGGATCGCAGCCGGCCATGAGCAGGCCGCCGGCTGCTACGAACTCGCGCTCGAATTTCATTTCTTTCAGCAACAGAGGCACGAAAAGCGATTCAGCGCCTTCCCTGCTGGCGCGATTGGTCATTACCTTGGACCAGGCTTCGGGAACAAGGAGCATTCTGGTGCGGGCCATGAGGCCGTTGCGATCCATCGGCGGACGCAAGCCGCCTTCGAGGACGGCGAGCGTGGAGGTGATGGCCACGTGATGTGCTACGAGATTTTGAATGGTTTGCTTCAGCTGCGGGCTGTCCGGCTCGACGTTCATGACGATGTCTTTTACTTCGGCGAAATAATCCGGGCCACAGATGCCGGGCTGGCGTTTCGCGTACAGTTCGCCATCGGGCGCGCCGAACGGGCCGTGCTCGAGGTTGTCGATGCCCATCTCGGCGGCTTCGTTGTAGCCCACGGAGCAAATGTGTCCGGTGACTTTCATATTTAATTTGTGGGCTTCGTCGATGCCGGCGCGGAGTTCGTCGGGCGTGACGTCCACGTAGGCTTTGACGGAAGTGAAGCCGACGGAGTGCCAGTAGCGCACGAAGGCGCGGGCTTCTTCGGCGTCTTTTAGCTCGTGCATTTGCGGGATCAGCGCGGGCGCGCCTTCCAGATACGGAGTGGAGAGATGAAAATTCGGGCCGAGGATTTTTCCGCCGTCCACGTACTCTTTTACGGCTAGATCGCCGTAGGGATCCATGGAGCCGGTGGTGCGTGCGGTGGTTACTCCGCTGGCGAGGTAGAGCGGAGGGAAAGAATAGAATTGTTCGACGGCGGTGAGGGGACCATCGGCTGTGGAGGGATAGAAAATGTGTTCGTGCATGCCAACGATGCCGGGGATCAGGGTTTTGCCGGTGGCGTCGATGACTTTCGCGCCAGACGGAATCGTGACGCTTGCGGTTGCGCCTACCGTCGTGATTTTTCCGTGGTCAATTACGACGGCTTGATCGGATTGCGGGGCTGCGCCGGTGCCGTCGATCAGCTGCACGTGCGTCAACACGATGATTGGCGCGTTCTCGCGAATGAAGTTGACGGATTGGCCAGCTTGTTGCGCTGCTACGCCGGCGACGCCGAGACTGCTGGCGACGACGAGTCCTATTGCCGCGATGAAACTTCTCTGCATTCCGATCCCCCTGATGCTGGTAGCGCGACGGCGCTGCCGGCGCGAGCACAGCCGCGCGGATTATACATGCTGTGACGCCGGGTGCTACAGAGCTTCGTGTTAGTATCTGCCACGAAAAACTTGGCGGACTGTTCGGTGTGTTTCTTCCATCGAAAAAAGGGGCGTTCACTATGGTTCAGGCATTGTTTGCGCGCGGTTTCGCGAGAAAGATGTTTTTTCTCAGTGTGGCGATGGCGTTCCTATGCTTGGGTCGCTTTGCACCCGTGGCTGGAGCGCAACAGCACGCCGAGCCGAAGAAGGTGATCCTAGATACGGATCCCGGAACGGACGACGCGCTGGCGATGCTGCTGGCTTTTAATTCGCCGGAGCTGCAGGTGGAAGCGATTACCGTGGTGGCGGGCAACATGACTGCGGATGCGGGACTGGAGAACGCGCTGAAGATCGCAAGCCTGGCGGCCCGGTGCGATGTGCCGGTGGCGAAGGGCGCGATTCGTCCGCTGCTGCAGGAGCTGAACACGGGGAAATTCTGGAATGGACCGAACGGACTCGGCGGAGCGGAATTGCCGCCAGCGAAATGCACGGCCGCGGCAGACTTCGCTCCCGACCTGATCATTCAGCTGGTGCGCAAGTATCCGCACCAGATCACGCTGATACCGGTCGGGCCGCTAACGAATATTGCGATCGCGGTAGCCAAGGATCCGGGGATCGTGCCGCTCGTGAAAGATGTGGTGCTGATGGGCGGCGGAATCACGGGCGGCAATGTGACGGCAGTTAGCGAATACAACATTCATAGCGACCCGGAGGCCGCTTCGATCGTCTTCAATGCGGGTTGGCCGATCACGATGGTGGGGTTGGACGTGACAGAAAGTACGCTCGTCACCGATGAAGATGTGGCGCGGCTGGAAAGCAAGCCAGGACCGGAGACGACTTTCGCAGCAGCGGTAGCGCGATTTCAGATCGGGACGTATAAGGGCACAGGAATTTTTCACGGTGGAGCGGTGCATGATGCTTTGGCCGTGGGACAGGTGATCGATGGCACGATTTTGAAGACGCAGGATATGCGCGTGGACATCGAGACGGATGGGAAATTCACGCGCGGGATGACAGTGGCGAATCGTAAGAATGCAATTGAGCGCAATGTGCCGGAGGGCGACCATCTGCAGTCCATGGGATTGGAAGCGGTGCAGCCGAATGTGCATGTGGCGGTGAGTGCGGATTCACAGAAATTTGTGGATATGTTGATTGGGAGGATTAGCGGAAAGTGACGGGCGTGTAGTTGTTGAACGGGTAACTGCGGCGGTATAGTCTTCGAGCAGAGGTACCCGATGACTACCGCCAGCGAAGTTGACGAGAAGAATCCGACGCCGTATGTATTTGTTAGCGGCGACGCGGAGCAGGAACATCAGGACGAGATCAATCGTTTTGCGAACAAGGGCTACCGGGTGATTGGGATGAGCCAGAATTCCGCGTCGGTATCGTATGGCAAGTCGGTCGTGGTGCTGATGGGATTTGGCAGCTACGCGCCGCACTAGACCGGAGATTGGCGGATTTCGCGGAGGATTTATGAGCGCAACTATCGCGCGCGCGGCGCAGGACGAGTGGCCGGTACTACCGCTCGAGGCCTGGCAGGATACTTACGCGACGCTGCACATGTGGTCGCAGATTGTGGGCAAGGTGCGGCTTGCGTTCAGCCCGCGGATCAATCATTGGTGGGAAGTTCCGCTGTATGTGAGCGCGACGGGTCTGACTACTTCAGCGATTCCCTGCCCTGGCGGAATTTTCGAGGTCGAATTCGATTTCATCCATCACCAACTGCTGATCAAGACGAATCATGACACTGCGGCGAAGCTCGAGCTGAAGCCACGATCGGTGGCGGATTTTTACCAGGAATTTATGGCGGCGCTGGCTTCGCTGGGCATCGCGGTGAAGATTTGGAAAATGCCGGTGGAGATTCCGAATCCGATCGCGTTCGATGAAGATACGCAGCACGCCTCGTACGATCCTGAATACGCAAATCGTTTTTGGCGGATTTTGGCTAGCAGCGAGAAGATTTTTGTGGAATTCCGCGCGCGGTTCATCGGGAAAGCCAGCCCAGTGCATTTTTTCTGGGGCAGCTTCGATTTGGCGGCGACGCGATTTTCGGGGCGGCGGGCGCCGGAGCGTCCTGGGGCGGATGCGGTCACGCGCGAAGCGTATTCGCACGAAGTGAGCAGCGCGGGATTCTGGCCCGGCGGCGGCGACATTAAGGAAGCGGCGTTCTATTCGTACGCAGCGCCCGAGCCGGAGGGATTCGGGGCAGCGCCGGTGCGTCCGGCACAGGCTTATTATCATCCGCAGATGAAGGAGTTCTTGCTGAGGTATGACGATGTACGAACATCCTGTTCGCCGCGTGCAGCGCTGCTGGAATTCTTGCAGAGCACGTACGAAGCAGCTGCGAATCTGGCCAAATGGGACCGCAAGGAACTTGAGAAAGCTGTCCGCTAGCGACGCACCCCCACACAGAACGTAGGCCCACGCAGTTTGCGCGTGCGCGCTTGGATGTTAGACGCACGTGGAACTGAAAAGAAATCCCGCAGTGAGTGACCTTTCAGGCATTTCGTTTGGTGTTCCACGCTAACAGGCGGAGCGGTGCGCGCGTCTAAGCGGCGTGGAGATAAATGTGACTTCGAATTTTAGCTTGTATTTGAAAAGTTGTCCCGACACGAGCGCGCGGGTTAGCGCGTGCTGACCTTTCGCTTGCGACGCATCCCCCGCTCAACAATGCTGCTCGTCCTGGCGAGTCTTCTTTCCGCATGCCACGAGAGGAATTCGGACTTTGAAGCTGGACGGAAAGCCGAGGCTCTGCAGGATTACGATACGGCGCTGGTGCATTACCATCGCGCGGCGCAAGCAAACCCCACAGACGCGGAATACAAGCTGCGCGAAGTGCATATGCGTTCCACGGCGGCGTCATTCCACATGGAGCAGGGACAGAAAGCGGCGCAGAAAGCAGACTTGCAGCTGGCGCTTTCGGAATTCGAGAAGGCGGAGGCGATTGATCCATCGAACGAGGCGGCGGAGCAGCAGGCCAAGAGTACCGCGGAGTTGCTGACGGCCGTGAACAATATGGGAACGCCGAAGCCTGATGATTCTTCCGCAGACGAAAGGGAAATCCTGGCGGGGCCGCCGAATCTGAAACCGCTTTCGCTGGAACCGATTAATCTGAAGATGACGAACGATTCGCGAGTGGTGTTTGAAACGATTGCGAAGCTTGCGGGGTTGAGCGTGATCTTCGATCCGGACTACGTGTCACACCGCGTCACGGTGGATTTGCCGGGCGTGACGCTGGAGCAGGGATTGGACGCGGTGTCGTTTGAAAGCAAGGCTTTCTGGAAGCCATTGACGAGCAGCGTGATCGAAGTGGCGCCAGACAATCCGCAAAAACGGAAGGATATTGAGGATGAGGTGGTGGGGACATTCTATATTTCGAATTCGCTGACGCCGCAAGATTTGACGGAAATTGTGAATGGATTGCGGCAATTGTTGGACTTGCACCGAGTGCAGCAGGTGAATGCGCAGAACGCTATCGTAATACGAGATACGCCGGACAAGTTGGAGTTGGCCGGTAAGATTATTCGTGACATTGATAAGGCAAAACCGGAAGTGCTGCTGCACGTGCAGGTGTTGTCCGCCGATCGGGATCGCATGCGTCAACTGGGGATTCTGCCCGGGCAGAACGTAGCGCTGAGCTTCAATCCGCGCTGTTCCGTGCAGTCGGCGAGCACCGATTGCAGCTCGACGACGACTTCGACTACCTCCAGCACTTCACCGCTGCAGATTACTTTGAATAATTTGAAGCATTTGGCGAGCGCCGACTACAGCTTGACCTTGCCGGGCGCGTCGGCGGAAGCGGTGCTGACGGACAGCAAGACAAAAATAATTCAGGATCCGGAAATTCGCGTGACCGATGGCGAGAAGGCCACGTTGAAAATTGGGCAGCGCGTGCCGGTGGCGACGGGGAGCACGCAGGCGGCGACGGGGGTCGCTTCCTCAGCGGCCCTCAGCTCGCTGGTGAATACGCAGTTTACGTACATTGATGTGGGCGTGAACATCGAGGCGCAGCCGCGAGTGCACCCGGATGGCGACGTGAGCTTGAAGCTCGTGGTGGAAGTTTCGTCCGTGGCGAGCTTCCAGACGATCGGCGGAATCCAGGAGCCGGTGATCAGCCAGCGCAAGATCGAGCATGAGGTGCGGCTGAAAGATGGCGAAGTAAATATTCTGGGTGGCTTGATCGAACGCACAGATACGGACGACCTGAATGGGATACCGGGGGCGGCGGGTGTGCCGGGGCTGAAATATCTGTTCGCACAAGACAGCAAGGAAGTGGAGGACGACGAAGTGTTGATCGTGTTGACGCCGCATATCCTGCGATTCCCTAGCATCAACGCGGAGAATTTACGGCGGCTGGCGGCGGGCACTGATTCGAATGTGCGAGTGTTTCGGCAAGTCTCCGGCGATGCGCAAACAATCACTACGCCAAAAGAAAATTCCGGCGTGAATCCTAATGCGCCGACTTCGACGTTGCCGTCTGGTTTGCAGACTCTGGAGCAGCCGGCCCAACTTGCTGCGGCATATTCGATTGCCCCGGCCGCGAGTAACCGTGGCTCTGGCGCGCGGATTAGTTTTAATCTCGAGCGCGCGACGTTGCAGAGTGGCGATTCACAGGTCGTGGGAGTGTCTGTCGAAGGCGTGAGCGACCTTTTTTCGATTCCGTTGATGCTGAAGTACGATCCCTCCGTGATTCAGGTTGTGGAAGTACGCGACGGAGGTTTTCTCTCTGGCGGCACGCAGGCGGTTGCAATCGTGCAGCGCATTGACGCGCAGAAGGGCGAAGTAATCATTTCGTGTGCGAGCGGACCGCATACGCCCGGAGTGAATGGAAGCGGAACGATTCTGGGGTTGGTGGTGAAAGCGGTGGGCGCAGGCGAGGCGCGGATTCAGATTACGGAGGCGAACCCGCAAGACTCCCAGCACCGGAGTATTCCGATTACTTCAGGAGAAGCTGTGATACGAGTGCAGTGACGCGTGAGGCGGTGCGCGCCCCATCCGTCGTATGCGAGAGGCGGATGGGGCGTTGTGCTGTGACGTTCGGCTTATTGCGGCTACTGCGCAGCCTTTTCGGCTTTCTTCCTGGGCTCGCCGGATGGCGCTGGCTTCCAGAACGTGGGATCGCCTTTGATCGTTTCCGGACCTACGTAGCTGATGGCGGGATTCAGTGCGAAGAGATTGAGTTCGTCCTGGTCCACCGATTCTGCCATCAGGCTCTCGAGTTGCTTCATTCCATCTTTGCCCATCGCTTCGACAAATTTCGGCCCGTTGGCGAAATCGCTGTCGATTTGCGCGGCGGATTTCAGGGGAGTGATGTAGATGAAGTAGTGATCGGGGCCGCCGTACACGCGTTCGT
>Ga0182024_10019197_pt1 | contig 12632 bp, 11 predicted proteins | sample P32metaG_FD_120480 | JGI IMG/M metagenome (GOLD analysis project Ga0182024, IMG submission 120480) | Permafrost microbial communities from Stordalen Mire, Sweden - P3-2 metaG (Illumina Assembly) | ecosystem: Environmental > Terrestrial > Soil > Wetlands > Permafrost | place: Sweden: Stordalen... | reverse complement strand
GGAAGCGATTCACATCCAGTTCATGCCGGGGCGCCGGTCCCTGCCACTGCTTCCAGTCGAGAGGACCCTCCAGCTTTTTCGGCGCGCTGCCATTCACGCTGTTGTTAAGCCACCACGACCGAACCATCCGCACATTCCCGAGCGTCCCCGCAGCCACGATTTTCCGCGCATCGAGATACAGATCGTAACTGCGCCTTTGCATGCCCACCTGCACGATGCTCTTCGATTTCTTCTCCGCGTCCACCAGTTCCACGCCCTGCTCCGGCGTCTGGCAAAGCGGCTTCTCGACATAAATATCCTTGCCCGCCGCCATTGCGTCCAAAACCATTCGATGGTGCCAATGTTCCGGAGTCGCGATCAGCACCGCCTGCACCGATTTGTCGTCGAGCAGCGCTAGGTAGTTCCGGTACGCTTTTGGGCGGTCCTTCGAAGCGAGCGAAAGAGCCTTCTCGAGATTCGGTTCGTACACATCGCAAATCGCACCCACTCTGACCGAAGCGTCCTTCTGAAAGACCGTCATCACGGAGGTGCCTCGGCCGCCGCTTCCAATCACACCGAGAGAAATCTGGTCCGAGACCGGCGCCTGCGCATCCAAGAAAGCGGCGCCGCCGGCAAGAATGAACGACCGTCTATCAAGTTTCATTGCCCGGCCAACATATCACAAAGCGCAATTTGGCCGATAATCGAGATAAGAATGCGCGATCTCGACGCTCCATCACCGCTCGAACAGTTCGCCGTGCCGCACCAGTTTACGCCGCGCCTGAGCCTCTATGGCGCTTTTGTGGCGGTGACGGGCGCGATGGCGCGGATCCTTTTCGGGTCTCTGATCGGCGCGTTGTGGGGCGTGCAAATCTGGATCGCCGTTGCATCGAATCACTCGACGATCTGGAAGAGCTTCGTGATTTTCGGAATGTGCGCCGGCTTGGCCGCATCGCTGGCCGCACTTATGTGGGCGGTTGGAAAAGCTACGATGAAACTGTGCGCCACATCATCGTCGGCACCGCCGGTCATATAGATCACGGCAAAACCGCGCTCGTGAAGGCGCTCACCGGAGCCGATACCGATCGGCTCGCCGAAGAGAAGCGCCGCGGTATTTCCATCGACCTCGGCTTCGCGCATCTCGACGTCACTCCCGATCTGCGGCTCGGCTTCATCGACGTCCCCGGGCATGAGCGCTTCGTAAAGAACATGCTCGCCGGCGCGAGCGGTATCGACCTGGTGCTGATGGTCATCGCCGCCGGGGAATCGATCATGCCGCAGACCCGCGAACATTTCGAGATCTGCCGCCTGCTCGGTCTTCGCCGCGGCGTCATCGCGATTACGAAATCCGATATCGCCGACGCCGATACGCTGGAGCTTACTCGCATGGAGGTCGAGGAGTTCGTTGCCGGATCGTTTCTCGAAGACGCGCCCATGATCGCCGTCAGCGCAATTACCGGCGCTGGCATCACCGAGTTGCGTAACGCGCTTTCGACCGTCGCGACCAACACGTCTATAAAGGATGCGTCGAATTTCTTCCGCCTCCCCATTGACCGCAGCTTTTCGATGCGCGGCCACGGTTCTGTCGTAACCGGAACGCTGATCGCGGGAGTTTTGAAAATCGAAGACGAAGTCGAACTGTCCCCCGTAAACAAACGTGCGCGCGTTCGCGGCCTGCAAATTCACGGCGCGGCGTCGAATCAAGCGTCGGCGGGAGAACGAACGGCGGTAAATCTCGCAGGCGTCGATACCGCCGAAATTCGGCGCGGCATGGTGCTTGCTCCACCTGGATTGTTTCACACCACCACGTGTATCGACACAACGTTCGAATTATTGCCGGGCGCGCACCCTCTCAAACATCGCGCACCGGTTCACTTCCATGCGGGAACGGCGGAGGTGGAAGCAGAGGCGCGTTTGCTCGCATCCCTGGAACCCCTTAAACCAATGACGCTGGGTTCGCGAGCGCATGTGCGATTCCTTCTTAAGGAGCCTTTGCTGATTCTTCCAGGCGACCGCTTCATCGTGCGCATGTTTTCGCCGGTCGTGACCATCGGCGGCGGAATCGTCCTCGACGCCGCGCCTCCACTACGTCTCCGTCGCGCGACTTTGAATCAGAGGCTCGATCAAATTGAGAGGGACGGCCTCGCGGCGGTCGCCGTGAACGAATCCGCATACGGATTGACAGCCGCCGAATTGATCGCCCGATGCGGCGTCCGATTCACAGAATCGTGGTATCCGAACAGTGCGAAATTAAGGTCATTTAAGGCCTCGGCGAGCGCCTTATTGGCACGTTTTCACGCAATTAAGCCCCTTTTAGCAGGAATGCCGAAGGAAGAATTGCGTAATTCGGCCCTCCCCGGCTCCCCTCCCTTCCTGTTGGACGAGCTGCTTCGCCTGGTCCCCGAGATCAAAGTGGAGGGCGACATCGTCCGGTTGGCTACGCATCGGGTTTCGCTCAAGGTCGACGAGTCGGAGGCCACCAGGAACATCGAAACGTTGTTCTATGACGCCGGTCTGGCCGTTCCATCGACCGCTGAAGTGCTCGCGAAGTCAGGAATCGAGCAGGGTCGCGCCCGTTCGCTTCTACAGATCCTCCTTAAAGAGCATAAGTTGATTAAAATAAACGATGAACTGGTCTTTCACCCCTCCGCCATCGACGGACTAAGAGGTATTCTGGCCCCTCGAATCGGGACAAAATTTTCGGTAGCCGACTTCAAGAACTGGACAGGCATCTCCCGAAAGTACGCCATTCCCCTCTTGGAATTCCTTGATCGTGAACATGTTACGCGCCGGGAGGGCGACAATAGAATCGTGCTTGACAAAAGGCGAACATAAGGCGAATATGGACAGGTGGCCGAACTTGTCGGGATCGCTCGCCTCGCCGCCCAAAGCCCGACCTTGGAATTAAAGCGCCGCGTTGAATATTTCGAGCTTCCAACGCGGAAGTATTTGACAAAATGCGACACTCCGCGCATGCCTTTTCGCTGGACGATTAATCCGTATCGCGGGTGCGAATTTGGCTGTAAGTATTGTTACGCGCGCTATGCTCACGAATTCATGGAGTTGCACGATCCCATGGATTTCGAGCGCAAAATTTATGTCAAACGTTTCGACCCGATCGCGTTCCGGCAGGAATTGGAGCGCTTACCCGTTGGCGAAACCATCGCGCTCGGCACCGCGACCGATCCTTATCAACCCGCCGAGCGCCGTTATGAGCACACCCGTTCAATCCTCGAAGTATTTGCAAACACTGCGGGATTCCGTCTCGGAATTACAACAAAGTCGGACTTGGTTGCACGCGACATCGATCTTTTGAAAGAGGTCATGCGTCGTCATTACCTCTCTATTCACATGACAATCACAACCACGGATCGCGAACTCGCGCGACTGATCGAACCGCTCGCGCCGCGTCCGGATCTGCGGCTGAACGCCGTGCGAAAATTATCACGCGCGGGTTTGCGGACGCGCGTTTCCTGCTCGCCGATCATGCCTCTGATCAACGATATGGAATTATCAATCGATGCGGTTGCCCAAGCAGCAGCCCGCGCGGGAGCAAAGAATTTCTGGTGGAATGTTCTGTTCCTGAAGCCCTGCTCGAAACAGGTATTCTTGCCGTTTGTGGAAGAGCAGTTTCCATCGCTCGCGCGACGGTATAAAGAACGTTATGGGCGGGTTGCGTATTTGCGCGGCGCATATCCAGAGATGATTCGCGAGCGCGCCGAACGAATCCGAAAGCGGTACGGACTCGACCAATCCGATCCGCAAGCGGAACCTGAGTTGTGGCCTCGCTCGGCACAAATTAGTCTATTCGATCAAGCAACGCTGTAATCCGCAGGGACTTGGCCTTCGGGGAGCAACTCGCCTTTTTCCAAGTGGCGAATTTTCGTAGCGAATCGCGCGGCGTGGGGATCGTGGGTGACCATTACGATTGTTTTGCCGAACTCTTTATTGAGGCGGCTCAATAACGTCAAAACTTCAGTTGCCGATGTTGCATCGAGGTTGCCGGTGGGCTCGTCGGCGAGGATCAAATCGGGGTCGGTGACGATGGCGCGAGCGATTGCGACTCGCTGCTCCTGTCCACCGGAGAGCTGGCGCGGAAGGTGAGTGAGGCGATCGCCGAGGCCAACCAGTGTCAACGCCGTGGATGCGTGCTCCATGCGCTCTTTTTTCTTGAGTGACGTGAGTTTCAAAGGGAGCTCGACATTTTCAATCGCGGTGAGCACGGGAATCAGGTTGAAGCTCTGAAACACGAAGCCGATATGGACATTGCGCCAGTGCGCGATTTCGCGATCGCTGAGCGCGCGCAAATTTTCGCCGAGCACGAGGATTTCTCCGTCGGTCGGCCGGTCCATCGCGGCGATCAAATGCAGAAGCGTCGATTTGCCGGAGCCTGAGGGACCCATCAAAGCAACGAACTCGCCTTTCTGAATCTCGATGTTTGCGTCTTTGAGCGCCACGACGTGAAATTCATCGCGGACGAACTCTTTCGTCAAGTCACGTGTCTGGATTACTGGTTCGCTCATTTTGATTTAACTCTGTCTCCGTCTTTCAAATCCGCGGGCGGATTTACGATTAAATCTTCTCCGCCGTTCAATCCATCCTCAATGTGCACGCCCTGCGGCGTGGTGCCGCCGGTTTTCACCGATCGCTTCACTGCGCGTCCGTTGGCGATTACGAATACCGACCCGCTACGCACCGCGGACATCGGAACAACGATGGACGGCTTCGCGATTTCACCGTGCACGACCGGCTTCGCGTCCGATACGAATGCAACGCTCGCGTTCATTTCGGGGCGCAGGTATTGATCGGGGTGAAGGATTTTCACCTTTACCTGCACGGTCGCTTTTTGTCGATTCGCTTCGGGTGAGACTTCGTCGATCGCTCCGTCGTACTTGCGATCGGGGAATGCGTCCGTGGTGACGATGCCCTTTTGTTTCGGGCCGAGCTTTGCAAAATCGTTTTGATTCACGTCGATCTCGACCTTCAAGTCGTTGAGGTCCGCGATGGAGACGACGTAGCCTTTCGCGCCCTTGTCCCCGACGAATCCGGTGGTGACGAACTCGCCTTTCTCGACGTTGCGCTCCAGAATCGTGCCGGTGACGGGAGCACGGATGATTGTATTCGAAAGCTGGGTTTCGGCCAAGGCGACTTGCCCCCTTGCCTGCTCGACGAGCCCGCGGGCGGCGTCGATATCTTCTTTGCGTGGGCCCAGCTTCGCGAGATCATAGGTCCGGAAAACAGAGATGGTCTGCGCGACAGTGCTATCGTATTTGGCTTGCGCGTCGTCGAGGGCCTGCTTGGAAAGCACGCCTTCCTCAACCAGCTTCTTCGTTCGGTCCAGCGTGACCTTGGCATTGACCTCATTCGCTTTGGCATTATCGAGATCGGCTTTCGCTTTGGCGACTTCCTCCGGACGCGAGCCGTTCATCGCGCGCGCCAGGCTTGCCTCGAGATTCGCGAGAGCGCCCTTGGCCTGCTGCAACTGGGCGCGATATTCGTCGTCTTCAAGCCGGACGAGTTCCTGATCCTTCTTCACCATGTCGGCTTTCTCGACGCCGATCCATGCGACTTTGCCGACGACTTTCGCGGCGAGCTCGATTTTGTGCGCGGCGACGATGTAACCTGTCGCGTTGAGGACCACGTCGCCGGCTCGGGCGGCGTCACCGGCGGAGGCCGCGCGGACGCGCATGACATCGACATCGGTGGCGCGAGTGAGCATACCGTAGGCGTAGAATCCGGCGGCCGACAAGAGAATCAGCGCGATTCCTCCGAGTATCCAACCGGTGGCCCAACGGGATGGTTGTCCCGATCGTTTCTTGCTGCGGTCGATGCGCAGGCTTTTTAGGTCGGCTTCCATGTTTCCTCGGAGAGTGAAGTACCGCTCCCTATGGTCACGGCTCGGTCGGCGGCTGAGGGGACACTTCGCATTTTATATGTCTCTCAATGCGACTAGAATTTCTTTTCTTGCCGCCATGCGCGCGGGGAAGACTCCGCCGATCGCGCCCATGATTAATGCGAAGGCGATACCTAGCGCCATGGCTTCCGGTCCGACTCGGAAATTGAATGCGATTTCGCTGAAGCTGGTGAAGCTCATCATGCCGGTTGTGACCGTGTTGAGAGGCAGCACCAACAAACATCCGATGGCGCCGCCGAGGAGGGAGAGCAGCAGCGATTCTATAAAAAAACTGGTGAGGATGCTGCCGCGCGAGAATCCCAGCACGCGCAGCGTTCCTACTTCCTTCGCCCGGCGCGCGACGGCGGCGTACATGGTATTCATGGCCGCGAAGCTGGATCCTACGGCCATGATGATGGCGATGAAAATTCCGAGATATTGCACTGGCGCCGCTGAATTGGTTTGCGAATCCATGTACTCGAGCTCCGTGCGGGCATTCGAGTTGAGGCGCTGGTCGTCGTTTATCGAATTAACGAGCGCCTCTGCGGCCACTGAATCGGTCGCTCGAATCAGCGCCGAGGAGGGCCCGTCCTGGCGATTGAAATCGCCGGCCATCTGGTTGAAGTCGGCGTAAATTTCGCTGTTGGTGGCGCTGGAATTGGAATCCATCACACCGACCACTTCCCAATCGCCTCGTCCGAAGTGGAGCTTCTTGCCCATCTCGGCGCCGGGATAGCGCTTCGCGATGGACTTGCCGACCACCACTTCACGCTGGCCCGCGCGGAACCAGCGGCCCGTGGCGATTTTCGTCTGCTCCCGAATCTCAAGCCCGACTTGGCTGAGGCCGCGCAGAGTGATGTTCATGCCGTCGGGATGCGTTTCGCTGGGTAGGGTGATGACGGTAATCAGTTCGAGCGAAGCCAGCGGCAAACCGTCGGCGCCGCGGGCGATGCCGGGCTTGGCTTTGAGAGATTGAAACGCGTCGATGGTCATGCCGCCACTGAGCTCCGCGTTCGCGCCCTTGCGCATGACGAGAATGTTCAAAGGATTGCCGGAGGCCTTGAACGCGGACTGCAAGCCATTGACCAACGCGAGCACCGCAACCAGCACGGAGACGGTGAGCGCAATGCCGAGCGCGGTCATCAAGGTGGTGGTTTTGCGAACCGTCAGATTGCGGAGATTGTATGACAGAGGGATCGCCATATCAGCCTGAGTTCCTTAACGACTCGAGAATCGGCGTGCGCGATGCGTTATACGCCGGAATAAACGAACTGGCGACGCCGATAATAAACGCGAGAACCAGCAGCGCGGCGCCGACGTCGGGAGTGATCGTGAGCGTCTTCATCGCCTGAATAAAACTGGGGCCGTTGCGGACCACGTTAGTGAGGGCGACGGCGAGCAGCAATCCGATGGCTCCGCCGAGGAGCGAGAGGACGCCGGCCTCGCCGAGGATCAGAAAGAGAATCGTGCCGGGTGTGTAGCCCAGCGTTTTGAGGATGCCGACTTCGCGGATGCGCTCGCGCACGGACATCGCCATGGTGTTGGCGGAGACCAGCAGTACCGTGAACGTGACGGCGGCGCAGATGCTCATCAGAAATACTTTGACGTTTCCGAGGAACGAAACGAATTGCAGCGTGAACGCCTGCTCCGATTCCGACTTGGTGGGCGCGGTGGAGTTGGCGAACAGATCGTCAACCGTCTTCGCGACCGAATCGACCTGATCGGCGCGTTCGACCTGCACCTGGAAGGACCCGACCATATCCTGACGGGCGTTGGAGACGCCCAACATTTCGCGCAAATAGATCTGGCTGAAGAACAGCGTTTCGCTGGTATTGGGATCGTCGAAGATGCCGACCAGCGTCAACTCGGGATTGACGGGAAAGATGTCGCCGGTGAGGAAGATTTTTTCACCCACCTTCCAATTCATCCGCTTGGCCAGGTCGGCGCTGGCGATGGCGGCGGTGCGCAGATGCTCAAACGATTGCTGCTGATCGACGGGCAGAGTGATCTCCGGGCGGACCTTGAAAAACTTGTCGGGCTCGACGCAGAAGCGGGCGAAGAAATTTTTCTGGTCGCGCGCATCCTTATATGTACCTCCGAACCACTGCCACACCATCGCCTCGCGAACACCGGGGACCTGGCGAATCTTGCTTTCATAGCTGAACGGCAGAGGCTGCGTGATCGAGACCTTATGATGAACGACGAGACGCAGCTCCTGGCCGGGAGTGGGCGGGGCGAGGAATAATCCGCGATAGAGCGCGCCTAGCACGCCGAGCAGGCACAGCGACATGCCGATGCTAACGATCGTCAATGCGCTTCGCCTGCGGTTGCGCAGGGAATTCTTGAACATGAGCGACACGTAGCGGAACATATCTATATTCTAGAGGAGCAGCCGGCGCCGGCCATCCTCTCTATCGGCGAACGGCGATTTTCTATGGACGAACGGCGACCCGCTCTTAAATTTAAACCAGACGAAGAGTTTATGGCGGAGGCTCTGAAACTGGCGCGGGAGGCGGAACGGGCGGGCGAAGTTCCTGTCGGGGCGGTGGTTGTGCTGGATGGCACGGTCATCGGACGCGGTCGAAATGCGCCGGTCGAATTGCACGACCCGTCGGCACATGCGGAAATGGTCGCGTTGCGAGAGGCGGCGTACGCGATCGGGAATTACAGGGTGGAGAAGGCGACGCTTTTTTCAACTCTGGAGCCGTGCGTGATGTGCGCGGGGGCGCTGGTGACGGCTCGGATTGCGCGGCTGGTATTCGGCGCGAGGGACTTACGCTTCGGCGGAGTGCGGAGCAAATTTCAAGTGGCCGATTCGGAGCTGCTGAATCATCGCGTCGAGATCGTCGAAGGAGTGATGGGGGCGGAGTGCGCGGAGTTGATGCAGCGATTTTTTAGTTCGCGGCGCTAGTGTCGGCGGGCGAGTGACGCCGCGAACGATTCTATCCATAAACGCTGCTCGTCGGTTTCGGGCACGGGCACGCGTCGGGCGGCGCTGACGCGTTCGATCGCTGTTTGCGGGCTGTCTCCTTGTTCGATAAGAAGCGCCGCGGCTATCATGCCGGCGCGTCCGACTCCCTGCCGGCAATGAATGGCCGCGTTTTTGCCCTGGCTCAAATTCGCATCGATCCTGGTAATGAATCCACTTATATCCGAACCCGGCGGGGGGACGCCGCGGTCGAGAATCGGAAAGGAAAAAAATTGAATTCCAGCAGCCTCGCTCCGCGCTTTCTCGTCTTTGAGGTCGAGGGTCGCCGCTTCCTCCGGTTCGAGCAGCGACACCACGATGTCAATTCCGGCTAGCCGCCAAGCGCTCATTTCTTCTTCGAGCCAATCGCCGCCGCGAGGACGGGCCGATATTGACAGATGCCCTGGCCAAGGGCCTTCGATCCGGAATAGATCAGTGAACATGTTAGTCGATACTGCTCCTAATAATTATCTCTCTGGGAAGCGTGTCTACGTCTATCCCCCTGGCGCGAAGAACGTAAATACGATGGTGGCCGTCCAGGATGGTACCGTCCGCTCTGGCTTTCAGACAATCCGTTTCGCCGATGGCTAACGTTGCCCGAAGCCGATCTGTCGTCAGGCGGTCTAACTGATTCAGCTTCTCGGGACTGAGAGATGCGTCGGGGTGGAGCGGGCGTAGAGGTGGCACTCAATCTAGTGCGGCGGAGGGTCGACAATTCTTTCTCGGCGGCAGGGTGATTATTGTTCTCAATGCCGCCGAGATATTCGTTCCCGATTACGCTGAGAGAGGCATGGGGAACTGCAGGCGGGGCGGAACCATGGCGAATGGGTCTTGCGCCACGAGCGTCTTCGGCAACGGCGTGAAACGGGATGCGCCGTTGAAATATTCGTCAAGAGGATACAAAGGATACGGTTTTAATTCCCGGAAAGTGCGGCCGAGTTTTTGTTCAATCCGATAGACAGCATGGAAGAAATTTCCCCGGTCGATGTGTAACTGGCGGGAGCAGAGCTTCCAGTCCGCCCCCAGCAGAAAGTGATAGCGAAACAGTTTCTGCTCAAAATCGTCCAGGACGCGCTTGGAAATCAGCGTAAAATCTGCGATATATTCTTCGTCTTTTCGCCCCCAGGTCGACGGGCGGCTCCGGCCAGCGTGCGGTTCCAGCGAAACGCGGCTTAGGTGTCTCTCCTGCGTGACGCAGCGCAGAAATCGATCGTAACAGATGCGGAAAATTGCGCGTAATACGCAGTTGCAGGGCGCAAACGCGCCTTTTCGTGCCAGCCGCAATCCAGCCCCATGGCATTGCGCGCAGTTGTGCATGGCTAGCGCCAGCGTTTCCGAACGAGTCCATTCCATATCCGTGTGTTTATCCTCTGTTTGCCATCTTAAGAATGGCTTTAGAGGCATAGTACCCCCGGAGTAGGGTATATGTCAATTATTATTTAAGTATTATCCCTTAAGTTCGCGATAAATACTCAAGACCTGCTGCGCGGTATTATCCCAATGGAAGCGCTGGGACTGAGCGAGACCGGCGGCAATCAGGGTGACGCGCCGATCGTGATCCAGCAAAACATCGCGAATTCCGCGAGCGATGTCGAACACATTATCGGGACTGACAAGCTCGGCGGCATCGCCCACCGCTTCGACCAGCGACGGCAGATTGGAGGCGATCACGGGAGTGCCGCATGCCATCGCCTCGAGCGGCGCAAGACCGAATCCTTCATAGAGCGAGGGAAAGGCAAACACGGCGGCGGCGCGATAAAACACGCGCAGTGTATCCGTGGGAACGAATCCGAGAAAACGAACGAAGTTTTCGACGCGGCTCGACACAACGGCGCGGCGCACGCCGGGATTTTTCGAGAGTTCGTCGCCGATGATGACGAGGCGCAGCTCGCGAAACTCGGGATGGTTTTCGAGTTCGCCACGAAGCACGGCAAAGGCCTCTATCAGGCGCGGGACGTTCTTTTGCGGGCGGATGGTGCCGGCATAAAGGATGAAGGGCGTACGGATCGAATAGCGCTCCAGCGTCAGGTTGTCCTGTTCTCCGCCGTCGGCCCCCGCGGTGAAGGCGGGGTCGGGAGCGCTGTAAATCGTGCGGATGCGGGCGGCGGGCACATGAAGGACGGTCTCGACGTCGCGGCGGGTGGAATTGGAGACGGCGATGACACAGGCGGCCCGCAAGGCTCCGCGGCGGTAGCGTTGCTCGTGCATGCGGTTGCGGAAACTGCGGTGGGCGGGGAAGAGCACCGTGCTCATGTCGTGAATCGTCAGAACATAAGGCTGCGGCATCCACCAGGCGACGGAATTAAGCGGAATATGATACAAATCCCCTTGTAACGTGCGCAGGAATTTCGGAAATGCAAGGTTATGTATGACTTCCGTATCCGGGTGAGAATAAATTGCCGTCGTGAAATTGGACCCTAATCCCAGGACTTCGGAAATATCATTGGAGGGGAAGATCAGGGTGTAGCGATTCTTATGCTCCAGGCGCGAGAGGCCGCGAATCAGGTTACGGATATAGGTACCGATGCCGAAGTCGCGGATGCGGCGGGCGTCGATGACGACGTGCGGCATTGAAAATAGAGGCTATTTCGCCTGTCTCCATGGGTAAAGAGGAAAACGGCTCGTCAGTTCGCCGACTCTGCGGCGCACATCGGCCAAGGCATCCTCGCTGGAAACATTGTCCAGTACTTGTGCGATCAGCGATGCGACTTCGCGCATTTCCTGTTCCTTAAATCCGCGAGTGGTCACCGCTGGGCTTCCAAATCGCATGCCGCTGGGATTTAACGGAGGATTTACATCGAATGGAATGGTATTCTTGTTGGCGGTGATATAAGCCCGGTCGAGAGCGGCCTCGGCTTCCTTTCCTTTGACGCCTTTGGCGAACACGTCGACCAGCATTAAATGGGTGTCGGTTCCGCCGGATACGACGCGGAAACCAGCATGGGTGAGACCGGTGGCGAGAGCCTGCGCGTTGGCGATCACCTGCTTTTGATAGACGACGAATTCAGGGGTTGCTGCCTCTTTAAAGCAGACTGCCTTAGCGGCGATCACGTGCATTAGCGGGCCGCCCTGCGTGCCTGGGAACACATTTTGGTCGATCGCCTTACCATACTTTTCCTTGGCGAGAATCAGGCCGCTCCGCGGACCGCGCAGGGTTTTGTGCGTGGTCGAAGTGACGATGTCGGCGTAGTCGCAGGGGTTCGGGTGAACGCCGGCGGCGACGAGTCCGGAAAAATGCGCCATATCGACCAGGAAGATCGCGCCGACCGCGTCGGCGATTTGGCGGAAGCGGGCGAAATCGATAATGCGCGGGTAGGCGCTGCCGCCCGCAATCATCATTTTGGGCCTATTTTCGTCGGCTAAGCGCGCTAATTCGTCATAATCGATGCGTTCATCGTCCTTTTTGACGCCATAAGGGACGATCTTGTAGGTCTTTCCTGAAAAATTCAGGTGATGCCCGTGCGTCAAGTGTCCGCCGTGCGAAAGATTCATCCCAAGGACGGTGTCGCCGGGATTAATAACGGACGCATACGCGGCCTGGTTCGCCTGCGAGCCGGAGTGCGGTTGGACGTTGGCGTATTCGGCGCGAAAGAGCTTCTTCGCACGGTCACGAGCGAGGTTTTCGACGACGTCGGCATATTCGCAGCCCCCGTAATAACGCTTGCCAGGATAGCCTTCCGCGTATTTGTTCGTGAAGATGCTGCCCGTTGCTTCGAGGATGGCCTCGGAGGTGAAGTTTTCGCTGGCGATCAGTTCGAGCCGCGAATGCTGGCGCTCGGTTTCGTGGCGGAT
>Ga0182024_10019196_pt1 | contig 12632 bp, 10 predicted proteins | sample P32metaG_FD_120480 | JGI IMG/M metagenome (GOLD analysis project Ga0182024, IMG submission 120480) | Permafrost microbial communities from Stordalen Mire, Sweden - P3-2 metaG (Illumina Assembly) | ecosystem: Environmental > Terrestrial > Soil > Wetlands > Permafrost | place: Sweden: Stordalen... | reverse complement strand
GATCATGATGATGTTGTCCTTCGCCTCGAAGCCGTCCATCTCGACGAGCAGCTGGTTGAGCGTCTGCTCGCGCTCGTCGTGGCCGCCGCCGAGGCCCGCGCCGCGGTGGCGCCCGACGGCGTCGATCTCGTCCATGAAGATGATGCACGGGCTGTTCTGCTTCGCCTGCTCGAACAGGTCGCGCACGCGTGAGGCGCCCACGCCGACGAACATCTCGACGAAGTCCGAGCCCGAGATCGAGAAGAACGGGACACCCGCCTCACCCGCGACGGCGCGCGCCAGCAGCGTCTTCCCGGTGCCCGGAGGGCCATAAAGAAGGACACCCGTTGGGATCCGCGCCCCGAGCGCCTGGAACTTCTTCGGGTTCTCCAGAAACTCCTTGATCTCGTGCAGCTCCTCGACGGCCTCGTCGACCCCGGCGACGTCGCGGAAGCTGATCTTCGGCGAGTCGGCCGAGAGCCGCTTGGCGCGCGACTTGCCGAACGACATGACCTTCGAGCCGCCGCCCTGCAGGTTGTTCATCAACAGGAACCACAGGCCGAAGAAGAGGACGAACGGCAGCAGGTAGAGCAACAGCGACGACCAGGTGCTCGAGCTCTTCGGCAGGACGTTGTAGGACACCCTGGACAGCGGGTGGGCCTTGTTGTACGCCGCCGACTCGTTGATCACCGTCGTCAGCATCGAGGTGCCAGGGTCGTAGCCGACGGAGTAGCGCGTGCCGCTCTTCAGCGTGACGTTGATCGAGTTGCTGTTGGTGTCGGCCGTGAACGACTTGACCTGTCCGTTCGGCAGATCCGACTGCGTGAAGGACTCGTAGTTGTGCAGCACGCCGGTCGATGCCGGCGGCGACACGAGCTTCGCGACGAAGAACGCGAGCACGATCACGATCAGAATCGGGAAAAGGGCGCCTCTGAAGACGCGGTTCATCAATGGCTCCGCAGGGTCGGGGACATCATGTCCAAGGCCCGCAAGCGTACCACGGAGCCTTTACGGCCAAATCAGCCTGATAGCGGGCATGCAGCATCGCTCAGGTGCCTGCCAGGGCCGCCACATAGGGAAGATTGCGGTAGCGCTCGTCGTGATCGAGCCCGTAGCCGATCGCGAAGCAATCGGCGATCTCGAAGCCGACGTAGCGGACCGGCAACTCGACCTTGCGGCGGGCCGGCTTGGTCAGCAGCGCGCAGACCTCCACGCTCGCCGGATTGCGGGCGCCAAGGCTGCGCAGCAGGTACTGCAAGGTCAGGCCGGAATCGACGATGTCCTCGACGATCAGCACGTGGCGGTCCTCGATCGGGCGCTCGAGGTCCTTGAGGATGCGCACGACGCCCGAGGAGTCGGTCGCCGAGCCGTAGGAGGCGACGGCCATGAAGTCAACTTCGCAGGGCACGTCGATCTGGCGCATCAGATCGCTTGCGAAGAAGACGGCGCCCTTCAGCACGCAGACCAGCAGCAGGTCGCGCCCGGCGTAGTCGCGCGAGATCTCCGCGCCGAGCTCGCGCACGCGACGTTGGAGCGCTTGCGCGCCGACGAGGGTCTCGCCCAGCAGCGGATCGGCCATCGAGCGCGTCAGTGTAGTGGCGGTCCGGACTCGCCCGTCCCGGTGCCCGCCGGCGCGGCGCGCAGCACGGCGAGCCGGCGCGTGTCGGGGCGCACGCGAAACGGCTCGCCGGTGGCGACGCGCGGGATCCACGCGATCTCGCCCGCGCTCAGCACGATCGGCAGCGATGAGCGCTGTGCCCGCGGGATCCGCCGGTCGGTGAACAGGTCCGACAGCGTCTTCGAGCCGTCGAGGCCAAGCGGGCGCATCCGGTCGCCGGCGCGCCACGCGCGAACCGTCAGCGGGCCGGACCCCATCCGGTCGGCGTCGAGCAGCCCCACCTCGCCGCCGGCGTCGGCGAGCGCCGGCGCTCCCGCCTCCTCGAGCGTCGCGCGCAGCGACCAGCGGCCGAAGGCGACCGTTCCGGGAACGCTCAGGGACTCCGCGCCGGGGACCGCGGCGAGCGGTGCCTCGCGCGTGAACGCCAGCACCCCGTACTCGACGACCGCGCGCGTGCCGGCACCGACGTCGAGCGAGGCGCTGCCGCCGCGGCCCGCCAGCGCCACGAGCTCGGCGAGCCGCCCGCCGACGCCCGCCACCGGCTCGCCCGCGGCGTCCTCGGCCAGTCGGATCACGACGAGGCGCGCCAGCGCGGCGGGCAGCTCCTGTAGCCGCGTCAGCGCGATCCGCCGGCGGCCCGCGAGCGCGACATCAACGACACCGTCGAGGACCGCCGCCTCGGCCGCCAGGATCTCGACGCTGCGCAGCAGGTTCTGCTCGGCCGCAGGGTGCACGGCGCGCAGCGCCGGCAGCACGCCGTGGCGCACCCGCCCGCGAGCGAAGCGGCGCGAGTCGTTGGTGCTGTCGTCGCGCCAGCGCAGCCCGCGATCGACGCAGTGCCCGGCGGTCTGCTCGCGCGTCAGGCGCAGCAGCGGCCGCACGAGGCGACCCTCGCGCGGCGCCATCCCCAGCAGCGCGCGGCGGCCCGGCGAGGCGGCGAGCCGGTAGAGCACCGTCTCGGCCTGGTCGGATGCGGTGTGGCCGGTCGCGACCAGTGCGCTGGACGAAAGCTCGAGCGCCCGCGCGTAGCGCACGTCACGCGCCCACGCCTGCAGGTTGCCGCGCACCGGCGCGGGCGGCGCGGCAACGCAGACGCAGCGCAGGCCGAGGAACTCACAGACCTCGCGCACGTGGCGCTCGTCGCCGTCGGACTCCTCCGCGCGCAGGCGGTAGTTGACGTGCAGCGCGGTCACCCGGGCCGGCCCGCAGATGCTCGTCAGCACGTCGATCAGGCAGATCGAGTCGCGGCCGCCGGAGACGAGCGCGACGACGCGGTCGGTCGGCGACACCACGCCGCCCGCGCGCACCGCATCCACCACCGAGCGCCCGGCCATCGCCACAGGTTCGCAGACCGCGATAATCGCCGGCCTGAGCGATCTGCCGTCCGCCATCCACCTGCACCCCACCGCGCCGCTGGCGCCCCGGGTGCTGCTGCCGGGCGATCCCGGCCGGGCGCTCGCGCTGGCCCAGGACCTGCTGCGCGAACCGCGGATGTTCAACCACAACCGGGGCCTGTGGGGCTACAGCGGGCTGGCGGCCGACGGCGAGCCGCTGACGATCCAGAGCACCGGGATCGGCGGACCGTCGGCGGCGATCGTGCTCGAGGAGCTGATCGCGCTGGGCGTCCGGCGGGCGATCCGCGTCGGCACCGCCGGGGCGCTCGACGCCGCGCTGGCGCTCGGTGAGCTGCTGGTCGTCGAGCGGGCGATCGGCGCCGACGGGACGAGCCGTGCGCTGCGCGCCGCGGAGCACCTCGATGCCGACCCCGAGCTCCTGGCCGCCCTGCGCCGCTGCGCCCCGGGCGCGAGAAGCGCCACGGTCGTCTCCTCCGACCTCTTCTACGAGGGCGGCGAGCCGCGCTTCCCGCAGTGGCGCGCGCAGGGCGCGCTGGCGGTCGAGATGGAGTGCGCCGCGCTGTTCGCGCTCGGGGCGCTGCGCGGCGTCGCCGTGGGCTGCGCGCTGGCGATCACCGACCAGCTCGCCGCCGGCGCGCGCGAGCGCATCGACCCCGCCGCCCTGCACGAGGCGGGCCTGGCGGTCGGGCGGCTCGGGGCGGCTGCGCTCGGAGCGGTCTAGTCAGGGCTCGGAGCAGCTAGTCCGAGTCGGCCGCGCCTGCGCTCGCGACCTCGTCGACGTGCAGGCGCTCCTGGCCGGGGGACACCGGCGCCGGTGCGTCGGGCTGGCGCTCCGCAAGCCCGGCGAGCACGCGCGTCACATCGCCGATCTGCTCCTCGATCGTCTCCAGGCGGCCGGCGATCGTCGATGGTGTGGCGCGCAGCCCGTCCTCCAGGCGCGTCAGCGCGTCCTCGACGGCCTCGAGCCGCTGGGAGACCGAGCGCACGCGCCTGGTCAGCCGCTCCATGTGCGCGGCGGAGGGCAGGTTGAGGAACTCCATCGCGGCCTCCTGCGCCTGCGTCGCCTTCCCGCGCGCCTCGAAGGCGGCGGCCAGGGCGGAGTTGATCCACGGATTCTCGAGCAGGTCCTGGGCGATCCGCCCGAGCGCCTCCTCGCCGCGCGCGGTTACGCGGTCGCGCAGACTGTCTGCCTGGGGTTCCTCGGCCACGACCTGAAGGCTACTCCCAACCGCGTCACGGGACGCGTGCCGCGAAGCAGCCGCGCACGCTCAGTCGCCACCGAACCGTGGCGGGCGCTTGTCGAGGAAGGCGCGGACCCCCTCCGTCGCGTCGGCGGTGGCGAAGACGCGCGCGAACGCCGCCTTCTCGGCCTCGATCCCGGCCTCGAGCTCGGGCCCGGACGACAGCCGCTTGATCTCCTGGACCGCGACCGGCGCCGCGGCCGCGAGCCTGCGCGCCCAGGCGAGCGCGGTGTCGAACAGCTCGTGGTCGGCGACCACGCGGTTGACGAGACCGTACTCCCACGCCTCGAAGGCGTCGATCGGCTCGCCGATCAGGTTCATCTCGAGCGCCCGGCCCGAGCCGACCAGGCGCGGCAGGCGCTGGGTCCCGCCGAAGCCCGGGATGATCCCCAGCTTGACCTCGGGCTGCGCGAAGCTCGCGGACTGCGCGGCGATCCGCAGGTCGGCTCCCATCGCCAGCTCGCTGCCGCCGCCGTAGGCCAGGCCGTTCACCGCGGCGATCGTGACGATCCGCGAGCGCGCCGCCTCTAGCAGCAGCGCCTGCATGCGATCGACGAGCTCTCGCTCGCTGTCGACGTCCATCGTCGCGAAGGCCTTGATGTCGGCGCCCGCGCAGAACAGCGCCGGGTTGGCGGAGGCGATCACGAGCACGCGCACGCTGCCGGCGTCGGTGATCGCCCGCCACAGCGCCGAGAGCGCGTCGAGCAGCTCGATCGTGATCGAGTTGGCCGGCGGGTTGTCGATCCAGGCGATCGCCACCTCGCCGCGTGACTCGAGCTTGACCGGGCCGTCCTGGCCGACGTCGGGTCGCGGGGTCGGGAAGAAGCCCTGCCCCGTCGCGGCGCCGAGCCTGCCCTGCGCGACCAGGCGGCGCAGGATCGTCGGCGGCTCGAACGCCTCGCCCCACTGCTCCGCGGCGCGCTGCAGACGCGCGAGTGTCTCGTCGAGCCCGATCGCGTCGGCGCGCGCCAGCGGCGGCGGGATCAGGCCGGCCCCCGCCATCAGGGCGACGTCGATGTCGCGCGCGGAGGCAACGTCCTCCTCGAGCAGCAGGCAGCATTCGACCAGTGCCTTCAGCGCGAAGCGCTCGGCGAGCGCCTCGGCGTCGAAATCCTCGCTGCCGGCGCTGCGCGGCGCGCCGCCCTCGTAGAAGCCGCGCCCGCTCTTGACACCCAGCTCGCCCTTCGCGACCAGCTCGCCCATCCCGGCGTGGACGTGGAAGCGCTCGCCGAGAGCCTCGTGCAGATGCTCGGCGACGTGCAGCACGGTGTCGAGCCCGAGCATGTCCGCCAGCAGGAACGGCCCGATCGGCGCGGCCTTGGCGTCCGTGACGGCGCGGTCCAGCGCGGCGATGTCGAGGTCGAGCTGCTCCTGCGCGAGCCACAGCTCGCTGACCGCGGAGAGCAGCACGCGATTGACGACGAAGCCGGGCACGTCGGCGCAGCGGATCGCGGTCTTGCGGATCTGCGCGGCGAAGCTCGCCGCCACGGCGATCGACTCGGGCGAGGTCTCGATGCCCTCGACGATCTCGACCAGGCGCATCACCGAGGCCGGGTAGAAGAAGTGGAAGCCCAGCACGCGCTCGGGCCGCGTGGTCGCCGCGGCCAGCTCGCTGATCGAGAGCGCCGAGGTGTTCGAGGCGAGGATCGCATGGCCGGGGGTGGCGGCGTCCAGCTCGGCAAAGACGTCGAGCTTCAACTCGAGTCGCTCGGGCACGGCCTCGATCACGAGGTCGACGTCGCCGAAGCCGTCATACGAGGTGGTGCCGCTGATCAGCCCGAGCGTGGCGGCGAGCTGGGCGTCCGCCTGCTCGCGCGTGAGCCGTCCGCCGGCGACCAGCGAGGCGACCCGGTCGGCGGTCAGCTGCTGCGCCTTCGCCAGGCCGACGTCGACGAAGCGCTGTTCCACATCGCGGATCACGACCGTGATCCCCGCCGCGGCGATGAGCTGGGCGATCTCTCCCCCCATCGTGCCCGCACCGACGACGCCGGCCTTGAAAACGAACATTCCGCAACTCCTTTGAGTCGGGTGTGTCTGAATCTCTACGGACCAGGGTAGTCCTGGATCGCGGACCTGGCGATCCGCCAGAGCGGAGGTGCAGTGATGGGGACGAAAGCTGGTGAGTTGGGAACGCACGATCGTGTGTTCGGCAGGACCCGCGTCGGCCGCCGTCGCCGGCTTGCCGCCGCCGCGCTTGTCGTCGCCGGATCGTGCGCGCTGTTCGCCGCGCCGGCGCTCGCTGCCGCGCCGACGGCGACCACCGGCGCCGCGAGCGCGATCACCTACCAGTCGGCGACGCTCACCGGGACGGTCAACCCGGGCAACGAACCCACTGAGGTCTACTTCCAGTACGGCCCGACAGTCAACTACGGCCTGCAGTCGGCGCCGACCGCACTGCCCACCGGAACGACCACGGTGTCGGTCTCGATCTCGATCTCGGGGCTGACAGCGTTCACCGGCTACCACTACCGGATCGTCGCGACGAACGCCACCACCATCACGACGGGCCACGACAAGACCTTCACGACGGCCAAGATCCCGCTCTCGCTGGCGATCACGGCGGCGCCGAACCCGGTCGTCTTCGGCGGCCCCGTCACGATCGAGGGGACGCTCTCGGGCACCGGCAACGCCGACACGGCCGTGCAGCTGCAGCAGAACCCGTTCCCCTACACGGCGGGATTCGTGAACGTCGGCAATGCCGAGCTGACGCTGTCCGACGGCACGTTCGTCTTCAACGAGCTGGGGCTTGCGCTGAACACCGAGTACCGCGTCGTCTCCGGCACGACGGCCTCCGCCACGGTCGCCGTCGCCGACTCGGTGAGCGCGGTGCTGAACGCCAGGGCCACGGGCACGAAGCGCCACCCGACGGTGCATTTCAGCGGCACGATCGCGCCGGCCGAGCCGTCCGCGCGGATCGCCTTCGAGCGGCTGATCGGCACGAGCTGGAAGGTCGTCGGCGGAACTGTCGCCGTGGCTCTCGTCAGCAACGGCACGGTCGGCTTCTCCGCGACGGTCCACGTCCACCAGGGCGGCTTCTTCCGCGCACTGGTGCTGCCCGTCGAGGGCGCGCATGTCTCCGGCTACAGCGAGACCTTGGTGGTCAGGCTCAAGTGAGCGGCGCGGCGCCACGACCGGGGGCCGTCGCGGCGGGCCCCGGTCGGCGGCGCCGAGGCCGCATCGGCCGCTCAGCCGCGAGCCGGGTCGAGCACCTCGCGCGCGATCACGATCCGCTGGATCTGGGCGGTGCCCTCGTAGAGCTGCATGATCTTGGCGTCGCGCATCAGCTTCTCGACGGGATAGTCCTTGATGAAGCCGTAGCCGCCGTAGACCTGCACCGCGTCGGTCGCGACGCGCATCGCGGCGTCGGCGGCGAAACGCTTGGCGTGGGAGGACAGCAGCGTGTTGCGCCGGCCCTGGTCGAGCTCTACGGCGGAGCGCCAGGTCAGCAGGCGGGAAGCCTCGATGTCGGTCGCCATGTCGGCGATCATGAACTGGATCGCCTGGTGCATCGCGATCGGCACGCCGAAGGTGACGCGCTCGCGGGCATAGGAGACCGCGAACTCGAACGCCGCCCGCGCGATGCCGGTCGCCATCGCCGCGACGCCCGGCCGCGTGCGGTCGAGCGTCATCATCGCGATCTTGAAGCCGGCGTTCTCCTCGCCGATCAGATGGTCGAGCGGGATCTCGACGTCGGGGAAGGTGATCGTGGCGGTGTTCGAGGCGCGCTGCCCCATCTTGTCCTCGTGCCCGTCGACGATCACGCCGGCGTCGCGCGGCACGACGAAGCAGGAGATCCCGCGGTGCCCGGCCTCCGGAGCGGTCTTCGCGTAGACGGTGTAGTAGTTGGCGTAGCCGCCGTTGGTGATGAAGCACTTCGAGCCGCTGATCACCCAGCGATCGCCCTTGCGCACCGCGCGCGTCTTCATCGCCGCGACGTCCGAGCCGGCCTCCGGCTCGGTCAGGCAGAAGGAGGCGAGCACCGGCGCCTCGGCGAGCCGGCCGAGGTACTCCTTCTTCAGCTCCTCGGAGCCCGCGACCAGCAGCGGCGTGACCGCGAGGTTGTTGCAGCCGACCGAGGTGTGGATGCCGGAGCACCCCCACGACAGCTCCTCCTCGATCAGCGCGCCGTCGAGGTAGCCGATCCCGGCGCCGCCGTAGGCCTCCGGGATGTGGGTGTTCAGCAGCCCCACCTCCCAGGCCTTGCGGATGATCGCCTCGGGGAACGTGCCCTCGCGGTCGTACTCCCAGGCGACCGGCCGGATCTCCTTCTCGGCGAAGTCGTGGGCAAGCTCGCGCAGCGCGAGTTGCTCTTCGCTCAGCGTGAAATCAACCATCGTTGCGACCTTTCTGCGGCGGGACCGGACCGCCGGGACAGCGACCCCTCGATCCGGCTGGGGGCCGGCCGAGCGCTCGCTCGCCGGCTGAAAAGCTTGGACAACGGCCGGGGCGTCAGATCACCTTCAGGTGGCCGACGAGAGCCCGGCGACGAGCGAGGCGAGCGAGCCGAACTGGCTCTCCAGCGCGAACACGCCGTTGAGCAGCTTCGACGACGGTTGCGGGTTGGCCGGAGCGGTGATCGTCTGCGGCTGGTTGAGCTGGCTGAGCGTGGCATCGAGGCGCAGCGAGCCACCGGTCAGCCCGTCGATCGCCCCGGCGGCGATCGACGGCACGGTGAAGGCGATATCGAGGTCGAACTCGCGCACGACGTGATCCGCGACGCCCGTGTAGACGTCGACCTGCGCCTTGGTGACCGCAGCCTCGAGCAGCGGCAGCAGGCTGGTGGCGTTCGCCGCGCCCTTCGCGCCGGTCGCGCCGCCGATCAGCTTGGAAACGTCGCCGAGCACGTTGGCGACGTTGATCTGCGCCTGCAGGTGCTCGGTGACCACGTCACCGAGGGTCTTCTGGCCGAGGTCGACCGGATCGGTCAGCCACGACCGTGGGTCGATCCCGAGGCCGCCGAGCAGCCCCGCGGCGCCGCTCGCCCCGGTCGCCCCGGTCGCCCCGGTCGCCCCGGTCTTCGGCGTCACGCGGCTGCGCGCCGGCAGCGAATAGAAGGTGCCGTCGAGACCGACGTAGCTCTTGCCGCCGAAGCTGTCGAAGCCGATCTTGGCGCTCGAGGAGCCGGCGGAGAGCGTGGCCGCGAGGTCCGTCGACAACTCGCCGCCGCCGCGGGCGAAGGGCCCGGAGACGTTCAGCGCGATCGGCTTGCCGTCGAGCGCCTTGATGCCGTCGAGCGTGAGGTCGACGGTCAGCGAGACCGTGCCCGAGTTGACCGCGTCGCTCGCCGAGAAGGACTGCGAGACGAGCGCCGCCGGGGTGAGCTTCGCGGCCGCGGTCTTCGGCGCGTGGCCTCCGCCGCCGCAGGCGGCGACCGCAAGCGCGACGGCGATCGCGAGGGGAACCACTGCGAGGCGTCGAAGGTGCGGGCGGGATGCACGACCGACACGGCTCATGATCATGGAGGCTAGCACTCGGGTTGCGCGGCGGTTCGCGGTTGCGGGCGCGTTGGCGCTGCTCGCGCTCGGCGCCGGCGCCGGCGCCGTGGCGGCCAATTCGCACGCGGCGCCCGGCGGTCCGCAGGCCCATTCGCCGCTCGAGCTGGTGCTCGACCGCGGCCGCGTGCACCCGCTCACGACGCTGGCCGCGGCGGCGTCCGCGTCGACGCCCCAGGCGGCGTCGACGCCGCAGGCGGGAGCCGCCGCCAAGCCCGGTCTGACCTTCCCGCAGGCGCTCGCGGCGCTCGCGGGGGAGCACGAGCTGACCGGAGCGCTCGCCGCCGCCGACCGCGCCGCCTGGATCGCGGCGCGCATCTCGTTCAAGCGGCTGAGCGGGACGCGCCGCAGCGAGCTCGGCGCCGTGCTCGCGAACCTGACGGCGGTCGCGCACGCCGGCGAGCTGACGCCCTCACGCGTGCCGGAGCTGATGCTGACGCTGGCCGCCAATCGCCGGTGGTGGACGACCGGGCCGCTGCTCGCGGCCGACCAGCGCGTCGGCTTCGCCGGCAGCGGGCTGGTCTGGGAGTACTACCCGGGGCAGGGAATCGAGATCCAGTGGCTGGGCACCTTCGGCGCCGCCAACGGCCTCTACGACGACCACAGCTACGACGCGCTCGAGGCGCTGCTGAACCAGGCGGTCAGCCTCGCCGCGCTGCGCGGCGGCGGGATCGCGTGGGAGTACGACTTCTCGTTCGACGGCGGGGCGCCGCCGTGGGTGTCGGCGATCACCGAGGGGACCGCGGTGGAGGCGCTCGCCGCCGCCGGCACCGCGCTGGCGCTGCCGGCCTACCTCGCCGACGCGCACCAGGCGCTCGGCATCTTCAGCGTCGGCGCCCCGATCGGGGTCCGCTCGCCGACCGCCGCCGGCGCGCGCTACCTGATCTACAGCTTCGCGCCGCACGAGTATGTGATCAACGCGTTCATCCAGTCGCTGGTCGGGCTGTTCGACCTCGCGAGCACCGGCGACACGCTCGCCGCCTCGCTGTTTCGCGCCGGCGACGCGCAGGCCCGCCTCGATGTGCCGAGGTACAACACCGGCTACTGGTCGCTCTACGACCAGTACGGCGAGTCCACGCTGAGCTACCACGAGCTGCTGACCGGCTTCCTCGCCAACCTCTGCTCGCAGACGCACGAGACGACGCCGACGGCGCTCGCGATCCTCGGCCTGCAGCCGCCCAGAGGCGCAACCGGTGCAACCGGTGCGACCGGCGCCACCGGCGCGACCGGCGCAACCGGAGCAACCGGGACGACCGGGACGACCGGCTCAACCGCGACGGGCGGCACGCCGTTCGGCGGCGCCACCGGCGCGACCGGCGCGACCGGCGCCACTGGTCCGGGCGGGCCGACCGGCAACCCGAACGACGTCTTCTGCACCGCCGCGGCGAGCTTCAGGGCCGACCTGAAGCAGCCGCCGGTGCTCACGATCGGGCATCTGCCCGCCAGCCGCGCGACCGTCGTCGCGCACGTGCCGATGAAGCTCTCGAAGATCGCCGACGTGACCTTCGCCGTCTCCTACGGCGGCCGGGTGGTGTCGCAGACGACGCTCGAGCTCGGCCATGGCTCGCACTCGCTGGCCTGGCGACCGCCCCACGCCGGCGCCTGGACGGTGTCCCTCAGCGCCGTCGACCTCGCCGGCAACCGCGCGCAGGCCTCCGCGACGGTGAAGATCCTCGCGCCGCCGCCGCGCCGGCGCCACACGCCGGCCGGCTGAGCCGCGCGTACAATCGATCGGGTGCCAGAGGCGACCGACGGTCAGCGTGCAGCACGGACCGCGCCCGGCCCGCTGATCCGGGTCTTCCGGGCGTGGCGCGTGCTCTCGCCCCAGCAGCGTTTGTCGGCGCTCGCGGCGCTCTCGCTGTGGGTCACGATGTTCCTGCCGTGGTACAGCGAGACCGCCGTGTCGGTCGGCAAGACGCCGATCAGCGCGAGCGTGACTTTGACGGCGTGGGGCGCCTTCTCGTTCGTCGAGCTGGCGGTGCTGTTGATCAGCGGCGCCGTGCTGGCGCTGCTGTTCGCGCGCGGCGAGCGCCGCGCCTTCCATTTGCCGGGCGGCGACGGCGGCGTGATCATCCTCGCCGGCGCCTGGGCGGCGGTCCTCGTCTTCTACCGCATGCTCGACCAGTCCTCGCTCACCAGCGGCAAGAACGGCATCCTCACCACCGGCATCCAGTGGGGCATCTTCCTTGCCCTGTTCGCCGCGATCTGGCTCGGCTACACCGGTGTCGCGATGCGCCGCGCCCACCGCAGGGAACCGGCGCTCGCCGACGACCCGACCGTGCATCTGGCGAACCTGCGCCACGGGGTCCGCGCCGCCGAGCAGCCGCAGCCGGCCGCCGCGCGAAACGCTCCGGCGAGCGAGGCGGCCCGCGAGCATCGCGGCGTCACGCGCGAGGACGCCGAGCAGCTCTCGTTCGAGCTGCCGCACGACCACGGCGAGTAGTGGACTCTTTTGCCGGTGGGTGCATGCACCCACCGGGGAGACGGCGCATGCGCCGTCTCCGGGGTCGGCGCATGCGCCGACCCCCCAAGCCTTCCTATGATTGGCGCAATGGACGCGCTGCCCGAATCGGTCGAAGCGGTCGCCGAGGGGTTGCGGGCGGCCGGCTACCTGCCGGGCGGATCGACCGCGCTGGTCGCCTATCTCGCGACCCGGCTGGAGCGCCCGGTGCTCGTCGAGGGTCCCGCCGGCGTCGGCAAGACCGAGCTGGCGAAGGCGATGGCGACCTATCTCGGGCGCGAGCTGGTGCGCCTGCAGTGCTACGAGGGGCTCGACGAGGCCAAGGCGCTGTACGAGTGGAACTACCGCAAGCAGCTTCTGCGGATCCAGGCCGAGGCCGACGGGGCCGGCTGGGCCGAGGTTCAGGACGACATCTTCGGCGAGGAGTTCCTGCTCGCGCGGCCGCTGCTGCAGGCGATCTCGGCGAAGACGCCGGTCGTGCTGCTG
>Ga0182024_10019195_pt1 | contig 12633 bp, 14 predicted proteins | sample P32metaG_FD_120480 | JGI IMG/M metagenome (GOLD analysis project Ga0182024, IMG submission 120480) | Permafrost microbial communities from Stordalen Mire, Sweden - P3-2 metaG (Illumina Assembly) | ecosystem: Environmental > Terrestrial > Soil > Wetlands > Permafrost | place: Sweden: Stordalen... | reverse complement strand
TCGGCGACGAACGGCATGACATCGATGCGCCAGCGGTGATCCGCCACCGCGCCCGAAATGTCGCCAGGCTCAAGCTGGCCGCGGTCGGGCAAGCCGCTGAGAATGCCGCGCGCCGTCTCAATCAATGCCAGGCGCGAATCGAGACTGTGAGTCGCGCGAATATTGGCGCCGATCAGCGCGCCGATCGCGGTGAGCGAGACCGCAACGACGGCCACGGCCACCAGCGCCTCGATCAACGTGAAGCCGCTGTCGGCGCGGCTGCTGTCGGGCTTAATGAATCGGCACAACCTCAGCCCCCCCGGTCAGCCAATTCACCTTGACCTGATAGCCCGCGCCAAGCCGCGTCATGGCAATGACGCCGCCGCACGACATGCCGGATGCGAGGTGCCGGATGGTGGCGCCGACGGGACGATCCTGGCAGCGCACGGCGAGCGTCGCCTGGACGGTCACGTCGGACGGCAGGCGAACCGTCCACGCATTCGTGCCGGAGCGGATGGTGCGCGACGGCGTGTCCACGACGGTGGCAACGTCGCGGTGCTGCCGGACCGCGCTCTCCTGATCGGCATTGAGCAGCGCGGCGGTCTCGACGGCATAGCCTTCGAGGCGCTGATGCGAGGTGCCGAACGGCATCGCCGGCAGCGCAACGGCGGCCAGGATGGCGACGATGGCCAGGACACAAACGACCTCGATCAGCGTGAAGCCGGCTGAGCCGCCGTTACCGTGTCCAGCTCGTGATATCACCCGCGGTTCCTGTTCCACCTTCCGTCCCATCAGATCCATAAGAGACGATGTCGTACGCCCCGTGTTCGCCCGGTGCGCGATAGACGTAAGGGTTTCCCCAAGGATCGGCGGGCACATTGCCGCCTTTCAGGTAGGGTCCGTTCCAACTCGGTATGGTGCCCGGGCGCTGGACGAGTGCGCCAAGTCCTTCCGAGCTTGTCGGGTAACGACCCGCATCCAAATAGAACAAATCGAGTGCGCTGCCGAAGCTTTCAATTTGGATCTTGGCGGCCTTGGCCTTGGATTCGGAAAGATAGTTAAGAACGCGCGGCGCAACCAGCGCCATGATCAGGCCGATGATCGTGATCACCACCAGCATTTCGACCAAGGTGAAACCGGCTTGAGCGTGCCGGCGCGCGCGCGACCATCGGCGCCCCGACAGGCCGAATCTGAAGCGTGTCATCTCTGCTTACCCCGTACTTAACCCGTTTAGCCGACGATTTGCGTCACCGAGAGCAAGGAGGTCATGACCGAGACGATCAAGCCGCCGACCACGACGCTGATGCCGATGATCGCTGCAGGACCGGCGATGCCGACGACCCGGTCCAGGCTGCGCTGCAGCTTTGCCTCATAGAACTCGGCAATGTGGCTGCTTAAAGTCCCGAGCTGCCCGGTCTCCTCACCCAACCTTAACATCCGTACCGCCATCGCCGGAAGCACTTCGGCGTCGCCCAACGCGTCCGAGAGCTTGCCGCCGTGGCGGACGCGGTCCGCGACCTGGATCCAAGCCTCCGGGCGCCCGCGCCCATCCATCATATCGACCAGGATGCGCAAGGCCGCCGACAGCGTCATTCCGCTGGTAAGGAGCACGCCTAAATTACGGCAGAATAACGCCGTGGTCTGGAACATCATGAGCGGCTTCAAAAGCGGCAGCCGGGCGAGATTGCGACGCACTGCGCGGCGGAATTCGACCCGTCGCGACAACAGCCAGCCGATCGTCAAAAGGGTCGCCAAGGCGACCCCCAGAACACTGCTCTGACTGCGCACAAAGTCGGACAGGCCGAGGAAAAACGCCACGACGGGATCGAGCTTGGCGTTAAAGTCGCGCAGGACCGAGGCGAAATTCGGCAGCACGAACAGCAAGAAAAAAGTCAGCACGCAGCCGGCCCCGAACAGCAGGAAAGCCGGGTAGCGCGTTGCTTCGGTGAACTTGCGGCGCACCGCTTCGTTGCGCTGCCGATCGGCGGCGAGCAAATCGAGAATATGGTCGAGCGTCCCGGACGCTTCGCCGACCCGCACCAGGGCCACAAACATCGCGGGAAAGACCGTCGGATGGTGCGACAGCGATTCGGCAAAGCTCTCGCCGCTGAGGATGCTGGAACGAATCTTCGCGACGATCGGCCGCAGCCGGCCGATGTCCATGTCGGTCGCGAGCAGGTCCAATGCCGCGTCGATGCGGGCGCCGGATTTGAGCAGCAGCGCCAGGTCGCGCGTGAATATGGTGATGTCCTCGGCGCTGGGCTTGGTCAGAAAATCAAGCGAGAAGCCGGAGGCCGCCGCGCCGTCGCGTTCGCTGACGGCATCGATCGGAACCAACCCGAGATATTCGACTTGGCGCACCACCTCGGCGGCGGTCGGCGCCGAAATCGAACCGCTGACCACCTCGCCGGCCTGGGTCAGTGCGCGATAGCGAAAGCTTGGCACGATCTCACCGCAGCGCAACGACGCGCAACGCCTCGGCCGGCGAGGTGATCCCGGCCCGGCACTTGGCGACGGCGTCGTCGAGCATGGTCGTCATCCCGTTGCGCAATGCAGCGTCCTCGATCTCGGCCGAATTCGTCGATTTTCCGATCAGGGCCCTGATGCTCTCGTTGACCTCGACGATCTCGAAGGCGCCGTTGCGGCCCCGATAGCCGCTGCCGCCGCAACGGTCGCAGCCGCGCGGCTCGTGCAACGTCTCGCCGACCTTGAATCCGAGCGCCGCGTAGCGCGGGTCGGCGGCGAAATCCTCCTTGTCGAGCGCACGCGGACGCTTGCAGCGATCGCACAGGATTCGCACCAGGCGTTGCGCGATCACCCCGCGCAGCGTCGATCCCAGCAAGAAACCCTCGACGCCGAGATCGAGAAGCCGCGGGATCGCCGAGGCGGCGGTCTCGGTGTGCAGGGTGGTGAGCACCAAATGCCCGGTCAGCGCCGCGTGGATCGCGATATGAGCGGTTTCTGAATCGCGAATCTCGCCGACCATGATCACGTCGGGATCATGACGCAGGAAGGCGCGCAGCGCGGTCGCGAAGGTCAGTCCGATCGCAGGCTTGACCTGGGATTGGTTAATGCCGTGGATTTCGTATTCCACCGGATCTTCGATGGTCAGGATCTTGCGCGAGGTGTCGTTGAGAATGCTCAGCATGGTGGCAAGCGTCGTGGTCTTGCCGCTGCCGGTCGGGCCGGTGATGATGATCATGCCGTGCGGCAGGCCGAGCAGCCGGGTCAGCCGTTCCTCGTCGGCAGGCGCCATGCCGAGCCGGCCGATATCGAGCAGGCCACGATCCTTGGTCAACAAGCGCAGCACCGCCGCCTCGCCGTGTTGGGTCGGCATCGTGGCGACGCGAATATCGACGTCGATGCCGCTGACGGTCTGGCGCGCGGCGCCATCCTGCGGCAGCCGGCGCTCGGCGATGTTCAGCCCGGCGAGGATTTTGACGCGCGAGATAATGGCTTGCGGCAGGGCGCGGGCCGGCGTCTGCACCGTCCGCAACAGGCCGTCGACCCGCATCCGTACCACGAGGCCGGACTGAAACGGCTCGATGTGAATATCGGTCGCGCGCACTTCGATGGCGCGTTCGAGGAGATCGTTCACCGCACGCACCACGGGCGCGCCGCTGGCGAGGTCGCGCAGGCTTTCGACGTCGTCGTCGGCGCGGGCTTGCAGCGCATCGCCGCCCTCCGCCGTGGTTGCCTTGTCCTCCAGCCGGGCCGCGAGGACCGTCGCAATGTCCTCGAACGAGGCAATCTCGATCTGCAGCGGCGCGCCGAGCACCAGTTCCGCCGCGCGGACCGCGGCGGCGTCGGTCGGGTCCGCCACGGCGAGGCGAGGCGGTCCGGAACCGGCCGACCACGGGAATATCGAGGATTCCCGCAGGAATCGCTGGGAGAACTTGTCCGCGACCGAAGTGGCGGACATCAGGTCGGCCAGCGTCACCCGTGGCAGGCCAAAAAAACGCGCGGCCTCGTCGGCGAAATCGTGGGCCGGGATCTCCAGCGCCTGCCATAATTTCTGCAGCGGTTTGCCGCTGCGGCGCGCTTCGGCGAGATTCAACCGCGACGAACCCTCCGCGATCGACAAGCGTTCGCTGAGCAAATAGTCATAAAAGCGTTGAATCATATCGCCGGCGCCGGCCGGATACTGTTCGCCGCCGCGATTATTCTCGCTTTTATTCGAGAATGTGTCGCTCATTTATTGCCGCCTGAATACTCGTTCCTTGACGGGGGCTGTGTATCGTTCATAGAGTTACAGGCCTAGGGGGCTGGAGCCGGGGGCACGTCGTAGGGTAAATAGTAGGTCGGTGGTACGAGCGTGGTCAATCATCGCCGGACGGTCGGTGCTTGCGTGGCGGCCGGTTTCGTCCTTGCCTTGCTGGCGGGGTGCGACCCTGTTTCGCTTGGCGAGAGCCGGCAGCACCTGCCCGATCCCTTCGATTCGGTGCAGAACACCAATCTGGAACCGCGTTTCCCGCAGCAGCTAGGCCAGGCGACGCCGCCGCCAAAAGCTTCGCCCGGGGCGAGCTATTACGGCCGCGAAGCCGGCCTCGACGCGCCCGGAGCGCAACCGGCCGACAACGGCGAAGGTTACGAGCTCAATTTCGAGAACGCCGCCGTCTCGACCGTCGCCAAGGTCATACTCGGCGACATTCTCGGCGTCGGCTATATCATCGATCCGCGCGTTCAAGGCACCGTGACGATCGCCTCGGGCCGGCCGGTTCCGAAAGGCGACCTCATTCTGGTGCTCGAAAATGCGCTGCGCATGAGCAATGTCGTGCTGGTTGCCGATGCCGGCGGCAGCTACCGGCTCATTCCCGGCGGCGATGCCCAAGGCGTCGGCGCCACCACCGCGGCCAACGACCCCCAGGCCGGTTACGGCATCAGCGTGGTGCCGCTGCGCTTCACGGCGGCGCCGACAATCCTCAAGCTGCTCGACAGCTTTGCCCTCAAGCCCGGCATGGCCCGCGCCGACACCGGCCATAACCTGATCCTGGTTCAGGGCACCGGACCGGAGCGCAGGACCGCGGTCGACGCGATTTTGAGTTTCGACGTCGACTGGATGCGCGGCCAGTCGGTCGGCATCTATCCGATCGAGAATGCCACGCCCGAAGCCGTCATCAAGGAACTCGAAAAGATTATGGAGAGTGGCGAAGGCGGCATGAACCAAAACCTCGTGACGCTGCAGCCGATCACCCGACTCAATGCCGTGCTGGTGGTGTCGAAAAAGGCGAACCTGTTGCGCGAGGCGGCACAGTGGATCAGCCGGCTCGACAAGGCCAACAATGCCGGCTCCGCGGTGCGGGTCTATCGATTGCGCTACGCCGACGCCCGCCAGGTCGCCAAAGTGCTGAGTGATCTGTTCGGCAGCAAGTCCCAGGGCCTCGATTCGGCGGTCAATCAAATCGCCCCGGGCGCCGGGGTCACGACAACGAGCACCGATGCCCTTGGCGGCACCAATCCGAACGGCCAGAGCGGATTTGGCACCACCGGACTTGGTTCCACTCTCGGCGGCACAAATCCGGGCGCGGGCACGGTCGGCGCCGCCACCACGGGCGCCGTGTTGGGCGGTATCGGCGCGGCCTCCGCCCTCGGATCGCCTGGCGGGGTCGCTCCCGGGGGCACGACGCAGACCGGGATATCCGGACAACTCGGTGATATGGGCGCGTCGTCCCGCGACACCCAGGGAGCGGCATCGATCAATCTGCCGGGACTGCGGATCGCCGCCGATATCGCCAACAATTCACTGGTGATTTTCGCCAACCAGGAAAACTATCGCCTCATCTCGCAAACCCTGGCGCAACTCGATCGCCCGCAGCTGCAGGTGGCGATCCACGCCACCATCGCCGAGGTCACCCTCAACAACGACCTGCAATATGGCGTCGAGTATTTCCTGCAGGGCAACTCGCTCTCGTTCGGGTTCACGGCGAACACCACCTCGCCCAACCTCAACCCGGTGCTGCCCGGCGCCAACCTTATCCTGGGGCCGGAAACCAGCCCCAAAGTCGTTATCAACGCTCTGCGCACGATCACCGACGTGAAGGTGCTGTCGGCGCCGTCGGTGGTGGTGATCGACAACCAGGTGGCCTCGTTGCAGGTCGGCGACCAGGTGCCGGTTACAACCGGAAGCGCCGCGATCCTCACCAATCCGAATACACCGTTGGTCAACAGCATCAGCTACCTCAACACCGGCGTCATCCTGCAGGTGCTGCCGCGGATCAACGCCAACGGCAACGTCAGCCTGCAAATCCAGCAGGAGATCAGCAATGTGGCCAACAACGCCAATGCCGCCACGCTGACGCCGACGGTGTCGCAGCGAAAGATCAAAAGCGACGTTTCGGTCGCCAGCGGTCAGACGGTGCTGCTCGGCGGCCTGATCTCCGAAACGCAGACTCGTTCCCGCAACGGCATCCCGGTGCTGGAGGAAATTCCGATCCTCGGCGACGCCTTCGCGACCAATGACAGATCGACCACGCGGACCGAACTGATCGTCTTCATCGAGCCGCAAATCATCCGCGACAGCATCGACGCCGCCAAGGTCGCCGAGGAGCTGCGGGCAAAATTGCGCGGTTCGGCGGACAACGCCTTCCCGCCCGGGCCGTCGCTGTTCCAAGATCCGCAATTTGTCCGATGAATTCGTCGCCGCCGGCGGGCGGGCGAACCAGGCGCGCGATGGCGCGGGTGTCGGATTCGGTGCGGTCCTACGGGGCGTGGGGCGCGGTCGCGCTGGCGGCGGCGAGCGTCAGCGTGGTGGCGGCACCGGGTGTCGCGGGCCTACTTGGTGCCGGACTTGCCGTCATCATGATCGCCATCGCGGCCATCGACGCCCGGCACTTCGTGATCCCCGATCCACTGGTGTTGGCCGGATTGTTGTTGGGCGTGGTGGCGGCATCAATCGATCGATCGCTTCCGCCGCTGCCGGCGCTTGCCGGCGCGTTGCTGCGCGGCATCGCGCTCGCCATGGCGTTCTTCGCCTTTCGCGCGGCGTATCGACGGCTTCGCGGCCGCGAGGGCATCGGGCTTGGCGATGTCAAACTTGCCGGCGTCGCCGGAGTCTGGCTCAGCTGGATGGCGGTGGCGATCGCCATCGACATTGCGGCGGTATCGGCGCTGGCCGTGGTTTTGATCGCGGCGCTGCGCGGCCAGCGCGTGACCGGCGTGACGGCAGTGCCGTTCGGACTGTTCTTCGCGCCGGCCATCTGGCTGGCCTGGCTGTTCGAGGCCATGACCTTGCGCCTGGGCGGCTGAAGCGGCGTTGCGCTGGATAGCATGCCAATTGCGCGCTAAATTGGTTGCGGGAATTGAGGCGAGGACATTGAGGCGAGGACATGGAGCCGGAACCTGTGACAAAGATCGCTCGGTGCATCGCCGTCATTCTTGCAATCTTCGCCGCCGGAACGGCCGGTGCCGCGGCGCGCCCGAATATCTTTGCTCCCGTTCCGTATGCGGCGGCCGACCGGGTCGCCGGCTTGGCCCAGAGTGGCGACAAAAACGCCCAAGCCCAGCTGGGCTGGATGTACGCAACGGGGCGTGGAGTGCCGCAAGACTACTACAAGGCGGCGAAGTGGTACTACCTCGCCGCCGTCCAAGGCCAAGGCTTTGCCCAGTTCGAGCTCGGCCTCGCCTACAACAAAGGCCAGGGCGTGCGGCGGGATTATATTTTATCCTACATGTGGCTGAATTTGTCGACGTCCCAGGCCGTCGGGGACGACCGCGATTTCAAGTCGCGGATCCGCGATGCCGTGGCGGCGAAGCTGACGGTCGCTCAGCTCGCCTACGCCCAGGAGATATCTCTGACCTGGTACAACGCGCGCTGAATTCGGATCGCCGAACGCAACATCATGGGGCGACCGCGCGGCGGCGCCTGGCACAAACCATGCTATTCTGATCATCGGGGCGTCGGTGACGGGAGACGCAAATGTGTGGACACTGGATCGGGACGGTACTGTTTGCGGGCTTCGCCATGACGCTGGCCGGGCCGCTCGTGGCGCAACAGCCGGACACCAGCCTCAGCCCGGAGGACCAGCTCTCGCCGTCGCAGATGAAGCAGACGGTGCCCGGCGCGGTCGCGGCGCCGTCCGGCGGACCAGGTCACCCCGCGCCCAAACCGACCGCCGCCGCCGCAACGGCGAGACCGACCGCGGCGGCGAACTCCCATACCGTCGCCTGCAGCGGCGCGTTCTCCAAGGATTCCAGCAATCTCAAGCTCGCCATGGTGTTTGATCCGAAGAACGTCACTTTCACCGACGTCGACGTCAACGGCACGCAGGTCGGCGCTTCCGTCCTGTTTGCGAAGGACCCGAAACGGCGGCTGGAAATCTGGTGGGGCAATCAGGCAAACCGCAGCGATACTTATCTGATCCTGATCAACGGCCAATCGACCTGGTCTGCGCCCGCCGGCCTGCGGCTCGGTTTGACGCTTGCTGATCTGCAAAAGCTCAATCACAAGCCGTTCAAGGTCAAGGGATTCGACAAAAACAACGTTGCGGCGGTGAGCGATTGGGACGATGGCGCGCTGGCGGCGATTCCCGGCGGCTGTAAATCGGGTGTCAGCCTGCAGGCCGACCCGAAAACGGACGCCGACGCGCTCGGCGCGTTCCCGGCGGACAAGGAGTTCAGTTCCGACGACGCCGGGTTGCGCGCCATCAAGGCGAAGGTCAGCGAGATTCTCATCGGCTATTAGGCGGAGAGCGGGCCTTGCCCCCGGCGTCGGGCCGCCACTACTGGCCGGGAGCGGGTTTGGCCACGTCAAGCGGGTCTTGCCGCTCCGTGCGCATGGCTCGCACGTCGCGCGCCATTTCCAGACAGGTGAGCAATTCGGTGTAGCTCGATTCGCCGCCCATCTCCGATTCGCTGGTGCAGGCGGCCTTGTCGGCGCCATTGAAGCTCGACCATTGTTTGACGATTTCCTGGCGGGTGGCCTGCTCGCTGTCGAGGCAATCCTTCTTCTCCTTCGCGATCGCCGGATCGTGGAACGTGACGCCGCCCTGTTGGGCGATACCCTCGCAGACCTGTTGCACGTTGAGAACCGGCACGCTGTCGGCGACCGGCATCACCAGATGCGCGCCAAGCACCAGGACCGTGGGGAAAAACATGACTGTGCTCCATCGAACCGCTTTAGTATAACATAGCATGCCGGCCGGGCGGCAGTAGCGGGGCAGCGGCAGTGCCGCGGATCGAGGGTGCCGCGGATCGAGGGTGCCGCAAACCGAGGGATTGACCGGCGGCGATTCGTCCCGCTATGGCTTGCCGGCAAGGCTCAGGGGACAATCATATGGTTCTTGCACCGCTGTTGGGCACCGCGCTGGTCGTCGCCGTCGCCACCAACCCGCGCGACGATGCGCATGCCCGCACGCGTCTCTCCTCCCATGAGAAGCTGGCCGCGACAGAGCCCCTGGTCCGCTCGGCAAAAGACTGCATCGTGCGCGCGGTGGTCGCCAATCCGGGCTACACGGCAAAGCCGGCCGCCGAACTCGGCGACCTCATCGTCGCGTCGATGCCGGCCTGTGTCACGCCGGTCCGCGCCATGATCGATGCCTATGACCGCTACTTTGGCGACGGCGCCGGCGAAGCCTTCTTCATGGGGCCGTATCTCGACGTGCTGCCCAAGGCCGTCGCGGACGGTGCGAAGAAGGATTCGCAATAGCCGCGCCGCGGCCCCGTCACGGCCCTCGCCGCGTCATTGCGGCGGCTCGGGCCCGATGACGTCGACGACGCGCATTCTGGTCGGATCGACCAGCACGACCTGATTTTGCACCAGCGTATATTGGTAGAACTTGACCGCGGAATTGGCCGCCACTGCGCCGTCCGGCAGCGCATAAAGCTCGAGCATCGGCGGCACCTCGGCTCCGACAACGGCCGGAAACGGCTGCGGAGCCACCTTGCTCCTCTCCTTGCTGACGGCGGCGTAGATGGCGTGGCGTTGCGACGTCGTGAGGTCGAGTTTCTGCTCGTTTGCTCCGGCGCTGCTCAAGCTGCCGGTTTCGTCGCTCTGGGCAAGGCTGTTCGGGGCGGCTGCAGCGAAGGCCAGCGCCACTGTGACCAGCACGAGACCATGAAGCGCGAGACGTTTCACCGGACTGTCTGCTCGTTCGCCCAAAGGGTTCGGCCAATGGGTGCGAGCCGCATCCGCGCGGCGCGCACCCCGGACTTCGTGGACCGCGACCGATCCCGTTATCGAACCCTCTTTATCGAGGGATCGCCTGAACCGTAATGTTGGTGGTGGGATCGATGACCAGAATGCGATCCGGCTCGTACACATAGCGGTAGGTCGGAACCGCTACGGCAGGCGGCGGAGTGACCAGGGTTTCGTCGACGGCGGTGAGCGGCGCGGCGTCGTAGAGCGGCCCGGGAGCCGCTACGAGAGGTGCCGGCGCCGCGACGTCATAGAGCGGCGCGGCATTGGCGGCAATCGGCGCTGGGACCACGGCGGTCGGAACGATTGGCGCCGGAACCACGCGCTGGCTCACGACGGTCCGCCGCGTCGTCACCACGCGCCGGCTGATCATCGAGCGCAGCGCGGGCCTCACGGTTCGCACCGTCTCGACGGTCCGAACCGTTTCCACCGGCTGCTGGGTGATGACGGTCTCAACCGGCTGCTCGGAAATGTGGCGCGTGATGACCGTCTGCGCATTGGCCGCCGAGGTCCCGGCGGCGAGCGCGATAGCGAGCGCGGTGTACGAGGTGTTGATGCTCATTGCCTACTCCATCAGCATAAGGCGCCCGGAACCCAACGAGCCGAGCACCCAATCCAACGCGCGCTGGTACCTTGCGTTCCGCGGCGACGCAGCGATACCGCCGCGACGTGACGGTTGCGACTAAACTCGGGAGGCCGTGTTCCGTCGGCGCAATGTTGACGCGCTTACGCCACCGAGGAACCATATCCGCCGGGCAAAGCCGGCCGTAACAGCGCCGCCAGCGGCAGCGTGAGCAGCACTATGGCGGCGACCAAAGCCAAAGCTTTCCACACTCCGAGCGCGTCGCCGACCAGCCCATACAGAACGGGAGCGACGGCGCCGGAGCCGATCGTGCCGGTATAAAAAATGCCCAACGCGCGCGTTCGCCACTGCGATGCGACCAGGGCGGGGACCGAACCGTACAGCACCGAGGAGGTGCCGTTGAGCGCAACGCCGATCAGCGGCAACAGCGGCAGCGCGGCCGCGAGCGGCAGCGGCGCCAGCGCCAGAATTCCGGCGGCGGTGAAGCTCTCGGTCAGCCAGACAGTGCCGATCACGCCGATGCGCGCACCGATGAACGTGCAGGCGAGCTTTCCCGCCGCACCGCCGGCGAAGACCAGCGTCAGCGCCACGCCGATGGTCTGGACGCTGGCGCCTTTGTCCTTCAGCACGAACGGCAGGAACAGCAGGAAACCCATGCGCGTCGCGCTGTCGAGGATGCCGATCGCGAGCAGGAGCGCGAAGGCGGACGGCTGCCGCCCGTGCTGATCGGCGACCTTGCCCTCGGCATGCGATTCAACCGGCTCCGCGCGGTCGTATCGCGGCGTAACCAACAAGATCACCGCCGCCAGGACGAAACCGAGAGCGCCCAGAATTGCCAGCGCCGGGCGCCATGCCATCGTCAGGAGCAGCAGCGCGGCCGTCGCCGGCAGAGTCATCTTGCCGATATCGCCGGCGAAGTTGTAGGTGCCGAGCGCCTTAAGCGAACGCGGCCCGGCGAACGCGCGGGCGACCAGCGCGGAGGCAATCGGATGTTGCGCGCTGGCGCCCAATCCGGCGACGAACAGCGCGCCGACCAGCACGACAAAGCCCGAACTGGCGCCGGCGATGCAATAGCCGAGGCCGGCAAGCGCGGTGCCGAGCGCCAGCACGGGCGCGGCGCCGAGCTTTTCAGACAGCATACCAACTGGAATTTGCGGGCCGGCCATGGCGCCGACAAACACGCTGCGCAGTATGCCGAGCGCCGCATAGTCGAGGCCGAACTCCGCCTGCCACAACGGCAGCATGATCGTGATGAGGTCGGTGTAGCCGTCGAGCAGCGCGTGCGTCACCGCCGCAATCGAAAGGGCGCGGCGCTGCTCGGACGACAGGCGCCGTGACAGCGCCGCGAAATTCTCCCAATCAAGTCCGCGCATGGCAGCCTGCGAAACCTAATTCCACGCAGGTCCGTAGTCACCCCGTGGCAATCCGTCAATCGCGCCCTCGCGCCGCGATTGACCGCCGCAACAGCGGAGTGCAGTCTCCGGCCCCCGAGTGGTCGCAGCCTTGTTCCGCGCGCAGAGGTGAAAACATGTTCGGCATCGGCGACCTGTTCCAGTGGGAGCGGTTCGTAACGCCCACGGTGATCAAGGTTTTTTATTGGCTTGCCGTGGTCATTGCCATCCTGCTCGGTCTTGCCGGCGCTATGCGCTCTCTCGTTACCATGGCGTACGATCCATTCGTCGGCATCATCTTTTTGATCGCCAGCGTGCTGGGCGCCTTCATGGGCGTGATCATGGCGCGCATATGCGCCGAATTCGTGCTCATCGTATTCCGCATCAACGAGCATCTCGGCGCGATCAGGAATCAGGGATCAAGTCTCAGGAATCAGTAAGGGATCAGGCCTCAGAAATCGGGGATGCCTGTTTCCTGATGCCTGATGCCTGATGCCTGATGCCTGATGCCTGATGCCTGCTAATCCTAGTTCGCGAACCGGAAGTGC
>Ga0182024_10019194_pt1 | contig 12634 bp, 16 predicted proteins | sample P32metaG_FD_120480 | JGI IMG/M metagenome (GOLD analysis project Ga0182024, IMG submission 120480) | Permafrost microbial communities from Stordalen Mire, Sweden - P3-2 metaG (Illumina Assembly) | ecosystem: Environmental > Terrestrial > Soil > Wetlands > Permafrost | place: Sweden: Stordalen... | reverse complement strand
TGTCTTAAACTCACAGGATCCCCGCCGTGGCGGATGAAAAACACGGATCTGCCGTTCGGGATTCGGACGGGGTGAAGCCGGCTTCAGTTCAGATTTTACGAGCCGTGACCGAAGGGAGCGGTTAGCGGTTAAATGTTCGAGCGGCGACTGAAAAGAGCGGTTTAAAGGACTATCGAAGCACGACCGTAAGGGAGTGCGTTCAAGCTTTATGAGGCACGACAGAATGCAGCGCTAGTTCCGTGGGGCACGCGATCTTCTCGCGTGCCAATGAGACCCGTCTCATAGCCGTTTTAGCCAACTCTTACCTCAAGAAAAGCCGAAGTGTCTTTGCGCAATTCCGCTCCGAGAGTCGGAACGCGCGCCCTGACGGGCGCGCCTCAATTGGCAGGGTAGGGCCCTGTCCACACATTTAGCGCCAGCGCCCCTGGTGAAAGCGGTAGCGACCGCCAGCGCGCTCCCAGTAAGGAGCCACCCAGGTCGCCCGAGCGCGAGGCGGACGCGCCCAATTACCGCCGACCCACGCATAGTTGTTGCCGCGCCAGCCCCAGTATCCATTGGTCCAGACATAACCCGGTCCGGGAGCGGGGCCGAAGGTTTCGACGCGAACCGGAGGGGGCGGGACGTTGGCGTAGTAGACGCCCCCCGCACATCCGATCATCGAGAAAGTAGAGAACGCAAGAATGAGCCCATATCGTTTCATGACAACCATCTCCTGCTTCTAGGAACGCGAGCGCGGTGGGTGGAGTTGCGGAGTTCACGATCCGTTAATGTGGAGGGCCGTTAATGTAGGGGTGGTAACGTAGCTCGGGCGGAAGAAAAGCAGATCCCTCGCTGCGCTCGGGCAACGCGTGGCGCTCGCGATGACGAGCAGCGAGGAGGCGGAATGGGAGAGCAGCAGATCCCTCGCTGGCGCTCGGGATAACGGGGTGTGTGCGCTCGGGATGACGGGTAGGGACGTGCGCTCGGGATGACGTTCCGGGACATGCGCTCGGATGGCGTTATTTCCGGGGAAGGAACGAGCTGCGTGTGTCTACGCCCGAGGTTCCGCCACATCAGTCTCGATAGGCGGGGCGAGCACCGCATCCGCCATGCCGCGTTTCAGCGCGTCGATGCCTTCGCCGGTGACGCTCGAAATCTTGTAGAACGGCAGACCGCGCTTGGCGGCGAGACGCTTGAGCGCGGTAACGCGCTTGGGATCCTGAGCGGCATCGATCTTGGCGGCGACCACAATCATCGGCTTGGCGGCGAGCTGTTCCGAGAAACTGGCGAGCTCGGTCATCACCACTTCAAAATCGTGAACGGGATCGCGGCCGCTGGATTCCGACACATCCACCAGATGGGCCAGAAGGCGGGTTCGTTCAATGTGCTTCAGAAACTGCACGCCCAGACCGTGACCGAGGTGCGCGCCTTCGATGAGACCGGGAATATCGGCGACCACGAAGGTACGATCGCCATCGGCGCTGACGACGCCGAGGTTGGGCTCGAGGGTGGTGAAGGGATAATCGGCGATCTTGGGGCGCGCGGCCGAAATGCGCGAGATCAGCGTGGATTTTCCGGCGTTGGGAAATCCCACCAAACCGACGTCGGCGAGCAGCTTAAGCTCCAGGCGCAGAGTGCGCGCTTCGCCGGGAAATCCATCCTGGTGCTCGGTAGGAGTTTGATGCGTGGAAGTGGCGAAGCGCGCGTTGCCCTTCCCTCCCTTGCCGCCATGTGCGACCGTGAAACGATCGCCGGCCGTGGTGAAATCGTGGAGCAACTCTCCGGTGGCGGCGTCGTAAATGATGGTGCCGACCGGCGTGGGGACTTCCTTCGATTCACCCTCGCGGCCCGTGCGATTGCTGCCTTCGCCGTGACGGCCGCGCTCGGCTTTGTGTTCGGGGTTAAAACGGAAATGGAGCAGCGTGTTGTAGTGCTGGCTGGCCACGAAGATGACGTCGCCGCCACGGCCGCCGTCGCCGCCGCTGGGTCCGCCATGGGGGACGAACTTTTCGCGGCGAAACGCAAGACAGCCGTTGCCGCCGTCGCCGGCTTTCACGTAGATTTTGACTTCGTCGATGAACACTGAAGAAAAGGGGACAGGGGCTAGGCCGCTCTCGCCCCTCCGGGGCAGCGGGGGACAGGGGCCAGCAAGTACAGCCGAACAGCAATCGGCCTTGAAAATCTATTCGGCGGCTTTGACGCTGACGAATTTGCCCAGACGGCCGCGGTCGCGGAATTCGATCACACCGCTGACTTTCGCGAACAGCGTGTCGTCCTTGCCAAGGCCCACGTTCACGCCGGGCTTGATGCGCGTGCCGCGCTGGCGCACGATGATGGAACCGCCGGGAACCAGTTGTCCGCCGAACAGCTTCACGCCGAGGCGCTGCGCGTTGGAATCGCGCCCATTCTTGGAACTGCCTAAACCTTTTTTATGCGCCATAAAATTTCCTTACGCGACGATTTCGCTCACCGTGACTCGCGTAAAATTCTGGCGATGTCCGATGGTGCGTTTGTATTGTTTCTTGCGCTTAAACTTAAACACGAGCGTCTTTCCGCCGCGGCCATGCGAGTGGATGGTGCCCTTGACGACTGCGCGGGTGACGTCCTTGCCGGATTTGATGGAATCGCCATCCACCAGCGCGACCACGCGGCCGAGCTCGACGGCTGCGCCGACGTCGCCCGTGAGGGATTCGACTTCAATGGATTCGCCCGCGGCGACGCGATATTGTTTTCCGCCAGTTTCGATGACAGCGTACATAACGGGATTCCTTACTGATTGGATTCGTTTCTGAGGAACCTCAGAAGTTTCAGGATACTACAGGCGGGCACGGGTTGGCAAAGGCGGATCATGTCTGGAAGATTGCGGACTTGTTGCGATAGAACCGCTAGTCACAGGCGGGACAAATCGTATAGCCCGGCGCTCCGCAAACAGCGCACCTGCACGTGGAGCAGTATCCGTCAGGGAACTCCCCAAAATTGGTGCAGTTTCCGGTGGCACACTTCGTCCCTTGCTGCTGCTCTGTCTCGTTACGCGATTCTTCATCTATGGCCATAAAGACAGCCTATACCGAGATGTAGTGCACCTGCTAGGACACCACCCAAAGGCGTATGATGAAGGTGATGGAAGAGATCATCGAGCTCTACATGCGCGATGTCGACCGGACGCTCTTGCGTGAGAACCTCAAGCTGACGCCAACCGAGCGCATTGAGAAACTCATGGCCATGCAGCGGTTCGTTGAGGAGCTTCAGCGGGCCGGCCGCGAGGCGAGGGAAAAGCGATCTGAAACCGTCGTCGCCCAATGACTGATTTTGGCGCGTTGCTTGCGGCTCTTTCCGCATCCCAGGTCGAATTCATTATTGTCGGAGGTTTGGCGGCCGTTGCTCACGGCGTTGGGCGCACGACATTCGATCTCGACATCGTGTACAAGCGCACGCATGAGAACATTCGCCGCCTGGTTGATGCCATTCGACCAATGCAACCGTACCTGCGGGGGGCACCCCCAGGTTTACCTTTCGTGTGGGATGAACGAACCATTGACCGCGGCCTCAATTTTACGCTGATCACCAACCTTGGAGAGCTGGACCTGCTCGGCGAGATCACTGTGGGCGGCGACTATGACGCACTGCTTCCGTACTCGGAGGAACTCGATCTTTTCGGTGTGAACCATCGGTGTCTCGGCCTCGAAAAACTGATTGACGTTAAGGCCGCAGTCGGGCGTCCCAAGGATTTCGAGGCGGTCGCTCTATTAAGAGCGCTCTTGCAGGAGAGGGGGGATAAGAACCAGTAGGTATGTCCGACCCGCCTTCGCGCTAGTTCGCTGCGCCACCGCGCGACCGCTCACCCCCCGCGGCGATTCGTGAATTTGTAGGGAATCTGTTCGGTTTCGACGGGCAGCCTGAACACGTCGGGGTCAGCGTGTCGATAGGGCCGTGTGGGCATGCTGATGAACAGCGCGTCGGTTTCGCCCACGTTTTCATACGCATGAAATACGCGCGCGGGGATCACGATCAGTGTCCGGTCGAGCTCGGTTTGATACACCTCGTTGATCATTCGGTAGGTGGGCGAATCCGGGCGATTGTCGTATAGCACCACCTTGACATGGCCCTGACTGACGAAAATCCGATCGTCGTGAAGATGATGCTCATGCCAACCCTTGATCTTTCCGGGCCGGATGGTGAATTGATACACATACACCAACGGCGCGGGATGGGGCGGGCGATGGGGACCATAAATCTCGCACAGCGTACCGCGGTCGTCGGCGTGGGTCCGGGATGGCTGGATGACGATACCGGCGATCAACGGCGCAACCGGGACTCCGTCAGGCGTGACGGTTTGTCTGTCCTTCTTGGGAGCGGGTCGAAGAGCCGTGGCGGGAGCGGGAGTGGCGGCGGCTATCACTTGTCAGTTTCTCCTATAAACCATTTTCCTATAATTTTGTTTTACTGATCCAGCCCCCGCACTTTGCGGTATTGCGCGACGTTCCAGCCAAGCGTATCCGGAGCGGGCGGAGGCGCGATGTCCAGAACTCGCACCGGAGGCTTGGAAATGTGCAAGCGCGCGATGCGCATGGCCTCCCGCAACATGAACCAGCGGCGCCGCTCGATGTGAGCGGTATAGGCGGCCTGCTCATGGCACGGCCGCTCACGATAGCAGTTCTTCCGAAGCGTGGAATTAAATTTGAAAACAGTCAATTCGCGCGTCGAGACGAACTTAAGGCCGGCTTCGAAGGCCCGGTATTCCAGATCCACATCCGGATTTCTCCAGATGGTGCGATAGTCCTTCCACCCGCCGATCCGCGAAATTACGTCGCGGCGATGCATCAGGCCCGAGGGAGACATCCCCTGCTTTCCGTCGTAGCCGCTTTCGGGAAAATAGCCCGTGATCAGCCGGTAGTTGGAATGCTCCGGACCGATCATCTCGACGAAAGAACTGGCGAAGTCAGCGCCGGTGCGCGTGACGGCCGCGAGCAGGGTGTTCACATGATCGGGATGCCACACGTCATCATGGCCCAGATAAGCCACATGTTCGGCGCGCGCCAGAGCGAGGCCGGCGTTATTCGGAGCGCTCTGATTTCCGGAGTTCTCCGGGAGATTGTGCCAGCGTATGCGAGCGTCTCCGAAGGAGAGGCACACGGATTCCGAATCGTCGGTACAACCGTCCCCCATCACCAGAATTTCGAAGTCCTGTTCGGTTTGCCACAGCACGCTGCGGATGGCGAAGCGGAGAACGCTGCTCCAGTTGTAGGTCGGGATGATGACGGAGACACGCGGCGAAACTACGGGTTGGGAGGCGATGCGGACGCGAGGCAATGCCCGCAGTCCATACTTGACCGAGCGGCTCAACAGCCGGCGCAATTGGCTCGAAGTCAGATATTCCACGGAATAAGCCGACTAACCCACGATATCAAATCCAGGACATCAAACCCGGCTAGTTCGCTTTAGTCGCGGCGCGAGTTCCGGCCGGGCGAAGCTGCGCGTCTTCCAAACGTTTGGTTTCCTGCCACGTGAAAATCATGCGGTCGATCACCGTCAGATTTCCCAACACGGCGATCACCCACAGCACCGGCGCCATGCGATCGAATAACGCGCCGATGATCAGCAACACCACGCGCTCGGGTCGCTCCATGAATCCCACTTTGCAGGTGGGAATGGTATTTTCGGCGCGCGCGCGAACGTAGCTCACCATGACCGACGCGGTCATCACGATGGCAGTCAGGACCACATATCCGAAGCGGTTGATGGAGCCATACCAGACCAGCAGACCGACCAGCAGCGCGAGGTCCGAGTAGCGATCGAGCACGGAGTCGAAAAATCCGCCGAAGCGCGTCACGCGATTGGTTTCACGGGCCACACGGCCGTCCACCATGTCGAACAATCCGGCTCCAATGATCACCACGCCGGCCCATCGAAACTGGCCGACCGCCAGCAGCGCGCCGGCGCCGATGTTGATGGCGAGTCCCAGGGCGGTGAGGACATTGGGATGGATTCTTGAAAGCGCCAGGCCGCGCACAATCCAGTGGATGGCTTTGCCGCAAACCACGCCGACGGCGCGCGTGTAAGTCATGTCGTTAACTTCCCGGCCTGATGGATCGTGATTAATTCTATAATCTCCATTTCGCGAGTGCCACCGGGGATCTGAATGTTCACCTCGTCGCCGACCTGTTTGCCGAGCAGTCCGCGGCCGATGGGGGAACTGGTGGAGATCATACCCTTGGAGACGTCCACGTCCTCGCTGGTCACCAGCTTGTAGGTGATCTTTTCCTCCTTCCTGGTGTCGAGCACGATGACGGTAGAGCCCAGCCCGACGCGATCGTGCGGGATCTTGGACATGTCGATCATGGAAAGCTCGCGAAGGCGGCCGTAAAGTTGGGCCAGCTTGGCGTGGACCATGCCCTGGCGCTCCTTGGCGGCGTGATATTCGGCGTTCTCGCTGAGATCGCCGTGCGCCCGGGCGGTCAGGATGGCGCGGGGCAATTCGATACGCAGTTCGTTTTCGAGAATCGCGATCTCGTCCTGAAGCTTCTTGATAAGCTCAACCATTCGCTTCCGATTGCGATTATAACGCGCTACGCCGGACGGCGGGCCCTGAAATTTTGCGGCTGAGGCGATAACAGGCGGGATAGTGCGAACAGTGCCCGACGCGCGTCCCGCGCGTTACTTGTGCAGAATCTTGCGGCGCATGTCCGGATAGAACTCTTTCAGCACATTGAAACCGGCGTCGCCCACGATGTTCACGGCGAACCTTTCCATGGTCTGCGAGGCCGTGCGCTCCTGGGCGGGATAATACAGATTCGAAAGCGCCGCGGCGCCCAAATTTCCGGCGATCTCAGAAATATTAAAGCCGTGCGCACCGGAGTCCTTGCGCGTGATCAGTTCTCGCGAAAGGGTGTAGCCGACGCGATGGAAGAAACTGCCTTTCCCCAGGCGGAAGTAGCGTGGATCCTCATGCAGAAGGGAGGGGAAAATCGCTTCCGACATGAAATTGGCGATCGCGCCGTCGGCAAACGCGCCGCCGTACCGCTTGGCATATCCCTGAGCGCCCTGGCCGAACTGGGGATATTGATTGTGCCATTGCCCGACGCCCGCGTACAAGCCGGTGGTCACCCAAGAGAAAGGATCAAACCCGTCATGCGCCGCGATCGTGAATTTCCGCGCGGCGCTAATCGGTTCATAGTGGGGCGGGGGGGTGTTCACCGCGTCGTATTCCGGGACGAGGCCGAAGATATGAGTGTCGATTCGCGAGGGCTGGGCCGGTTCGGGATTGGGAGCCGCCGCGCCTTCGGCCCTCGGTTCGGGCGTTTCGAGCGGATGAGCGGGTAAGCCGATCGGCAGATCCTGTCCCTGCATTCGAGCGAAACTGGCCGAAAAACCTATCGCAAGACCCACGTGGATGAGTATGGCGCAGCGCCAGGGCATGTACATAGCTGACGGATATCGACCGCCTAAGTGTTACCCGGAAAGCGGATCACTTAGACAATTCGCGGCGCATATTTTCGAGAGATTGTTGCATCGAAACACTTCCTGGCCACGCAGCAGCGTCGGTTCCGGGCGTGGCCTGCGAGATTTCAGCGAACAGAGGGACTAGTTCGGGATCGCGCCATCCCCGCCGCGACTCTTCGAGCATGATTTCGATGGCATGCTGGTGCGAAAACGCCGGTTTGTAAGGCCGCGCGGTGGTGAGCGCGTCGTAAATATCGGCGACTTGCAGAATTCGCGCGAGCAGCGGAATCTTTTCCCCGGCCAAACCATCGGGATAGCCGCTGCCGTCCCAGCGCTCGTGATGGCTGCGGATGATGGGCAGCACGGGCGTCAGCGTTTTCATGGGACGGCAAATTTCTTCTCCGCGAATGGTGTGCAGACGCATGGTCTGCCATTCACCGTCGGTCAGCAGGCCGCGTTTGAAGAGGATTGCATCGGGAATGCTGATCTTGCCGATGTCGTGCAGATATCCGCCGCGATAGAGAGCGAGCTGATCGTGGCGCAGCAGCCCGAGCGCCTGGCCGAGGGCGATGCTGTAGGTGGCGAGACGCTCGCAATGCAAACCAGTGTAGCGATCGCGGTGCTCGACGGATTGCGCGAGGGCGAACAAAATGGTCTCGGCTTCCTCCAGCGAATCGATCAAAGCCTTGTTGCGGAGCATGGCTCGGATGCGGGTCCGGACGATGGAGGGCTGGAGCGGTTTGATAAGAAACTCGTCGGCGCCGGACTCGATGCCGGCGACTTCGTTTTCCGCGCCCTGGACGCTGGTGGTCATCAAAATGGGGATGAGCTGGGTTTTGCGGTCGGTCTTGAGGAGACGGCAGAAATCGGGGCCGCTTATTTCGGGCATCACCAGATCCACCACCACCAGGTCGACCTTTTCGTGTTCCAGCAGGGCGACGGCGAGCGAAGGGCGCTTGGCTTCGAGGATCCTGTAATTGGCCGTTTTGAGCATGGCTTTGAGCAGGCGGCGATTGAGGTCGATATCGTCGACGATGAGGATGGTGGAAGCTTCGGTCGCGTCCTCGAGTACGCTCTCCCAGCGAGGGAGATGCATATCGGGGCGAAGCACGACAGCTTCGACGCTGGACGCGGCCTTAGTGGAAACCGGCACGGCTATCTGTTTTCAGTAAACGCGGCTACTCGATAAATTCCCGGCTTCACACTCCGGGTCAATCATATACAGCTCAAGAACACCGCGGCGCAAACCTGGCCTAATCCGCCGGTACGCGCCGCCCGTTCACCCGCTCGATGGTTTTATCGGCTGAATCCTAAGAAAGATTTAGCGAGGGTACTAAGGCCGGAACTAAGTTGTTCGCAATTACTGTAAGAAGCGGTTAAGAATGCTGAAAACGCAGTTTTTCGTTTCTGGAATATCCGGGATACCACCAGCTTTATCCACACGGCTCGCGCCGGAGTTATAGGCGCTGAGGGCCAGCGTAAGGTCGCCGTGATAGCGATCCAGCAACTGTTTGAGGAGCCTGGTCCCGGCGTCGAGGCTCTGGCCCGGATCGAACGGGTCGGTGACGTCGAATTGCGCCTGGGTGGCGGGCATGAGCTGCATCAGCCCCTCCGCGCCTTTGTTCGACACCGAGCAGGGGCGGAACGCGGATTCCTGGCGCGCGACCTCGCGAACCAGCGCTGGATCGACGCCTCGCTGTTCGGCGGCGGCCTGGATCATCTCAAAGAGCTGCGGCTTGGGCACGGGATCGCAAGCGGGCATGGCGAAGGGGCTGGGCATGGCGAAGGGGCTAGGCATGGCGAAGAGGCTAGGCATGGATAGCCGAGCGGTGGCGAAGAAGGAGCCCGAGGATTCCTGAGCCTCCGTGGGCTCGGATTCCCGCAGGTCCCTCGACTGCTGAAGCACCGAGATCCGCTGCTTTTCGAGCGAAGGGGCCATGAGGGCGCGAACGCGCTCGGCTTGGCCGCGGGCGTCACGGGGTACGGCGTCTTGGGTTAAGCCGCCTTGCATTAAGAAGAGAAGGAGCCATGTCACGTTGTCTTGATCGGCATGGACGGAGAATCGCGCGAGGTCGGGAAAGTCCTGTCCGTCGCCGACCAGTGCTAAGAAGCTACGATGAAGGAGGGGGTAACAGCATGGCAAGCCTCGATTGGTCAGAATGCCCCGCCGTCGAGAGCATCCCTGGCAAGGTCAGCGGCGCATGGGTGTTTCGCGGCACCCGCGTCCCCGTGTCGGCGATTTTCGAGAATCTGAAAACTTCGCCCATTGACGAAGTGCTCGAAAACTTCCACGTCACGCGCGAGCAGATTCAGACGGTGCTCGACTTCGCGGCGAAAAGTACGCAGCCGCTCGAAACCTTGCGCGTCGGATGAAGATCATCCTCGATGAAAGCGTTCCGCAAAACCTGCGGTCGCTCATTGAGGACGGCCATACGGTGGTGACCACCTGGTATCAGGGCTGGTCGGGTTTGAAGAATGGAGCGTTGCTTTACGCGGCGGAAGGGGCTGGCTTCGATTTGTGTATCACTGCGGATCAAGAGATGCGCTATCAACAGAACCTGGCTGGCCGGAAAATGGCGCTGCTGGTGTTGAGCACGAATAACTGGAGCTTCATCAAGGCTGGCGTGGGTGTGATCAAGGCAGCGATCGACGCAGTCAGGCCAGGCAGCTATACCGAAGTGGAAATCCCGACGACGTAAGCCCCCGCCCTCGCCGTTGAAGTGCTGTTTTACGCGTGGCTGATCGTTAATCGGTTTCATAATCTTGTCTGGCACGACTGACAGCGCGGCGTCCCACAAAGGGTCCTCTGCGCAAGCGTTCCGAATGCCGCCGGGAGTACCTCTCAATTGTCAGAGGGTTTCTCAAGGTGGTCGATCACGAGAACCTCGAAGTTTCCCTTGGTCTTTTCCAGATTCAGACCGAGTTCGTGGATGGCCGTGGTCAGAACAGGGGCGTCGGATGCTTCCACGCCACTCGAAAATGCCACGCCGTAATCGAAGGCCCCTGTAATGCCTGTGCGGTCTCGGACCGGCGCACCCATCTTGCCGGTCAATACGACGGCTAGCTCTTCCATCGACGCGCCCCTGCCGACAAGTCGGCTTGCGCCGTTGCCCATGAGTTCGACCCAGCTTGAGCTTCCACCGAAGCCCAAGCTGTTTTTGGTGGGACGTCCGGGGGCCGGGGTGAGCTTCGCGCCACTCCGGAGCGTGACTAAGTCGTAGGCTGCCAGTGCTCTCGTTTCCCGGTGGACCATCAGATTGAATCGGTCTTCCAGGAGCGTCTGAAACATCCGACGGAGTTCGTCGTCGCCGGGAGAGCCCGGAGCCCGTGCCTCAATGTCGTACGCGATCCAAAGGCTTTTCTCCCATCGACCCGCCACCAGCTCGTAATTGGCGTTCGTGAGGTGATAGGCCCATGACAGGATGGAAACCAGCTGGCTGTTGCGCAGGCTGATCCTGTCTCCCGATCGGTGGGGAACGTGGTCCGTCAGCCCGGTATAGCGGGGGTCGTTGGGATCGTCGATCAGGTTCTGCCGGACCGACGCGACTTCAAATGAGGGTCGCGTTGGGAGGGACTGTCCAGCCAGCAGAGCGCAGCTTACGGCAGCGATGCTCGCAAATGTAAGACACGCGCAGACAGTGAGTCGCCTCATATACCGAGTAGCTTAACGCCTTTTGGGGCACTGGACAGCTCGCATACCGCGGCGCGGTCAGCGTCTCAAATAGGTAAGTCTTGCGACATACAGCACGCACCGTGATGACGGTCGTCCGGTCGCGCTTTGCGCTCGACCGGTAAGGCTGTTCGGGACTCCCAGACATCACACCAGTGGTCAGGCGTCGTGCTTTACTGAAATCTCATGCAAGAAACTATCTCGCCCGCGCGGGCGGTTGAAGGCATCATCGGGCTGCCTGGCGACAAATCGATTTCGCATCGCTACGCCATGCTCGCGGCGATCGCCGAGGGCGAGACCACCATCGCCAACTATTCCACGGGTGCGGATTGCCAGTCGACTCTCGCGTGCGTGGCAGCTCTTGGCGCGAAGGTCGAGCGCCGCAAGGTAGCCAACGTAGCGGATGACGGCGGCGCGAACGCCGGCGGCGACGATGGTGACGACGATGGTAACAATGATGGTAACGACGCCGGCCAAATCATCATTGCCATTCAGGGAGGCGCGCTGAAAGCGCCCTCGGGCGAACTCGACGCGGGCAATTCGGGCTCGACCATTCGCATGCTCAGCGGGATTCTGGCCGCGCAGCCGTTCACGTCGCGAATCGGCGGCGACGAATCGCTGTCGCGCCGGCCGATGCAGAGGATCATGACGCCGCTCGCGCAGATGGGCGCATCGATCCAGGCCCACGACGGGAAGTTTCCGCCCTTGACCATTCATGGGCGCCCGCTGCATTCGATCGACTACACGCTGCCGGTCGCGAGCGCGCAAGTGAAGAGCTGCGTGCTCCTCGCCGGCCTCTTCGCCGAGGGCGATACCATTGTGCGCGAACCGGTCCGGACGCGCGATCATACCGAAATTGCTCTGCGCGAGTTCGGCGCCGAACTCGAAACCGAACGCCGCGCGATCACGCTGCGGGGCGGCGCGAAGCTCACGGGCCGCGAGCTGGGCGTGCCCGGCGATCTCAGCTCGGCCGCATTTTTCCTGGTGGCCGCGCTGCTGATGCCGGAAGCGAATCTGGTGATTCACGGCGTGGGGCTAAATCCGACGCGAGCGGCGCTGCTGGATTTTCTGGTGGGGATGGGCGCGTCGATCAAGATTCTGGACCTGCGGCAGGTGGGCGGCGAACTGATCGGCGATGTGCGGGTGCGAACATCGAAAGTGTCGGGCAAAATCTCGGGCGGCGTGATCGAGGGCGCGATGACCGCGGCTCTGATCGACGAGATCCCGGCGCTGGCGGTGCTAGGCGCGGCGTCGAGCGGGGGCCTGACAGTGCACGACGCGTCGGAGCTACGCATCAAAGAAACCGACCGCATCGCGGTGCTGGAGGAGAATTTCCGGCGCATGGGGGTCGCGATGGAGACGACGCCCGACGGTTTCCACATTGCGGGCGGTCAGCGATTCCACGCCGCAGAACTGGATTCAGCGGGCGATCATCGCATCGCCATGGCGTTCGCGGTGGCGGCTCTGGCGGCCGATGGGCCGTCGACGATCCAGGGCGCGGAAGCAGCCGGAGTTTCGTTTCCCGAGTTCTTCGCTATACTACGA
>Ga0182024_10019193_pt1 | contig 12634 bp, 9 predicted proteins | sample P32metaG_FD_120480 | JGI IMG/M metagenome (GOLD analysis project Ga0182024, IMG submission 120480) | Permafrost microbial communities from Stordalen Mire, Sweden - P3-2 metaG (Illumina Assembly) | ecosystem: Environmental > Terrestrial > Soil > Wetlands > Permafrost | place: Sweden: Stordalen... | reverse complement strand
GCCGGTTTTCTGGAGCCGCTCGTATTGCGTGATAAGCTGCGGCGGTGCTCCGTTGTCTGTGCTTAAGCAATACGTTGAGAATCAAGCTGGAGTCGATTAACGCCTAGCGCCTACGCGCGACGGCGGCGCTTCACGACCATCCAAGCGCGGGAGACGCGCTATGGATGGAGCACTGCGCCGCGTTTTGGTAGGAGTGAGCATATCAGACGGCGCCGCAGTTCCTGTTTCACTGACTGCGGGCATAGCTTTGGCGTAAAGCCGGTGCGCCGGGAGGCCGGCGCCCGGCCGGTTACCCCAATTTATAAAAATGTCCCGATTTCTCTAGTCACGGCGTCGCGTATCGAACCGCTAACCACGAAAGATTGCGCCTTCAGAATGTCGTCATGGAACCAGCGGTCGCCGTCTAGACAAGCAGGAATTTGACGGCGAATTTCCTGATAAGCGGCTTGCGTTCCCTCGCCCAGATTGCATCCCGGCAAGAGGCTTTCGGTCATGCTAATCGCTTGCGCCGCCAGCAACATTTCTACGCCGACGATGTATTGCGAGTTGGAAATTACCTCTGCGGCTTTTCGCGCACACCACGTCGAGTTGGAAACATGATCCTCGCTGTTGCCCTTGGCCGGGATGCTATCGACGCTGCCGGGCATGCACAACGTGCGGTTTTCCATCACCAGGGAACTAAGCGAGCATTGTACGACCGAATATCCGGTGTTGACGCCGCGTACGCCGGTCATTAAATTGCGCGGTAATCCCCAGGACAGCGTCGGATCGATTAGGCGGGCAACTCGTCGTTCACAGATGCTTGCTAAATCAGCGATCGCTATCGCTAGCAAATCCATCGCTTGAGCGAGATACTGGCCATGAAAATTGCCGCCCGAGATAATTTCGAAGTCGCCGTCGTCTTTTTTGAAAATCAACGGATTATCGGTCGCTGAATTTATTTCGGTACCGAGAATGCGGTCGACGTAATCCAACGCATCGAAGACCGGGCCGTAAACTTGCGGCGCACACCGCAACGAATAGACTTCTTGAATACGCGGAGAGTACGGAATATCGGTTCGTCGAGACTCCTCGGGAAACTGAACGATCCGCGCTTGATGCGAGGCCCGCGTCGATCCTTTCAAGAGACTGCGTATCGCAGCGGCAGCCTTAATTTGACCGGCATGCGGGCGCGCCGCATGAATACGCGCATCGAAAGCGGCCGTCTCCGCGCGCATCGCTTCGAGCGTTAACCCGAGCGATACGCAAGCATCGGTCAACAGGTTTCGCGCATCATGCGCTGCCAACACCGCGACCGCAAGCGACACGGTAGTGCCGTTAATCAGGGCTGACGCGTCCTTCGCTTTGAGATCGAACTTCACCGGGCTGATCCCGGCTTGCGCGACGGCTTTCGGCGCACTCATGCGCACGCCTTGATACATGACCTCGGCTTCGTCGAAACCCGCGATAGCCGCCGCCAAATAGGACAGCGGCGCCAAATCGCCCGATGCGCCGACCGAACCTTTCTGCGGCATAATTGGATGAATGCCGGCATTCAAAAACGCCGACAACCGATCCGCTACCTCGACCCGCGACGCCGAGTAATTGCCGGCGAAAGCATTAGCGCGAAGCAATATCGCAGCGCGACTAACTTCCTCGGAGAACGGTTCGCCGATTCCTGCGCAATGAGCTTTGATCAGCTGGGTCTGGAATAACTCGATATGTTCGACTTTCACGCGCACGTCTTTTAACACGCCGACCCCGGTGTTGAAGCCGTACATCATTGGAGCCGCATCATGCATCCAATTTTGTTCGATATAGTCGCGGCTTTCGCGTAACGCTTCCCGCGAAGATTCCGCCAACATTACCGAAAAACGCGATGTGCGAGCTACGTCGACGACTTGCGATGCGGTAAGATTGAAGCCGTCGATTGCAATAGTCGTATGTACTCCGCTTTCCCCCATAATACGACATCTCTTCGACAGCAGATCATCTAACTCCGGCCGTCTTCTTTCGAAATTACGCGGCGACGGTCAAGTCAGCCGCGCTAAGCGCATGATGCAGGGGCGCATTATTTTTTTACGTCTCTTTCCCAATAGCGAAGATTTTTTATTTCTTGGCAGAACTTATCGATGCCCGGGGCATCTTGGATTTTAATGATCCCCGAATCGCGCTCATCAATGCCCAGGACTCTCGTAAGTAATGCATGCGCCGCCGAGCCGTATCCAAGATATTTACAGTGCGCGAAAGCGTCCGCTATGAAATCACGCGCGTCTGGATTTTTCGCGAATGCATCGACCTGATGATCGGCGATGAAAATGACGACGGCATCATATAAAACCGACGGTGCACCGGCAAGCTGCCGATCAGCGAGTAGTACTTCATTTTTGTCGGACATCACGCCGCCGATAGCTGGGGCGATTATTTCCAATGTTGCTTTCGCGTCCTGCATCGCTTTTGCAAGACCGGCGAATAACGATGCGGGAGCTCCTTCTGAAACAAGAACCCCCAACTTTCGCCCTTCGAATGTTTTGGGCGCATTTGCGAGGATGCTCAACGCCGATGAAGGAGACAACTTATGATTTACCTCAAAAATAATCGGTGCAGGGTCAGGAATGTTCTCTAAGCGTAAGCCGAGAGCAACCTCCTGGGCAAGCGTATTGTCCACGCGGAGTAAATGCGCAACCATCCGTTCTCGAATGGAGGGATTTTCCAGTTTACTTAGTTCGAAAATGAACGCTGATTCAATGTGTCGTCTTTCAACGTCGGTTTGGCTCAGAAAAAATTGACGAGCTTGACTGTAGTGATCGGCAAATGTCTCGGATCGTACGCGTGATTTTTTTCCTCCTTCTTCCGAAAGAAAAGACTGAAAGCCGCGTTTTGGAGACTCCCGCGGGCCGCGTTGTTCATCCTCATAGGAATTTGGTTCATAGTTAACTCGCCCTATACGAGTAGCAATAGCCATGTGTCCATCTTGTTGAAAGGTACGGAAAGGGCATTTGGGCGCATTGATCGGCAAGAACGTAAAATTTGGGCTCCCAAGTCTTTTGATTTGCGTGTCAAGGTACGAAAAATTTCTTCCCTGCAATAAAGGGTCATTGCTAAAATCTACGCCGGGAACGATATTCTGCGTGCAAAACGCGACCTGTTCCGTCTCAGCAAAAAAATTATCAACGCAACGGTCAAGAACCAGTCGACCGACGCGTTGAATGGGCACGTCTTCCTCAGGAATAAATTTGGTCGCATCAAGAACATCGAACGCAAAGCGCTCCGCGAACTCCTCGTCAAAGAGCTGCAAACCCAGTTCCCATTCAGGGAAATTTCCGCTTTGGACGGCATTCCAAAGATCGCGACGATGAAAGTCGGGATCTGCCCCGTTAATTTTAACAGCTTCATTCCAAGCCACGGATTGCATTCCGAGTTTCGGCTTCCAGTGAAACTTTACGAACATCGACTTTTCTGCCGCATTCACCAAGCGAAACGTATGTACGCCGAATCCTTCCATGAATCGGAATGATCGAGGAATAGCGCGGTCCGACATGATCCACATAGCCATGTGGATACTTTCCGGCATTAAGGAAATAAAATCCCAAAAATTGTCATGCGCGGTTTGTGCCTGAGGAAATCCTCGATCAGGCTCTTGTTTCGCAGCATGAATTAAATCGGGAAATTTTATAGCATCTTGAATGAAGAATACGGGAATATTATTTCCAACGATGTCCCAATTGCCTTCCTTTGTATATAGCTTAACGGCGAAGCCGCGTACGTCTCGCGCAAGGTCTGCAGATCCTTGATTGCCGGCTACCGTGGAGAAGCGGACAAAGGCGGGGGTCTTTTCTCCCGCTCGTTGGAAGATGTCCGCTTTGGTAATTTCCGAGAGTGATTTGTATGTCTCGAAAAAGCCATGTGCTCCGAATCCGCGCGCATGCACCACGCGTTCAGGAATACGTTCGTGGTCAAAGTGAAAAATTTTCTCGCGGAAATGAAAGTCCTCAAGCAGTACGGGTCCCCGGTCTCCAACACGTAATGCATTTTGATCGTCGGAGACGGGAACGCCTTGAGCGGTCGTTAGTTCATCACTATGTCCCTCCGCGATCTGATGGATCTCTCCGTCCGAAGCGGAATTTTTGACTTTTACGCCTTGTTTCATTACTCTCTACTTTCCGCGCAAACCCCATTCGATGTAGCGCAATTTCACGCTCTCCTCTTCTACCAATTTTGGCCGGCGCCCAAACCTCAAACAGTCCGCACTCTTTGGAGACGCGCCGGGCGACATGCACGACGACTCGCTCGCAAGCGCGTGCGATCAATTGAAACAAGCCGCCGTGAGCGAGGAATCCAGGCTGCGTTACGAGAAGTTCCGGTGCCCGCATGCCGTTGGGGAAGAAACATACTCGAGCCCAATTCTGCCGTTCGAATGAACACGCTAGGAGACCGCGAGCTTTATGAATCTGACTGAAAAACCTGAAATCGTGACGTTGCCCGAAACCCATTACGTTTATATTGAAAAAATTGGACCTTTTGAAGATACGGCTCCTCACGCTTGGGGGGACTTGCATAACCTTGTTCCCGCAATATCGGAGCAGAACGCCGTTACGGGATACATGAGCCTCTATAAGGTAGAGCCGCAAATATATCGTGCCGGCGTCTCGCTCGCCGAGCCGCCGAAAAAGTTGCCTCAAGCCCTTGCAGGTACGAAATTCAAAGGCGGTACATACAGCCGTTTTGTTTTGCGGGGCCCATATTCCGATTTACCCGAAGCATGCGGTCGCGTTTTTGAGATCGTTTCCAAAGAAAACATCCCCGTACGAGAAGACTTCTGCATCGAACGCTACGTGACCGATCCTCGTACAACACCCGAAAATGAATCAATCACGGAAATCCTCATTCCGACCGCCTAGATTCGTGATGACGCGCAACGCTCGAGGTAGCGCCGCGCGCGCGCTCCGGAACGCCGGCCCCCAGCGAATAGGCAGTCATGGATAACGCTCCATAGGCGTATCCTTCCAAAAAGACATCGGTTCCCGAGCCTTCGGCTGCCGCCGCGCCCGCCAAATACACAAGCGGTAAGAAGTGTTCAGGAGTGGGGACGGCTCGCCGGTAATCCGGATGCTCCCGCAATGTCGGAATCAGCGAAGGATCGGCGATCATGAGGTCCCGCGCGGCTTCATCGAAGCGACGCACCCAATCAAAACCCTCCCGCGGACGGTTCCAATCGATCAACCGTAAATTATGTACCACGTTCCCGCTTCCCAGGATGAGAACGCCCTCACGGCGCAACGCCCCGAGCTTGGCTCCGAGCTCAAAATGCTCTTCATGCGACTTGCGCGCGTCGATTGAAAGCTGCACGACGGGAATATCGGCGGCGGGGCTGTCATGATCCAATCCGACAACGGTCGGCTTGACGATCTCGGCTATCTCCTGCGCCAAAGCGGGATCGCCGGGCGCCGGATATTGGACGGCGAAAAGCGCATCGGGAAATCCGTAGAAGTCGTGGATAGTTTTAGGCCGCGGCATAGCGGTGACCGCACGTACTCCCACATACCAGTGCGCCGAAATAACGAGGACCGCGCGGGGACGCACCATGCCTTGTCCGAACGCTCGCCACGCTTGCGTATATGCGTTGCTCTCCAACGCATTCATAGGACTACCGTGTCCGATGAAGATTGCCGGAGTACTGCTCATGCTATACGCCGCGAGGGCGGATTTGTGTTCTCCGCTTGGGTAAATCCGGCAGCGGCATACCCGTTCCGACGCCTGAGGGCTTGAAATTCAAGCCTTCGGAAAAACGCATCCGCGGGAAGGACGAGAAGAATGGAGCAAAGGCTTCCGACGATGATGCGGTTCGCGTCGTCGTGCTCCAACCCATAGAATATCAGGCTTCCCAAGCCTCCCGCGTTGATCCATGCCGCGAGGTTCGCCATGGCGATCAGCGTGACCGCTGCAACGCGCATGCCGCCGAGCAATGTCGGCATCGCGTACGGCAGCTCAACGCGCGCCAACGATTGCAATGACGACATCCCCAAGCCTCGCGCGGCATCTCGCAGCGCCGAGGGCACCTCCGAAAGTCCGGTCGCAACGCTGCGCACCAAGATCGTTTGCGCATACGCCGTTAGCGCCGTCGCCGCAGTGACGAAGCCCAAACCCATAAAGGGAATCAACAGCGCGTAGAGCGCGAGGCTCGGAATCGTGTAGGTGAGATCGAGCAATGTGAGCACGATGACGCCTACGCGCCGATTTCGGGCGGCGGCGACGCCGAGCGGCAACGCGATCGCGCATGCGATTAGCAGCGTTCCGGCAGTTAGGGCAATGTGCTGCCCAAGGCGCCAAAGGATTTCATTCGCATGCGTGAACGCGAAGCTCATTCCGGCGCCTTCACGAGAGCGCTGCGTATATCGTCAAACGTCAACGAACCTATGCATGAGTTTCCTGCGCGTACCTCCACCAGATTGCTTCCGGCAAGCAAAACGTTGAGCGCGTCGCGCAAGGATCGATCGCTTTGGATAAACGCGGTTGCGCGTTCCGATGAGGAACGGCGTATCGCGCTCTGTACGGTCAAGCGGCTCAAACGTCGTAGCGCGTCGCGAGAACCGAGTAAGTCCTCGACGTACGACGTCGCCGGATCGGAGAGGAGGGCAAGGGGAACATCGAATTGTTCGATTCGCCCATTGCGTACCACGGCGATGCGGTCCGCCAAGCGTAACGCTTCATCGATATCGTGCGTCACGAAGAATATCGTGGTTCCAAGCTCTTTATGAATACGACGCAATTCCTCTTGCAAGGAGAAACGAACCAAGGCGTCAACCGCGCCGAACGGTTCGTCCATGAGGAGAACGCGCGGCTCGGCGGCAAGTGCCCGGGCAACTCCGACGCGCTGCGCCTCGCCGCCGGAAAGTTCCCGCGGAAAACGGCGCCGGAAGCGTGCGGGATCAAGATGCACGAGGGTGAGAAGATCGTCAACGCGGCGGCGAATGCGATCCTGTTCCCAACCGATCAATTGCGGTACGATCGCGATGTTTTGGGCGACGCTCATATGCGGGAACAGCCCAACGGCTTGGACGACGTACCCGATACTCCGCCGCAATAACGTGGGATCGCAGGCAAGTACGTCACGACCGTCTACGTGGACCGTGCCGCCGCTCGGCGCGACCATCCGATTGATCGTTCGTAACAACGTGCTCTTGCCGCTACCGGACGGGCCGAGTAAGACAATAAACTCCCCCGCCCTCACATCAAGGCTAACGTCCTCGACGGCATTGCCTTGCGCGCCCCTGTACGAAACGGTAACGCGCTCGATGCGCACCGCCGCTCCCGTGCTGATCGACACGGCTTACGCCAAGCCTTGACGTCGCAAGAACGCGTTCGCGACGTCAGGCGGCTCTTGCTTGCGCACGTCGATATCGTAGATCATACCGCGTACGACGCTATCGGTGAGCAATGGACTTAACGCATTGAGCGTGCTCGCGATGAGCGGACGAATCGCGAGCACGCGTCGACGCACGACGGGAGCAACGTGATATGCCGGCCAGAAATGTTTATCGTCTTTCAACACAACGAGATTATCCGCGAGAATCCGTCCGTCCGTTCCGAAGCTCACCACGACATCCACATTCCCGGTCTCTAACGCTCTATACTTGAGTCCGATGTCGAAGAGCCCGATGCTCTTAAAAGCGAAGCCGCCGTAAGCACGTTGCAACCCCGGTAAGCCGTCCTCGCGCTTGGTGAATTCCGGTATGGCGCCCAATCGTAATTGAGGCGCGCAGCGACTAAGATCGCTGAGCGTAGAAAGACGGTATCTCCGCGCGGTCGCGGGGGTCACGGCCAACGCTTGCGAGTCGTTCATCGGCGCGGGTTGGAGCCATGTAAGATCATAGCGTCGTTCGTACGCGCTTTTTATCGTCTCGAACGCGCGCGCGCTATCGCTCATGGGCGCAAGCTTAAGCGTGGTAAGCAACGCGGTTCCCGTGTACTCAGGATAGAGATCGATGTCGCCGTGCCGAATCGCCTCCAAAGCGACTTGCGTGCCGCCCAAATTCAATTTTCGCTCTACGGAAAGACCCGCGTGTTCCAACAGTTGGGCATACATCTCGCCGAGAAGCAGCTCCTCGCTGAAATCCTTCGATCCGACGATGACGTCAGCCCTACGCGCGCACGCCGGCAGGCACGCGAAAGCAGCGAAAAGGCCGAGAGCGCGCCCGCGCGATAGCGTCTTCATCGCAAACCGCTCTCCGACACGGTAAGGCAATCCCGCGTCCCGCTCGCTAAGCGCCGCTCGACCATTCCGAGCAGCACTTGGGCGCTCAACGCTAGGAACGAAATCGCCAACGCTCCGGTCACGAGCATCGGCATGTCGTTGTTCGCTAGGCCGTTGATGATGTACTCTCCCAATCCGCCTCCGCCGATGAAAGCCGCTAACGTGGCGGCGCTAATGACTTCGACGGCAGCCAAACGCACGCCGCTGAAAAGAACGGGAAGCGCAAGCGGCCATCGGACGCGCATGCGCACTTGACGTTGGGTCATACCCAAGCCTTGCGCGGCATCGATGAATTCGACCGGAACGCCGCGCAAGCCGAGATCAGCGTTGATCGCGATGGGGGGAATCGCCAGAATGGTGAGGGCGACTGCAGCCGGGAGAAAACCCACGCCCAAGAACGGAAGCATCAACGCGAGCAAGGCGAGCGAGGGGATCACGCGACCCGCGTTGCTCGCCGAGAGAAGGAACGAACGGACCGCGCCGAAGCGACCGACCGACGCGCCTGCTGCGGCCGTCACGAGAAGCGCCGTGAACAAGCTCAACGACGCTAGCGCCAGGTGATCCCGGATGTGAGCGACCAGATCAGTCGTGTTCATATAGGGCCTTTTTGACGGAAAGCGCTCGTCTTCCGGGTATCTCTCCTATATGAAGCTGACTCCATGCGCCGGATAGCAAAGAGGGGCGTCGCCCTCGTCGCGACCCTGCTCCTTTTCGCGATCGCGCTCGTCTATCGGGATGCGCTTGCTCGCTTCATCCTTCTGCGCATCACGGACGCCGCGACCGGCACAACGATCTCCGTTCGCTCCATGCGCATAACCGCGCGGCAGGCGATGCTTGAGGGAATAAACGTGCGGTCTTCGCGCGGAGAACCGATCGCGGACATCGAGCGACTCGTCGCGACGTACGATCTGCGCGAGGCTTTGCCCGGAGGAAAGCGCTTTCTCGGCCTCTCCTCGATCGACGTCGTTCGGCCTCGCATAACGCTTTTACGCCGCTCGGACGGCACATTCGCATTTCCGCTGCCGTCTAGCAGCGGTCAAGGAAACTCCCCGCCGTTTCGCATGACGCTGCGCCTGGACGACGGATCGCTCGCGTTCACGGACGAAACCCGCATCGATCCGATTTCCCGCACCCTGCGCATCGACGCCGTGCATGGTACCGCCGACCTTGATGCGAACGCCGCATCGCGGTACGCCCTCGCCGCAGCGTATCGGGAAGATGATCGTTCGTATCCCGTGCGCGGTTGGGGAACGGTCGACGCGACGACGGGACTCAACGCGCAGCATTGGAGCGCCGCGCGAATCCCGCTCGCGCGCTTGATCAACTACGGAGCGAACTCGCCGCAGATGCGCGCCGAAGCAGGCGTCCTGCGCGGCATCGAGATTCGCGTTCTCGCGTTCGCCGACGATCGCGGCGCCTCTCATCCGCATCTCGCCGCCCATGCGACGCTGGGCGGCCTGCGCGTCGCAATCAAAGGATTGAGCGTGCCGGTACGCGACATTCACGGCGCGCTGGACGCATATGAAAACGGCATGCTCTCGCGCGACGTCGTCGCGAACGTCGGAGATGTCCCCGTGCGGATATCCGGAGGCGTGCTGGATATCGCTCATCCGACGCTGCGCGTGAACGCGGCCGGACATGCGACCTTCTCGCAACTGCGCCGCCTCGTGCCCGCGATCGCGCGAACGCCTCTGGACGGGATGCTCGCATTTTCCGTAGCGGTCGAAGGAGGCGCGACCGCGCCGCATGCGTTCGTCTCCCTGTCCTCGCCGCGCATCGCATTCAACGGCGTTCCCTTGGATCAGCCGCGCGGCACGCTCGCCGTCGATGCGAACGAAGCGGACGTCTTGAGTTTCACGACGCGTTACGGCGATGCCCATTTGGAAGCGCACGGACGCGTCGCGTTCGTTCGTCAACCCAACGCGCTCATGATGGTCGGACGCGTCGACGCCCCCGCAAACGCGATCCCGTACGCGGCCGGCGCAACGCCGGGCATGACGTTGCACGCGGACGCCTCGGCCCGCGGCGACGATCCGCAAAAAATCGAAGCGTTGGGAACGCTTTTCGGAGCGACGCCGACGCAAACGCTGGCCGGCACGTTCGACGTGGACGAACAAGGCGCGGGAACCGTCGGCCCGCTTTTCGTCGGCAACGATCGGCATTGGTTGTACGCCCGCGCGCTGCTGGATCATCCGCATAATCGCGCGGCTGCGTTGATCGGCGCCCACGATTTCCGCATACGGCCCGTCGCAACGACCGCGCTTCTCAGGCAGCGTATCGCGCTGCCGTCGATCGGCGGAACTCTCGACGCGAATCTGTTCGGCGCGCAGGACGGTTCCCGTTTCGGGGTCGCCGGCGCCGTACGCGCCGGCGGCGCGAGCGTCGCGAACATCGCTCTCGGCGACGCGGACGCGCATTTCGACGCGCTGCTCGGAAACAAGGAATCCATCATACAAATTCGCAACGCGACTATCGACTTGGCGAAAGCCCCGCATCTTCCAATTCGCGACCTCGATGCGACGATCGGCGTGCGCGCGAACGCGCTTCGTATCTACGCGGCGAGCGCGCGGGTCGCGGGCGGCGAGATCGCCGTTTCCGGCGACCCGCAAAGCCGCTCCGGCATCGCCGCGGTCGCAAAAAAATTGGACGCCGGCGCGTTCGCCGATCTTGGATCGCCCTTGCGTTCCGGCAAACTCAGCCTCGCGGCGACGCTCGAGGGATCCGCGACGCATCCGATTCTCAACGGCGTCTTCGTTTTGGACGGATCGCGTTATCGCAATGCTCCCGTCGGCGCGAGCGCGCGGCTGTCGTTCCTCAACAACACGTTCTCCGTTCGCGATGCCGTGATGCGCGCCGGTCCTTCGATATTCGACGCGGACGGAAACGTCGCCGGCTTGAATATCGCTGCACGCGCGTACAATCCGCGATACGATCTTCGCATACGTCTGCGGGCCGCCGACGCCCATGAAGCCGCTCTTCTCGCGCTGCCGAGCTTCGCGAACGACATGCAAGGAAACGTCGAAGCGGATTTGCGCGTCGGCGGAGCCGGTTCTCGCCCCCGCGTCGCCGGTTCCCTGAAAATTCCCGAAGCCTCCTATCGCGGTCTGGCGATGAGCGATTTCTCCGGCAACCTCAGCATCGATCCGAGCGGAGGCGCTTTTCGCGCCGACGCTACGTTCGGAGCGACGGCGGTCGCCGTGAGCGCGAGCGCGACGACGACCGGCGATATGCGCGTGGGCCTTCGCGCTCCGCGAGCGAACTTAGCGGATTTCAATGATTTCTTCGACGACGGCGACATGCTGGCCGGACGCGGCTCCGTTGATCTCGCCGCGCGTACGAACGCAAGACGATTGCAAAGCGCCGGAAACGTATCGTTCTCCAACGCTCGCGTGCAACGCTTCGCCCTCGACGGCATGAGCGCGCGTTGGAATTCCGCCGGCCGCACGATCGCATTCGACGCGCAAGCGAATGCGGCGAACGAACGCGCGCGCATGACTGGAACGGCGACCCTCCCGACGGAGATATCGCTGCGAACGCTTCCCAACGCGATGCTGCACTCCGCGATCGGCATGCGCGCTGATCTGAGCAACGTCGATATCGCGGAACGATTGCCGCAATTGGGTATTAACGCGCCCATAGCGGGCCTTCTCGACATCGACGCGACGGCGCGCGGCCGTTATCCGGATTTGGACCTCGCCGCGCGAGCCGACGTCCGCAACGCAAGCGCGGCGGGCATGCCGATTCAACGTTTGAGCGCGGCGGGTTCGCTGACGCGGGGGCGCGGATCGCTGACTTCGGCGCGCTTGCAAATCGCTTCCTTGCAGGCCGACGCCTCGGGGTCGTTCGGCCTGCATCCAAACGACCAAACGAATATCATCGCGCATGCGAGCAGCACGGACGTCGGCGTCATACTCAAACAAGTTTTGCATCGCGATACGGATATTGCGGGTTCCTTCGACACAACCTTACGCATTCGCGGTTCTCTGCTGCGCCCGTCGATCGACGACGATTTCCGCTTCTCTTCGTTGCGTTATCAACGCTTCGTGCTGCCGCAAATCCGCGGCGAGATTGCCGCCGATCGTAAAACCGTCGCTCTTCGCGGCGGAGAAATCGATCTTACGAAGGGACGCGTCACGCTCTCCGGCGTCGTCCCGCTTCCCGCGCGCTCCGATTTTGATGCGTCGCAAACGCCCGTTTCCTTCACGCTCGCCGCGGAAGATGCGCAAGTTTCAAACTTCGTCGATTTGCTTACGCCGGGAACCAAAGCCTCAGGCAGGCTGGACGGCGGCTTCCATGTCGGCGGAACCCTAGGGATGCCGACTTTTCAGGGTTTGCTGACGTTCGCGGACGGTTCGCTCGCCCAACCCAAAGAACGCGTTTCCTTTTCCGACGTCGGCGCTC
>Ga0182024_10019192_pt1 | contig 12634 bp, 11 predicted proteins | sample P32metaG_FD_120480 | JGI IMG/M metagenome (GOLD analysis project Ga0182024, IMG submission 120480) | Permafrost microbial communities from Stordalen Mire, Sweden - P3-2 metaG (Illumina Assembly) | ecosystem: Environmental > Terrestrial > Soil > Wetlands > Permafrost | place: Sweden: Stordalen... | reverse complement strand
GGTGATAGTTGGCCGCAAAGGCCATCGCCTCGAGGTCGCGTCCTTCGTAGCTGAAGCCACCGGGCTGGGCTTGCTCGGCGGCGAGGCTTCTGTCGTCATCGGAAGTCACGCTTCTGTTCTCGATCCGCTCATCACTGTTTCGGCGTGCTTTGGGGCAGTGCCGCGTCGGCGACACGCCCCGGCGCTCGGCACCTGCGTGCCGACAGCGACGGCCAGCACGCCGCCAGTGTACGTGCAGGTTCTGCTGGTCGCGCATGCGGCAGCGCGAGAACGACATCGCACCTTGCTGGCCCGACGAGCCGCAGCCAACGCGCCGCCGCGGGAGCATGCGACGATGGCATGTCGCTCGCGACGATCGGGGGCCGACCCGGCCCTCGTGGAGGTGGCTGCCCCGCGCGTGGTTGCTAGACTCGCCGCGTTCTCATGCCCGACCCTCCTCTTGTCTCGATCATCATTCCGTGTTTCGAGGAGGCGACTACGATCGAGCAGGTGGTGCGCGCAGTTGCCGCGATCGGACTCGACGCGGAGATCATCGTGGTCGACGACGGCTCAACCGACGACTCGGCCGCCATCGTCACCCGGTTGGAGCAGGAGATCGTCGGGCTCCGATCGATCCGCTGCCCGTACAACCGCGGCAAGGGCGCTGCAGTCCGCGCCGGTATCGATGCCTCGATCGGCGACTTCGTCGTGATTCAAGACGCCGATATGGAATATGACCCGGGCGATCTCCACGCCCTCCTCGCACCGCTTCGGTCAGGAGTCGCCGACGCCGTTTACGGCAGCAGACTTCGCGGCGGTGCTGCGCAGCGGGCCCACCTGTTCTGGCACTACCTCGGCAATCGCCTTCTGTCTCACATCGCGGACGTGCTGTACAACACCACGCTCAGCGACATCGAGGTGGGCTACAAGGCGTTTGATGGCGCTTTGATCAGATCGCTCACTCTCGTCAGCGATGACTTCCGCTTCGAGGTGGAGGTGACGGCCAGGCTGCTCCGACACGGCGCACGGCTCTACGAGATTCCCGTCTCCTACTACGGCCGAACGTATCGGGAGGGCAAGAAGATCACGTGGCGCGACGGCTTCCGCGCGATCGCGGCTCTGGTTCGCTTTCGCTTCTGTGCGATCGACCCACCGGCCTAGGTAAGGCGCGTCCCATCGTCTGTCAAGTCCGCATCCCACGGCGCGACCAGCACGCGCGCGGCCTTGGGCGCGTCGCTCGCCGGTCGGCAACGATCGCCGCCGCGGTCGCGTTCGCGGTTTGTCCGAGCACCGAGGCGGCAGCGGCGCCGGGCTCGTCCCAAGGCGGCGTGGTCCTGTCGGTGGCACCAGTTCCCACGCTGATACACCGCAACACGACGACGCCAGAGGTCACCTGGTCAACCGGCAACGGGTCTCCAGGACTGGTCACGGTCGAAACCCCGGGAGCCCCCGCCCAACTGTTTGCGGAGGCACCCAGCGGCACCGAGGGCGCACCATGGATCACCGTGGGACAGGCCTATGTATTTCGCCTCTACTCCATCGTTTCCGGCCGCCGCCTGCTCGCGCGGCTCACGGTCGGGCACAAGGTCGCGACGCAGATCGTCGCACTGCCCGCCAATCCGCGGATCACATCGCCGGCGGTGAATCGTGTTCTGCAGCTGCTCTCGTTCGTGGTGCTGGCAATCATGGCGCTGCTGAGCGTCGCATACGTTCGGGACCTGCGGCATGATCGCTAGACGAGTCGGCACGTTACTCGCACTCCTTGCGTGCGCCGGCGCGCTCGTCTACGTCGAGCGCGCCGCGGAGCGACCGCTTGCCAGCCAGCCGTTCCCTGATTCCGCCGAATACGCCAGCTCGGCCCGCTCGCTCGCCCTTGGTGACGGCTTTTACACCAACGTGCACGCCGGAAGCCGCGAACCGCCACGCTATCCGCTGGGCTATCCGTTGGTGCTGGTGCCGTTCGCGAGCGTAGGCACCTACCCGCGGGACGTCCAGCGAGGAGCAAAGTTCTGGGTGCTCTTTTACGTGCTCGCTACCCTGATCGCGGCCTGGGCGCTCGGAGGGGCATTGGCCGCCGCCATCGCGGCCGGCGTCCTGGCGGCATCGCCGTTTGCCTCGGATGCGGCCGGGCTCGTCATGTCCGACGCGTTCGTGGCCGGACTGACCGTACTCATGCTCCCGCTGCTCCGATTCATGAATCGGAGCGGCACGCGCCTGGCAGGCGCAGCTACCGGCTTGGCGATGCTGGCCCGCATTACCGCGGTCGTGAATCTGGTTGGGCTGCTCGTGGCCCTTCCTCGCCGCTCATACCGCTCAATCTTGAGCTTTGCGCTTCCCTCGCTCATCGGCCTCGCGCTGCTGCAATGGCTGATGTTCGGCAGCCCGCTGACCACCGGCTACGACTATTGGGGGGTTTCCGGCGATTCGTTCTCGCTCGCGCATCTAACGCAGGGCTATTCGCTGGAACGCGACGGCCCGTGGATCATTCCCGACCGGCTGGACGGCGCACTGCTCGACTGGACCTGTCCGTGTCAGACAGGCGGACCGCAGGCCTCACTTCCGAACTTGACGTTTTATCCACTCGTTCTAGCGGGGATCTTCTGGGTGTTCTCGCCACCCCTGCTGCCGCTGCTTGGCCTCTGGTGCGCATGGCGACGACGACGCGACCCGATCGGGCGCTATGCCCTCACGGTCACCGTCTTGACACTGTTCGTGTACGGCTTCTACTTCTACCAGGGCACAAGGTTCATGGCCGGCCCGGCGACGATACTGGCGGTCCTTGGCTGCGTGTGGCTCAGCGAAGCCCTAGAACGGCTGGGCCGCCGTGTTCGCTCATCACCGGCGCTGGTGCGCCTCGCCGCCGTGCACCCTCGAGCGCCGAGCCCAGAGAGCGAGTAGGCGGCACGGAGACCAATCCAATCGCCTCAGCGCTTGACGACGACCGAGGCGAGCGCCGTGTGCGAATACGACGAACCGTAGACGCTGAAGCGGTAGCTGGCGCCGGCGGCGATGAACGATGCGACAGAGGTGCCATCAGCGCCGGCGGCGAACAGAGCGTCCCCGCGGCCGTCGACCGAGACGCGCACGACGGCGGACGACCTCGTCGACTGCCAGGTGATCGTCGTCTTCCCGTCGGGTGCCGGATTGGGCGAAGCACCGATGCCGGTTGCGCCGGTCACAACCACCGAGGCGAGCACGATGTGCGAATGGCGTGACGGGTAGAGGTCAAAGCGATACTTGTGCCCGGCGGCGACGAACGCGGCGACGGAGCTGCCACTGGCGCTGGCCGCGAACAGCGACTCGGCGTGGCCGTCTTCCGAGACAAAGACGGCTGCAGTGCTGCTCGTCGACCGCCACTTGATGGTGGTCTTGCCGAGCCGCGCGGGGTTCGGCGAAGCGCTGATGCTGCCTGACGCGCTGGAGTTGCTTGTCGCCGGCGTTGCCGTAGCCGGACCGGTCATGGTGAGCGTGCTCAGTACCACCCCAATGCACGTCACCGTTCCGATAAGCCAGATCCGCATGTCATCAAACTCCTGCTCGGTATCGAGGTTACACAGGGGCGTGAGCTGGCGCGCCCGCCGTATCTGCGAAAAGGACGCGAAACACGTCGCGAGCGATCGCCGGTGAACAGGTCCGCGTCATCGCGCTTTGGCCGCAACGCGACAGGTGCTGCCACAGGTCGTCATCGGTGCAGATCCTGATGATTGCATCGGCGACGTCGCCGGGGTCTTCCGCGACGATCAGCCCATTCTCCTCGCCGACTTCGAGGCCCTCCGCACCGACAACCGACGTGACGACAGGCAGGCCGAGCGCCAGGCTCTGGGTGACCTTTCCCTTCATTCCAGCCCCGAATCGAAGCGGGGCCACCATGAGCCTGGACGCGTGGAGCAGCGAGTCGACGTCTTCCACCCAGCCCGTCACCTTCACCAGGTCTCCCTGCAGCGCCAGCAGCTCAGGGGGCGGGTCGCTGCCGACGACGGTCAGGGTGATGTCGGGCAAAGCGTGCCAGACCAACGGCATGATCCTGTCCATCAGGTGCTTGACAGCGTCGATGTTCGGCGGGTGAGCAAAGCTCCCGAGAAAGATGATCCCGGACCGATCGGTCACGGGCGGCACGAGCGCGGCGACCTCGTGCAGCATGGGAACGACGCAAATCCGGGCGTCCGGCACCTCGCTCTCGAGCGTGTGAGACTCAACGTTGGTGGCAACGAGCGTCGCGTCGCTCGCTCGCACCATTGCCAGCTCCAGCTCGCGCAGCGCTTCGACCTTGCCGGCCGTGCAGGCACTGGCGCCGTTGACTGCCATTCCTCGGCCCTCGCGAATCCAATGGAGGTCGACCGTGTCGTACACGACCGTGGCCTTCGGTGCCAGCTCGCGTATGATCGTCAGCCACCTCGGAGCCACCGTGGGCCGGCTCAGGAGGGCTCCCTTCAGCAGCGGGCCGCATGACCGCAGCTCGCCGTATACGTCGAACGGGCCGTGGAGGACTTCGACGCCCATACGGCCTAGCAGCCGCGCATACGGCTGGACGGAAGCGAAGTTGTCGGGAAGGAAAAGGACCTGAAAGCCGACCTCCCGGAGCGCGCTGATCATGCCGAGCATCCGGACCGAGCCGGCGTCGCGGTCCCACATGGGCACGACGTGATCGATGACCAAAACGTGCCCGCTCGCGAGCCTGTCGGCGGCTCGGCGTCGGGCCTCGATGCTCGGGGCGAGATGCTCCGACGTCAACGTCGCAGTCCACTTCGAGACGAACGCGAGACGAGATTGCTCCTGGTACCGCTTGTGGCCGGAAGCGGGATCGGTGCCGGCCGTCCCGCCTTCGAGGTGCACGACGACGGCCTCGGGCTCGTACATGACACGAAACCCGGCCTGCCGAAGTTGAAAGCAAAGATCGGCGTCCTCGTAATACATCGGCGCGTAGCGTTCGTCGTAGCCACCGAAACGAGCGAACAGCTCCGCGCGAACGAGAAGGGCCGCCGCCGAGCCGTAGTCCACCTGGCGTCGGTAGTTGTACGCCGGCAGCTGCGGGTCATCGCCACGGCCGTAGTTCACTCCGGTGCCGTCGCGCCAGATGATGGCACCAGCCTCGTTCAGCATGCCATCTGGGTAGATGTACTTCGGCGCAACAGCTCCGATGTCCGGCGCGGACTCGGCGCACGCTTTCATTGCACGCAGCCAGCCGGCCTCGACCTGAATGTCGTTGTTGCAAAGCACCAGCCAGCGCCCGCGCGCCACGGTCGCGCCGCGGTTGATGCTGCGGAGGTAGCCGGAGTTCGTTTCGTTGACGATGATCTTCGCCCCGCGAACCTGCGCGAGGAGCTGCTTGGTCTGCTGGTCGGCGTCGTCGTCGACGAGAATCACCTCGTAGCTCACGCCGGCGGTGTTATCCCTAATCGATTCGAGACACGCTCGCGTCAGCTCGGTGCCTGCGTGAAGCGGAATGATCAACGAGACGCTGGGCTCGGCAAACACCGGGAGATCGATCTGCGGCGACGTCGGCTGCAGCGTCAACGCGCCCGGGGCGGGCCGCGGTGATTTGTCGGCCGGCTCTTCACGAGACGGACCGTCCACGCCCTCCCTCGCGACCGTAGGTTCGGGCTCGAGGAAACGCAGCCTGCCCACCGATCGCATGGCGGCGCCAAACGCGCGTCCGCGCCGAGACCGGTCACCTCCCAGCAGGTCGTAAAAGGGCGTTCGCAACCGCTGCAAGGCCCGCCAGGTGACGGACTCATCGACGCGACGCACCGTTTTCTCCGCGGCGACGAGCCGGTCACCGAGCGCATGGAGCTCCGTCTGCAACGCGTCGCTTTCGTCCCTGAGCGCGACGAGTTGCGCACGCAGCTCGTCGCTGGTGCTCCGCTCGGCTGTGATCGCTGTCTCAAGCCGCGGGATCTCAGCGGCGAGCGTCACATCGCCGTCGCGTGCTCGACGCTGGGCGGCTTCAAGCAGCGCGCGCAGCTCCTTTTCCGCCACGACCGCCTCCGCGAGCGCTTGCTCGTCGGCCGCGATCTGGCTTTCGTAGCGCTCACGGACATGCGCGAGCTCGGCGCGATCGAGCTCCATCTGCGCCTCGTACCCGTCGCGAACGGCCACGATTTCGACGCGGGTGGCCTCGATCTCCGCCTCGTACCCGTCACGAACGCCCGCCAGCTCGACAGCGGTAGCAGCTTGCTCCGCCTCGTAGCTGACCCGAACATTCTCAGTTTCGGAGCGAGCGGATTCGAGCTGTGCCTCGTAGCCGGCGCGAACGCCCTCGAGGCCGGTGCGAGCGTCGTCGAGCGCCGCTTGATGTTCGTCGCGCTCACTGTCCGCTCTGGACAAGGCTGAAGCGAGCTGCTCCTGTAAGGCTTTGGCGTTCGCGTCGGCGCTCGCCGCTTCGAGCCTGCTGTCACGGATCAGCTCCAGGCCACAATCCGCAAGGGTCGAGTTGACCGCCAGGTCCGGTAGCTGGGCATTCGAGGCGACCGCAATGACGTAGACCGGGACGGGTGCAGACGCACTGCTCCACTCGGCGCCCGATCGCTCCACAAAAAAGTGAGTGGCTGCCGCAACCTCGCCGGGCGCCACACGGGGGTCGATCGAAGCGATCACCGATCCGCAGACGACGTGCTGCGCCCACACGGCAGTGTTGGCGAACTCACGCGCGAGCAGAGCGCTCAGTTCGTCGAGTGTGAACTCGCGCACATGGAACGGGTTCGCGTACCCGGGCAGCTCCGAATAGAGCCGCCGCTCAGGCGTCGAAAGCACCAGGACGCCGTCGCCGGCAAGCACGCGCCCAAGCTCGGCGAACACCTGGTCGTGGTCACCAACATGTTCGATCACCTCGAAAGCGACGACCACGTCAAACGATCCGTCGGCGAACTGGGAGAGATCCGTCGCGCTCGCGAGCCTGAACTCGAGGTTCCCGTCACCAACGTAGTTCAGCTGGCTGTGTTCGACGGCGCCGGCGTCAACGTCGACACCGATGACGTGCGCAGCGGTCTCGGCGAGAATCGCGCTTCCGTATCCCTCGCCGCTCCCCAGGTCGAGAACTCGACGCCCTGACACGATCCGCGACGCCCACAGATAACGATGGAGGTGCTCGTACACGACCTGGACGTCCGGCGCCCACGGCACACATCGCTCGCCCGTCCAGTCGATCACGCGCGGCGCACCGGCGCGCCTTCGTGGGATCACGGGAGGTCCTCGCGTGAGGCTTCGTGTCCGAGTCTCGTCAACGACATCCGCGGCGCACGCGCAATCCACACCCCTGCCGGCGAACCGAAATTCAAAGGCCGTCTCAAACGCTCGCCAGCCGTTCTTGGTCCGGCATCCAGTGGCTCGCAAGAATAGCGGTCAGCGGCGTGCTGACCGACGCGGCCGAGCCCGCGAGTGAACCCTCGCAGCGGCCGATTGGTGGACTCCGTGTGCCGCGAGCGCGCGGGGACCGTCAGGGACGGTCAGGGACCATCAGGATTTAACCGCAGCCGGGCTCGTGTCCGCGTTCGCCACGATCGCGTCACGCACATACACCGCCAGTCCCGCTCGCCGACGGTCGAAGCCCGCGGCAAAACGCGGGTCAGCGACGTAGAGCTCACCGAGGCCGCGGTGCAGCTGCGGCGAGCAGGGGTAGAACCACTCCGAGGTGTGGCGGCGATGGCGCTCGGCGATCGCGCGCACGCTCTCCGCGGTCGCGGGCTCGCCGGCGGCGAGTGCCGCCGCGAAGTCGGTGGTGATCTGCTCGGACTGCGTGCCGATCTCGCGCCACTCGCGCTCGCCGTAGCCGGCGGTGCGAGCGGCCGACTCGCGGTAGGCGTCGGTGTCGCCCCAGCGTTCGCGGGCCTCGTCCTCGTAATCGGTCGCGCCCAACCCCTCGAACATCGTCGCCTCCTGTGGCTCGGTTCCGTTTGCGTGTGCGGCCAGCGCGGCGTCCAGCGCGCGGGCGCTCGCGCCGAGGCGCTCGAGCTGCCCGTCGACAAGCTCGCGCTGGCGGCGCAGCGCGAGCACGCGATCGTGAGCGGGATCGTCGAGCAGCGCGCGGATCTCGGCGAGCGAGAAGCCGAGCTGGCGCCACACCACGATCTCCTGCAGCCGCGCCAGATCGGCGGCGGAATACAGGCGGTAGCCGGCGTCCGAGCGCGCTCGGCGAAAGCAGCCCGAGCTCGTCGTAGTGATGGAGCGTGCGGACCGTGACACCCGCGAGCTCCGAAACCTCGCTGACCGTTCTCACCGAACGGACGGTAGAGCCTCACGCCGCGTGAGAGTCAAGCCCGCCTGTTCGGGGCGGCGCATGCGCCGCCCCGCGGGAGGGCGCATGCGCCCTCCCGGCGGCTGGGTGCATGCACCCAGCCGGAAAGCCCGAAAAGGTCAGGCGGTCGCGAGGTACTGCGTGAGCGGGAGCTCGGCGCGGCCGACGTGGCAGGAATCCCAGTCCGGTGCGCCGATCAGCTGGCGGCGCAGCGGATCGCCGATCGCCGCCTGCAGCTGCTCGGCGCTCGGGAACTCGCGCTGGACGATCCAGCGGGGGCTGTAGCCGAAGAAGACGACCATCCGCGTGCGCTCCGAGAGGTTGGTGGAGCGTCCGTGCCAGATGCGGCGCTCGAAAAGGGTGACGTCGCCGGCCTTCGCCAGCACCTGGATCGCGCCCTCCGGCGTCTGGCCGGGGGTGCGCGGCAGAAACTCGGTCCAGTGGTTGCTGCCCGGGATCACCTCGAGGTTGCCCATCCCCGGCTCGTCGCAGTCGCTCAGCCAGTAGCCGAGCTTCGCGGAGAGGCGGGCGCGGTAGTCGAGATCCGCGGTCTGGCGGCCGCCGTCCTCGTGCCAGCGCCAGGCGTTCGGCTTGTCCTCCTCCGGCGGGTGCACGTCGATGTGCGAGTGGTAGATGTGCAGGTTCGGCGTCAGCGCGCCGGCGAGCACCCCCATCAGCCGCGGGTCGCAGGCGAGATCGGTCAGGCGCGGGTGCAGGTAGGCGGCGCCGAGGGCGTGGGTGAAACCCTGCTCCGGCTCGAAATGCTCGCGCGCCAAAGGCTCGACGACCTCGCGGAGCTCCGCCACCTCGTCCGCAGAGAGCACACCGGGGATGTGCACGAAGCCGTTGCGGTCGAGCTCCTCGAGGATCTCGCGCGTCTGCGCGGCATCGAACATCTTGCTGGTCGTGCTCACCGCGGCAGAGCCTAACAGCCCGACCTGCGGGCAAACGCGCAGGCGCGCCCGGTCGCTCAGCCGAGCAGGGTGCGCTCGAGCAGCGCGTCGACCTCGCCGCGCTCGATCGAGACGGCGAGCTCGTTGGCGATCGACTCGCGCGAGTGGCCGGAGAGGGCGAGATCGATCGCACGCACGCGGGCGGCCGCCAACATCGGGGTCGCCTCCCGTTCAGGCGTCGCCGCAGCGGCCGTCAGAACCGGATCGAACCGGGGTGCCGGCGATGGCGAAGCCGCCGAGGGCGCGGCGCCGGCGGCGGCATGCGCCGCCCGCCCCAGCTCCTCGATCTGCGCTGCCGTGGCAAGCTCGAAAGCGTCGAAACGCAGGCTCAGACGCTCGAGCGCGCGGGCGACGTCGTCGATCGTCGTGTTCAGCGCGGCCGCGAGCGGCTCGGAATCGTCCTCACCGCGCGCCACGGCGAGGATCTCGCGCGCTTCGCGCTCGGCGGTGCCGAGAATTTCGCCCACGCGCGCGCTGACATCCTGCGGGGTGAGCTGAGAAACATCCGTGTGTTCGTCTGTCTGCGTCAATGCACTATCTCTGTCGGCCGCCCCGGAGAGATGCTTGAGAGCCTCACGGCGCCTTAAGCGAGAGTTGCCGCCCAGCAAACTCAAGCACACGTGGGGGAAAACTGCCTAGTCAGATACCTCCGCGTTGGTGTACGTTCGCTCAGGGAACGACGATGGCCAAATCACACCCACACCCCAAGAAGGGCGGCGGCGAGCCGGCGCCCGAGCCGGCCATGCCCGACAGCGCCGACGTGGCCGCCTCCGAACTGCGCGCGCAGGTCGCGCGGCTCGCCGAACAGGTGCGCGGGCTGGGCGACCGAGCCGACGCCGAACGAAGCGATACGGGCCGGGTGGACACGGGGTTCGCAGAGCTCGGAGACCTCCTCGTTCCCAAGCCGCGGCGCCCACGCCACGCCCCGAGCGCCGTGGAGCAGGCGCCACCGCCGTCACCGGCCCCGCACGCGCAACAGCCGCCATCGGAGCCTTCGGTGCAGACAGCGGCGGCCGCGGTCGAGGGCGGTGGCGCGCGCGAGGGCGCGGTCGAGGCCGGTGGCGAGCGCACGGGCGGGGGCGGGGGCGACACGTTCGCCGAGCGCAGCAGCCGGCTGGTCGCGAGCGTCGTGGCGCTCGCCGAACTGGCCGCGATCGAGATCCGCACGGGCGCCGAGATCGAGGCCGCGGCGCTCCGCGCGCACTCGCGCGAGCGCCCCAACGAGCCGAGCACGAGCCACCTGCTTGCGCTGCTGGAACGCCAGCGCCACATGCTCGCGGCGCTGGCCGCGCAAACCGAGCGGCTGGAACGTGCCGCGGCGGTGTTGCGCGCTCAGATCAGCGCGCTCGAGGCCGAGCGCGAACACATCTCCGACCTGCTGGGCACGGCGCGCCGGACGCCCTGAGCGAGTGGCGCCCCGGTCAGCGGGCGCCGTGCTTGACGCGGTACATCTCCGCGTCCGCGCGCTTGACGAGCGCCTCAGCGCTCGTCGCCGAGTTCTGCTCGACGACCACGCCGATGCTCGCGTGCACAACGAGCACGCGCTGCGCGATGCTGACGGGCTCGGCGACCGCCTCCGCCAGGCGTCGCGCGAGCGGCTCGGCGGCCTCGATGCGAACGAGATCCTCACACAGCACGACGAACTCGTCGCCGCCGAAACGCGCAACCGTGTCGCCGTCACGCACCTCACCGCGCAGGCGGGCGGCAACGGTGATCAGCAACTCGTCGCCGACATCGTGGCCGTGGACGTCGTTGACCTCCTTGAAGCCGTCGAGGTCGATGAACAGCACACCGACGGCCGTGCCCTGACGGCCCAGGCGGGCGAGCGCCACGGACAGGCGATCCATCAGCAGCTCCCGGTTCGGTAGGCCCGTCAGCTGGTCGTGCATCGCGCGATGCTCCAGCTCCCGCCGGGCCCGCAGCTCACCGGTCGCGTCCCGGAAGCAGATCACGATGCTCTCGTCGCCGTCGCCGAAGGCGTTGACAGAGACCGCCAGCGCGCCGCCGTCCTCACCGTGCAGCGCCACCTCGAATTCGCTGCTCGGCCGTTCGCTGTCGAGCTCCGCCGCCGACGGCTGGAGCGCCAGGTTCAGGCGTGCGTCGAAGTCCTGCGGGTCGGCGACGATCCGATGCACCTCGCGCACCAGGACCGAAAGGTCGTGCGTGCCGCCGCGCGACGGCGGCGACGGGAGCATCGAGGCGAGCTCGCTGTTCCAGGTCGTGAGCGTCCCACTGCGGTCGAGCACAGCGACGCCGAACGGGAGCGCGTCGAGCACGCCGCGCATCAGCGTCGCGTAGCCGCGCAGGGCCTCCCACGACGGCGCTGTGGAGAGAACGGGGGCAGCCGCCATCGGCGGCACCGGTCGCGGCCGGTCCGGGTCGGCCACCGGGTCGATTTCGGAATGCGTCGTTGTCACGTCAGTACGCCAGTGTATGCGGAGGTGCGGCCGGAGGCATGGTTGGAAACGTACCGCTCCCCTATCGGCAGCAGGTGGATTTTCAGTCTCATTGAATCTGGACGCCCGTTTGGGTTATGTCAAGCCGTTTTGCGTTAGGGCGCTGCAGGCGTGCCGACTTTGAGCGGGAAACCGCGCGTCGCACTAGCCTCTGTGCGGTGTCGAACCGCGAGCAGGACAAGCGCGACGCCGCGCAGGCCGCCGCGGCGCTGGTGGCGGACGGCCAGCTCGTCGGCCTCGGAACGGGCAGCACCGTCGCGCACCTGCTGCCGGCGCTCGCCGCGCGGCGGCTCGCGATCCGTTGCGTCGCGACCTCGCCGGAGACCGAGCAGGTCGGGCGCGAGCTGGGCCTCGAGATCGTTGCCTTCACCGGCATCGAGCGCCTCGACATCTCGATCGACGGCGCCGACCAGGTCGATCGCGACGGCTGGCTGATCAAGGGCGGCGGCGGCGCGCACACGCGCGAGAAGGTCGTCGCGGCGGCGGCGGCGCGCTTTGTCGTGATCGCCTCCGCGGACAAGGCTGTGGAGCGGATCGGCCCGCCGGTCCCGCTCGAGCTGCTGCGCTTTGGCCTCGATGCCACGCTCGCCGCGCTCGGCGACGTGCGCCTGCGCGACGCGCCGGCCAGCCCCGACGGCGGCGTGATCGCCGACTACCTCGGGGAGTTCGACGATCGCGAGGCGATGGCGGCACGCCTGGACGCGACACCCGGCGTGGTCGGACACGGGATCTTCGCGCCGGCGCTGACCGCCGACGTGCTGCTCGCCGGCGACGGCCGTGTCGAGCATCGCGTTCTGCGCTGAGACAGGCGCGGGGCGCGAGCGGGATCGGACGCGAGGCTGGGGCGGCGTTTACGCGCGACGGGACGCGCAGCGCTCAGCCGCCGCGCGACTTGAGCAGCGGCTTGTAGGCACCGTGAACGAGCTTGCGGCTCAGCCCGCGGGGCCCGCCGAACAGGCCGAACACCGCGCGCATCTGTGGTCGATCGACGATCACGACCGCCTTGCCGCCGCCGG
>Ga0182024_10019191_pt1 | contig 12634 bp, 15 predicted proteins | sample P32metaG_FD_120480 | JGI IMG/M metagenome (GOLD analysis project Ga0182024, IMG submission 120480) | Permafrost microbial communities from Stordalen Mire, Sweden - P3-2 metaG (Illumina Assembly) | ecosystem: Environmental > Terrestrial > Soil > Wetlands > Permafrost | place: Sweden: Stordalen... | reverse complement strand
TGCCGTTCCCGTGATACAAGCCTGTGTCGGTGCCGACCCACAACTCTTCACCGATCGGCAGCAGAGAATTGATCTTTCGGTCGGGCAATCCTGTGTTGACGTTGGTAGCTCGCCCGCCCGTAAGAAAAAAGAGGCCATCACCGAGTGTCCCCAGCCAAACCTTGCCATCGGCTGTTTCGGCCATGGAGACTACTGGGGGTGAAGAGGGTCCCAATTTTTGAACGTCGTCTGCCGTGAAACGGAAAGTGCCCTGCTCGATGTCCGAAACCAATACTCCGCCGTGGTTATCTTTTGACAGGGCGGTGATTGCGGGTAAGCCGTATGGGACTATCTCAAACTTGCGATCTTTTTGCCGTATGAGATAGGCCCCCTGTGGACGGATCCACAATCTTCCGCCGGCGTCCGTAAGCAGTTGCTCTATGGGAACGTTAGAAGCGGTGGCGACGGGAGCAAAAGAGACGGGCCTGAAATTAAAGCCGTCGAAACGTATCAGGCCTCTGTCAGTTCCAATCCAGAGGTATCCATCTGCGGTTTGCGCGATGCCATTGACAGCGCCGCCGGGAAATCCGGTTTCGGTGGTCCATTGCCCGCGGACGTACTGCGAAGGCAGACGGTTGGGATCGAGTGCACATGCGTCGGTAACAAGGCCCGCAAGCACGATTCCGATAAGAGTCCATCGAGTTTGCTTCAACCAGCAGATCACGGGAGGTACTCGAATTTGTCGATTATGACCTCATTTTCGTTTTTCAGGGGTATCTTGCCTTGATGAAATACATACAAACTGATGCGTACCAATTTTCCCTCCGGGGAAGGCACACCAGAGGTAAACACGTGCCGGTTCATGACACGGCCGCCTGTATTGCCCGATCCGGTTTCGGTCGAGAACATTACCCGCCCCGGCTCCCAGCGGAAGGAATGTGTGTAGGCACCGGGGGGCACCCGGAAGGCGACAAAGTTAGCTGGAACGTAGTAAGGCTGGACGACGTAATTCACGTTGGTATTCTCAAGGTATCCCCAACGACCAAGCTCAACATCCAACTCGCGACGGGTGCTCTCTGAGCCAACGCCGTCCCAGGTGATTAACGTTAGAAGAGCAGATGGTTCGAGATGAGAGACATCGCGCAGCTGGAACCTGTAGGTTCCGTATCCCAGGCTGCGCGTGAGCTTCACCTCCGCCCCAGCCCACTTTCCCGGGCTTCCCGAAATGCGAAGATGCAGTGCACCTCGCTCGTCCGTCCAAACGTTCGCAGGATCGAAGAAGTTTCTTGATCCAGCGCGAAAAATTGGCCCGGCGCTCGTTGTCCACTCATAACCGCTGAAGTTCAGTATCTTCGGCGACGGGAGTACGGGCGCTGGCCCTTCCCCGTTAACGACTGCGAGCGCCACCACGCCGTTCCCTACGACTGGCAACGATTCAGTTTGTTCAGCCGGATTGTAGGTTGGATCAACCAACAGAGCGGCATATTGTAATCCCAGGTGGACTGAAGCTCTCCACCGGCCGTCACTTTCGATATTGGTAAACGGCTGCCCTGATTGCTGGCACATGCCCCATCGCCCATCCGTCTTTGCGTACAACACGATTCGCTGCCCAGCTCGAGCCCCTGTGACGCGACCGTCGATTACGTCTTTCTTGTAATCACGTTCGGTTATGTCTGTCCTGTAGGGATTTTCCTGATATGCGGCGCCAACCTTGCTGAATGCAACCGTCGGAGCTGAATTGTTTGATGAAGAGTGGCATCCGGTCAGCACGAAGTACACCAGCAGCACTGACAATCTTGCGGTATGTGCGACTATGTGCGGGCGTGACATCATCGACCTCCGTTATGATCCGAGGTAAGGCGGCCAGGGCTGCACCCACCATGGCGTGCTGTGTGCATAAATAACAGTCTCCTGCTTTGGTCGAGCGTTTCTTACCCGTCCAGAGATCGTGTCGACTCTTTCTCGTCCACCCTGCGCCGCCGGTGGAATATGGGTGAACTCGATCGAAGATCCGGAATTGGCTTTATGCGACTGGCAAATGTTCAGCGCAATGCAGAAAACCAGCAGCAGTGATCGCTTTAAAAACACTGGGACCAACAGTCGCAGTTGCATGTTACCCCCTATTAGACTGCCGGATACGCGAACTGAGAGGCGCCATGCGGAGTGCTTGGACAGAATCTTACCGCACTAAGCCCCGGTGTGTTCCTTCAACGGGTCCGACCGCTGGCTTTTCGAAGTAACATCATTAATGCTGGTCACAGTTGATTTCGCATCGTGAAACACGCTACTTATTACTTGTGATTAATAAGGCGAACTCGACAGCGAGATATGCGATCGATGCAAGCAGCAATCGTCTTGCGTGTTGGTTGGATTTGTGCAGAGCGAGACCAGATCCGTGATAGAGAAACAAAGATCCCGCAAACAGAGCTCCCAAAACGTAGATCGCATCCGCGTGCCCGAAGAACGCAGGGACCAGGGTTAGCAGGATGAGAACAAGAAGCGGCAGGACAATCATCCAATTGACAAACGCACACCTCCTATCCACCATTGACAATACGCGATAGCCGGCTCGCTGGTAGTCGTCGCGGTACACCCAGGCAATCGCCATGAAGGCTCCCTTGCTCTGTCTTGACCGTCACTGTCCCCACGACGTCGACAACGGTCGGATCAAAGATTGGCCATAGTTCTCATGCCATTAGAGCTGACCATCCTATTCCTCAGACAAGTGTCACAGCTGGAGCAGGCACTAGAACATTACATGTTCCTGTTATTCGCAGGCTTCATCTAAGTCATCCGACACCCGGCGGCGGCACGCGCTGCACCGATTTAAACGTCTCCGCAAGAGCGCAAGATGAACCTGGCTTGGGCAGGTGTCTATGCGGAAAATGTAATCGGAATCGCGTGCACTCCTCTTTTCGATTCTCGAAGAGACGTGCTCCCATCCTCGTCTTCTATGCTATGGTCTTGGCGCTTGTATCGCAGAGTGGTCGCTTAGAAACGGAAGTCAGTCGCGAATGCGATCGCGTTGTTGACTTTGATATTGATGCCCTCCGCTAGAGTAGCTCCTACATGGCCGGTTCCTACATCAAAGGTCCATTTGGAGTCCGGATATCGGGAAACTCTGACCGCATAGATGAGGTCTGTTGGGAGATGAGCAGCCGGCACATATCTGATGTAGCGCGGTTCCTGGTCAACCTCGATCGTTGGTGCAATGAGGATTGCCTTCTTAACAGGGATCGGAAAAGCGAGACCTCCAAAGGCTCGCGCCTCCCAGTCAACGGTGTTCCCGCCATAGCCGTATTTCTGAGCGTTAGTGCCGCGGACACCAGCGTTGGCCAGGAACGCGAACTTCTTCCCAAAGGTGAATAACTCTGTTGCCACACCGTAGACGTCCCCGTTGGTCGCGTTCTTCCGCTGAACCGACTGGACCACGAATGGATCATTGGTTCGCAACACACCGCCGACTGAAATTGCGGGCAGATATCTGAGTTTGCGCACGCCTGCAGGAATAAGCTCTGCCTTCACATTGATCATGTTCATGCCGGCGAAATTGAAAAGTGGACTGATCGTAGGATCCCCACCGTCTGTGTGATTGTTTCGCGTGAAGCCGAACTCGAGCCAGTTTCCGAAACCTTCCTCTACGCCAACATTCAGGTAATCTCCGGCGACGGGCCCAGCATCCACAACATGAAAGCTAACAGTGGGCGCGCCAAACTGATGGTGCGGTGCCGGTACGACATCGGCCCAAGGTTGGAAGAATATACCTGATTGGCCGTCCATGTTGAGGGCTTGACCAAACAAGGTGTTTTGGACGCACGGCGCCAGAAGTACCAGTGCGAAAAGCACAATCCTTCCGGCGCCCTTTGAGAGCATCTTTTTGAACATCGTCTGTGCCTCTATTGAATTGAAGCTAGTCCACGTCGGGTACCAGCGGCCGGAGTTGATGCGCGATGCGAATAGCAATCACGGTAGGCCCGTCGGCGCTGAGGGCTTTTCTGAAAGCCTCCTTGATCTCTTCCGTAGTGTTGGCGGCCACTCCGGCACAACCAAACGCCTTGGCGGTTGCGACGATATCGAGTCCGGGCAGGTCAAGCGCGGGTACATTTGGGGTCTTTTCAAGCACCGCAAACTCTTTGAGAATGGCGTACTCGTCGTTACAGGGGACAATGTAGACAAGCTTTAGTTTTTGTCGAGCTGCTGTATAGAGGCTCTGTACCGAATACTGGAGAGATCCATCCCCGATGGCAGCGATGACCGGGCGCCCAGTTCCCATCTTCTTTTGTGCGATCGCAACGCCGACCGCCGCCGGTTCTCCCCATCCGAGTATGCCACTCGCAAAGGTGTAGTACGTACCGGGCTCGTTGATTGGCCAGTACTGGGCGAGATCCCCGAAATTTGAAGCTGTCTCGTTCACCAGAATGGCATTCGCGGGCCGCAACTCGCTCAATGCGGCGAATGCCTCAAGGGCCGTTAAGGGACTATTCGTCGGCGCTGGAAGTCTTCGTTCGATGTGTGGTGCCGCAGGAGCGGGCCGTGACTTCACTTCCGGGATTGCATCATTCAATGCCTCTAGGGCCAGCTTTGCGTCTGCCAACAGGCTGTCTCCGACGATGGCAGTGGCGGCATCGTAGGGATCATTTGTGATCTGCAAGAGTTCAGCACCTTCGGGAAGGTAGTCTCCTGCGACGTAGGGGTAATAACGAAAGATCTGTGCCCCAATTACGATGATGAGATCATGGCCGCGAAGCTTTTTGCTCAATGGCCCAATCGCAATCGGCGCCATGCCTCGAAACTGCGGATGAGTTTGGGGGAAGGACGCTTTCTCAGATAGCGGCGTCATATACACCGGAGCTCTCAAGCGCTCAGCAAACTTGATGCCGGCATCCCAACCGCCCGCGCGCTCGATCTCAGGCCCGTAAAGCAACACCGGATTCTTGCTCTTTTGAATCCTCTCCGCGAACTGAGCGAGCCGCTCAGGGTCAGGCGAGAACCGCGAACTAGCAGTTCGAACGATCGCCTCTCCCAGCGCCGGCTTGTCCCAGTCGTCGAGGGGAATCGATATGAATACCGGGCCTGAGGGCGGTTGCAGAGCAATCGTATAGGCCTTCATGATTGCTCCGGGGACGTCTTGTGCCCTAACAGGTTGATATGCCCATTTAACCCAGGGCCGCGGCAGGGTCGTCTCATCCCGGTTGGTAAGCATTGGTTCGCAAAGGAGCATCTCACGTGTCTGCTGACCCGCCGTAATGATGAGAGGCGTTTTATTCTGGTAAGCCGTCATGATGTTGCCCATGCCGTTTCCGGTTCCACCTGAAGTATGCAGATTCAACAGCGCTGGCTTACCAGTCGCTTGAGCAAAGCCGTCTGCCATAGCCACGGCGGTCGCCTCCTGCAGACCGAGTACATATTCGAAGTCCGGCGGGAAGTTCTTAAGAAACGGCTGCTCTGTCGAACCGGGGTTCCCGAAAATGGTTGTCAGCCCCAGCTTTCTCAGCAGGTTGTAGGTTGCGTCGTATACGGTCAGCGCTTTCTTCTGGTCACTCATGATTTACTCCAGGATTGTTAAGGTTGAAATTCCCGTTCGATAAGTGCCATTCGCGCGAAGCGCCTATGCCGCAGCCCTCGAAACAAGGATCAGCTTGCCTCTTACGAAACACTCAAAGCCGAGGGCCGCAGTTCGTTACGCAGCCCACCCTGTTGTCTATCGCCGCCGATCGGTCACAAAGCGGCACGCGAATACTGTCAGATTGCTAATTGATCAATGCAGCACGTCCGGATAAGTTACAAATCCTCTCTCTGTGGCCCTTGGAGCGGTCTGTAGAACGATCCATTCCCAGCAAACATCGGGACACCCTTGCGGCATTCGTACTCCCGCAGCACGATGAAAGGCTTGACTCCTGCGTCCTCAAAGTCGAACCTCAGTTTGACTGCTGGACGTGAATCCAAAATCTGAAGAACGGCGTCGTCGACAAAGTGGTGTTCCCAAGTAATGTCATACATGCCTTTGACCTCCCGGCTTCGCCCTTTCGACCGAGACTTGGTTGGCAATCTGCGACACCGCTTCCCGGTCAGAATGGAGCTGTTACCTCAGCACAGAGCGATGCTACTGCTGGAGAAGGCAATAGACAATTACATCTTCCCACTAGTTCGCAGGCCTCATCGCACGCATCCGGCTAATGGAGCACGCATGACTGTCATTCAATACTGTTAGCAGGAACATGTAATGCTCTGGGCACAGGTTCGGCAGTAGCATCGCAGTGTGCAGAAAGATCCGATGCAGCCAAATGGATAAACACCTCAAACTCTGTGATCTGCGGCTTAGCGGAGGCGAGAGTGTTCGAGTCGGGCAAGGAAATACACGGTCAGCCGGACGGATAGTACCGCTTGAAGAGCACGTCCCTCCGGTCCACGATGTAGAAGCGGCTTTCGAATGGTAGTAGCTTCCTTGAATCGTTAATCATCGTGAAAAGAAACCGAAGGATCCCGAAGCCTTACGAAAGGTACACGGAGAAACTAATGTGATGAAAGTCCATTGGTTCGGCAAGACGGTAAGCGGGAGGGGCGAATATGCCCGGAAGGAAGAGTTTGCCAGCGTTTTCGAGTGCGAGCGAGTAGGTTTGCGAAGGCTTGCTCTACTGCTCACTGCAAACTCAGAAGCCGCAAGGGAATGCTTGATTCGTGCTTTTCGAGAATGCATCGCGAATAGTTCAGTTTCCAGGGAATGGGTTCTCAGTTGGACACGCCGCATGATTATTCGAAATGCCATCACCCTCGTCATGTGCTCCGAAAGTGAGTCGTTCGTCAAACACGAACGACGACGCAAACAATGGGTTAATCGCAGTCTCCCAAGATGACTCGCTTGGTGCAATTCCAGAGCCAGGATCGATTCTGGACCTTCCTGACTTTGATCGGTTTGTTTTCGTTATTTGTGTTCTCGAACGCTATTCGCTGCGTGATTGCGCATTGCTGCTGGGTAGGTCACCTCGAGACATAAACGAAGCGCGAGAGCGGGTCGGGAATCGGTAGATCGCATCAATCTTCATATCGGTCTATTCCTGGCAGTTCAATGGCTGGTTGACTACAGAAAACCTCGGCATCGCACCTGTAGCATCAGCACTGCTTGTTGGATCAGGACTACCGCTATCGAGATTCCACACCTGAGAAAATAGCGACCGTGAATCGGCCTTGCAACCCGTCAAGTCGAAATCGGCGGTTCGCTCCAGCGTCCCAGATGAAAAGTTCCATTTCCTTGTGAATCGCGGCTAAAGGCAACTACAGTCAATCCCTGAGAAAATGCCTGCTGAAACCGGCACCGGTTCTCAGTTTGTACTTCGTGCGCCAGATGCCGTTGTGCGTCGTCGGCTTTCCAATCATAGATCGCTGCCGGAACCCGAATCTCCTCCAGCCAGGTATCGTCCGTTGCGGGTTGGACAGTCTTGCCCGCTCCCGCTACCGCCGCCACTACACGAGGCGAGGCGATCCACCATTCTGCGACCAGGCGGTCGGTCTGTAATCCGCCCTGCAATCGAGATGAGGATGCACCATAGAAGTTCTCTTCGTACCTGCGAACTACAGCTCCCAGCTTGTGGATATTCAAAAAAGCGTTCTTGATCTCCAGAGGATCAAAGGTCCACTCCAGACGCCGAATGCCCCGTCGCAGCGCATCTTCCCGCTGCGCCAGCTTCAGTTTTGCGCCAATGCTCTGATTGCGATAGGTGTCCCGGACAGCCAGCATATGAGAGTGCAGATAGCTCTCCGGCCTTCCGCTCCGCGACGCCGCCCCGGTCTTAACCCCAGGCAGCGCAAGGGCAAAGCCCACCATTGAACCCGCATTTCCGAACTCCCCAGCGCCCGGCAGCGAAGTGTCGAATGCGCCAATCGCCTGGCCGCCGATCTTCTGCGCCACCAGAAAGGCGCGCCTCGGAATCACATCCCCATCGCTGTAGCCCCAAACCTCAATCTGCAAATCGACGCAAGCCTGCAACTCGTCGAAACCCTCGCATTCGCGGATAACGATCATCTTTCATCCCCCGCCAAGGCCCGTGTCGCATCCTCGTCAACCTTCGCCCTGTCCCAAAGCGCCTCTAGCTCAGCCGGAGCAAGCTCCGAGAGAGGCTTGCCCGCCGCCTGCTCCATCCAGCCGAATCGCCGCCGAAAACGGGCGTTCGTACCCCTCAGCGCCATCTCCCCATCCACACCCAAATGCCGGCCAAGATTGACCACGGTAAAAAGGAGATCCCCCAACTCCGACTCGACTTTCTCCCGACGTCCCTGATCGTCCCCGGGCGCGTCCGCCGCCTCAACCAGCTCCGCCGTTTCCTCTTCCACTTTTGCCAGCAGATCGCGCCAGTGGCTCCAGTCGAAGCCAACCTTGGCCGCCTTCGACCCAAGTTTGGCCGCCTCTGACAGCGCAGGCTGAGCTCGCTGAACCGGCTCCAGCAGCGATGTCGGCCCACTTGCCGTCTTTTCGGCTAATTTGATCTGCTCCCAGTTCGCCAGCACCTTCGCCGCCGAGCCCGAAACCTCCGCATTCACATTTGCCTGGTTGCCAGCCGCCGCCGAGGCCGCCTCGCCAAACACATGCGGATGTCGCCGGATCAGCTTCCTGTTGAGCGCATCGAGCACATCCGCGATCGTGAACCGGCCCTCATCCGCCGCCATCTGGGCGTAAAACAGCACCTGCAGCAGCAGATCGCCCAATTCTTCGGCAAGATTCGTCCAGTCCCGGCGCTCGATCGCGTCCAGAACCTCGTAAGTCTCCTCTAGCGTGTATTTCCGAATCGAGTCGAAACTCTGCTCGCGATCCCACGGGCACCCCTCAGGTCCGCGCAACCGAGCCATAATTGTGACTGCCTCAGCAAATCGGCTGGCAGTCTCCGGAGTACCCGAGACCAGCGCCGGGGGCTTAGAGAGATCATCCTGCATTGCAAGGCCGGAGATAGGCTCCATAGCAATACTGTAACCTGCGTCTATGCCTCAAACGAAGCGCGCGAGCGGCGCTGCAACCGCCGCCGTCTGCATCACTAGCAGAGTATCCGCAACACAGATGACCGTTTATGTACAGATGGCCGTTTATGTTCTGTGAAAGGGCACAACTTCAATGATCATTTATGTTCTGTAAAAGGGCACGACTTCAGTCGTGCCACAAACGGCCTGGAATGAGAAGGGCTTCAGCCCCTGAGGGAAGATCCCCGGCAATTCGATGCCAATTCCGAGCCGTATGAAAATGACTCGATTTCCGGCGGACCACACCAGCACAGGAGCGTAATTCCACATCTTCAACGAAATCCAACTCGCCGGCGCCATCTTCGCAGCCCTGCTCGGCCTCGCTTTCGGCAGTTTTCTGAACGTCCTCGTCACGCGCATGCCCGAAGGCGAGAGCATCGCCGCGCCCCGCTCCCATTGCCGCAACTGCGCGCACACCCTCGCCTGGTGGGAAAATATCCCCCTCCTGAGCTGGCTCCTCCTGCGCGGCCGTTGCCGTCAATGCCGCACATGGATCAGCCTCCGCTATCCCCTCATTGAGCTCGTCGTGGGCCTCCTCTGGACCGCATGCTGGCTCCGTTTCAGCGGACCTCTTTTCGCGCCCACAACCCTTGCCAGCGCACCCCATCCGCAAGCCCTCGCCCTTATCGAAATCCTCGGATATGCGCTCGTCTCCTGGCTACTCGCAGCATTGGCAGCGCTCGATGCCGAGCACCTCTGGCTTCCCGACCGGCTCACCCTGCCCGGCATCGCCCTCGGACTCATCTTTTCTCTCCTGCGCATCTGGTCGCAGACATCCAGCCATCGCCCCATTGACTGGCTTTCGGAGCTCTGGGCACGAGTATTGGAGGCCCTCATCCCCGCCGCCCTGGTCCTGTGCATCCGCCTCGCCTACTGGCTCGTCCGCCGCAAAGAAGGCATGGGCCTCGGCGACGCCAAGCTGATGGCCTTGGTCGGCGCCTGGCTCGGCCTGATTGGAGCACTGGAAAGCTTCGCCCTCGCCATCGTGGGAGCAATGCTGGCCGCTCTGCTCTGGCTGGCGTTCCTGGCAACGCAGGGCGAAACCCGCGAATGGGCGAAAATGCCGCTTCCCCTCGGCGCATTCATCTGCCTGGGAGCTCTCTCAGAGATTTTTTACCCAGATTGGCCATGGACGCTCTGGAGCAGCATCTTCATGCCCTGATCTCCCCTTTAGAGGGACTTGGTATCAGGTCGTCGTCTTGACGGGAACGGGCTCTGCCACCGCCGCCGCTCGCTCGCTGGCGGTCAGCGTACGCGCGTTGCGGATAGCGCGCTCCAACTGCCCCGCATGATGCCTTGCGTGCACCGAGTGATATCGCCGCCACTCATCTACACGCATCACCCCAAAAAACGGATGCTCACCGCACGCCTGTATGCCAAACTTCTTCCGAGCCGCCACCAGGTGCTCGTCCATCTCCCCGGCCGCCTTCAGGAACCGGACGGCAATAGCGGAGCCTGCCTCCGGCGTATACTCCTCGGGCCGCACCGCCCTCATGGCCTGTACGCCGTTGGGCATATACCCCAGACCGAGGGTCTGCATGCGCAACACGAACTTTAGCAGTCCGCGCTTGTTTCTCGGCACGCGCCCCGACTTCAGTTGTTTGCTCACCGAATCCGAAGTGAGTTTGTAGGTCAGAATCAAATGCTCAAGAATTTCCTGAGCGCACCATCGGCCGTGCCCAGGGGAAGGGCGCACCTGAGCCTCTTCCAGGCTCACCCGCGCGATTTGTTCAGCCAACGGCTCCAGGGCAGATTTAAGGATTGGGTGCATGGACCTGACACTCCGGCGATTCCCTATCTCTCAGGCACGGCTCAACTTGGTACCCGAATGTTACCGATAGTATGAGCCTTGGGAATGTTTTGGCAGCACAGAAATGGAAAAGCCAGAAATTTTTGTTGCGAATAAAGTAAAAGTAACCAGATTTAAATTACTTAGGTGGTAGAGACGGTAATTCAGGCTGCCTCGCCGGACCTACAGGCGACTGCCCTCTCTGAGCCAGAACCTGTTCCAGCGCCTTCCTTGCCGCCCGGCTGTGCGGCCCTTCCGGGTCGTACGAAAGAAAGAGCTCGTAGTGCTCTCCAGCTTCTTTGTACAGCTGTAAATGGCGCTCCGCCTCGGCCAGCCCAAAGACAGCCTCGGCGTTCTCCTTGTCCAGAGAAAAAGCGTCGGCAAAGCGCGATTGCGAGGCCTTCCAGTTCTTCTTCTCCGCGTAGAATCCGCCGGTGTCCAGGTCTTCCTTAATCTTTTCTTCGCGAGTCTTGTGCTTGGCAGACTGCCCCGGAACAGCATCAGTATCGTCCTCGGCCGGCATCCCGTTTAATCCCGACCGGCTTGAGCTGAACCCGTCGTTGCCTCCCGTCCCCGGAGCATCCGGAGAGCGCACCGGATCACCCTCCGGCCCCGCATCTGCCCCTGCACTAGACGGAGACCCAGCCGAATCCGTCCCCGAATCCGACCCGCGCCGGCCCCCAGCGGAGCCGGAATTCGCCCCCGGCCCCGGATCGACAGGAATAATCGGCGCATTCGTGTTTTCGCCCGGAAAAGGATTATCGCTTTCAACCTTCGGCTTGTCGGGAGCGGCATCCGGCTTCTGCGAACTCTTGCCATCCGTTCCCGGCTTCGCAGGCTGCTGCGCCCCCGATTTATCCGGAGCCTTCTGCGGCTCCCCCGGAAAAGGATTGTCCTGCTGGCTCGGAGGCGGCGTACTGCTCTGCCCCTGAAGCGAACCCACCGCCCCAGCCACGCACACCGCAAGCCCCAGCCCCAAGCCCAATCTTCGAATCGGCAATACTTTCCGCAACAACATCTCCTAAAACAACCAGTCCAAACAACCAATCCAGGCCGTCAGCACAGACCACCCCGCGGCACTAGAGCATTTTCGATTCAAGTGTAAACACAACTTCGGGTGCCCCATCCTTTGTGCGCTTTTTGCGCAAAGGGTGGGAGACCACGACTCTTTCTCCGGCCGTCTATATCCAGATCGAAAATGCGCTAACTCTCCAAAATGCGCAGTCAAGCCTCATCCGGTGTTACGATGCGATTCGAGGCACTCACGTCATTGCATCCCCCAAAGGCCACTTCTTACACAATATGGGATTGATCGTTCGTTCGTCAGCTATCCACGCCGCCGGTTGCTATACCACTGCCGCCGTTCGCAAAGGCGAGCGCATCGCCGAATACTCCGGCCCGCGCATCACCAAAGAAGTAGCCGACGCCCTCTACCAGGACTACCCGGTTACCTATCTCTTTGGACTGGGCGACGGCTCCGTTGTCATCGACGGCTTCTGCACAGCGATGTTCATCAACCACAGTTGCGACGGCAACTGCGAAACCACCGAAGACGAAGGCCACATCTGGATCACCGCCCTGCGCGACATCCCGGCCGACGCCGAAATCACCTACGATTACTGCCTCTACGACGGCAGCGACGACCCCTGCACCTGCAACTGCGGCGCCCCCAACTGCCGCGGCTCAATGTACTCCCCCGAAGAACTGAAGCGCCGCCGCGCCGAAATCCGCAAAGCAGCCCAGCGCAAAAAACGCGGCAAGCGGAAAGCAGTCAAGACACGCGCCAGGAACACTAAATCTTCAACTTGAGCGAGTTGAGAACCGTCAACAATTATTCGAACGCCTCCCGAACGCCTCCCG
>Ga0182024_10019190_pt1 | contig 12634 bp, 9 predicted proteins | sample P32metaG_FD_120480 | JGI IMG/M metagenome (GOLD analysis project Ga0182024, IMG submission 120480) | Permafrost microbial communities from Stordalen Mire, Sweden - P3-2 metaG (Illumina Assembly) | ecosystem: Environmental > Terrestrial > Soil > Wetlands > Permafrost | place: Sweden: Stordalen... | reverse complement strand
CGGCCGTAATACATTTCGCGGCCCGGCATATTATGATTTCGATTTTGCGCTCATCAAGACGACTCCGATTGGCCACCGAGAAAGCGGTTTGGAGCGAGCGGACCTGCAATTCCGCGCAGAGTTGTTTAATCTGTTTAACATCGTCAACCTGGGGCTACCTGCGAACACCATCGAGGGTACAGGGTTTGGCATGATCAGCAAGACCGCGGGAACCTCACGGCAAATTCAGTTTTCGCTGAAGCTCATCTATTGAGGCGCGTCCTGCAGCGACACAGGGTTGGGGGGAGGACAGAAACATGCGTTTCAAGAAGATTCTGCATTCGGGGGGCTGGCCCGGCCTAGCATGTTCGGCGCCGCCCGTGAAATCGGCTGCCCCACGCTTCGTGCTTTTCGAAGAGTTGGCATCACAGGCCTTGACCCGATGTTCATTCCTCACGCCAGGTCTGAAAATTCGTGATACGAGTCTTGGATGCCCAATCGGCTCCATCGCTACTACGGCGCGGGATATCTGCACGTCATCACCGCTAGCTGTGATCAGAGCCCGCCCACGGATTTTCTTCCGCCCTTTCAGGGCTGATTTACTTTTCACCTTCTGCCCACGGCTTGCGCCCCTTCGGCAAGCTCAGGGCAGGCTGTGGGCTGCGTTCTTGCTCCGCTCCGCGGCTGGGGCAACCCTCGGACTTTTCTATTCGACGATGAGGCCGCCGGTTAGGTCGGCGAGGCGGGGGATGTCGCGGTCGGCGCACCAGGTTTTTAGGTCATCGACGATTTTTTCTGTGGCGCAGGGATCCCAGTAGCTGGCGGTGCCGATCTGGACGGCGGTTGCGCCGGCGATCATGAATTCTGCGACGTCGGCGGCGGTGGAGATGCCGCCCATGCCGATTACTGGGATGTTCACTGCGTGCGCGGCGTCGTAGACCATGCGCAGGGCGATGGGCTTGATGGCGGGGCCGGAAAGTCCGGCAGTGATATTGGCAATGCGCGGCTTGCGGGTATCGGCGTCAATGGCCATGGCCACGAAAGTGTTGACCAGCGATAGGGCGTCGGCGCCCGCCTCCTGCGAGATGTGGGCCATTTGCTCAATGCTGGTGACGTTGGGCGAGAGCTTTACGATCAGAGGGCGTCGCGCAATCCGTTTCGCGGTGGTCACCACTTCGTCCAGGGAGCGCGGATCGCTGCCGAACTGCAGGCCACCGTGGGCGGTGTTGGGGCAGGAAACGTTCAGCTCGTAGGCGGAGATGCCATCGCCATCGTTGAGAATCTCGATGGTGCGTTCGTAGTCTTCGCGGGTGTAGCCGAAAACGTTGGCGAAAACCACGACGTTCTTGATCTGCCGGAGCTTGGGCAGCTTCTCTTCGAGGAATGCGGCCGCGCCGATGTTCTGGAGGCCGATGGCGTTGAGCATGCCGGCTGCGGTTTCCCACAGGCGTGGTGGAGGGTTGCCGATCATGGGCTCGCGCGAAAGGCCTTTGACGACGAAGCCTCCGAGCTTGTCGAGGTGGACCACATCTTCGAACTCGACGCCGTAGCCAAAGGTGCCGCTAGCGGCGATGATTGGATTTTTCAGCGGAATGCCTGCGACGCTCACGCTTAGATTCGGGGAAGACTTATCGTTATCGGAGGAGGTCACTGTGGTGGCTCCTTGTTCGTATCAGGCTTATTCGGGCGCACCTCAGCGGCTGGAGCCGACTTTGAATTGGGTCGGGTAACGGCACGACTAAAGTCGTGCCCTTCCCGATCCAATCCTGAGGCATTTTCGGAGTAGCGCGTGGAGGCGAGCGCCTCGGTCAGGACGCGTCCCACGGCGTGGGTGGGAGCGTTGATGCCGAGCAGGGATGCCAGCGTGGCCGCCATATCGACGGGCTCGGCGTGGGTGCGGTAGGTGCCGGGGCGAAAGGGCAGGCCGTAAAAAGCCAGCGGTACGTGCGTGTCGTAGGTATAGGGCGAAGCGTGGTCCGTGCCTGCGGACGAGCCAACGGTGTAGGGATCGGGGACACCCAGTACGTACCAGCTACCTTCCGGCGAATAGCTATTTAAGAATTTCTTGCCGAGAGCGGTGTCGGGAACCTCGCCCTCTGAGAGTTGCGACTTGGTGAAGTAGTCGCGCAGCAGTCAGCTTGCTTCATGGCCTCGCCCACGGCAGTTTCGGCGTCATGCTCTTTTGCGTGAGCGGCGGCGAAAGCGTCGGGATCGAGCCAGGCGTCGGGGAAGTCGAGTTTTATGAAGGAGGCGGGGTGAGCGGGGGAAAACTTAGCCGTGAGCGTGGCATTGATTTGCGCTTCGAGTTTGCCTGCGCCGAGGTTGGCGGCGGGAATGCGCAGTTTTTTCGCGGCATCGGGCAGGGCAGAAACTCCGTGGTCGGCGGAGAGCGCGATCCATACATTGGCGAGGCCGATCTGGTGACCGAGGAAATTGAAGAAGTCGGCAAGGTCGCGATCGAGCGAGAGCGCCATGGCAGCCATTTCCGGCGAATCGGGACCGACCTGATGTCCGAGAATGTCGTTGGGAGAAAGGCTGATGGCGAGCAGGTCGGTGGCGTGTCCGGCGCCGAGATTCTCGAAAACCACTAATTGCTTGGCGAATTCGAGTTCGTACTGGTTGGCGAAGGGCGTGGAGCCGATCACTTCGTAGAAGCCGGCATCGGATCCGTCTTTACCTTTGCGATGCGCGGTGGAGCGCAGAAGGTCTCCGTTATTATTTTTCCACTCGCGGTCCCAATATTTCGCAGCACGATCGGCGGAGTTGAAATCCTGTGTCCACTTGGGCAAGTCGGTGCGATAGTAAGTGGAAGTGACCCACGCTCCACTCTTCGGTTCGATCCAATAAGCGGCGTCTGCCGCAAAGCCGCCGGGCAGAACGGCTGCCCGGTCTTTCAAGGAGACGGTAAAGACTCGGGCTTGTCCTTGAGTAGCGAGCTTTAGTTCGTCACCTAGAGTGTCAGCCAGCAGATTGTGCGGGGACGCACCTGTCTTGTCCTCGGGGATGCCGACGAGTTTGGTGGCGTCGTCCTCCACGGAAGTGACCATGCGCTTTTTCTGCGGGTCCCACCATTCGTTGGCGGCGATGCCGTGACCATTGCTGTAAGCACCGGTGAAGAGCGTGGCATGGCCGGGCGCGGTGCGGGTGTTGGCGTAATCGTAATTGCAGTCGGTGAAGTTGGCGCCATGGTCGAGCAGCAGGCGGAATCCGCCATCGCCAAACTGGTCGCGATAACGCTCCAGATAATCGCCGCGAAACTGGTCGATGACAATCACGACAACCAGTTTGGGATGGGCGTTGTAAGCGGAAGCAAGGCTGGCGGTGACGAAGCCCAGCAGAAGCGCGGAGATGAGCACCAAATGCGCAGCCGGTAGAAGACAACGGCGCGCAGGTGAGAAGCGGGGGAAGGATCTCATTGCGAAGCTAGTTTACACAGTCGAGCCCTCCGCGCCAAAGAGGCAAAAGTTGCAAAATTCTGCATCTTGACGCCTGAGCCGGGGAGGAGGAATACTAGACAACAATTAGTTTCTCCCCCGGACTCGCAGCACAATTCCGCTTCTCCTCATAAGGATTTGCCGCGTTTGCAGCACGCTTATGACGGAAAAGGGAATCAACTGTCCGTTAGGTCACACAAAGGGCGTCGCAGGCTAGAATTCTGCCCCTAAGGGGATATCCAAAAGGAGTGCAACGAGCGATGAATCAGGGCCGAGAACAAGCAAAGACGCGGTGGTCCAGGGGTTCAGGCCGTCGAATGATGTCAGGCAGCGGGTTGTTCCTGACGGCGATTCTGTTCGTCCTATCGATGAGCCATGGTGCGATGGCGCAGGGCAACATGAACCAGATTCAGCATATTATTTTTCTGGTTCGGGAGAATCGCAGCTTCGACCACTACTTTGGATTGTTTCCTGGAGCCGACGGCGCCAGCACGGCCCCGATTTCCAACGGACAGATCATAAACATTGGGCACGCCACAGACGCCACACCCCAGGATCTCTGCCACACATTACTGTGCGCCGAGATCGGGATTGATGGCGGCAATATGGACGGCTTCGACCTTGAGGTGGGCGGCAACAAGTACAACGAGTTCATTTCTTACACCCAGATGTGGCAGCAGGACATACCCAACTATTGGAAGTACGCCCAGACTTTCGTGCTCGGCGACCACATGTTTTCTTCGGCACACAGCGACAGTTTTCCGAACCATCTCTACACGGTGGGCGCAACTGCGGATGGCGTTATCAACATTCCATTTCCGCCCGCAACCAATCCTTCAGAGAAGGCCTACTCATGGGGCTGCGATGCGCCTTCCGATGTCACGGTGCAGCAAATCGACGATGACGACAACATCGATGCGGTTTTCCCCTGTTTTGATTTCCCGGTTCTGCCCCAGAGCTTAAGCAATATTGGAGTCAGTTGGAAATACTACGCTGTCCCGGAAGATACGATTGGTTACAACTTCTCAACCCTGGATGCCATCGACTCCATCCGCAATGGGCCGCTGTGGTCCTCGAACGTAGTGGCTGATACCTCGTTCATCGGCGACGCGCTGGCGGGGGATTTGCCCTCGGTGAGTTGGCTGACTACGGGACGCCATATGACTGAGCATCCGCCGCAGAGCGTCTGCTCTGGCGAAAATTGGACGGTGAATGCGCTGAATGCCGTTATGCAAGGTCCGGATTGGAATTCGACCGTAATTTTTGTTATGTGGGATGACTTTGGCGGATTCTTCGATCATGTGCCGCCTCCGACGGAAGATAACTATGGACTGGGAGAGCGGGTTCCGTTTCTCATCATTTCGCCATACGCCCTCCCCGGCCACATCAGCTCAACGCAATACGAAGCGTCTTCGATTTTGAAGTTCGTGGAAGAGCGTTACGGACTGCCCCCACTCACGCAGCGGGATGCGAATGCCAATGACACGCAGGACTCCTTTAACTGGAATCAGCCTCCGTCGGCACCGCTGGTGCTGACGCCGCGCAGTTGTCCGGTTTCGGCGGCGGCCACAGTTAATTTCGGCAACTGGTTTCCTCTAGAGCGGCCCAGCAATCCTTATGGCCTTGTTCTAACCAACTGGTCGACGACCAGCACGATGACCGTCAAGAGCACCACCACCACAGGTGACTTCGCGGTCACAGGCGGGTGCAAGGCGAAGTTAGCCGCCAATGGCGGTTCCTGCACTTTGAACCTGGCCTTCACTCCCACGGCGACCGGAACCCGCACCGGAACGCTCACCATTGTCGATAGCGACCCTAGTAGTCCGCAGCTCATTAACCTGACGGGGCAGGCTACAAATATTTCGTTCTCCACGGCCCCAGTGATCTACGGCGGCAAGCTGTCCACCGGCTATCCCGCTCCCGAGGCTTTGGGGAGCACGACCACAGACAAAGTGACCCTCACCAACAAAGGGACTTCCCCCCTCTCTATTTCGAACATTGCGATCGGGGGTGAGTTTGCCAGCCAATATAGCGTGACGGACAATTGTGTGGGCACCATCGAAGCCGGCGGCAAGTGCACTCTCACCACCGTCTTCAAGCCGACGATCTCCGGGTTCATTCCGGCTCCGCTAACCATCACCAGCAACGATCCGCTGAGTCCGGAAATACTTTACTTGCAGGGCCAAGGTACCCAGATAGTTGTGCCTGCCGCAGTTACTCTGCCCAGCGCCACCTTGGGTTCGACAACCACGCAGAACGTAACCGTTCAGAACAGCGGGAGGACGGCGATCACTTTCGGAGGGATCTCGACGTCTTGCTGGAATGCAACGGTAGGAATTTGTGCCTATTACAGCCAGACCAATAATTGCGGATCAAGCCTTGCGGGCGGACAATCGTGCACCGTTGTTGTTTCCTTCACTCCGCAGACCACCGGCACTATCGCAGGAACTCTGCTGCTGTCCGATAGCGACCCAGGTACCAGCCCTCAGCCGGTAACTCTGAGTGGCAACGCCGTGGCAGCGCCAAAAAACACGGTTGCGCGCAATCCGTGAGGCAGGGCGGGAACGCTTGTGGCGGCGCGCTATTTAGATTGCGCGGCTGCAGTGTGCGCCAACAGGCCTCGCGCCTGCCTTTCCAGAATCAAGCCCCGAACGCGCTCTTTGTCTGAGGGCGGCCACATCTCATCGAGAGCCTGCCAGGCCTGTGGTTCGCGGCCGCTATAGAGGTAATTCAGCACGATTGTGAGCACGCGTTTCACCGTCATCAACTGGTCAGAGAACATTTTCTGGTTGTAGCGGGACTGGCGGAACTTCTCCAGATCGGCGGCGGAGAGTTCGCTGCGCGCTTTCGCGATCTGTTGATCGTATTCCTCCCGATATTCGGAACTGATGTCCACCAGTTGATCCCCGTCAAGACGAAACACCAGTTGGGGGAGCACCGAGGCGGAATGCGGCAGGAAAAACAGATCAAAACTTCCTTCCCCGGTGCGAATCTCGGTGCCGCCGTCCGGGCGTTTGCGGAAGACAAGCGGCACCTGGTTGCGAGTTTCACGAATAACTTCAGGCTTCTTCTTCAGGCTGACGATCCAGTAGAGGTAGCAGCACTGCTCACCGCCGGTGAAGGCGTCGAAGACCACATCGGGTGTGCCGCCGCCGTTGATGTCGTTTCCCGAAATCTCGTCGATCGATAATGCAAACTCCTTCGCTACCGTAACGCGGAGTCCCTTGGGCGGCGTGATGGTTCCCCGGCAGCGGTAGGGAGTTTTCTTGGGCCCGGGAAGCATCTGGACGAGATATCCGCCAATGCGATGCACCCGCTGGTAGTCCTTCGAAGCGGGACAATCGAATGTAGTTTCGGCATGAGCTGCGGACAGCAGAAGTGAAAAAAGCAGAAGAGTCAGGTATCGCAATCGGAACATGGGTGTTCCCGGATTCTAGCATTTGGTGGGGAGAGTGGCGTTATCCTAGTCTCCCAAATCTTCTGGAATCGAAGTCACCACGGTCAGGGCTAAAGGGAATTCGCGTGGCGGACCGGGCCGGGTGGATTTCGCGGGTTTCACAGGAAGTTTGATTTGCAAGACGGAAGTTCCTTCCTCGTCCGTGGTAAGGCTGGGAAAGGGCTGGTCCTTATCGATCTCAGCCAGGCTCATCATCAAGGGCCGTCGGTTGCGGGAGGCAAGACGGGCCCGCCGCACCAGCTCATCGAGGGCGGGAACCTGGGCAGGGTTGGGGTCCGCGCTCGTTGCACTGAGCAGAACAAAATCCAGGTCGCTTGCGTTCGCGCCTTCCGGCATTGCCGCGTAACGCATTGTGTAATATCCCGGCTTGAGCATCTGCGAGCGGTAGTCGCGGATATAGCGTTCGATGATCAGGAAATGAATCACTCCGATCAGAGTGCCCGGCTTAAGAGTGCCGTAAAGAAGATTCGTCGATGCGGGCGCGGCTTCCTGCGCCGAGATATTGCGAGCCCAGAAGATTTCGCAGATTAACGTTTCAACGCCGCTAATATTTCCATATACGCGAAAGCCTTGTGGACTTAGCGCGTTCACCAGGCTTTGCGGAAAATGGGCGGAGGCTCGCGGACTGGTAGGCTTCAGCGAGTAAGCGTCGTCGCCCCAGGCCAATCCCGAAACGATTGCCAGCAGCAGACTCAGGATCAGCCCAAAACGCAAAGCTTCCGTTCCGCAGGCTGCAGGTATTTACGATTCGATATCACGCCACTCTCCGCCATTCAGTTTACGAGTGGCACTCCGATCTTGCTCACAAGTTCGCGGAAGGTGGGATCCTGATGCAGCGGTCGAAACTCGACCTCCAAGCCAAGACGAACCAGTGAGAGGTCGTGTCGCTGGTAGGCGATGTCGAGATACTTCAGTGCCTCGTCGTTCTCTCCTAGAGCCGCGTGAGCGGAAGCCACGTCGAATGCAGATCCAAGACCGTGGCCGTACTGATCTTGAGCGGTGCGAAGGCGAGCTTCGAGAAGTCCGTGCAGACCCCCGCCGTTATAGCCCTTTTCTTCCGCATCAATCGTCTTCTCTGCAGTGGCATTGTGGCGGAGCCGAGCGACAGTTCTTTCTTCCTGAAAGTAGCCGGCGTAATTTCCCTCAGGAAAATAAATATTTTCTGCCAGATATCGATGAGGAGGAATGAAGTCGGGCTGAGAGGCTGTGAGCTGCATCAAGAGTGCCCGGGCTTCTTCCGCTTTTCCGGCCTGGATGAGAATTAAACCTTTGTCGGCGAGAATCGGCGTCGAGGATGGATTCAGTTGACGGGCTCGCTCTATCTCGACCAGCGCTTCCGGAGCGCGTCCAAGCTGGACCAGGAAGGTCGCGTACCAGTGGTGGGCGCGAGAGAGACTTGGATCGAGTTCGATGGCGCGCCGGAATTCGTGTTCTGCTGTTGCCGCATCAAACGAACCCCAAAAACTGGCAAAGGCGAGGGAATTGTGCGCCTCGGCGGAGTTCGGATCGAGTTCCACTGCCTTGCGGGCCGCCGCCAGAGCGCGCGGAAACGCTTCCTGCGGAAGCATGGCACTGTACTCGCGAAGCAGATTGTAGGTGTCAGCCAATCCGACATAAGGTGCGGGATAAGCGGGATCATGCACGATCGCCTGGGTAAAGAAATCCACGGCCTTGTTGAGATCGTCAGGAGTACGTTTCTCGAAGTAATAGCGGCCCTTCAAGTAGAGATCCTGAGCTTCGACGCTGGGCACGTGCGGAGCGGCAAGAGCATTCTTGAAGCGCGGCTCGCGGTGACCGAAAGAGAAAGCCAGGAAAGAGCCGACGATCAGCGCCAATGGTACAAGCCATAGAAAGGGTTTGGCTGCAGCCACTTTTGCAGTTGGCGGGACGACACGGGGATCAAATGCGGGATCGGCAATGGCAGGATGGATGGGTAGGATATCGGCGGCGGTCTTGCTGGTGGGCGAAATGACCGCGATCGCGGGGAAGCCACTTTCATCCGGGGGAGGATTATCCGCGGCGGCAGCTGTTGCTTCCCACACTACATTCGGTGCTTTAAGCCATTCCGCTAATTCTTCTGCGTAAGCGAAGACGCCGCCGCGAGCGCTTCCCGGCACGCGGTAGACGGGCAACCCGCGTTCTTTTTCCCAACGTTTGACGGTGCGCTCGTCACGACCGAAGAAGGCGGCAATTTCCTTCCATGAATCCAGACGCTTCTTCGGCGCGAGAGCCTGGCTATGAGCGGCCATACTCTGAAATATCCTGAAGTTCCTAAATTTGCTGAAGTTCCTAGTTTGTTTTTCTGCCCGTGGAAGCGAAGCCTGCGTAGTATAGCGTGATCCGCAGCGAAGCGAACCCCACGAACGTGCCCATACACTCCCCGAATGGGTGAGAGAGACCGCCCGGCTAGAGACTTTCGTCTTCTGTTGACACATTCCGGCGAACGCGCAATACTTTCGCGCTAGCGCCGCTTCCGTCTGCCTGTGCTCCCGCAATGCCAAGACGGACGCGGCTTTTGTCACTATCCCCAGGAGGATTCGCATGTCCCGTACTGCCCGCTCGGCACGAAATATTTTCCCGCTTCTATTACTTGCAGCAGTCTTGGTTCCTTTTGCTTCCGCATCCGGCCCTTATGTGATCGGTTCAGCGAACACAGTCAGCGCCGATCCCAACGTGACTCGGCCTTCCACCACGCCTTGCGTGGTGCAACTCTTCAGCGATGCCAGTTTTTACGATTTCAATGTGGAGAACTTCACTTACACTCCACCCTCGGCTTGTCCTGGACCCTGGGCTGCGGTTGTGCTGGAGGCGGATATCAACCTGAACGCCGGCATTCAGTATGACCGCACGGCGAATTTCTGGTTGGGCCCGGTGAATATTTATTTTGGCACCACCGCCGAGCCTTCAAATATCGGTCCGTCATGGCATGTCGAGAACGATCTGACCGATTACAGTTCCATCTTCTATACGGCGCAATCCGGGCAAGCCGACATCGGCAATACCCTGTGCTGCGGGCTTACATCGACGATTTATGCTTCGGCCTCGCTGGAATTTTATCCGCTAGCCGAGGGACAGACGCCTCCCGTATCGGCCAACGTGGTGTTTCCGCTCTCGGCTGGTCCCTCGGGTGGCACGGTCGCTGTGAGTTCAAGCACCAGCACGCTATCCGGCACGTTCACGATGCCGACAAACGTGCAGACCGCTTACCTTGATGTCTACGCGCAAAGCCAGAGCGCCGATGAGTTCTGGTACACCTGCGTTCCTAACGACGTTTCCGGGGAACTGGAAAGCTGCGGCAACACGGGCTTCCGCGAGACCGAGATCACGATTGACGGCCAACCCGCCGGCGTGGCGCCGGTCTTTCCCTGGATTTATACCGGCGGCATCGATCCTTACTTGTGGATCCCGATTCCCGGGGTGCAGACTTTGAACTTCACTCCCTATCGCGTGAATCTCACTCCTTTCGCCGGCCTTTTGAGCAATGGTCAGGAGCACACGGTTTCACTCAGCGTGTACAACGCCGACAATTATTTTTCGGCGACCGCGTCGCTTCTGCTATACACGGATCCGGGGAGCACGCAGACGAGCGGCGCGATCACCGAAAACACACTGACCGGGCCGTCTCCGGTGGTCACGGAGAACCTTAATGTGCAGCCGACTTCCATTACAGGCACAGTAGACGTCAGTTCAAAACGCAGCTTCGTGATTTCCGGTTACGTGAATACTTCACACGGCAAAGTGACGACGAAGGTTGCGCAGACTGCGAACTTTTTCAACGACCAGACTTTCAACATCACGGGAACCAAGTATGTGCAGGACATCTATCAAAACACCACTCTGACCTCGAATACGACGGTGTCCCAGACCGGTGTGGCAAGCGTGGTCTACAACCAGGATTACACCTGGCCGCTGACGGTGAATTACTCGGAGGTGGTTCAATCCGACGGCGATTATAGCGCCACTACCACGGCAAAGCAGACCTACCAGCTCACCAACACCACAACGCAGTCCGGCAAAATCATTTATACAAGTTTTCTGGAAAACGCCGGCCAGCACGTTGACACGCTTAACTACAACACTTCGGCCAATTCGGACCAGTCCGCTTCCCAGCAATACAACTACTACGACTCGACCGGCGCGGCTTATGACTGCGCCATCTCCGCGGTAGCAAACCTGCTCACGGCGTTCAGTCCGGGGTGCGCGCAGTAGACAATCGGTACGGGAGTAAAAAGGGAGCGGCCTGGCCGCTCCCTTATTTATTTATTTGAACGTCGTTGGTCGCTGGCAGTGCGAGTTAGCCAGTTTTATGGCGTGTCGACGAGAGGTTGCCAGAGTTCGACGCGGTTGCCCTCGGGGTCGGTGATCCAGGCGAAGTGGCCGTAGGAGGCGGATTCCTGGTGGGGGTCGATGGGGACATTGGCGGCGCGGAGCTGGGTGAGGAGAGCTTCGAGGTCGTCGACGCGGTAGTTGATCATGGCGCGCTGGGTGGGGGCGCCGAAGTGTTTGGAGGTGTCGGGGAAGAGCATCCAGGCGGTTTGGCCGGTACCGGCGGGGACTTCGTCGGACCAGAGGAGAGTGGCACCGCCGTAGTCGGCGATCTGGATGCCGAGGTGCTGGGCGTACCAGCCGGCGAGGGCTTTGGGGTCGCGGGCTTTGAGAAAGACGCCGCCGATTCCGGTGACTCGTGCCATGAGGGTTCTCCTTGGGGGTGTGTGAGCGGGGGAGAAAAAGCATATCTCTCCGGCGCGCCACGAGGATGATACCAAGTAAGTGAAACGGAGTGAGGGAAAATAAGGTGTTTATGGAAACTCGCTCCAAGTTATTGCGGCGGCCGGGTGATGGCGCCTTGCGAAGCCGACGACACCAGTGCCGCATATTTGGCGAACACGCCCGTGGGATAACGCGGTTGCGGCGGCTTCCATTCTTTCATTCGCTGTCGAATCACGTCATCGCTGAGCTCAACCTCCAGCACACGCTGGCTGACGTCGAAGCGGATCATGTCGCCGTCGCGCACGGCGGCGATCGGGCCGCCCAGCGCGGCTTCCGGCGAGACGTGTCCGGCCATCAATCCGTGGGTCGCGCCGCTGAAGCGGCCGTCGGTCAATAGCGCAACTGAGGATCCCAATCCCTCGCCTACGAGAGCACCGGTCACGCTCAGCATTTCGCGCATGCCCGGCCCTCCTTTTGGCCCCTCGTTGCGGATGACGACGACATCACCGGAACGAATTTTCTTGCTGGTGACGGCAGTCATGGCATCTTCTTCCGATTCAAAAACGCGCGCCGGGCCGCGCTGTTCCAGCCGCTCATGCCCGCTGATCTTAGCCACGCACCCTTCCGGTGCGAGATTTCCCTTAAGCACGACCAGCCCTCCGGTTTTCTTCAGCGGTTTTTCGAGCGGGGCGATCACTTCCTGACCGGGAGTTTCGACGGCACTTTTGCTCTCCTCTTCAAGCGAAAAGCCGGTGACGGTTTTCGTCGAGCCGTGGAGATGATTTCCGCTGAACAATCGCTGAGCTAGGAGAGGCACGCCGCCAGCGCGATGCATATCGGTAGCTACAAAACGCCCGGAAGGTTTCAGATCGGCAAGCAGAGGAGTGCGCTCGCTGACCGTTTGAAAATCGTCGATCTCCAAATCGACGCCGGCTTCGCGCGCGATGGCCAGCAGATGAAGCACTGCGTTGGTCGATCCTCCGGTCGCGGCCACCGATGCGATGGCGTTTTCAAAGGCATCGCGAGTGAGAATTTCTCGCGGCCGAATTCCCTT
>Ga0182024_10019189_pt1 | contig 12635 bp, 9 predicted proteins | sample P32metaG_FD_120480 | JGI IMG/M metagenome (GOLD analysis project Ga0182024, IMG submission 120480) | Permafrost microbial communities from Stordalen Mire, Sweden - P3-2 metaG (Illumina Assembly) | ecosystem: Environmental > Terrestrial > Soil > Wetlands > Permafrost | place: Sweden: Stordalen... | reverse complement strand
TGGCGGCTTGCGCGACCTTTCGATCAGCCGGACCACTTTGAAGTGGGGCATCCCCTGGCAAGGTGACGAAAAGCACGTCTTCTACGTATGGTCAGACGCGCTTACCAACTACATCACCGCCGTCGGCTACCCCATCAAGAAAGACGAATTCAATCGCTACTGGCCCGCCGACGTGCATCTGGTTGGCAAAGAAATCATCCGCTTCCACGCCGTCTATTGGCCGGCCTTCCTCATGGCTGCCGGACTCGATCTGCCCAAAAAAGTTTTCGCCCACGGACATCTTCTGTTCCAGGACGAGAAAATGTCCAAGTCCATCGGCAACATTCAGTCCGCGCAGCCTATCGTGAATGTGTTGGGTGTAGACGCGCTGCGCTACTTCTTGTTGCGCGAAATCGTTTTTGGTGGCGACGGCAGCTTTAGTCGCGAAGCTCTCATTGCCCGTTACAACAGCGATCTCGCCAACGGCCTCGGCAATCTCGCCAGCCGTACTGCCGCCATGATTGAGCGCAGCTTCGCTGGGAAAATTCCGTTTGTCGCTGAACTTACCTCTCGCGACCGTGAACTGGTATCACAAGAAAGTTCAGCCATCGCGCAGGTGGTTCAGCACTACGACAAATTTGAATTTTCTCGAGCTCTTGAGCTTATCTGGGGAATCATCGCTGCCGCCGATAAATACTTGACCACGGAGCAACCTTGGACTCTCGGGGATTCACAGGCGGACCAGGAACGACGCGGTACAATCCTTTTCGTGACTGCCCACGCGCTGCGCACCGTTGCCGTTCTGTCCTATCCGGTGCTTCCAGAAAGCGCGGCCAAGATTTGGAAACTTCTCGGCGAGACTGACAACTTGGCTTCCCAGAACATCGCTGATCCTGGTTACCTCTTGTCGGGCCGTCATATGGGACAGCTTCAAGCCTTGTTTCCCCGCGTTGAAAAATCAGAAGCAATGGAGAGAATCGAAGCCATGGAAAACCAGTCTCAGAAACCCGCTGCCGCCCCAACACCTGCTCCAGCGCCGCAGTCCAGCGTTGCTGCGGCCCCGGCGTCGGCTCCAGCGGCATCTGAAAAAATCGGTATCGAGGATTTCGCCAAGGTGGAAATGCGCGTCGGTCAGATCCAAACCGCCGAGCGCATTGTCGGTGCCGACAAATTGCTGAAGCTCACCGTCGACATCGGTTCCGAAATCCGTCAGATCTGTGCAGGGATCGCCCAATTCTACGAGCCCGAAAAACTTATCGGCCGCAAAGTTGCCGTTGTCACCAATCTCGCGCCCCGCAAATTGCGCGGCGTCGAATCCAACGGCATGATTGTAGCCGCCTCCGTTGGCCCGGAAGGCCGCCCCGTTCTCGCCGGTTTCTTGGAAGACGTCGAGGTCGGCGCGCGCCTGAAATAATTTCGCGCTACCAATGGAACTCGTCGACTCCCACGCCCACATTGATTTTCCACAATTTGCAGACGATCGCGTAACCATGCTCGAGCGTGCTCGAGCGGCGGGCGTCACCACTCTTCTTGCCATCGGCAGCGGCCCCGGCCCGGAGAAAATGGATTGCGCCCTGCCTTTTGCCGATCAGTACGATTGGATTTACGCTACCGTCGGCGTTCATCCCCACGAAGCTAGGCTGGTCACCCCACAACATCTGGAAGAACTCACCAGGCTGGCTAAGCATCCCAAAGTCATCGCCTGGGGAGAAATTGGCCTCGACTATTTCTACGATCATTCGCCCCGCGAAACTCAACAGCAAGTCTTCCGCCAGCAAATGGATCTCGCGCGCGATGCAAAACTCCCCATCATCATCCACTGCCGCGACGCCTGGGATGATACGCTGCGCCTCCTCGAAGAAGTCTGGCGCCCCACCGCCCTTGGCGGCATTCTTCACTGTTTTACCGGGACCTTGGAGCAGGCCAAGCGCGGACTCGATTCTGGCTTCATGATTTCTTTTGCCGGCAACGCTACGTATCCCAAGACGCAAAACATTCGGGAGGTTGCCCGCGACATCCCGATCGACCGCATCCTTATCGAAACCGATTCGCCCTTCCTGGCCCCTCAGCCTTACCGCGGCAAACGCAATGAGCCAGCCTATGTAGCGGAAGTAGCGCGCGCGCTCGCGAGTGTGAGAAACTTGTCGCCGGAGGAAGCCGCCGAAACCACCGCAGCCAATTTCCGGCGTTTTTTCCGTCTCACACGGCCTCCAGCATCTCCGGCCGCTGCAGTTTGATGTGGACTTTGCGCTACCGCAGTATGATCCGAGCCGTGCCAGGAGGGAACCCATCGCGCTGCTGACGGCTAAGGAGATCTTCGATCTAGTCCGCGACGATCTCATCCTCGTCGAAGAAGAACTTTCGCGGCAAAGTGCCACTGCGTTCGAACCGGTTTCCGAGATCACCAGCTATCTTCTAGGCGGCGGCGGCAAGCGCCTGCGTCCCGCGCTGCTCATCCTCTGCAATCGTTACGCGGGCGCGCACAGCCCCGGCGCGATTCGCTTGGCCGCTGTCGTTGAACTCCTCCACAGCGCCACGTTGATTCACGACGACGTCATCGACAGCGCCAACACTCGCCGCGGCCGCCCGTCCGCGAATTCGCGCTGGGGCAATCACCGCAGCGTGCTCGCCGGCGATTGGCTCTACATGCAGTCCTTCCAGATGGCTCTGGAAGAGCGCAACTTCCGCATCCTCGACGTGCTCATCGATCTCACCCAAAAAATGGTCGAAGGCGAGCTGATCCAGCTCGAGAAAATTGGACGCATTGACGTCACTGAAGACGATGCCCTTCGTCTCGCCACCTACAAAACCGCCTGCCTCTTCAGCGGATGCGCGCGCCTTGGCGCCGTGCTCGCCGGCCTCGACGGCCAAGAAGAGGAGGCGCTTGCGGACTACGGCCGCTACGCCGGCCTCGCTTTTCAACTGGTGGACGATCTCCTGGATTTTACCGCCTCCGCGAAGCAGCTGGGCAAGCCTGTCCTCAGCGATTTAAAGGAAGGCAAAGTCACCCTGCCGCTCATCTACGCCATGGAAAACGGACATCGCGACGCTCGCGAACTCGTCTCCCAGGTTCTGCAGGAAAAGGAATTCCAGTCCGTTCGCCCAGAAACTCTGGTCGCACTCGTTCACGATTCCGGCGCAGTAGACCGCGCCCGCGAGCTCGCCCACGACTACGCTCGCCGCGCCAAGGCCTGCTTGAACGGCCACTCCGACAGTGAATACGGCCGCGCCCTGATGACCCTGCCGGATTTTATTCTCGCTCGCGAAAATTAAACGAGGGCTGCTATTTCACAATCGGCTAGAACACTAAAGCGACTAACCATGCTTCCTTTCAAAGTCGTTTATCATCCCCGTTACGATTTAAACCTCGGCGCCCACGTCTTTCCCTCGCAAAAATTTCGCCTGATCGCCGAAAAACTCCGCAGCTCCGGCATCGCCGATGACAGTGACTTTCTTCACCCGGAGTCGGCCTCTGACGTGGACCTGTTGCGCGTGCACACCGCGTCCTGGGTCCACAAATTAAAGAGCGGCACTTTATCCGCCAGCGAAATCATGAAGCTCGAAGTCCCGTACTCGCCGGAACTTGCCGAAGCTGTCTGGCTCGCCGCGGGAGGAACCATTCTTGCTGCGCAGTCCGCTCTCCGCGATGGTTTTGGTTCCAACCTGAGTGGCGGCTTCCATCACGCCTACGCGAACCACGGTGAAGGTTTCTGCGCCATTCATGATGTCGCTGTCGCGGTGCGCCGCCTGCAGGCCGATGGCGCCATAAAGAAAGCCATGATCGTCGACACCGACGTTCATCATGGCAACGGCACCGCCGCAATTTTCAGCGACGATGCCACCGTCTTCACTATTTCTATCCATCAGTGGAACAATTATCCCGCCCATAAGCCCCCGTCCAACGTTGACCTCAACATGCCCGACGGCGTCGGCGATCGCGAATACCTCACCGCGCTGCTTCCCGCTGTTCAGCAGCATCTCGATGAGTTTCGCCCCGATATGTTGTTTTACGTTGGTGGCGCCGATCCGTATACCGAAGACCAGCTCGGCGGCCTTTCGCTGACTGTGGAAGGTTTAAAGCAAAGAGATCTTCAAGTATTTGAAGCCGCGCGATCCCGCGGCATTCCTGTCACCACCGCTCTCGCCGGCGGCTACGCGCGGCGCGTGGAAGATACCGTGGCCATTCACGTGAACACCATCATCGCTGCCAGGGAAGTCGCTGAGAAATATCCCCGCGCTAGGGAGCCCAAGTCCCATGGGGCTGCGACGTAGTTTCCGTTTTGCTCGCTGGAGTAGACGCAGGAGGAGTTCCGGGCGCAGTTCTAGAATTAGTTCCAGAATTCATTCCGGAATTGGTCCCGGAAGTTGCGCCGGCCGAAGCACCGGACGATATCGCCGAATCCAACGCTCGCTTTGCTGCGGCCGTAAGATCCCGTTCGAACGATTCGTCGCCAAATCCTTCCGCGCGATACGCAACCTTGCCGGCCCGATCGATTATCACCACCGTGGGCAGGGAATTAACCGCCAGGTGCTTGTCTAATCCATCCGCGAACACCACCTGAACCCGCGGTTTGACTTCTTCAAGATAGGGTCCTACTTGGCTTTCGTCGTCGTCGCAATCCGCTTCCAAAAACGAAATGTGCTGTTCGTCTTTGAATTGTGCCGCCACACGTTCGAATTGCGGCTCTAGAGCCCTGCACGGCCCGCACCAGGTGGCCCAGAAACTGACGACCACCACTTCGCCCTTCGTGCTCGACATTTTAAACGGCGCCCCATCCGGCGCTTTGCGCAGCGTAAACTCCGACACTTCATGTGCGTCGGCATTCCGCTTGACCGTCGTTCCCGCCGTGGCTTTAATCACTTCGTCATAGCTGTGCAACAGATACTCACCAAGCCCGTCATCTGATCCGTGCGCCTGCCGCCAGACATTCCCAATCTTCTGGCGGATTTCTTTGCGGGTTACACTGTTGTTGGCGCCATCCGCCAAGGCAAACGCCCGCGCATACTCCTTGATGGCGTCCGGCAAATCTTTGTTTAATTCCGCCACTTCGCCCAATTTTTCCGCTGCTCCCGCCGCCGGAGCCTCTGCGTAACTCGCTTCAAAATCTTTCTTCGCCGCGGCCGTGTCTTTCAATTTCAGATTTAGCTGCCCGCGCAGTAGCAAAACCGCGCTGTGGTCCCGCGCCTTTGCCTCTTTCCATTCTTCAGGCGACATTTTCACTGACTTGTCGTCCATCGTCGTATTGTCGACAAACGCCAGCACCCGCCCGGCATAATCTACCGCGCGACGCATGCCTGCCACATCGCCGCTCCGTTGCAACAGTTGAATCGCCACCAGCGTCATGGACATATCGTCAGGGGTCAGCGCCACAATCCGCTCCGCATAATCTGCCGCGCGAGCTGTGTCTTGTAGTTGCAGGGTGGCTTCAACCAGCGCTCGATAAATCTGCGGTCGTTGGGCCGAATCCGGGTACTTCACCAGGTAGGCTTCCAGGTTCCGAACTAACGCCGCCCGGTCATTACCCGCATTACTGATGGCCTGCTGCAGTTCCTCGGCAGGTGTCGGCCCTTTTGTTTGCGCCGCGCTCTTCTCTGTACCAGCCTTCTTTTCCTGGCCTGTCGTAGGCGTTGAGCCCGTCGACGCCGGGGGATTCTGTGCTGCGGGACTTTGCGTTGGAGATGTTTGCGCTGACACCACGGCCGCTCCAGCCTTGCTTAGCAAAATGGCCGTCAACAGCGCGCAACAACGCCAACTGTGGCTGAGGGACATAATTCAATTCTAAAGGATCGCGCGGTTTTGAAGCACAGTTCTCCAGAGAAGGATGAAGCTTATCGCTAAATGAGGAATTACCGGCTAGCGCAGAACAAATAACACTCGACTACGTCCCGCCGCTTACGTGAATCTCTCCCGAAACCGTGTGCACTTCGATTCGCCCGCCGCCATCTCCCACATGGGCCCGCAGCGAGTGTTTCCCTTGCTCCTCAATCACGATCGGTATATCTGTCTTGATCTCTCCAGAGATCGCATCAGCCGAAAATCGAAAGTTCGAGTTCGGCGGCACATTCACCTGCACGCTTCCGGAAACCGTTTTCAGGTCCCAGTATCCATGCTCGCCCGGGTCTCCCTTGATGCTCAATTCGCCCGAGACCCCATGCGCCTTCACATCATACTGAGTCCCCTCAATATCAATGCTTCCGCTGGCGCTGTCCGCGTCCACTCGTCCGCCCGGTTTCAGCACGTGCACCGATCCGCTTAACGAATTCGCCCGCACATCGCCTTTCGCGCCGTTAACAGTCACTTCGCCAGAGACATTTGACGCCCGCACATCTTCGCCAACATCGGTCACGTCGACTGATCCGCTGGCCGTGTTCACTTGAACGTCCCGCGCGATATGTTCCACTCGAATAGATCCCGACGCTCCCTGGCAGGTCACCGGCCCGCGCACATCATGGATCGTCTGTGATCCGGATATAGCCGTCAGATTAACTTCCGTGTCGCGCGGTACTTCGATTCTGAAATTAGTTCGGATGTTCCGCATGTTCGAAATGCGTTTGCCAATCCGGATCGTGTCGCCTCTTTGTTCCACGCCGGGATTCGCGAGAGCTTCGTCCAGTCGCTGTTTGGGTTTATCAAAGCCCATCCCGCTTGCGCGCACGTCGCCGTGGACATGTACCTGCCCATCACTACTTGCGCTGATCGATACGTCTCCGGACGGCTCCGTCACTTCCAGTCGCGTATGCCCCGTTACCGTGTAGTTTCGATCGAATTCGCCAGTAACTCCAGGCCCCGTGACGCAGCCCGTCAGCGTCACGGCGGCGGACAATGCCAATGTCAAAACCGCAGAGCTACCTTGCATCTTCACAGTGCTCCTCGCCAGGGCCGCGCCACAGACGTGCCGGCTCATTTCGTACGTAATACTTGTACCTATTATGGATACGCAGGAAAAGGGGATTATGTTCCGGTGTGCACGGCTGCCGCGTCCGGTTCGCCTGCTTGCGCGTGGTTCGCTTTCGCGATGGTCTCGTTCAGGGAACCTTGGCGGTACCCCTCAAGATCGAGCGCCACATAGCTGAACCCGGCCGCCTTTAACCGCTGAGCGATTTTCGCAGCCATATCTTTTGAAAAAGCCAGCGCCATTTCCTCAGGGCTGATCTCGATTCGCGCCAACTTATCGTGCAGCCGCACGCGAAACTGCCGAAACCCTAAATCCCGCAATGCGGATTCGCCGCGCTCCACCAGCGCTAGCCGCTCAGGAGTGACCTCCGTCCCGTACGGCAAGCGCGAAGATAAACAAGCCGACGCCGGACGATCCCACGTGGGCAATCCCGCTCGCTCAGATAACGTGCGAATCTCGGCTTTCGTGAGGCCCGCATCCAACAAAGGCGCAAGCACCCGGTGCTCGCTCGCCGCTCGATGACCTGGCCGGAAGTCCAGAGTGTCGTCGGCGTTCACCCCGTAACACACCGCTTCAAACTTGCGTTCTGTAGCCAGTTCGTCCAGCACGGTGAAAAGTTCATCTTTGCAGAAATAACAACGGTCCGTGGCATTGGCGCGATACGCGGGATTATCCATTTCATGCGTCTCTACAAATTCGTGTCGTACTCCCAACTTGCGCACAAAATCCTCAACCATACCTCGGTCGTACGCGGAGAAACTTGGCGATAGCGCCGTCACCGACAACGCGCGTTCTCCCAACGCAAGTTGCGCCGCCCATGCGAGATATGCGGAATCCGCTCCGCCCGATAACGCCACGATAATCGACGAGCACCGGGCGAGGCTCGTGAGCAGTTCGCGCTCTTTCTGCTCCGCTGAAAGTGACCCGTTTCTCGTTTCCCTGATGTTTACGAGGGCATTCGCCATAACCACCAATTATATCCCACGGACTACGTAAAGAACTCAGGTCCGCACTGTAAGGGGTTACTTGAAATCCAGCAGAACGTCGACATTTCCGGTATTCTCGTCGGTCTGCAGCCAATGTCCCACCGACTCGTAATGCAGGGGAAGATCCACAAAGATCTGCTCCGGATGGACCTGCAGCTTCAGCAGAATGTCTTCAAACTTCGCTTTATCGAAAATGTCCCCACTCAGAATTGGCCAAGCCGCGCGCAAGCGCTTCTCTCCCGTGAGAGAAATTCCCGTCAGCACTAATTTTCCAAATTTGTAAGGCCGCCCTTCACGAATATTGACGCGGTACCACACCGTTCGCGCTTGATCGTCGTAGTCGGCGGCTGGTTCAATTTTTACATCCAGGAAACCGTGCCGCCCGTACTCTTCCTGAATTCGATCCCACCCAGCCTCGATCGCCATTCCGTTGGCAACATCTCCCGGTTTCACGCCTACCAGTTCGTTCAACGTAAACACCGACAGCAGAGCGTTACCGCTCCACTGCACGCCCTTCCATTTGTAGGCGATGCCCGGCGTAATCGGAACGTAAACGGGAATCTGTTCAGGCAACTTCTGATTCGGGTTTCCGCTCAGCCGGATCTCTGGTGGACCCAGCTTGGCCTGCAAAAACCCCTGTTGCAGATAAATCGGCTTCACCTGCTCTGCCAGAAATAAATCGATGACCATTCGGGAATAGGCTTTCCCTCGGATTTCCCCAAGATGCTGTTGCAGCACTTTGGACGACGCGAGCGCAGGGTCACCAAACTCGATCTTCGAAATTTGCAGAACCACATCCGCGATACGAAACTCCTGCACCGTGCCGTCGCCCAGCGGACTGGCAATCACCTGGTGCTCTACTACAGTGTGCATCCCGCGCCCCGCAATCAGGTCTGTGAGTATCGAACTAACTTGATCCACTGTCGCGCCGGCTTCCGGCAGCGTGCCGTCGTAAAACGGCAAAACTTTACGAATTGCCTCGCTCAACTCCGAGTCCGCAAACCACGGTATGTTGTCGAAGTACGCAGGAATTCGGGGTGCCTCCACTAGCTTGAAGGTCAGATGCAGCCCGTCTTCTCTCGACTGAAAGGAGTAACTCACATTTGCAAAAAGCCCGGTCTGCACCAATCGGTCAGCCGCCGCCTGCAAATCCGCTTTTCCGACCGCACTTCCCACACTCAGCCCGCTCAGGGCGATCAGTTGCGCCTCATTCAGGTGCTGAATTCCTTCTGCATGCACCGCTTTCAACGTGGCCGTAGGACCCTGTGGTGATTCTTGAGATTCTGGAGTTCGCTCCACGGGAGAATTTTCGGGAGCCTGCGTGTAAGCAAAATTCTCTGTGGGAACGAAAAATAGAAAAGCTAGGCACACAAAAAACGTAGAAAGCACGGATCCTCGACCCATGCTTTTATTCTAACGGAAATTGGCGGAGGACACGCGTACGCGCGCAACCTATTCGACGGTCACCGATTTAGCCAGGTTCCTGGGTTGGTCGACGTCACACCCGCGTCGAACAGCAATGTGATAGGCCAGTAATTGCAGCGGGATAATCTCCAGCAGCGGAGACAGCAGTTCAGGCGCAGGCGGCAGCTCGATGATGTGGTCCGAGGCTGCTCGCGCCAGATGATCGTTCTCCGTGACGATCGAAATCACGATGCCATCGCGCGCCTTTACTTCCTGAATATTCGACACACTCTTCTCATACCTCGTCATCGAATCTGGATCGCTTTCGTCGCGCGTCGCCAGCACAACCACCGGAAGATTCTCGTCGATCAGCGCGTTCGGTCCGTGCTTCATCTCACCGGCAGGGTAGCCCTCCGCATGGATGTACGAAATTTCTTTCAGTTTCAGCGCCCCTTCCAGCGCGATTGGATAATGAATTCCGCGTCCCAGGTACAAAAAGTCGCTATGGCGAAATAGCTGTCTGGCGAGTTGTTCGTAGATTCCTTTTTCTTCAAGCTGTAAAACGCGTTCCATCTTGTGCGGAATACGCGTGATTTCCTGCATCAGCTTGACGGCACATTCTCCGCTGACTTTTCCGCGTACCTGCCCGAGATACGCGGCCAGTAGCAGAAGCGCCGTCAATTGCGCGGTGAACGCTTTGGTGGACGCCACCCCAATCTCTGGACCCGCATGTGTCGGGATGGTTCCGGCCGCTTCGCGCGTAATCATCGAGCCCAGCACATTGCAGATCGCCAGCGTCGGCGATCCTTTGGCCTTGGCTTCGCGTTGCGCAGCCAACGTGTCCGCGGTCTCGCCCGATTGACTGATGCATACGGTCAACGTTCCGGAGTCCAGAATCGGATCGCGATACCTAAACTCGCTGCCGTAATCCACCTCCACAGGGATTCGCGCCAGTCGCTCGATCATGAATTTGGCTGCTAGCCCCGCGTGCCAGCTCGTTCCGCAGGCCACAATGCGTACGTTCTCAAACCCGCGGAATTGTTCCTCGGTAATCTTCATCTCATCCAGGAAAATTTTTCCGGTATCTTGTGAAATTCGACCGAGTAACGTGTCCCGCACCGCTCGCGGTTGCTCGAAAATCTCTTTCTGCATGAAATGCTTGTAGCCGCCCTTTTCCACCATGATCGGGTCCCACGCTACGTGTTGTGTCGGACGGTGCACTTCACGTCCATCGTGATCCATCACCTTCACGCCAGCACGCGTCAGTACTGCGATGTCTCCATCTGCAAGAAAAAAGATGTCGCGCGTATGTTCGAGGAGTGCTGGAATATCGCTAGCCACGAAATACTCGCCGTCGCCAATTCCGATCACCGATGGCGGCCCCAGGCGCGCCGCCACAATCTTCATCGGGTCTTTCGCCGATAAAAAAACCAGTGCGTAAATTCCGCGCAATTCCTTCAGCGATTTGCGCACCGCCTCTTCCAGGGGTGTACCACCTGCGGAATGTTTCTCCACCAGGTGCGCCACTATTTCCGTGTCCGTTTCCGTAACGAATTTATGCCCCTCGCGCTGCAGTTGCGCCTTCAACTCCAGGTAATTTTCGATAATCCCGTTATGCACCACTACAACGTTCCCGCTGCAATCCCGGTGTGGATGCGCGTTTTCTTCCGTAGGCCGTCCGTGCGTCGCCCAGCGCGTATGCCCGATCCCATAGGTCCCTTCAATCGGCGATTTGGCAATCGCTTCTTCAAGATTGCGCAGTTTACCCGCGGCACGCCGAATCTCCAGCTTGCCGTCTTTGGTTACCACGGCGATTCCCGCCGAGTCATACCCCCGGTATTCCAGCTTTCGCAGGCCCTCGATGATGACCGGAACGACTTTCTTGGGACCGATATAACCGACAATGCCGCACATGAGATGGATCTCCTAAAGCTACTTTCAGGTTAACATGCTCAAAAAACACCTACAGACAAGCCAGAAGCCGATGTCGCGAATCAGCTTATGGGTGAGGTAGTTCGTCCGGAGCGGAAGTCATCTCGTACGATTCCAATTGATCCCGCGCATCAAAGTGAAAAGTCACCCGCGCATTCGCCGGTCGCAGTGTTTCTGTGTCGATTTGTCGAACGATCGCGATAATCGTTTGCGGTTTTGTAGCCGGTACCGTTCGGAAGCCCCGGCTGCTAAGAAAATAACTGGCCCGCGCCATGCTCGTGCCCTTCGGCAGTTCAGAGGCCAGCATTTCATCCATTTTGCGCAATCGCGAGTCGTTGCTGTGTGCGCTCGTTTGGCATCCCGCTAGGCCAAAAAAGATAGCCAAGCCCATTGCCACCACGCATAACGGTCTTTGCAGGGATTCGCTGTGAGATGGCAGTCTTCTTGGCATGGTGTGAACGCCGTGAACTTGGGACCTTAGGTAAAATCAAACCGACTTGTCTTAGTCAATGATTTCGAAGCGGTATTCTTCGATAACTGGATTGGTCAGCACATCCTTCGAGATATGCTCCAGTTGCTGCTGGGCCTCCTCGCGGCTCCAGCCATTCAAGTCCAGCACAAAGAATTTGCCTTGCCGCACGTCCTTCACTTGCGCATAACCCAAACTGCCCAACGCGTGCTGGATGGTCTGTCCCTGCGGATCGAGCACGGTATGTTTCGGCATAACCCAAACGTGTGCTTTCATTGGTCAATTATAACATTTGGGTTTCAGCAGGTTGGCCGGACGTTTCTTATCTTGCACCGATTGATTACTTAATGCTTCGTCACAATTCAGTGGTTATCGCTTTGAAGTAATAAATTGGCAAATAGTTACGCTTGGACTGAGGAAAACGCGTGGTCAAATCCCATCATCACGATACGTATCAACTCTTCTTCTTCGAGACCCATGCGTCGTGCATTCTCGTATTCCGCCGCCAAATTGGTGTGAAACATCGCGGGGTCGTCCGTAGACAACACAACGGGCACTCCGCGCCGCAGCAAAACCGGCAGAGGGTGCTGTTCGATCTGCGCCTCTGTAACCCCCAACTGCCGCGCCAGCGCCCCTGTCCTTATGTTGCTTTGGGGACAAATCTCCAGCGGAATGCGCCGCTCCGCCAGCATGCGCATCAACTCTGGGTCGTGAATCGCCGCGATTCCATGCCCGATGCGTTCCACTCCTAACAATTCGATAGCGTCACGAATTTCCTGCGGCCCGCCAATCTCTCCCGCATGCATCAGTCGATGCAATCCAACTGCCGCGGCCCGGTCGTATACGCCACGAAATTCCTCCGCTGGCACGCTCAACTCGTCTCCGCCGATCCCAAATGCCACGATCGTCCTTGATGCGCACTGCTCGGCTGCTTCCACAACTTTCATCGCTGCGCTCGCTCCAAATTGC
>Ga0182024_10019188_pt1 | contig 12635 bp, 14 predicted proteins | sample P32metaG_FD_120480 | JGI IMG/M metagenome (GOLD analysis project Ga0182024, IMG submission 120480) | Permafrost microbial communities from Stordalen Mire, Sweden - P3-2 metaG (Illumina Assembly) | ecosystem: Environmental > Terrestrial > Soil > Wetlands > Permafrost | place: Sweden: Stordalen... | reverse complement strand
TGATCCAAGGCAAGAGCCCGGTGCGGTAAACCCGCCCGCCGGGATCTGTGCGGGGGGCGGCGGGCAACCGCCGTCCCTACCGCGACACTGATTCCTGGCTCTTAACCGCGTTCGCCATGCCGGTTACGGGGTCGCGCCTGATCGCAGGTTGGTTGGCCGACCGGCATCACCTGCTCCACCCGCATGACTCCGGCGTAGTGAGTTCGGGCGGATGGCTTGGGGCGGGCATGTCCGCGATTAAGCGATTGACTCCAGTTTCGAGCCGGCAAGTCCCAGGGAAAACGCCCGGAGCCGGAGATCGTTTCACTTTGCCGCGGCACGCGGCATCCAATGGCATCGCGAAAGCAGACAGGGGGGCGGCGGAGGGCGCGGGCCCCTGGGACTTGCCGGCGGGGCTATGTCGAGCCCACACTTCTCGTTCCCGGTCAGGCCACCAACGTGGGGGCGGGGCGGTCCGCAAAGCCGCCGGCTGTCCCGGTGGGATTTTGGAGCGGGGCGCGGAGGGATTCCCACCGGCGAAGCCGGCGGCTTGGGGGGGACGCGAACGGTCGAATCGCACAACGCATCAACGGATCGCTACTGTTTCCCCTGATGATTCACGTTGGATCAGGTTAGCCGCGACGCGCGAGCGGAGTGCTCCGCTCGCGCGTCGCGGCTAACCCCATCCGCTGTTGGGCGGGGCGGGCGAGGGGTCGGGCAGGGGGAGGACGGGCTTGGGGAGGACGGCGAAGCCGATCGGGGGGACGAGAAAACGGGTGATGGGGATGACGTTCTGCAACATCGAGCGGCAACGCTCGATGGCCTGTGGGTCGGCGAAGGCGCGTTTGCGCCCCAGCACATTGTGAAGTCTGGAACAATCTTTCCGTCTCCGTATAATCCGGCACGCGCCCGCTCTTGGTGAACGGTTGGACGCGGGGAAATCTGTTTAGCCGGAGCCGCCGGGCCCGGTCTTTTTGCTACCGAGGAAGACACCGCGTGGCCGCGGTGGCTAAACGGGGGAGCGGGCGCGGGGCGGATGTCGGGCGGGCGGGGGTGGTGGTACTGCTGGAGAATTGCGATGCCTTATACTTTGTCGCCGGCGACGGATGAGTTGATGCCGCCGGAAATGGATGGCGAGAGCCAGAACAGCGAGAACCGCTGGACGCTGAACTTTGGGCCGCAGCATCCCGCGACGCATACCACGCTACGGCTGGTGCTGGAGCTGGACGGCGAGCGGGTCGTCAAGGCCACGCCGCACATCGGCTATCTGCACAGCGGGTTTGAGAAACTGGGCGAACATCTCAATTACAACCAATACGTGACCATCGTCGATCGGATGGACTACTCGGCCCCGATCTACAATGAATTGGCCTGGCATGGCGCGACCGAAAAGCTGATGGGGATCGACCTGACGCCGCGTTGCAAGGTGCTGCGGACGATCGCCGGGGAACTGGGCCGGATTCAGTCGCACCTGCTGTGCATCGGGGCGGCGGGGCTGGATCTCGGTGCGTTTACCGCATTCCTCTATGGGTTCAACGAGCGCGAGCGGATCTACGACATCGTCGAATACATGTCAGGCCAGCGCTTCCATACGAGCTGGACGCGCGTGGGCGGCCTGAACATGGATCTCCCCGATGAAGACGTGTTCAAGCGCATGGTGAAGGACTTTGTCAACAATGCCATGCCCAAGGCCACCGAAGACGTGGAGAAGCTGCTGAACAAGAACCGCATCTTCGTCGAGCGCACGCAAGGCATCGGCACTCTGACGCGCGAGGAAGCCGTCGCCTGGAGCCTGAGCGGCCCCATGGCCCGGGCATCAGGCGTCAAACGCGACATCCGCAAGGACGATCCGTACCTCTGCTTCAAGGACAACTGGGACGGCCAGGGCGCCCCGGCCATCGATTTCAAAGTCCCCATCATGACCACCGGCGACGTCTACGCGCGATATCTGGTGCGATTGGAGGAATTGAAACAGAGCCTCGAAATCATCCGCAAACTGATCGACAATATCCCCGGCGGCCCGGTCAACGTCAGCCCCGAGGGCAAGGACGTGCTCCCGCCCAAGGACCAGGTCTACGGCTCGATCGAGGGCCTCATCCACCACTTCGAGTTGGTGATGACGAACCGCGGCTTCGAGGCCCCCAAGGGCGAGGTGTATGGCTGCATCGAGTCCGCCAACGGCGAGCTCGGTTACTACATCGTCTCCGACGGCGGCAACGTCCCCTGGCGCGCCCGCACCCGCCCCAACAGCTACATCAACTACCAGGTCTTCCCCAAAATGATGGAAGGCCACATGATCAGCGACGTGGTCGCGGTCCTTGGCAGCATCAACATCATCGCGGCGGAGCTGGACCGGTAGGGGGAGGGTGGCAGTGCGCGAACAGATTCAAAAATCGCTGGAGGAACAATGGACACGCGCGCGGAATTGATCAAATTCGGTCGGCGAAAACCGTTCAAACCTTTTCGTATCAAGCTATCGGATGGACGAGTCTTCTCCCTGAATCGCCCGCACAGGTTCGGGCTCGGCCTCACCAAAGTTTTCGTTTGCTCTGAAACGGCTCTTCTGGCACAAGTTCCGTTGACTGATGTACTCGCTATTGAGGCGCTCGAGCCCGCCGCCTGAGCAGGAATACCCTTCGATGGCCGAGCGGGAGTTCACGACACCGATTGTGGTCGTGGCTGTTCTCAAGAATGTTCCGGCGGATCGGATTTTACCTTCAGTTTCAGCTATACTGGCCGTATGAAAACGACGGTGGATATTCCCGAGGACCTTCTAAAAGAGGCCATGCGATATTCCGGCGCTTCCACCAAGCGGCAAGCGGTATTGGCCGCCCTTGAGGATTTCAACCGCCGCCATCAGCAGGCGGACCTGATCAAGTACCTCGGAACTCTGCGCGATTTCATCACGCCCGAAGAGCTGGCCCAGACGCGGGGCAGTCGGGAAAGGCGGCGGGCCTGAGATGATCTTGATCGACAGCTCCAGTTGGATCGAGGCGCTGCGCGAATCCGGGAAGGCCGAAGTGCGCAAGCGGGTCGAAGGCCTGCTTGCTGCCGGCAACGCGGCTTGGTGTGATCCGGTTCGGCTTGAACTGTGGAATGGGGCGCGCGGGCAGCAGGAACGGAAGGCGCTGGCACAATTGGAGAAAACCGTCCCGCTGCTTCCGGTCGATGACGCGGTGTGGGATCAGGCCGTCAGGTTGGCCAAGAGCGCGCGCGACGCCGGGGTGACCGTCCCTGCGGTAGACTTGATCATAGTCGCATGTGCGCGCCGGCACGCTGTTGACTTGGAACACAACGATCGCCACCTGACCCGGCTGCAATCATTGTGAAATGGGATCTGGAGTAATTCATGGCATGGCTCACAGAAAACCGTCGCACCGCCGTCGTCGAGCGGCGCGGCGCGGCTTATTTGACGGACGAAATGAAACACGCGCTAGAGGCGAAGTATTTTCATCGCTTCCCGACGAAGCGCGCCGCACTGCTGCCGATTCTGCATGCGATCCAGCACGAGTACAACTGGATCCCGATGCAGGCGCTGGAGGAAGTTGCCGACTTCCTTGGCATGGCGCCGGCGGAGGTGCTCGACACCGCCACGTTTTACGAGGAATACTGGCTTAAGCCCAAAGGGCAGTATCTGATTCAGGTCTGCCGGTCGCTTTCGTGCGAGATATGCGACTCAAATAAGTTGACCGAGTACTGTCAGCAGCGGCTCGGCCTCGATCTGGGCGAGACGACGCCGGACGGCAGGTTTACGCTCGTCGAGCTCGAATGCCTCGGGGCCTGCGGCACCGCGCCGGTGGCTCTGGTCAACGACGTGCTTCACGAGGAACTGACTGTCGAGAAGCTCAAGGCGATCATCGACGCACTCCCGCAGGATGCGCATCAATACAAAGACCCGTTCGTCACCTGGGACGAGGGCCACGGGGACTGATGAGCGAAGTTGCCGTCCAAGCTTCGATCCCGCGCCGCCGGCCGCTTGCCCTTCGCGGGGGCATTCTGCTTGCGCTGGGGATCGCGATCGGAGTTGCCGGGTTCTTCCTCTGGAAAGCTCATGCGCGGTATCACTTGGCGGTCGTGCAGCCGGGAGTGCTGTATCGCGACGGGCTGAAATCATCGGCGCAGTTCGCGGCGACGCTCGATCGCGCGCATCCGAAGACGGTTGTCTCGCTGATTGATGAGAAGGAAATGTCTGACCCCGGCAAGCCGCAGCTCGCCGCCGAGGCCGAGTTGTGCTCCCGCCGGGGCATCACGCTCGACCGCATCCCCGTCACCCTCGGCGGGTGGCCGAACAGTGCGGACGTCCAGAAGTTCCTGGCAATCGTAGCAGATAAAGAGAATCAGCCGGTGCTCGTCCACTGTGCCCAGGGCGTTCGACGGACGGGGATGTTTGTTGCCGCGTATCAGGAATCGGTGCTGGGGTACGACAAGGCGCGGGCCAAGGCCGCCGTCCTGAGTTTTGGCCACGGCCGCAATACCGTCGAGCAGATCGATCGCTTCATTGACGGGTATGATCCGAAGACGCAAACCGTCCCTGCGGATTTGGGAGGGGGGAGCGAGTAAGATCGAGCGTGCAGACGATGTCCGAAAAATTCTCGATCCAACTTCCCCACCCCAAGCCCGCCAGCGACGACTGCCTGCCTCACGCGGCGATGTCGCTGGGCTCCATCCGCGGCGTCGGCACGCGGCCCGCGCCCAAACTCGTCGCGCGCCTGGTCATCCAGGAACAACTGGGCAGTTGGGTCATGTATCGCATGGATAGCGACGGCGGCTTCGTCGGTGACACCTGGCACCCGACCCGCGAAGACGCGCTAAAGCAGGCGCGCAGTGAATTCGGCGTCGAGATGGATTGACTTTTGTTGGTGGGGCGGACATTCGCGGTGGGGCAGACATTCTTGTCTGTGGTGGGGCAGACATTCTTGTCTGTCTCGGTCCGCGAGTGGGGACATTCCTGTCCCCCAAGCGGGACCGAAGAGATAAGGAAGGGACAGGAATGTCCCTGCGGCGGATGGACAGACAGGAATGTCTGCCCCACCAAGATAAGGAAGGGACAGGAATGTCCCCTGCGGCGGATGGACAGACAGGAATGTCTGCCCCACCGGTATTCCCCCGGTGTTGTGGTAGAGACATGAGTGACTCGCTTCCGGGCAATGGCTTCTTCGGATGGCTCGGCCGACAGGTCGGGCACATCAAGAAGGCCGTCCACGCAGACGTGGCGGCCCCGGAGATCGCGTACCGGAAGGAAGAAGTGAAAGAAGTCGATCATCCCGAGCAACCCGGCGTCAAGCTCCGGCGAACGACGATCGACGAAGTCATTGTGCAGAAGCAGATGTTGTCCACGAAGGACACGAAGGAACACGAAGGAAAGACAGGAGAAAGAGATTGATCCACAGATTGCACGGATTTTCACAGATAAAGCGGGACCTACCTCGGTCGCTCTTCTTTGCATTCAATCTGCGAGCATCTGCGCAATCTGCGGATCTATCTCTCCCGTCTTTTCTCTCTTACTCTTCCTTCGTGCCTCTTCGTGTCCTTCGTGGACAACATCCTGATTTTTTAGTGGACTGAATCATGGCCTTCAACGAACCCGTTCTGACCAAACGCATCCCGCTCGATCCGAATCAGCGCCATACCGTCTGGTACGACGAATACGTCGCCACCGGCGGATATGCGGCGCTGAAAAAATCGCTCGACCTGAAGCCGGATGACATCACCAAGATCGTCATCGACTCCGGCCTGCGCGGCCGCGGCGGGGCGGGGTTCTCCGCCGGTCAGAAGTGGTCGTTCATCCCCAAGGAAAAGAAGGGGCCGCACTACCTTGCAGTGAATGCCGACGAATCCGAGCCGGGCACCTTCAAGGACCGGTATCTGATCGACTACGACCCGCACTCGATGCTCGAGGGGATCGCCATCGCGTCGATCGCGACGCATTGCGACATCGCCTACATCTACATCCGCGGCGAATATCACCGCCAGGCCAAGGTGCTCGAGCAGGCGCTCAAGGAAGCCTATGCCAAGGGCATCTTCGGCCAGCAGGGAATGCTCGGCAGCGGATTCAAGCTCGAGTGTTACGTCCACCGCGGCGCGGGAGCCTACATCTGCGGCGAAGAAACCGGCCTGCTCGAGAGTCTCGAAGGCAAGCGCGGCTGGCCGCGAAACAAGCCGCCATTCCCGGCGATCGCGGGCGCGTTCGCCCGGCCGACGGTCATCAACAACGTCGAGACGCTCTGCTGCGTACCTCCGATCATTGCCCGCGACGACGGGGCTGCGTGGTTCAAATCCATGGGAACCAAATCATCTCCCGGCCCCAAGCTCTATGGCATGTCGGGCCACGTCAACAAGCCGGGCGTCTACGAGGACGAACTGGGAATTACGCTGGATTATGCGATCAACAAGCTTTCCGGTGGCATGAAGGGCGGCGCCTACAAAGCCGCCGTCTGCGGCGGGATCTCCATGGGCGTGCTCGGGCCGAATCAGCTCGACATCAAGCTCGATTTCGACGATGTCCGCTTCCGCGGCGGGTGCCTCGGGCTCGGCACCGCCGGGATGATCGTCATGAACGAGCACACGGATATGGTTGCCGCCCTGCGCAACTGCGTGCGGTTTTATTCCCACGAATCCTGCGGCCAATGCACGCCATGCCGCGAAGGCGCGGGATGGATGGTCAAGATCCTCAACCGCATCATGGACGGCATGGGCCGCCGCCAGGACCTGGACATGCTGCTGGAACTGGAAAAGACCATGGGCCTGATGCCCGGCACCACCATCTGCGGCCTGGCCGACGGCACCGCCTGGGCCACGCGAACGTTCGTCAACAAGTTCTACGACGAGTTCGCCGCCCGCTGCCCGGAGCAACCGCTGACCCCCGTCACCATCAATCGCGGCCGACGGCTGGTCACCGTGCCAATGGGCTCGAACACGCGATAAGGATCGGGGATTTGCCGGCTAGCTTTCGTCCCGGGCGGGCAGCCAACGCACGGGAAGAAAAAGACGATCTAACCGCAGATTGCGCAGATTTCGCAGATTGAAAAGCAAAGACGAGGAAGGCGCGTCTGCGGGCATGGAATCTGCGAAAATCTGCGCAATCTGCGGATCTATCTCTCCTGGTTTTCTGTTGTTTCGCGTCCTCCGCTCGAGGCTGCGGGGACGCACTGCGGCGACTCTTTGTCGCACTTTTCAGAAAAAAGACGCGAAAATGTAACTCTCGGTTCACAAACGGCCTGCGCGCGCTTAATTCAGATTTCCCCTATATAGTGGGGAGATCACTTTTTTTGAAGCGGTCTTGGGGCCTCAGAGGACGGCCCGGATCGGCCGATGAACCTTATCGATCATGCAAGTGAAATGGACCAAAACCGATCAGTGGCACATCGCCCGCTTCCGCAGCAAGAACCTCGATGACTGCGCCGAAGAAGCGCCGCTGGTGCTGAACTATATCGAGAGCCTCCCGCCCGGCTCGCGAGTGGCCCTCAGCTTTCGCGGAGTCGAATGGATTTCCTCCCGCGTCATCAGCCTGATTCTCTCCGCCAAAGCCGCCGCCACCAAGCACGGCGGGAAGTTCGCGCTCGCCACGCCGAATGAGCGCGTCCTCGAAGCGCTCAAAATCACCAAGCTGGATAAGACGCTGACGATTGTCGAATCGACCAATGATTTGAAATAATCCGATCTATTCCCCTCACGCCGTGGGCAGAGCGCAGCGCCGCCCCGGATCTTTTCCGCATCGGGAGAATCCGGGGCGGCGCTGCGCTCTGCCCACGGCGCGAGGAGCTTCAACCGCGCCTTCCCATCCCGCTGCAAGTTCAAACACCCCGTTGTTTAGACCAAAGGAGAACCCATGCCCATTCGCCGAATCGAGGCCGTGACTGTTTGTCTGGACTACGCCGATTTTTTGGCCGAGACGTTGCCGCATAACCTGCGGCACTTTGATAACTATATCGTCGTCACCCGGGAGGACGATGCCGCGACGCAGCGGCTCTGCCGGCGGCTTGGGGTCGAGTGTCGGGTGACGGACCTGATGCATCACGAGGGCGATGCGTTCGCCAAGTCGCGCGCGATCGACTATGGGTTGGCGTACCTGCGGCGCGACGATTGGGTCGTGCATCTGGACGCCGACATCTGGCTCCCGCCGATGACCCGGCAGTGGATCGATTGGGCCCAGCCCGATCCCGATTGCATCTACGGCATCGACCGCTGCAATTGCACGAGCTGGGACGCCTGGCGAAAGTTCATCGACCGACCGATGGCCGACCACCATCAGCACGCGCACGGCTGCCTGACGCTGCCTCCTCCCTTCCCCATGGGCGCGCGGATCTCGCTGCGACAGTACGGGGGTTTCGTGCCGATCGGGTTCTTCCAGATGTGGTCGGGCGCGCGCTTCCCCGAGCGGCGCTACCCGCTGAATCAGGGCTCCGCCGAGCACACGGATGTGCTGCATGCCATCCAGTGGCCGGCGCGCTCGCGCCGCGTCCTGCCGGAGATCATCGCGGTGCATTTGGAGAGCGAAGCGGCAAAGATGGGCGCCAATTGGAAGGGAAGAGCGACGCCGAGGTTCGGGCCTCAAGGTACGGGTAATACCGATGCACAGCGTCGGGAAACCAACGCGAGCTATTCGAAGGGCTGAACGAACGACCACTCCTGTGCGCGTTTTCCCTCGCGGGGAGGATTGCGTTTGACGTAAGCGATCGCATTTCTTACATGTTCCCGATCAAAACAGTAGACCTTCCAGAGTCCCTCGCCCCAGAAGGAAGGCACCCGACCGTCGCGTTCATACGATGCGAACGGATGCACTTGTTCGGCGCGAAGCTGCGTCGTGGCGCGGGAACGAAGATGGGAGACGATCTGTTCGTACATTCGCTCGTGGGGCGCGATCGCGAGGTGGACGTGATCGTCGAGGAAAACCGGAGGGTATTTCAGCGCCGTCTTTGCCTCGCGACGAAGTTGCTGATTGTGACGGACATGCGCCACCGATGCGCGAGTCGAGACTTTGGTCGCTTTCCCGTACTTGAGCAGTTCCCAAGCGCCGACGAAGTCAGACCACGATCCACGCGGATCATTGGGTAACCAAAACCCATAAGTCGTGAGAATGATGTGCGCCGCGAGCATGTGATCGCAGGTGCATCTTACACTCCTTTGCGTGCGCAGCACTCCTTTTGATTAGCCGCCCCGCTTTGCGGGGCGCGACGAGGGACGTTCTCCTTCTTCCACGTCAGGATCGAGGGTTAATCGTTCTCCTGCTGATCTTATCCGGGTTTGCAAATGGACATCCCCCGTCGCGCCCCGCAAGCGGGGACGGCTAATCAAAAGGAGTGCTGCGCACGCGATGAAGATATTTTTCTTCGCGACTTGCGGTTACCTTTTCCCTCTCTCGACCAGATTTCAACATCCGAACCGTTCGGTTCTATGGATGAACGACTTGCCTCCGCAGGTCGCACGGGACCCGGGAAGTTTTGCGTCTGTTCGGACCAGCAAAAGGAGTCGATCGATGCGCAGAGGGTTGAAATTTCCCTGGGGCCCGTGGGAATTAATACCGATCGCAGTGCTCTCGCTCGCGGTCATGGCAAGCGCGGGAGAACCCCCCGTCGTCCCGGGGTACACCCGACTCAAGGACCAAAGCAAAGCGTCCCCGGCGGAACTGGGAGAGGTGCTGCTGGGCGAATTGAACTGCGCGCAGTGTCACTCGGCTCCGGACGCGAAGCGGATTCTCACCAAGGGAGCGCCCGATCTAAGCGATGCCGGGGCGCGGATGACGCCGCAGTATTTGCGGGAATACATTTTGAGCCCGCACGGGATGAAGCCGGGCGCGACGATGCCGGATCTGTTTCATGCATCGGAAGAGCAATCCAAGACGGGCGCGGCGGACTATCTTACTGAGTATCTGGTCTCACTCGGCGGCCCGATCAAGCCGGCCACCGAGGACGGCAACGTGCTGTTGGTCGAGCAGGGCCGCAAGCTATATCAGAGCGTCGGGTGCGTCGCGTGCCACGCGATCGAGCAGGGGGCGGCGTCGAAAGTCCCATCCGTTCCGCTGCCGAATCTGGCCGAGAAAACCACCGTCGATCATTTGCAGGCGTTTCTTGAGAATCCGCTTAAGGAACGACCCGCCAGCCGGATGCCGAACCTGGGGCTGAGCCGGGATGAGGCGCACTCGATTGCCGTCTATCTGCTGCGCGATCAACTGACCAACCCGCAGGTCGCCCAGGGCGAAAAGGCGCGCGTTTCCGGCGTGAAGTTTGAGTATTACGAGCACAAAGTCCCCGATGCGTCCATCGAAAACGTCGGCAAGGGCAAGGTGAAAGCCACCGGCAGCATCGACCACTTTTCGCTCGATTTTCCCGGCCACCGCAACGACAACTTCGCCGTGAAATACACCGCCGTGATCTCGATCCCCAAGCCGGGCAAATACACCTTCTTCACCACCAGCGACGATGGCTCGCGGCTCTACATCGATTCGCGCGAAGTGGTCGAAAATGATGGCGTTCATCCGGCCTCGGAGAAACAGGGGGATGTCGAGCTGACCGCCGGCGATCACCCGATCGCCGTCACGTATTTCCAGGACGCGGGTGAATGGTCGCTGAAAGTCGAATGGTCCGGCCCCGATCTAGATCGCCAGGAGATCCCCGCCAGCGTGCTCTATCACGCCGGCCAGCGGCCGATGGTGCCGCTCAAGAGCGAGAAGTTCGCCGTCGATCCGGCCAAGGCCTCGATGGGCGGGCAGATGTTCGCGGCGATGGGGTGCGCTTCGTGCCACCAGATCAGCAACGTCAAGTCGATGCGCACCGCCAAGCCGCTGGCCGAACTGAACTCGGACAACGACACCGGCTGCCTCGGCACGCACATCGCGCGATCGCTTCCGAATTACGATTTGAACGACGAGCAGCGCGCCGCGATCAAGGCGGCCCTGGCCGACAAGGCGGGCTTGAACAAACCGTTCGAGCCCAAGGAGAAGGTCATTCACACGATGGCGGCGGTGAACTGCTATGCCTGCCACAACCGCGACGGCATCGGCGGGCCGACGCCGGAGCGGGCCGAGTTTTTCAAGATGACCGCCGAGTTCGACATGGGCGACGAGGGAAAAATTCCCCCGCCCCTCACCTACATCGGCGGCAAGCTGCAAGCCGCCGCGATGGATGCGATCATCTTCGAGGGCAAGCTGCACGTGCGGCCGGTGCTCGCCACGCGCATGCCGATGTGGAGCAAGCCGGTGCTCGGGCCGCTGATCGACGCATTTCAAAAAGCCGATTCAAACCCGGCTTCCGAAGTTGCATCGCCCGACTTCAACGCTCAGTCAGCACAAGACGGCCGATTGCTCCTCGGCGTGAAAGGGCTGGGCTGTGTGAACTGTCACGGCGTTGACGGAGTCAAGTCGCTGGGCATGCCGGCGCCGGATCTGACGTCGGTTCACGACCGTTTGAAATACGGTTGGTACAAACAATGGATGGACAACCCACCGGCGATGAAGGCCGGCACGCGCATGCCGCAGTTCTGGGCCGGGCACGAGCCGCCGGCGAATCTAAAGGACATTTCCGGCGGGACCGAGGACGGTCAACTCGCTTCGCTCTGGAATTACCTGTCGATGGGCCAATCGATGATGTTGCCCGTGGGCCTCATGCCCGGCGGGTTTGAATTGGTGCCGTCCGATGGCCCGATCGTCCATCGCACGTTCATGGCCGGCGTGGGTCCGCGGGCGATCCTGGTGGGATTCCCCGAGAGTGTGCATATCGCCTTCGATGCCAATGGCGTAAAACTGGCCAAGGCGTGGCGCGGCAAGTTCTTCGACGCCGGCGGGATGTGGAATGGCCGCGGCGGGAATTGGAATGGCCCGCTCGGCAATGATGTGATCGACATGCCGCCGGGGCCGGCGATCGCGGTGCTGGAACATCCCGATTCCCCCTGGCCCGAGCTTGAGATGGGCCGCCGGGATGAGAAATACCGCAACGTCGGCGGGCACTTCAAAGGCTACGTGCTGGACAAGGACGAGCGGCCCACGTTCCACTACATCCTCGACGACATCGACATCGAGGAGCAGCCACTTCCGGTCCTGAAGACCGCTCGCGCGGAGCTCGATCGCAAGTTCACGCTCTCCTGCAAACATCTGGTGAGTGGGCTGTACTTCATGGCCGCCGAGGGAAAGAAGATCGAGCAGAAATCCCCGGGCGTTTGGTCGGTGGATGATGGGAAACTCACTGTCACGCTGACCTCGAAAGACATGAAGCTGGAGCCAGCGGTGCGCGATTCCAACGGCCACAAGCAGCTTCTGCTGCCGATCGAGTTTGCCAACGGCGCCGCGGCATTTGATGAGGAGATGTCATGGTAAAACAAACCTCCCCCTGGTGGGGCAGACATTCCTGTCTGTCCATCTGCAGCAAGGACATTCCTGTCCTTTCCTCATCCCTTTTGTCCGGCAAGGCTCCCATGAAAACCAATAAGGAAGGGACAGGAATGTCCCTGCAAAGGTTTGGACAGACAAGAATGTCTGCCCCACCGTTGCTTCCCCTCTTAGCCCTTCTGTTTGTGTGCCTCCTGGCTTCGCCCTTCGCGGCCGCGAAGGACGCGGCCCCCACGCAAATCGAGCGCGAGAGCGAATATTACAAGATCATCCCGATCCCGATCCCCGATGGCGTCATCCTCGAATGCGGCGGGATGGAATGGATGCCGGACGGCAC
>Ga0182024_10019187_pt1 | contig 12635 bp, 8 predicted proteins | sample P32metaG_FD_120480 | JGI IMG/M metagenome (GOLD analysis project Ga0182024, IMG submission 120480) | Permafrost microbial communities from Stordalen Mire, Sweden - P3-2 metaG (Illumina Assembly) | ecosystem: Environmental > Terrestrial > Soil > Wetlands > Permafrost | place: Sweden: Stordalen... | reverse complement strand
TTGGGTGTATGAGAACAGTCTGGACTTGGGCTGGTTTTTTGGCTATGGGCGGATGGGGCCAATCTTCAGAGTACATGAGTACTGGGGAAGTTTTTTCCCATTCCGCGAGAACTGTGCTCGTCTGTTGGATCCGGCCACAGCTACCGATTCACTTATAGCCTGTATTTTCAGTATATTGCCAGACCAGGCCAAATCGGCTCTTCGAAGAGAATCATGAGTTTGAGCAGAGGGTTGGTTGCGGCAATCGGGGCACAACATGAAAGGCTCCCGATACCGATGGAAGGGCAAGCGGGGGATGATTCGGATTTTGGGCCTCGTGGGTGGCCCATGCAAGGGCCGGAGCACCTCACTATCCCTATGGGTCCAAAACGTGTTCGCCATCCGAACTTCCTTGGGTGATCCCGTCAACGAAGCTTCCACCTTTGAAAATCGCTTCTGAGGACAACATTACTGCGGGAGGATCCATTCCAAATACATGGTGAAGTGATTCACCTTGGGAGTGGATTGGGCAAATGGCTGTTCCACACAAGGAGGCCTCAGCAAAACCTGATGCGAACATGGCATGACGGTTTTGCAGGGGCCGTTCCGTTCACGGTGGGCATCCGTGGTGAACCGTCGCGTGTTTTTTGGCTCGGAAATGGCAGATTCAGAGTCAACCTGGGTTAGCAACTGGAAGAGAGCGGTGCTGTCCATTTTTAGGACAGGCTTTGCCACTGTTGAAAATCGGGCTGAGGGGGAGACAATAAAATGGCGTCGAGTTCATATTCAAAAAAAGAGCGAAACAGCGATTCTGGACCGTTCCCGTTGGCTGCACCAAATCGCCGTTCAGGGGGCGATTTATCCCTTTTGGTACAACCCAGTGGACGTTTTGGAAGGTTAACGTGCAAAGTACACAGTGGGAAAGGTTTATCTAGACGCCCAGGGGGCGTGATTGGTAGGCTTTACAAGCATCAGGGGCCGTTTCCATCAACTGAGGGCTCCCGATCGGTTTTGAATGGCTTGATCTCGAATCGCAATTGTGGAGGACTGCAAAGATGGCTCAATCTATAGGTACACGTGCATGGAAAGCAATGGACTATGTCCTTTGCAAGACCGCGGGCGTTGCCTTCGATACGATCCAAATTTTTAACAAGTACAATCCCAATCCGAATTTCACTCCCAAGTGGTCGGATAAACCGCTGCTGAAGTCGTGGGAAAAATCCAAGCCCACGCTCGGCTGGCCGCGGCAGACTGACTCGCTTTGCCCGGGCTGCGTCAAGGACGCCCGCGACGCGATCTTTGAAGGAAAGAAGGATTGGCGCGACCTGATGCATGAGAAGGTCGGCGAGATCAAGGCGCAGATCATTGAGCGCGACGGGCAAGTCTGGATGGTCAAGGAGTGCCCGATCCATGGCCGTTATGAAGACATGATGGCCATCGACGCGAAATTCCTGAACTGGATCGAGCAGAATTTCCCCGGCCGCGACATCCCGGCGCACAATGACGAGGATTTGCACAAGCACGGGTCGAGCACCGTCCGGTACGGGCGTGGCTCCGTGCTCACCGTGGACCTCACCAACCGCTGCAACATGATGTGCGATCCCTGCTTCATGGACGCGAATCAGGTGGGATACGTTCACGAGCTTTCCTGGGAGGAAATCCAGGAAATCCTGGACAACGCGCTGAGGATCAAGCCGCGGCGGCAGATGTCCGTGCAGTTCTCGGGCGGCGAGCCAACCATGCACCCGCGATTCTTCGATGCGATCCGCCACGCGCGCAAGATCGGCTACAACAGCGTGCAGGCGGCGACCAACGGCATCGAATTCGCCAAGAGCAAGGAATACTGCAAGGAGGCGTTTGAGGCCGGTCTGCGCTATGCGTACCTGCAATTCGACGGCATCGGCAACGATGCGAACAGCCACCGCCAGGTGGGCAACCTGTTCGACGTGAAACTCCGTGCGATTGACAATATGCACGCGGCGGGCATCGAGATCATTCTGGTCACGACCATCGTCAACAATCTGAACAACGACCAGGTGGGCGCGATCGTAAAATTCGCGATGCAGAATCCGAACAAAATCTCCTTCGTGGCGTTTCAGCCTGTTTCGTTCACCGGCCGCGACGAGGAAATCACTCCTGAGCGCCGCTTGAAGCAGCGTTACACGCTGTCGCATCTGGCCCAGGACGTCAGCGCGCAAGTGGGCAAGATTGAACCCACTCGCGACTGGTTCCCTATTTCGTTGATCAGCACGTTCTCCGCCTTCGCCGATCTTTCCCATGGTCCCGATGCGGCGTGGGGTTCAGTAAGCTGCGGTTGCCACCCGAATTGCGGAGTGGGCACCGGCGTATTGATCAATAAAGATACAAAGGAATGGGCGCCCGTGCCGAAGTTCCTCAACGTGCCTCAACTTGTTGAGGACATCAAGAAGGTCACGGATGCCGCCCGCGGAAAGAACTTTTCCAACTTCACTTTCGCGTTGGCAATGCTGAAGAATTACAACCCGTATGGGGCGCCCTCGACTTTCCGCCTGATCGATTTGCTCAGGAAGATGGATAAGTCCTGGGGCCTGACTCCCAACCAGCGCCAGAAATACGGAACGGCGGGCCCGGAGCGCACGTTTGACGACGCGAAGAAGCGCCGCACCGATCCCTGGAATTTCCTGATGATCGCGGGCATGTGGTTCCAGGATCTGTTTAACTACGATTTCCGCCGCACTGAAATGTGCATCATCCCGTATGCGACGCAGCAGGGCGAAATCTCCTTCTGCGCGTACAACACGGGCATCGGCTGGCGCAAAATCATCGAGAACATGTACAAGAACGCGACGGTCGCCCAGTGGTACAAGGAACACGGCAAGCACGATATCTACGCCAAAGGCAAGGCCGTGAGCCTGGAGACCTACGAGCACTCTCTCGTGATTGACGCCGAGGACGCCGCACGCGTCCGCGCCGTCGACCACGAAGTCCCCAACACCGCGGCCGAAGAAAATCGCGCCCGTCGCCGCGCCGAATTCCTCAAGGAAGAGGCCCGGGTCCGAAAGATGTACGAAGAACTCGTGCTGAAGAAGGCGCCGGAGGAAGTCGTGCAGATCGGCTCGATCACCGACATCAAGAGAGCAACTCCTTCGACCGCTCCCGTGACCATCAGCAATGCCAATGGAAACGGCGCGCCGAAGCCCCAGGTGGCCGAGCAGGTCGCCGGCGACTAGTTCGATACCATCTCAAAAACTTCCAACTGCCCCCGGTTCACCGGGGGCAGTTTTTTGCAGGGCAGGCTTCACCCTGCCTGCTTTTCGCAATGTGAAAATACAAAATCAGACAGGTTGAAGCCTATCCTACTTAAACCTTGCACTCTCATTCCGTTGCGTGCAAACTTCCTGCATCTTTTCACTCTTGAAAGTCAGGCAGGGGAGGATTCCGACGGTGGATGCCAGCGCGGCAATTTCGGAATTGGTGATCGCCAATCGCGTGGTTGCGCATCTGAGGCTGGTCGATTCCTTCGGGCACGTCACCATACGCAATCCGGAAAATCCGCAGCGCTTCTTCATGTCACGCGCACGCGCGCCAGGTCTGGTTATGAAGGAAGATATTCTGGAATTCAACCTGGACAGCACGCCGGTTGAACTGCGCGGGCTGCGGCCGTATTCCGAGCGCTTTATCCACGGCTGCCTCTACAAATCGCGGCCGGATGTGATGGCCATCTGCCACAACCATGCGCACGAGCTGCTTCCGTTGGCTGTAACGAAGACGGTGATGCGTCCCGCCTTGCACAGCGCTGCCGTAATTGGACATGAAGTTCCTGTCTGGGATATTCGCGATCAATTTGGCGATACGAATATGCTGGTAACCTCGAACGAGATAGGTGGCTCGCTCGCCACAGCAGTCGGAGCAGGCAAGGCCGCCCTGATGCGCGGCCACGGAAGCGTGATCGTGGGAATAAACGTGCAGGACGCCATCTTCACGACTTACTATCTGCGGCTCAATGCTGAGGTGTTAATCAAGGCAATGGCGATGGGGGGAACGATCACTTATCTTTCGTCTGGCGAAGTCGACCAGTCCGGTGAACTCCACAGCCAGCCGGGAGCGCAAGGGCGCGCCTGGGAAGACTGGTGCGCGCAAGCGGGCATGAGTTCCAGGTAGCACAGGCATCCGCCGCGGCGGACCTGTGCGGTTTTTGCGAGTGTTGCGGAACAGGTGGTGTATCGGCGGTAGACGAAACCGCGCAGCCAAATGTGTCTGTGCTACTAAAGCCGGCCCTGAACTAAGGTTTTCATGAATCGGGACACGCTGGTGTCGTGATACTGTTCGCCGGGATGCCGGAGGTTAAACCATGTCCAAGTTGAACCGTTGGTGGATTGCCGTTGCCGGTGTATTCATGCAAATGGCCCTCGGCTCGGCCTACGCATGGAGTGTTTTTCGCATCCCTCTCACCAAAGAATATGGCTGGACCATCACGCAAGTCACCTGGACATTTCTGATCAGCTGGTTTTTTCTGGGACTTTCGGCCTACCTGGGCGGTCTATTGATGAAGCGCCGTCACCCGAGAGTTGTGGCCATGACCGCGGGCTTGCTTTGGGGCGGCGGCGTGTTTTTGGCGAGTTTTGCAGGAGACAAACTTTGGTGGCTCTACCTCAGCTACGGTGTGATTGGGGGAATCGGGCTTGGAATGGGCTACGTGGTTCCAATCGCGGTCCTGGTGAAATGGTTTCCCGACCGCCGCGGATTTATTACCGGAATAGCAGTGGCCGGATTCGGAGCGGGAGCTTTGTTCTCGGCGCCCGCGGCCGCATGGTTGATCCAGCACGTGGGCCTTATGCCGACCTTCGCGTATCTCGGTGTTGCGTACGGAGTGGTTGCCATCAGCGCGGGAACATGCATGCAAAATCCGCCGGACGGGTGGAAGCCGGCGGGCTGGGCGCCTTCCGCCTCGCAGATTTCGCAGCGCTCCGATCGCGATTACACGCTTGGCGAAGCGTTGCGCACCTGGCAATGGTGGGCCATTTGCTTTCTGATGTCGGTCAACACGATGTCGGGATTGTCAATTGTCACGCAGGCGTCACCGATTTTTCAGGAAATGGGAAAAGCCAGCGTGGCCACGGCGGCGGGCCTTGTCGGCTGGGTCGCAATCGGCAACGGTGCTGGGCGAATTTTCTGGTCCTGGGTTTCTGATTTAACCAGCCGGAAAGCGGCGTTTTTCATGATGTATCTCGTCGAGGTGCTGCTGTTCTGGACGTACCATAACATCCACTCGCTTCTCTTGCTGTTCATCGCTACGTTCCTCGTCGTGATGTGTTACGGCGGTGCGTATGGGATTACGCCCGCTTTTGCAGCTGACTACTTCGGACCGCGAGACGTTGGCTCCATTTTTGGCCTGATGATGGTGCCCTGGGCGTTTGCCGCAGTATTTGGCCCTTTGCTATTCGCCTATCTTCGGCAGCTCAATGGAAATTATACGCAGGCCCTTTACCTGATCGCCGGCGTGATGACCGTCGCGCTCATTCTTCCTGTGTTAATTCATCCTCCCCAGGGCAGGAAAAGCGGAGATGAAGACCCGACGGGCGCTGCGCTCGAGGCGGAAGCCGAGGCGATTTCCCCGGAGTGAAGATCGCGCCGCGGAGACGCTATTGAATCGCGGCGCCCAAACTCTATCATTCTGATCAAGCCCGTCCATCGAAGAATCCTCATTTGCTCTTCATACGTACCGCGAGTAGAATCCGCGGTATCTAGCCGGAGCTTCAAGGCGCTGGCGCAGGGGGCTCGCGTGGATTTCCCATCCTATTCTTGCTGTCCGAACTAAAAAAGGAGGAACCATGAGTCTCGATCAGACCAGACTGAATGAGATGCTCCATCGTGGAGTAAACGATTTTGGCGCGACCTTCCATGCCGCCTGCGTCATCATTGGCGACAAACTTGGCCTGTACAAAGGTCTCGCCGCCGGCGGATGGCAAACTCCCGCGGAACTCGCAAAACGCACAGGGACGGCTGAGCGGTACGTTCGAGAGTGGCTCGCATCGCAAGCAGCCGGCGGATACGTCACGCTGGACGCTCCAACGGGGCGCTACCGGCTGACCGAAGAGCAGGCTTTTACGCTCGCTGACGAAAAAAGTCCCGCTTTTTTGCCGGGGGCTTTTCAGGTCGCTCTTGCAGCAACGAAGGCGGTGCCGAAATTAATCGAAGCGTTTCGCACGGGCGAGGGCATGGGCTGGCACGAGCATGACCACGAACTGTTTCACGGCACCGAGCGTTTTTTCCGCCCCGGATATGCGGCACACCTCGTGAGCGAGTGGATTCCAGCAATGTCAGGCGTTGAGGCGCGGCTGAACGCCGGGGGGCGCGTGGCGGACGTGGGATGCGGCCACGGTGCGTCGACCGTCTTGATGGCGCAGGCATATCCGAAGTCCACGTTCGTAGGATACGACTACCACGAAGGCTCCATCCAAACCGCCCGTGAGCGCGCCCGGGAAGCCGGCGTCGCGGACCGCGTGAAATTTGAAGTCGCGCGCGCGAAGGATTTTCCCGGAACTGGATACGACCTCGTCACGTTTTTCGATTGCCTGCACGACATGGGCGATCCCGTCGGCGCGGCGAGGCACGTGCTTTCCACACTCGCGCCCGAAGGTGCGTGGATGATCGTGGAGCCTTTCGCGAACGACCGCGTCGAGGACAATCTCAATCCGATTGGCCGCGTGTTCTATTCGGCCTCGACGCTGCTTTGCACGCCGGCTTCGCTTTCCCAGGAAGTCGGGCTGGCGCTTGGCGCGCAGGCAGGAGAAGCGCGCATGCGGCAAGTGGTGACTGAGGGAGGATTCTCTCGGTTCCGCCGCGCCACGGAGACGCTGTTCAATTTGATTTACGAAGCGCGGCCTTAGGGGGACCTGTAGCGCAGGCTTCAGCCTGTGGGTTTCGTTTAGAGCTAGATGACGGAAACCCACAGGCTGAAGCCTGCGCTACTAAAGGGCTAGAATTCTTCTTCATCCTCGACTGATTTTTTCCTGGTTACTTTCATCGTCACGCGGATGCCGCGCGACTTCAAGTCCTTGAAAATTCCTTGCCTGTCTTCCAGCGGGATCGCGCCAGGAGGGAAAACTCCCGCCGAATCGCGCGGGAAATGCTTGATGAACAGCGAAGCCATCTGAGCCGTGGCGTAGGAAACGGGCGAGAGAGCGAGCCCTCGCAGCCGGATTTGAAAGAGCGAAGGGAAGAGGGCGTCGTAACGGACTTCCGTCAGGCGATCCTGCTTTACGCCGTGCACGATCACAGCGGCGGCAAACCTGGCGTTTTGCAGCTTGCCCTGGCGGATCAGGCGCGCCACCTGGCGCGGCGATGGCGTTTTCGGGAAGCGTGACGCGACGAGTCCCCTCGACTTGGAAAGTTTTCCCTGCCGATACCAACGACGCAGCCTGTCGATTTCGTTGCCGCCGATTTTTACGTCCATTTCTTTTAACTTCAGAAAATAGGGAACTGTGCCGACTTCATCCTGCGCCGCGAGTACCACATTTACCTCGCCGATTGGCGGCGGGAATCGGAATTTCTCCCGCTCGCCGAAACGCTTGCCGTACCGGAATCGGCCGCCACGCACGACGCGGGGAAGGGAAATGGCCTCATCGAAGGAAACTTCCGCGGACCACTGGGAGACCGGGTCATCGCTTTCGGTGCTTTCGTACAGGCGAATGTAAACTGCGTCCACGGAGTCCATCAATGCGGAGGCGCGAGCCACGAGGAGATTCGTCAACCCCGGAGCGGCACCGGCAGTGATCACCGCGCTGCGATTCTTTTCCTGAAAGCGCTTGTCGAAGCGAAGCTGCTCGGCTTTGAATGGATTGCGCGTGAGGTGCGCGCTCAGGTCCAGGTAATGAGAGCGAAGCCGTAACGCGGCTCGGAGGGCGATCTCGTTAAAAACCGAGGCGCTCGCATTCACCAGCAATTGCGATCTCTTCGCGGCGCGCACGATGCCCCAAAGGTTTCGCGCGTTCACCTGCACCACGGGAATCGCGCTCTTCTTGCCGAGAAAGCGATGGGCGCGGTCCAGGTCGCGGTCGCCGCATGTGACCTGGTGCCCCTGCCGCGTGAGCAGGTGTGCGAGATAAGAGCCGGTTGCCCCGGTCCCCAAAACGAAGATGCGCATTGGGGAAAAACTCTACCACATTCGATTCTAGTTCACGCTTTTTGTAGCACAGGCACTCTGCCTGTGCGGTTTTTCGCGAGCGCCGACGCGCGGAAAAGCGCACAGGCAGAGTGCCTGTGCTACCCCGGCGTCTCCACTGGAAATGCAGCGCGCAATGAATGACAATAGAAGCGCTCGAGGCCCCGTCGCATCCAATTCAGTCGGGCGGACATCCGATGGACCCAGAAGACCACGAACAGAAACTATTCAGTCTCCCGGAGGCGGAGCGCGCCCGGCGCCAGGTTGAGCCGCTTCTGATTGACGCGATGGAAGGGCGCCGGCAAATGTCGGACCTGGAAGAAAGCTTGAGCGCCATCGCCAACCGGATCCAGATCATGGGTGGGGTCACCATCGACTACGACGTAGCCGCCCGGATGCGCGCGGATCTGAACCGCGTCGTCGCCAAGGTCAAGGACGCGCTCGACCAGATCCAGGCGACAGGTTGCATTGTGAAAGACCTCGATTCGGGCCTGGTGGATTTTCCCTCCGTCATCCGCGATGAAGAAGTCTACCTGTGCTGGCGGCTGGGCGAAGACCGAATCCGCTTTTACCACCGCCAGGACGAAGGTTTTTCCGGACGCAAGCCCATCGATCCCGAAGATACCGGTCCGCAGCATCCGATCCAATAACGTCAAAAGAATTTCTGCACGGCCGCGTCTCAAGCGTCCGGAAAGGAATAGCGTGAACGAAAAATCCGAAGGCCGCCTCGCCCGAGCTGCAAGCCCTTATCTCCGGTCCGCCGTGCACCAGCAGGTGGATTGGTACGAGTGGGGCGAGGAAGCCTTTGCCCGGGCCCGCGCCGAGGACAAACCCATCCTTCTGGACATCGGCGCCGTGTGGTGCCATTGGTGCCACGTGATCGACCGCGAAAGCTACGAGAATCCGCAGTTGGCCGCGATCATCAATCAGCTTTTCATTCCCGTGAAAGTGGACCGCGATGAACGGCCCGACGTCGATGCGCGCTACCAGGCCGCGATCAGCACGCTTTCCGGGCAGGGCGGCTGGCCGCTCACCGGATTTCTCCTGCCCGACGGGCGGCCATTTTACGGCGGCACTTATTTCCCTCCGGAAGACGCCATGGGGCGTCCCGGATTTCGCCGCATTCTCGAAGCCGTCGCCGCGGGATTTCGCGAAAGGCGCGCCGAAGTGGAGGATGCCGCAACGCGCCTTGCCGAAGCAGTGGCGAAAGCGGAAACATTCGCGGGCGGGCGCGGAGAATTCGATTCGCGCGTGGCGGAGGATCAGGCCGAGTCTATTGTGAATTTATTCGACTCGCGCAACGGGGGATTTGGCCGCTCGCCGAAATTCCCGCATCCGGCGGCGCTCGATCTGCTGCTTGAATGCCACCAGGCCAGCGGCAAGGGGCGCATGCTGCAAGTTGCCGAGTTTACGCTTGAAAAGATGGGCTCCGGTGGCGTCTACGACCAGATTGCCGGCGGATTCCATCGCTATTCGGTGGACGAGCGCTGGTGCGTGCCGCATTTTGAGAAAATGTCGTATGACAATTCGGAATTGCTGAAGAATTTTCTGCACGGTTTTCAGGTCACACGCGAGCCGTTTTTTCTAGAAATTGCGGAGGGAATCATCGATTGGACGAATGCAGTCCTTTCGGATCAGTCGCGCGGCGGTTTCTATGCGAGCCAGGACGCCGATCAGACGCTCGACGATGACGGCGACTATTTCACCTGGACGCTGGATGAAGTGCGCGCGGTGCTCACGCCCGAAGAGTCGCGCATTGTCGAGCTTCGGTATGACGTCGAGCCGCATGGCGAGATGCACCACAATCCGGCGAAGAATGTTTTGTGGATCGTGCGGTCCATTGCCGAAGTGACGAGGACGATTGGCGGCGGCGTGGACATGGCCACGATCAGGCTGATCCTGGCTCGCGCGAAGGGGAAACTGCTGGCGGCGCGCGCGGCGCGGCCTACGCCGTTTGTGGACACGACACTTTATGTTGCCTGGAACGCAATGTATGTCTCGGCGTATCTCGACGCCGCGGCGGTCCTTGGCGGAGAGAAGGGCGCAGCGTGCCGGGCTTTCGCACTCAAGACGCTCGATCTCATGCTGAGCGAAGCCTGGAGCGACGCGCGCGGATTTGCGCACCGTATGGGAGGCGCGCGTCTCGACGGATCGCTCGACGATCAGATTTTTGCGGGGATCGCGCTGCTTGACGCCTATGAGGCGACGCTGGACCTGAAATATTTTGAAGCGGCCCGGCGCGCGGCTGATTTTGCCATCGCGGAATATTTTGACGCAGAGGGCGGCGGCTTCTTTGATCGTGCTTCGGGTGCGCCGCCGATGGGCGGGCTCGAATTGCGCCGCAAGCCGTTGCAGGATTCTCCAACGCCCGGCGCGAATTCCTCGGCGGTAATTTTGCTCGACCGCCTGCATGGTTACACGGGGGAACCGCGCTACCGCAAGTGCGCGGAGGCGACACTTGAAGCGTTTGCCCGCATCGCGCCACAATTCGGAATTCACGCCGCGAGTTACGGACTCGCCGCGCTGCTGCATGTGCGAGGGCCGTTCGAGGTGGTTATCACCGGCGCGAGCGGAGATCCGCAGGCCGCCGCGCTCGAAAAGGCCGCGAATTCCGTTTACCGCTTCGGCAAGGCCGTCCTTCGAGTTACGCCGGAGCGTATAGCAGCGAGGAATGCCCTCGCGCCCGCGTTGGCCGAAACGCTGCCGCACCTTCGAGCCGACGTTGCGCAGGCGCTGGTATGTGTCGGCACGTCGTGCCGTCCTCCCGTCACCGATCCTGCCGCGCTTGTCGCGCTGCTGACGCAAAAGCCGGTCGTGCTTTCCGCGGATTGAGGAGAAACGAGTGGCCGAGAATGAAAAGCGCGCTTGGATCCGTTTCAAGCCAAAATCTGGAAGTCACATTGTCTATCCCGAAGGGTTTGGCGAGGTCAGAGATCTGAGTTTGAATGGCATGTTTGTCCTTGACCGAGATCCTCTGCCCGAGGGAACGAAGATCAGCTTTGCACTTCGCCTGGGAACCGATGACATTCGGCTTCAAGGAATCGTCACACGCTCGGAGCCCGGGCGAGGAATGGTGATTCAATTCACGGAACTTACACGTGAGTCGACAAGGCGATTGAGGCTTTACATAGCTCAATTGGGTCCGGCCCCTGGCGGACTGAGGAAACAATAGGATTCTCACGCCACATCTTTGGGTATCCTTACGTTCGCGCACCCCGAGAGAAAACGAATGCTGCGAAGTCCGAATTGATCGCTCAGTGTTCCGGGACGGGAGGGCCCTCAGGGAAAAACTTCGAGACGAAGACCACCAACGCCGCACCCAAATAGCCGAACGCAAAGTGCCAAGGCAGAGGCGAGCCAGCGCGCCAGGGTAGGACAAACTTCCCTTCCGCTGTGGGCGAATGGATTACACCAAACAGGCAAGCCAGCGCGCCCGCGGCCAGGCACCACGCGCTGCGACCGAAGCGGCGATCGATAAGCTCGGCCGTGGCCGCTCCCCATATCAAAGCCGAAATAATGAAACCATTGCCAAGCAGAATGACTGTGCGGACCGTTTCGCCAACGTCGCCGGTCAATTGAGTCACGTGCGCGCCGACGGCGCCCAGCGCTGCAGTCACTTCGAGCGCAATCAGAAACGCGAGAGAGGGCAGAAGCGAAACCGCGACAGCCAAGCCGTGCCGCGCTGGCGTCGCCAGAAAAGCCTGGGAAATGACTTCGAGACCGATGTAGACGAGAATCGGCGCGATTGCAGCCGCAGGAATCCACGCAACAAAAAACGGCAGATAGCCGAGGATGCCGCCAAGTCCTATGAACAGACCGGTCAAGATCACATAGCCGGCACGAGCTCCCATTGCTTTATAGGCCGGATGGCCGATGTAGGGCGTGCTTTCCACGACACCTCCGCACAGGCCGGCGAGCAATGTACAGAAGCCTTCGGTAAGCAGGATGGCGCGCGTGTCATAAACATCTCCCGCGGCTGCGGCGCTCTCGGTATTGTCGATCCCTCCAACAACGGTCGAAAGAGAGAATGGCAAGATGATCGGCAGGTAGACCCATGCGAGCGATAGGCCGCTGAGGAACGCGAGAGTAGGCCAGGGAAACGCCAAATGGAACGCGGCGGGAACTTCAGCGGGCGGCGCCGCGATGGGACTCACGATGTGAACCGCGCGCAGAAGATGAAAAGCTGCAATGCCAACCAGCGCGGAGGCAAGCGCTCCCGGTATTTTCCCCGGTATCTTCACGTTACCCACCAGCGAAACTAGAATGACGCCAAAAGCAAGCAATCCGGGAATCGGGTCGGCGTACATTTTCAGCATAGGCAACAGCGCGATGAGCGCCAGGCCCGCTCCGCCAATCGAGCCCAGGAGCGCGGCTCGCGGCAAGGCCTTCCGGACAGCATTCCCGAAAAACGAGAGCGCAATCTTGAACACGCCCACGAGAACCGTTACCGCCATGCCCATCTTCCATGCGAGATACGCATCATGTGTCGCGAGATACGCGGGACCTAAAACGC
>Ga0182024_10019186_pt1 | contig 12636 bp, 9 predicted proteins | sample P32metaG_FD_120480 | JGI IMG/M metagenome (GOLD analysis project Ga0182024, IMG submission 120480) | Permafrost microbial communities from Stordalen Mire, Sweden - P3-2 metaG (Illumina Assembly) | ecosystem: Environmental > Terrestrial > Soil > Wetlands > Permafrost | place: Sweden: Stordalen... | reverse complement strand
CAAGTCATAAACTGAACACAATTGCCAAAGCTCGCATGGCTGCGTTGGGGTCTCCATGTTGAAATTGAGTGCGAGACCTCATCATGTCCATGGATCGCATCTGGCGGGTGCTGCTTTCGAGCCTGATTCTAGCGGCTGTTCCGGCGCTGGCGGTCAGCCACGTTTTTTACGTTTCCGCGATCGCGAGCACGTTTTACCCCTACGTTTTTGCCAGCGTGATTTTCATTCACTTGCGTCTGAGGTTCCGTTGGATCGATGTGGGCGGAATTGTTCTGCTGGGCCTGCTCTTCGCCCTTTTCGACGCGCTCGTTCTTCATCCGGGCGCCGTGTATATCGTCACTTGGGTCTCTTTCCTGGGCATGGGCAGTCTTGCAATCATGGGCTTGCGCGCGGTATGGCTGGAAGGCGAGGAGCGCCGGCTGATTCTACTGGCGCTGATCCCCGGCATTCTTATCCTCGCGTCCAATCATTTCGCAGGCTATCTCCATAAGTGGACGGAAAGCGCGCACCCGAAGACCTTCGATCTTTATCTCTACTCTTTCGACGCCAGCATGCATGTGCCCATCGCATTTCTTGCCGGCCAGGCCTTCGCCAAGTGGAAACTGCTTGGCGATCTCAGTTTTGTCTTTTATGTGGGGCTGCCGTTCACGCTTGCAGTTGTTTACGCCGGGCAAGCGGTGCGCCTGCGCGAGAGGGCGATTCCTATCTTCGTCGCCTTCTTGATTGCCGGGCCAATCGGCGGGATCTTCTACAATCTATTTCCCGCGCTGGGTCCCGTTCACCTTTTCGCGGAGCGATTTCCGTGGCAGCCGCTCACAACCGACCAGGCCCGGCGCTTGCTTCTCGAACCGGTTCCACTGAGCGGACTTCGCAACGCCATCCCGTCGCTGCACATGGGATGGACGCTGATGGCGTGGTGGTATTCGCGTGGCCTATCGATTTGGGAACGTGGCCTGGCCTTTCTCTTTGTGGCCTTGACGATTTTCGCCACGATGGGTACGGGCGAGCATTACTTCGTCGACCTCGTCGTCGCTTTCCCGTTCGTCCTTTTTCTCCAGGCTCTGTGTGCCGTTTCTTTGGATTGGAACGATTCGCGGCGCCTGGTGCCATTCCTCTTTGGGCTGACAGCCCCGCTGGTTTGGCTGTGGGCGCTGCGCTTCCAGCCGCACATGTTCTGGTATTCACCGGTGATTCCGTGGGCGTGTTGCGTGGCTACCATCGCCGCTACAGAGTGGGCGAGAAGAGATCTGAAGAACCCAGCCGTTGAAATTACCGCGGCCGCGCCGCTCGCGCCGCCTGCGGCCTCGACGGCGGTGGCGGAACTGGTCCGCTAGCGCGTGATTCGCCTCGTCAGGCCAGAGCCGAAGCCCGCCGGGATAGACAGACTCGGCGGTAAGTGCCGCGCATATAACTCCGCGCCAAGGCGAGCTATAATGACGCACATGAGCGCACCCAAATCCGCTTCGCCCCGCCCCGCCGCAACGGAATACGCGGCGTTCTATGAAAAATACGTCGCGCTGGTCCCTGGAAATGACATTGTCTCCATCCTCGACGCACAACGCTTGCAGATGGCTCAGTTGCTTGCGGCACGCAGCGAGCGAGACGGCAACTTCCGGTACGCCGCCGACAAATGGACGGTGAAGGAGGTTGTGGGCCACATCACCGACACGGAGCGCATTTTCGGGTATCGCGCGTTGCGCATCGCGCGCGCCGACCAGACGCCGCTCAGCGGGTTCGAGCAGGACGACTACGTACGCGCCGGCGCGTTTGGAGAACGATCCCTGGCCGATATAGCCGAGGAATTCGCGCTGGTTCGCAGCGCCACCTTCGCGCTTTTCCACTCGCTTGGCGAAGAAGCCTGGCTACGCCGTGGAATCGCCAACAAGAATGAAGTCACCGTGCGCGCTCTGGCTTTCATCATTGCCGGACACGAGCTGCACCATCGCGAAATCCTGAAAGAGCGCTATTTCCCGGCCATACCGCGCGCTTGACGCGCGATCACGCCCGCACGCGAACGCGGTCCACGTAATATCGCTGATACGGCAGGTCCTTGCGTCGTTCGAGCCGGCCATGACTCGGAGCCGCCCTTGGACGTCTTGCGGCGCACCGGCTCGGATGATCGGCAAACTCTGTGGCCACCTTCTTCGGGGCCGTTGTGCCCGCGTCCCGATCCAGGGGCGATATTGGAATGATTCACCGGTCCTTGACTCCGTGGCGGCGCGGCTGTTTTTTGCGGCACTGCCGGGGCTCGAGCCTGGTTTCGCCAAATGCTCCTGGGCGTTAATATTAACTGACAAGTAAAATACCGAAGCGTGAAAACAAAACGCAAGGCTTACTTCGGGGCAGGTTGGACCGTGAATTCGTCGGCGCCAGTACGAGCCATTTACTCGGAAGGTCACACTCCTGTTCGCCGCCGAGGAAGAAGCTCTAACGCAGCCCCGCGCTGGCAGCGCCGTTAGCACCCGCTACAGAGAGTTTGGACGCCAAAACCAACCGCGCCTGCGGTGACACAAATGCGGCATCGGCGGCATGGTGTTGGCAACGCCAAAACTCCTCCGCGCCCCAGCCGAAAGTTTGTGCCAGGCGATCGAATTCCGCACTCACGGTGGTGGCTGACACCGTTCGCGCATCGGTGCTCACCGTGACGCGCACTCCGTTCCGCAAGAGCCGGTCGATGGGATGATTCGCAAGTGAAGACGTCGCGCGCGTTTGGACATTCGAGAGCGGGCACATCTCCAGCGCGACGCCTGCATCTTTTACGGCGTCTTCCAATTCACGAAATTCCTCGATGCGCACTCCGTGTCCGATCCGCTCCGCTCCCAGCAACTCTATCGCTTCTCGAATGCTATCCGCACCGGCCGCTTCTCCCGCGTGCACCGTTCGCCGCAGTCCTTCAGCGCGCGCCAGCGCAAAGGCTTCGGCATGAGGCGCTCCGGAAAAGTGCGCTTCATCGCCTGCGAGGTCGAGCGCGCAGACCTTGTCTCGATTGGCCAATGCCAGCTTCGCGATCTCCACACTGCGCGCCGGCGGTTCGTGTCGTAGGCAGCAGAGGATCAATCCAGTGGCGACGCCGAATTCCTGTTGCCCCTGGCGCAGGCCTTCATCCACGGCATCGACAACCTCTTGCAGCGAAAGTCCTTGCCGCAAGTGCAGCCGTGGGGCAAAACGCACCTCGCCGTAAATCACGCCGTCGAGCGCCAGATCCTCCACGAATTCCCGTGCAATGCGGACCAGTTGGTCGCGATGCTGCATCACCTCCAGGGCCAGATCGATCCGCAGGAGATAGTCCGCCAGATCCAGGCAAATCTGCGACGCGACGAGAGCCGGCGCCAGTGGCTCGGGCAGCGTCAATCCGATTTGGCGCGCCAGGTCCGCAACGGTCGCGATGCGGACGGATGCGTCCAGATGGCAATGGAGTTCAATCTTGGGAACATTACGGAAGTCCGCCGGCATTTGACCTGCTAGGCACTTAGGGCGCGGTTAGCTGTGCAGTTCCTGACGCAAAAACAAAAACTGTCATTCTGAGGGCATCCGACAAGGATGCACGAAGAATCAACCATCGGAGCCCTAGAAAAGCCGCTGAGAAAATTACTTTTTAGCTCTCACACTGGTCCTACAGAACCGGCTCGTTCCAGTTTTCCAGTGCTTCCTTCACCGTGTGCATGAACTTGTGCGCGATCGCGCCGTCCACCACGCGGTGGTCGTAGCTGAGGGAAACGTAGCACATCGAGCGAATCGCGATCGAATCGTTGATCACCACGGGCCGCTTTTCGATCATGCCCAATCCCAGGATTCCCACGTTCGGCTGGCTGATTACCGGCAGGCCAAACAAGCCGCCGAAGACGCCGGGATTCGTAATCGAAAACGTGCTTTCCTGCACCTCTTCCGGCTTCAGCTTTTTCGTCCGCGCCCGCTCGGCCAGGTCGTTCAGGTTGCGCTGAATGCCCAGAATATTTTTCTCGTCGGCATTCTTGATGACCGGAACGATCAAGCCCCAATCCAGCGCAACGGCCATGCCGATGTTGATTTCCTTGTGCAAAATCACGTTTGTGCCGTCCAGCGAAGCATTCATCGTCGGGAACGCGCGCAGGCCTGCGACCGCTGCCTTTACGAAAAACGGCATGAACGTGAGCTTGGTCTCGTAGCGCTTCTCGAATTCGTCCTTGGCCTTCGCGCGCAGCCCGGCTACTTTGGTCATGTCGATTTCGTCGATCGAGTACACGTGCGGCGAAACATGCTTCGACGCGAGCATGTGCTCGGCGATGCGCTGGCGCATCACGCTCATCGGCTGTATTTCGTAGTTGCCGAAGTACATTTTTTCGCGCGGCACGGCGGACTCAAACGCAACGTGCGCCTGCCCACCGGAACTTGGCGGCGGTGCTTGAGGAGGAGCCACAGCACGCGCTGGGGCCGCAGCAGAAGTCGCGACCGGCTGCGTATAGACATCGGCATCGGCCGGCTCCATTTCCTTCTCTGTTTCCACCGCGCTGCCGCCCGCGGCGATGTATGCCTCGATATCTTGTTTGCTGATCCGCCCGGCAGAACCGGTGCCCGGCACGGCGGAAAGATCGACGCCGTGTTCCTTCGCCATGCGTCGCACCAGCGGCGAGCTGTGAATGCGCTGTCCTTCTTTGGCGGGAGCAGACGTGGTCCCCGCTGCCGCCGCCGGCTTGGGCGCAGAAGCCGCTGCCGGAGCCGCGGGTCTGGCGGCCGGTGGCGGCGGTGCTGCAACCGCCGGTTTGGCTGGCGCCGCAGGCGGTGCGGCTTTCGCCGGTTCCGCCGTTTTTGCGGGAGCGGGCGCCGCGGCCTTCGCCGCGCCATCACCCGCCGCATCAATCACGCCAACGACCGTCTGAATCGGCACCGTCTTCCCTTCGCCGACTTTAATTTCCTTCAACACGCCCGCCGACGGCGACGGAATCTCCGCGTCCACCTTGTCGGTGGAAATTTCAAAGAGCGGTTCGTCCCGCTCCACTTTGTCACCGGGCTTCTTCAGCCACTTGGTGATCGTCCCTTCGAAAATGCTCTCGCCCATCTGCGGCATTACGATGTCAACGGCCATGAGGGTCTCCTAAATAGCTCGAACCTAGCTTAAAACCGTGCGCCCGGCTCCATTCGGCTCAGTTGTCATTCTACGGCTACCCGCTAAGGGTAGCCGTAGGACCTCAACGTAAAGATCAAGCAAAAGCGATTGCTTCATACTCGAATCCAACTTGGTTGCTGGCGCCAAGTTGAGACGCCTCGCGCATCCTTGTCGGAGCGCTCAGGATGACAGTCTCGGACCGAATATTTTCCCTCGTCCGCAATCTCAGCCCGTCGCTCCCGTTAAAAGTGAAACCAGTCCCCGATTTTAGTAGCGTGCCAATTCCTTCGCGGCAACCACAATCTTCTGCGTATTCGGCAGAAAATGCTGTTCGAGCGGCGGCGAATACGGTACTGGGGTATCCAGCGCCGTGACGCGAAACACCGGCCCATCCAGATCGCCAAACGCCTTCTCGCAAAGAATCGCGGCGATCTCCCCAGCGATCCCGCCGGTCTTCGTATCTTCGTGAACCACCAGCACGCGGTTGGTTTTCTTCACGGACTTCAAAATCGTCTCTTCGTCCAACGGCAGCAGCGTCCGCAGATCGATCACTTCGATTTCGATGCCCTCTTTCGCGAGCGTTTCGGCTGCTTCCAAAGAGTTGTACATCATCGCCGCGTAGGAAAGAATCGTCAGGTGCTTACCTTCGCGCCGCACCGCCGCTTTGCCGATCGGTACGGTGTAATCTTCCGCCGGAAGCTCTTCTTTAATGCGCCGGTACAGGTACTTGTGCTCGAAAAAGAGCACCGGGTTATTATCGCGCACTGCCGCTTTCAATAGGCCCTTCGCGTCGTACGGAGTGGACGGATAGATCACCTTCAACCCCGGCGTGTGCACGAAATACATTTCCGGGTTCGCCGAGTGAAATGGCCCGCCGTGCACGCCGCCACCTGACGGCCCGCGCACCACGATCGGCGCCGGAGCATTCCACAGGTAGTGCCCCTTGGCCACGAAATTCGTCAGTTGGTTGAACGCACACACGATGAAGTCGATGAACTGCATCTCGCAAATCGGGCGCAGCCCCAGGTAGCTCATCCCGCAAGCCGCGCCGATGATCGCGCTTTCGCTGATCGGTGTATCGATCACGCGCTCCCAGCCGAATTTTTCGAGCAATCCCTCGCTCGTCTTGAACGCGCCGCCGTAAACGCCGACGTCCTCGCCGATCACCACCACGGCGGGATCGCGCTGCATCTCCTCAAACATGGCTTGCTTGATCGCCTCGAGAAACGTTACCGGTCCGCCGCCATTGCCGTTTGTCGCCGGAGAATTGGAAGTATTCGCCATGATTATCTCCGGGCCTTTCTCGCAGGGCCCTTGGTAGCGCCGGCATCCTTGCCGGTTCGCCGCTTTGCAACACTACCTTTGCCAACCACTTTCGCCGCCGTTTTCACAACTTTTCCCCTCACGGTTGCAAGCGGCTTCGCAGGCGCCAGCTTGTTTTCATTTTCCCGTTGCTCGACCGCCGCTGGCGTGTCGCCAAAATGAATCGGCGCCGTGCCTCCGCCGGAACCCTTGCCGCGTCCGAATCCTTCCACCACCCAACTTGCGTCGATGCTCGATTTCGGCGGCGTAACTTCCGCGATTGGGCGCTCCCACTTCGCGCGAATCTTGTGGCAGGCGTCGCCGGTGCAATACACGCCCTTCTCCGCAAGTTCTGGCGGAGGCATCGGAGAGTTTTCGGCGAAGTCGCGGTCTTTCGAGAGCAGCGTCTCGATCTTCGCCTCGATTTCCTTCTTGGTTTTAGCGTCGAGCAGCTTCTTCTCGGTCAGAAATTTCTCGTGCAGCAGGATCGGATCGCGCTTTTCCCAATACTCGCGCATTTCCTTCGGCACGTATTCCGCGGGATCGTGCTGCGCGTGGCCCATGCGGCGAAACGTCTTCGCCTCGATCAGGATGGGGCCTTCGCCGGCGCGCGCGCGATCCACCGCTTCTTTGGTGGTGGAATACACATCGGCGACGTCGTTGCCGTCCACAATGTAGCTCGCAATGCCGTAGGCCTTCGCGCGATCCGCCAGATTCTCGAGTGGCACCTGTCGCCGCACCGGCGTCGAATACGCCCAGCCGTTATTTTCCAGAATCAGCACGAACGGCGCCTTTTGCGTGGCCGCGAAATTCAGGCCCTCGTGGAAAACGCCGGTGGAGCTGCCGCCGTCACCAATCCACGTCATGGCCACGATTTTCTGGCCCAGGTAGCGGCCAGCCATCGCCACGCCGGTCATCACCGGAATCAAATCGCCCAGCATCGAAATCGGCGACACGATATGCAGATTTTCCAGGTCGCCAAAATGGCTGGTGCCGTCCTTGCCCAGAGTGGGTGAAGTGTATTTCGCCATGTGCTGGGTGAAAATATCCCGAGGAGGAACGCCTTTTACCAAAAGCGCGCCAATATTCCGAATCATCGGCGCAAGCCAGTCTTTTTTCTCCAGCGCGAACGCCGTGCCGACCGAAACCGCTTCCTGGCCCAGGCTCGAATACAAACCGCCGACAATCTTGTTCTGGCGGAACAGCTTGACCATCGTGTCTTCCACGGAGCGGTTCAGCCGCATGTAGTAGTACAGGTCCAGGTGCTGTTGCCGTGTAGCTTCAACGTTCTTCATGCATTCTCCGCAAAACCCGGCTGTTTCGTCTGACTCTTGTAGGCGCTGGCTTTAGCCCGGCGGGTTTAGAGCAAGCGTCAATCCAGATGCAATGACAAGCCCGCTTTTGCCCGACAATCCAAAATATCCAAAATCGAGCAGCTCAATCCCGCACCCTTCACGCTGGAACCACCAAAGAAGGCTGCTCAAACCTCTCCAGCGCGCCCAGCAACTCCCCCCGCGAAGCCCCCTTCATCTCCAACCCAGAGAGTTCTCCAAAATGTTTGCTGAGCCGCGCCGCCGCTTCTCCGCGCTCAACGCGCCGATCTAACACTTTTTCCAGGGAGGTAGCCGCCCGTCCCGCAATCCCGCAAGGCACAATCAAATCGAAAAACCGCAAATCTGTAGCCACGTTGAATGCAAACCCATGCGAAGTAACCCACCGGCTGATGTGCACCCCGATGGCCCCAATCTTCTCCGCCGCTCCGCTCTGCGAACTATGCGCCCGCGGTGGTAAAACTCCTGCCTTTTCTGTCCCGGTAACCCAAACCCCAGTCTTGCCAAACTCACGCTCAGCGCTAACCCCGAAATCCGCGCAAGTCCGAATCATGACCTCTTCCAGCATCCGCACGTACCAAACCACATCGCGCCGAATCGCCGAAAGATTCAGCACCGGATACCCAACAATCTGCCCCGGCCCATGATAGGTAATGTCTCCGCCGCGATTGGTCGCATGAAACTCCACGCCCTTCTGCTGCAAAACTCGTTCCGACGCCAGCAGATGCTCGCGGCTGCCGTTGCGACCAAGGGTAATCACGTGGGGATGCTCGCAGAGCAGCAGTACGTCGCCGATCGCGTCCGCCTTCCGCGCCGCGACAAACCTCTTTTGCAACGCGAACGCCTCCGCGAAGACAATCAATCCCAGGTCGACAATGTGACATGAATTCATTTCGAACAATCGAGACAAACCGCTTCAAACGTTGATCTGCAATCCCTTCACGCTGGCGAACGCATCGCCCATTCCTTCCCACACCGTCGGGTGCGCATGCATCATCTCCATCATGTGCTCGACGGTCCCTTCCAGATGCAGCACGGCCGCGGCTTCCGACAGAATTTCCGTCGCCAGCGGGCCGATGATATGGATGCCCAAAACCTCGCCGTACTTCTCGTCCGACACCACCTTGATAAACCCGCCGTGATTGCCCAGAATCGTCGCCTTGCTGTTTCCCACGAAAGGAAATTTTCCGGTCTTCACCGCGTAGCCGGCTTCCTTCGCTTGCTTTTCCGTCAATCCGATCGAGCCAATCTGTGGCTCGCAATAGGTCGCGTTCGGAATACGCGTCTTCACGATGGGGGGCGGCTGCTTCCCGGCGATGTGCGTAACCGCCGCGATTCCTTCCATCATCGCGGCGTGCGCCAGTTGCGGGAGCCCCGCAACAATGTCGCCGATAGCGTACAAACCCGGCTCATCCGTTTCCATATAGGGTCCGGCGTGGACGAAGCCGCGCTCCAGCTTGGCTTTCGATTTCTCGATGCCGCAGTTGTCGGTCATCGGCTTGCGCCCGACGGCCAGCAAAAGTTTTTCGGCCTGCAGCGTCTGCGCCTTGCCGTCTTTGTCTTTAAACGCCACGGTCACGCCCTTGGCGTCCTTCTTGACGGACTCGACCATGCTCTGCGTGAAAATCTGAATATTCTTTTTGCGGTAGGTCTTGTCGAGCTCGGCGGAGATTTCTTCGTCTTCGACAGGCACAATGCGCGGCAGTGCTTCGAGAATCGTCACCTGCGTCCCAAACGAATTGTAGATCGAGGCGAACTCCACGCCCACCGCGCCCGCGCCCACAATGATGAGCGTCTTCGGGATCGCCGGCAATTCGAGGATCGACCGGTTCGTGAGAATCGTCTTGTGATCGGGCTCGATGCCCGGCAGCGAGCGCGCCTCCGACCCGCTCACCATCAGAATATTCGACGCTTCAATCTGCGTCTTTTTGCCGTCTTTCTCGACGCTGACCTTTCCCGGTCCTTCGTAGCGTCCCCAGCCCTGCACCCATTCCACCTTGTTCTTCTTGAACAAGAACTCGATGCCCTTGGCGTGTTTCTTTACGATTTTTTCCTTGCGCGCGATGATGTTGGTCCAATTGATTTTCAGCCCGCTGACTTCGAATCCCAGCTCCGCGCCATTTTTGAAATGCTCGTAGACATCCGCGTGATGCAGCAAAACTTTGGTGGGAATGCAGCCGACGTGCAGGCAGGTGCCACCAAGGAAGGGATCTTTTTCCACCACAATCGTCTTCAGCCCGAGTTCACCCGCACGAATGGCCGCCACGTAGCCGCCCGGACCGCTCCCAATAATCGCCACATCGTACTTAGCCACGCGCACTCTCCTCTGACAATCCCGGACTATGTTGGCTGATGGCGCCGACACGGCTGTGCACCCCGTGTCCGGACGTAGAAAAAGTCGCCTGCGCTACCCGGCGCAGACAGCAGCGTCCCGCCAAACCTCCAAATTTTAGCAGTCGCCCGACACCGCCGCAACTTGGCATCCCGCAGGCTGTCTTGGCTGCACAATTGTGTCACGCCCTAACGGTAACGTGGAAATGCCGCCCCATAAAACAGGGGGAACGTCGGACCGAGCCACGGAGAGGTCCGCAGACGTGTGGCAGTGATGTTCAGATGTGTGAAAGAGAAGTCCCGCGGTCGGGTGATTATAGGCTGCCACGCAATCTCGGAACGAGTTCATGGCTGCAGCACAGTTGGTTGGCGTTCAGTGCTGGTTGGCCACCGGCACTGGCGGCGTGGACAAATCCCGCGAACCCCGCCAGGCTCCGAATCCTTCCTTAATCAGCCTGAAGATCGTGCGACGGTTCTCCGTGATCGTCTTTAACCATGCAAAACGGCCCATCGACGGGAAATAGATCCCCCGGAAACAGAGCCTCGCGATAAGAATATTGATGCGATGGCCCAACGGCTTGCAGCTGAGCGAGTCCACGGCCTTTCCGATCGCTTCGGGACTGTAGGACTTAGCCCAGCCTATTCGGACCTCGTCGTGGGCCTCCTCAACGGTCATCTTCAGCGGCGTGTGCGCCATCGCGAAGGGTATGAACTCTTGCCAGTGCTTGGGACGCGTCAGTCGTCCGGCCGCTTCCAGCCTTTTGTAGAGTGGTGTCGCGGGCAGCGGGGTGAGCAAGCCGAAGATCGGGAGCCCTGGCGGCCAGGTGCGGATGGCCTGCAGCGTACGATCCGCCACGCCCGGCGCGTCGTTGTCCATGCCGAAAATAAACGACGTAATTGCATAGACGTTGCGCTGCGCCAGCCTGTCGAGCACCACGGCGTACTCGCCCGGCTTGTTAAAGCCCTTGTTCACGCTCGCGAGGTTTGCCGGGTCGATGGATTCCATGCCGATGAAGATCCACTTCCCTCCCGCGGCGGCAATCAGATCGACCAGTTCCTCATCGCGCAGCAAATTGGCGCTGATCTGCGCCACCCAATGCACTTGCGCGTTGGCGGCAATAATGTCCCGCAGCAACGACTTCGTGCGTTTCGGATTAATCGCAAAGTTATCGTCTATAAAAAACACGGCGATCTGCCCGAGTTCGCTCTTCGCGCGCGCTTTCAGCAGCAGTAATTCGTCCACCACGCTCTTATTTGTGCGAAATCGGATGGAATCGCCGAAAAATCCCGTCACCGTGCAGAACTCGCATCCATACGGACACCCGCGACCAGACTCTACAGGAATAATCTTGAACGTTCCCCAACCGGCCCCAACCTTTTTCAGCAGCCGCGTGAACGCTCTGGGAACCAGATTGAATTGATCCAGATTGATCGAATTCCACGGAATCGCCGGATACGGCTGCAGCGAAGGTTTTTGTTCCTGACCAAACGCATCAACGGGTGCGTAAACATCTTTCAGCTGCCCGCGTGCCGCATCCTCAACGATCTTCGGCCAGGTCTGGTCGGCTTCCCCGAGGGCAACCGCGTCCGCGTGCCGCGATCCGCCGTCTCGACCCAAAGCCTCGTCGGCCATTTCCGTGACGTGCGGGCCGCCCATCACTACTTTTACTCCGGTCGCCCGCACCGCGTCCGCCATGCGATACGCCTTCGCGATCATTCGAGTCATCGCGCCGATCCCGACCAGTCCGATCCCTTCTTCGCGCACGTATCGCGCGATGCTTTCTTCGTCCATTGGGTGCGCGTTTCCGTCGATCAGTACCACCTCGTGACCGGGCGGCGTCAGCGCCTGCAGCAGAAACATCCAAAGATGCGGCATGAAATTGTGGGTAACGCCGTTGTCCGGATTGTAAAGTAGGATTTTCATCGCATCCTTTGGGGGGTGTGTGTCGGCGATTCACCTAAGCCACTGGTCAGACGAACGGATTTCTCCCGAGTAGAATCTGCCGTGCCGCCGAAAAACTTAGTTTTGTTTGCTGTTTGACCGAACCGAATGAATGCTGCTGAGCGGGCAGGGGTGGATGGGAAAGATCCGCGCCGGTCCTGGTCTCCTGGAGAGAGCTAATCACAATGTACGCTACGGTACAACAGATAAATCCGTTTGGTGCCCGAGCGGCTATTTATATTCTGTGACAAATTCAGCGATGCATGTTTAACCGCTCGCAGGAGCTCTCACCGGGTTCCAGACACGGAAGAACTCGTGTGCCGGGGCGGCGCCGACATCAGGTCGATGAACATCTTCGTGAACTTCGGCAAATCCAGGTCTATCTGCGCGTGCACGAGCTGAACGTCGGTGACCGGCTTGAGTTTTTCGGTCCAGGTCAGCGTATCGCCGTAGCTGGGGCCGTGGCTGATGTCGATGTCCATGTAGAGCTGCCGCTCTTTCGTGATGATACTGGGGTCCAGCCAGGCGCAGGCGGTGAGTTCGTCCCAGAGGTAGTAACGGTCTTGCGAGTATTTGGCGATGTATTGCGCGGAGGCCGCCGGCGACTTTGCGATGGCATCGAGCATCTGCTGCGTGAACATGGCTTT
>Ga0182024_10019184_pt1 | contig 12638 bp, 10 predicted proteins | sample P32metaG_FD_120480 | JGI IMG/M metagenome (GOLD analysis project Ga0182024, IMG submission 120480) | Permafrost microbial communities from Stordalen Mire, Sweden - P3-2 metaG (Illumina Assembly) | ecosystem: Environmental > Terrestrial > Soil > Wetlands > Permafrost | place: Sweden: Stordalen... | reverse complement strand
GCGGGATCGCGGTCGGGGTCGTGCAAGAGGGTGGGACGGGTGCGCGTCTGGTCGCGGGCAATGGAGGCGACCATACAGGCCATTTGCAGCGGGGTGACGCGCAGGAAGCTTTGGCCGATGGCGAACATCGCCGTGTCGCCTTCCGTCCATGGACCGTCGTAAGGCCGGTGCAGGCGTTTCCAAAGCGCGTCGGGCACGATCATGCCGTGGGTTTCGGCGAGGTCAATCTGGGTGGGTTCGTTCAGCCCGAAGCGCCGGGCTTCGGCCGCGATGCGATCGGGGCCGATGTTGAGCCCTTGCTGGTAAAAGAAGACGTTGCAACTTACCTGCAGCGCCCGCACCAAATTGACCTGCCCATAGCCTTCGGGAATGTTTTCCTTGAAGATGCGGTTGCCGATTTTCAAACCGCCCTCCGCATACATGGTGGTGTTGCCGTCCAAAATGCCCGCGCGCAGGCCGGCGCAGGTCACCACCAGCTTAAAGGTCGAGCCGGGCGGGTAGAGGCCCTCGGTCGCGCGGTTGAGCCAGGCGCCGCGGGCGTTGACGTCGAGGTTCGTCGCGCTGGAAATGGTGGGAACCGTGTCGTTCAAATCGAAGTCGGGCTTGCTGACCATCACGAGCACTTCGCCGGTGCGCACGTCAAGGGCGACCGCCGCGCCGGTTTTGTCCCCCATCGCCTGGTCAGCTACTCGTTCCAAATCGAGGTCGAGGCTGGTCTCCAAATCGCGGCCTTGACGCGGCGTCTGGCTGGCTTCCCGCTGGTAGAGAAAGCCCGAGGGATCCACGATCCAGATTTCGCCGCCAGTGGTGCCGCGCAAGTCCGCATCGTGGCTGTGTTCGAGCCCGTCGCGGCCGATTTTGCCGCGCACGGCGAAGGTCCGCAGGCCATCGCCCGGCAGTTCCTGGTCCTCGATCTGATCGGTGAGGCCGACATAGCCCAGGGCGTGGGCGGCGAGGGAACCGTAAGGGTAGAAGCGCGCCGCCTCGGCGTAGGTTTGCATGGGCGATTGCACCGGCATCTGCTCGTTGAAGCGGGCGTATTCCGTGAGGGAGAGGTCGTTGATCAGGCTGAACGGCAGGAGCAGATTTTGCGCGAAATGGCGCTCGAACGCCTGGTCGTCGAGCGTTTCGTGCCGCCCGAGAATAGAGTTCGCCCGGTCCAAATAACCCTGCACCACATTATGGCGGGCTTCGCGCAACAAATCGTCGCCGTCGGCGGGGCGGCGTCCGTCGAGGGAATCGTCGCCCAATTCCCGCAGGCGTTCGCGCCGCAGGCGGAAAAACTCCGCGTTGAATTCCTTGCGCAGTTCGTTGACGTACAAAACGACCGAGTAGCGGGCGCGGTTGACGACCAGCGGCCGTCCTTGCCGGTCCAGAATGTCGCCGCGCGGGCCGGGTTGGAGCACGCGGCGCAGGATTTGGCGCTGCTCGATCTCGTCATAGCTCGGTTTTTCCCACAGTTGCCGGTAGGCCAGGCCGCCGAGCAGCACGACGAACAGTGCGGCCGCCATTCCGGCCAGCACCCTGAGCCGCGGATTGCGGCGGTCGTATTGCGTGACGCGCGGCTTTAGGGATTCCCCGCCGGCTCCTGGGCGACGGGTAACCCAGCGAGCCTCAATACGCTTTCTTGCCAGGCGAAAAACCATAGTCCGACGGGGAGGATGAGGGTTTGAGAGAGACAAAAATCCACCAGGTTGCGTTCCCAGAACGCCGCCGACCCGGCGCCTTCCCGCGCGCCGGCCCAGACGGCCAGGGCGATAAAATACACCGCGTTGAGCGTCCAGGCCAACAAAAGCTGTTGGGCCCGGCCGGCGCGCCCCAGCCAGGGCCGGGCGGTCGCCACCGCCGCCGCGCCGAGCACGAACAGCGTCGTCATCATCCCCGGCGGGGTGGGCATTTCGGCTTCGGCAAATAATCCGGTGACGACCACGCAGCCCAGGAGCGCGTACGGCCCCAGCCGCAACGCCGGCCACACCATGCACAGCCCGGCCAGCCACAGCGCCAGGCCCCACGGCGCGAGCGCGTCGTTGACCATGGCGACGAGGGCCAGCAACAACAGGTTGCTCGCCGTCAACAGGAGCCATCGCCAGTCGTAAATCATCGGGCGGGGGTGGTTGTGGCCGGGAGGGCGGGCAAGCCGGCCAGCGGCTCGAGCACCGCGACTTCGTGAAGGTTGTCGAGATCCGGGCTGAGGTGCACGGTTCCAAATTGGAACAACCCATCGCTCCCGGGTTCGAGTTCCTCCACCCAGCCCAGCGTGAGCCCCTGCGGAAAGATGCCGCCCAGTTCCGAGCTGACCGCGCGCAACGGCGCGTGGGGCGACGCCTCGAGGCCCGGCGGCACGTCCCGCACTTCGCCGCGCGGCGCGCCGAACGGCGGCGCCAGTTGGCCTTCGTAAATGACCGGGCGCGGGTCGTCGCCCAGGTTCGCCGCGATGCGAAATTCGGGGCTGCTGGCCAGTTCGACCACCGCCGTGTCTTCCTGCACTTCCTTTACCCGGCCGACCACCCCGCCGGCGTACACCACGCCCTGCCCGGGCGCCAGGCCATCGCGCCGGCCTTTGCGGATGATGATCTCCTGCCACCAGGCGTTCTGATCGCGCCGGATCACTCGCGCCACTTCGTAATGGAAGTCCGCGGCCGGCGGCAGGCGCAGCATTTGTTCAAGGCGTTCGAGTTCCTGGCGCAAGGCGTCGTCCTGCTGCACGCGGAGCCCGAGGTAGGCGTCGTCGCGGGCCAGATCGCGGCCGGCGGCGATGAGCGCGTCTTGGCCGTGGTTGCGCAAGCCCCAGAAATCCTGCAAATCCTTCAAATGCGAATAGGCCGCCCACGCCGGCGCCTGGAATTCGGCAAACGCGCTGCGGCTAAAGCTGCGCACGCCCACCGGGGCCAGCCACCACACGGCCAGAAACACCGTCAGCACCAGCAGCGGACGAAGAAGGCGGGTTTGCGGCGAAGCCAAGGCGGACGAAGCGGCGGTGAAGGGTTGGAGACGGTGGGGAAATTCCGCCGGAAGCCGGCCGCTCCACCGGACGGCGCAGCGGCCGCCGCGCCCGCGCGGACGCGGGCCGTCACGTGTTCTTGAGCCACATGTCGAGGTCTTCCAGCACGATGCCGGTGCCGTTGGCCACCGCGCTGAGCGGGTCGTCGGACAAAATCACGGGCAGGCCGGTGGCTTCGCTGATGAGCCGGTCCAGGTTGCGGATCATCGAGCCGCCGCCGGCCAGCACGATGCCGCGGTCCACCAGGTCGGCCGAAAGTTCCGGCGGGCAGCGCTCGAGGGCGGCACGCACGACTTCGACGATGGAGTTGAACGTGTCGGCCAGGCATTCGCGGATTTCCTGCGAGGTGATGCGCAGCGTCTTGGGCAGGCCGGCGACCGAGTCGCGCCCGCGCACTTCCATGGAAAGCTCCTGTTCGAGCGGAAAGGCGGAACCGACGGTGATCTTGATCTCCTCCGCCGTGCGCTCGCCGATCATCAAATTGTAGGAACGCTTCATATAATTGATGATCGCGTTGTCCATCTCGTCGCCGGCGACGCGGATGCTCTTCGAGTACACGACGCCGGCCAGGGAAATGATGGCCACCTCGGTGGTGCCCCCGCCGATGTCCACGATCATGTTCGCCGCCGGCTCCTCGATCGGCAGGCCCACGCCAATGGCCGCGGCCATCGGCTCCTCGATCAGCAGCACGTTGCGCGCGCCCGCGCTGATGGCCGAGTCCTGCACCGCGCGGCGCTCGACCTCGGTGATGCCGGACGGCACCGCCACCACCACGCGGGGGTTGAAGCGGAACGGGTGCGTGACCTTCTTGATGAAATGCCGGAGCATCTCCTGGGTAATGCCGAAATCGGCGATGACCCCGTCCTTCATCGGGCGCAGCGCGACAATCGTGCCCGGGGTGCGGCCGAGCATCTGCTTGGCTTCCAGGCCGACGGCCCGGACTTTCCGGGTGTTCGTGTACACGGCCACCACGCTGGGCTCGCGCAGCACAATGCCTTTGTCCTTCACGTACACGAGCGTGTTCGCGGTGCCGAGGTCAATGCCGATGTCGTTGGAGAAGAAAGGGAAAATTTTTTCAAGCATGGCGGAAGTGGCAAAAAGAAAGAGGCCCGCCGAAGGCGAACGCAGCGCCGCATTTTGACGGTGCGCGCGGAGCGTTGTCAAAAGTAAATCCAGACTATCGGACCGGTTTCCCGACCGGCCCCGCCGGCGGGGCTCAGGCCCGCCGCGCGCGCGCCAGCCAGCCGCGCCAAGTCGCCCGCACGGTGCCGCCCACACCGAAGATCTCATCGTAGAGGCCGAGCGTCGTCCGCAGCTTGCCCGGGCCGACTACGCGGCGCGGCGCCAGGCCCATGCCGTGCACGGCCCGCAGGAAGTCCCGCGCGCAGGGGTATTTCGAGGTGTATTCCCAGCGTTCGATGCGGTTCGGAACAAAGCCCGCGTCCCGCACGATTTGCTCCCATTCCGCCCCCGAGCGCCAACGGACTTGCATGGCTTCCGGCAGCAGCGCGAGCAGCTCGCTAAAGGTGCCGCGCACCAGCACGGCGACGGCCAGCTCCCCGTCCGGGGCCATCTCTTCGCGCCACGCTTTCAGCGCGAGGCCCGGATCTTCAAACCATTGCAGGAGATTGCACGAGAGCACCCAGTTGACCGGGCCCAGTCCTTCCGGCATCCGGGCGTCGCGCCGGGCCCAGGCGTTGAACGGGCAGCGGGTCTGGCCGACGAGCTTCATCGCCGGCGAGGCGTCGGTCGCCAGGTAGGTGCCAATCCACGGCACCAGGCGTTGGGTGAGAAAACCGGTGCCGGCGCCAAATTCGACTGCCCGGCCGCGGCGTTCGGCGGGCGTCAACCACGAGGCCAGCGTCCGGGCGAGCGCGGCCTGCGGCTCGGCCAATTGGTCGTAGCTATCGGCAACACGGTCGAAATTCCGGATTTCGTTCATCGGGTGGACGCAAACGGGGTAAACTCGGCCGCGGCGGCGCGCAACAACGGCCCCGGCGCGTGGCCGGCGCCCGGCACCACCCGCACGGCCGGCCAGTGCTCGTGTACTTGTGCGGCGTCGAGCAGCGGGTCGGCCTCGCCCACCCAGCCTTGCCAGGATGCGGGCGGGGCGGACGCGGTCCAGGTTTCGAGCCAGCCGAGGCCGGCGTCCAACGCGGCGACGTTCGTGGGGTTGAATTCGTCCGGCGGCGCGGGGATGCCCAGCTCCGCCAAACCGGCTAGACGGGCAAAGGCCAGGACGGCGGCGGGTGCGTCCTCGCGCAAATCGCGGCGCTGGGCGCGCAACTGCGCCCGCGAAATGCGCCCGCCTTTTCCGTCCTCGGCCGGAAACGCCAGGATGGGCGCGATCAGCACGACGGGGGTGGGTGCCGGTATTTTTTCGGCCTGACGCAGCAGCCAGAGCGTACCCAGGGAGTAGCCGCCGAGGGCATCGTAATTGCCGGCTGCGAGCGCCGATTCAGCGTCGGCCACGGCGACCGCGCGGTGTGCGACGCGTGGCCAGACGGCCGCGGCTTGCGCCGCCAGCCAGCCGGGGGGAACCGACCAGCCGGATATCCAAAGGCAGTTCATGGGGTGAGCGGTCGCCAAATCAAGCGTGGGGTAGGGCGGCGGCCACGGCGGGGCGGTTGGCCGTGCGCCAGGAGTCGAGTTCATCGAGGAGAGATTCCAAGTCCGGCCAGGTGGTGTTGATTTTCAGCGAGAGGCGCAGACGCGCGGTGCCGGCGGGAACGGTCGGCGGGCGAATCGCGCCCACCGCGATGCCGCGCGTCAACAAATGGCGCCCGAGGGCCGTGGCCGCTTCATCGTCGCCGATGGGCACCGGCACGATGGGCGAATCGCCGTCCAGCGTCGCCCAGCCGCGCGCGCGCAAGGCGGCGCGCAAACGGCGCGATTGGGCCCGCCCGCGTTCGGCTTCGCCGGCATGCGTGCGGATTATTTCCAGCGCCGCGAGCGCCGCGGCCGCGAGCAGCGGTGAAAGATAGGTGGAGTAAATGAATTCGCCGGCATGGTTCACCAGCGCCTCGCGGCAGAGCTCGTCGCGGAACAGCGTGTACGCACCCATCGCGCCCAGGGCTTTGCCGAGTGTGCCAACGAGAATATCCACGTCGCCCGCCACGCCGGCGGCGGCGGCGCGTCCCTGGCCATGCGGGCCGTACCAGCCCAGCGCGTGCGCTTCGTCCAGATACCAGAGGAGTCCGTGTCGGCGTTTAAGGTCCGCCAGCCGCGCGAAATCCGGGCTGTCGCCGTCCATGCTGTAAACACTTTCGGTGACGACCCACCGAACGCGCCCGGAATTGGCCGTTTGTTCGAGGAGGTGTTCCAGCGCGGCGAGGTCGTTGTGCGGAAAACGGGTGAATTTGGCGCCGGATTTCAAAATGCCGGAAAGCAAGCTGTGGTGCGCGAGGCGGTCGGCGAAAATCAAATCGCCCGGTTGGGCCAAGGTGCCCAGCGCGCCTTGGTTGGCGGTAAACCCGGTGTTCCACACCAGCCCGCTGGGGAAACCATGCCAGGCGCAGAGCGCAGCTTCGAGCGCGGCGTGGGCCGCCGTGTAGCCGCGCACCAGCGGCGAGGACGACGCCGAAACCGGCCCAGCCGCGAGCGCGGCGCGCACGGCTTGCTTGACGCCCGGATCGTCCGCCAACCCGAAATAATCGTTGTCGGCCAGATTGAGCCGCACCGGCGCGGCCACACGCAGTTCGCGCCGGCGGCCTTGCGCGGCGCGCGCTTCCAAATCCGTCCGCACGCGGGCGCGGAGCAGCGAGGCGGAGTGGTCCGAAGCGGGCGGCATGGGGAGAACGGGAAGTTTTACACAAACATATCCGTCAGCGGCGGGTACAGCACGGGCTGGAGCGAGCCGGAGGCTAATTCACCCCCGATGGGCAAATGGCAATCCTGCAACGCCGCCCGGGTGCTGGCGGCGACCGCGGCCCGGGGTGGGGTGAGCGCGTTCAAAAACAAGCTATAGGACGGACACTCCGGGTATTTCGATTTCAAGTAATGGCAGACCAAACGCGACTGGTTGATGGCGCCCAGCTTGTCCGGCACGACCAGGAGCACCGTATCGGCGTGAACCGCCATGGCAAATTCGACCCAATCCCAGCCATCCGGCCCCATCGGCACCGCCAAGCCGCCCGCGCCTTCGATCAACCGGACGTCCGCCGGCGGCAAAGCCAGCACTTCATTCGGCAATTCGCGAAAGTCCTGCGATGCGCCCTCCGCCCGGCTGGCCGCCTGCGGCGCCAGCGTCGCAATCATGCGCCGCAGCGTATGCGCGCAATCCGGCGGCAGCCCGGCGGTATTGGCCGCCCAGTCGGCGTCGGACGGCTCGCCGGGCACGACGCCCGTTTGCACGGGCTTGACGATTTGCACACTGCGTCGGTGATGGGCGGCCGCGCGCGCCAGCGCCGCCACGACGCGCGTCTTGCCGACGCCCGTACCCGATCCGGAAATGAGAACAGTAAACATAGTGATGAGCTTCGGCGGTTCGCGTTGAAAAATTTTTTAGTCCACGGCGGCGGACGAGCAGGCATGCGCGCAAGCCTCCGATTCAACGGGCGCGGCGGCGTGAAACCGGCGGGCTTCCTCCGGCTGGAGCGCGTGGAGGCCGAGACGGCGCAGCAATTGCAGGTCCTCGCCGGCGTCGGGATTGGGGGTGGTGAGGAGTTTCTCGCCGAGAAAAATGGAATTCGCGCCGGCAAGGTAGCAGAGCGCCTGCGTCTCCGGGCTCATTTCCGTGCGGCCGGCGGACAGCCGGACGATCGCGCGCGGCAGCGCCAGCCGGGCCACGGCGATAATGCGGACAAATTCAATCGGATCCAGCGGGGGCTGTTCCGCCAGCGGCGTGCCCGCCACGCGCACCAGCGCGTTGATCGGGACGGATTCGGGCTGGGGATCGAGATTGGCCAATTCGGCGAGCAGCTTCAGGCGGTCGTCCACGCTTTCGCCCATGCCGAGGATGCCGCCGGAACATACTTCCAAGCCGGCGTCGCGCACATGCGCGAGCGTGCGCAGGCGTTCGTCGTAGGTGCGCGTGGTGATGATTTCGGGGTAATACTCGCGCGAGGTGTCGAGATTGTGGTTGTACACGCGGCAGCCGGCCTGCTTCAGACGCGCGGCTTGTTCGCCGGTGAGCATCCCGAGCGTGCAGCAGACTTCCAGGCCGAGCGCGCTCACGCCGGCCACCGTGCGCAGCACCGAATCGAACTGCGGGCCGTCGCGCACGTCGCGCCAGGCGGCGCCCATGCAAAAGCGCGACGCGCCGCCGGCCTGGGCCTGGCGCGCCTTGCCGAGAATGTCCTCGACGTCCATCAACGGCGCGGCTTCCACGCCGGTTTCGTAATGCGACGACTGCGGACAATAGGCGCAGTTTTCCGGGCAGCGCCCGGTCTTGATGCTTTGCAGCGTGCATAGTTGCACGCCGGCGGGATCCTGGTGCCGGTGATGCACCGCCTGCGCGCGGAAGATAAGGGTCGTCAGCGGCAGGTCGTACCACTCGCGGAGTTGTTCGAGGTTCATGGTGGAGAGGAGGGAAAGGATGAACGTGGGGCGAAATCAATTCGTGAGCGGGCGCGGGTCATACGTGGCGGCGAAATCGGCGAAGCGCAATGCCGGACCGCCGGGACGGGCAAAAATTTCCAGCAGGGCCATATGCAGCCGTTCGCACAAAAAGCGAAATTCGTCGCCTTCGCTGCACGGCGGCGGAACGAGCAGCATCGTGTCGCCCAGCGGCCGCAGGATCAAACCGTGCCGGCGCGCTTGCAGGCAGATTTGCAGACCCACCCGCGCTGCGGGCGGGAAACGCGCGTCTTTCGCGCCCTTCTCCGGCGTCACGTCAAACGCGGCCGTAAAGCCGCGCTGGCGCACATCGCGCACGACGGGCAACTGGGCGAACGTCTCCGCGAAAATCTGGCCAAAAATCCCGATGCGTTCCGCCAATTTACCTTCGGAAATCAGCTTCTCCAGCTTTTCCATGCTCGCCAGCGCGACCGCGCACGCGAGCGGATTAGCGGTAAATGTATGGCCGTGAAAAAACGCGCGGCCGGCCTCGAACGGCCCGTCGAAGGCGGCGTGAATTTCGTTGGAAGTCAGCGTGGCGGCCAACGGCAGGTAGCCGCCGGCAAGACCTTTGCCAATACAAAGGAAATCGGCCGTCACGCCTTCTTCTTTGCCGACGAGCATCCGGCCAAGGCGTCCAAACGCCACGAACACTTCATCGAGAATCAAGTGCACGCCGTGCTCGCGGCAGAGCGCGGCGACGTCGGCCACATAGCCTGGCGGTTGTTGCCGCATCCCCGCCGCGCCTTGTACGGAGGGCTCGAGAATGACGGCGGCGATTCTTTCCGCGCGCCCGCCGAGCAGTTCGCGCAAGGCGCGCAGGCTGGCCGCGGCGTCGGCCGCATAAACGCGCCCGGCCAGTTCGCGGCACGACGGCGCCGGCAGGTGATGCGCGGGCAGGAACCAGTCGGCAAAGCGGCCGTGGAACGCCGGGCTGTCGCTCACCGCCATGGCGCCGAGGGTGTCGCCGTGGTAGGCATGGGCCAGGCCGATGATTTCGCGTTTCTCGGGCCGGCCGGTGAGCTGCCAGTATTGGCGGGAAAGCTTGAGCGCGATTTCGACCGCGCACGCGCCATTGTCGGAAAAGAACACCCGCTCGAGGCCCGGGCCGGCCAATGCCGCCAGGCGCGCCGCCAAGGCCCCGGCGGAGGGATGGCACAACCCCAGCCAGGTGGCGTGGGCGACCTGGCTGAGCTGGCCGCGCAGCGCGGCGTCGAGATCCGGATCGGCGTGGCCGTGGACGTTCGTCCAGAGCGAGGAATGGCCGTCGAAATAGCGGTTACCCTCAACATCAAAGAGCCACGGCCCCGCGCCGCGCGCGATATGCAGGGGTGCGTAAAGCGCGGCTTCGCCGCTGGCGGTGAAGGGATGCCAGGCGTGGCGGCGCTCCCAATCGTCCAACTGGGCGAGGGCGGGTTCGACGGAGCCGAGCGCGGTCATGGCGTCCGATTAGAACACGGGCGCGGCGGCTTGTTAATCTCAAAATGACTTATCCTTAACAGCGAAAATCGCGCCCTTTACGAGGCCGCCGCCGCCCCGCCGGTAGGCCGATACCCATCACCGCACCGGCTCGTAATTGTTCCCCTGCACCCAGCCAAGGGTGCCGTCGGGCGAGCGGACGTAATAATAATCGCCATGCTGGCGCAGGGTCTGCGCGATATCGCCCGCTTGCAACATACCGATGGGCTGGCTGTTCGCCGTGGGCAATAGTTTTAGCTGCGTATCGGCTCGCAGGGTGACGCCGTCGCGCGCATGCAGGTGCGTTCCCCACAGGCCGAACGCGGCGACGATGGTGACGGCGATGCTCCCAGCAAAGAGGAGCCAGGGGACCTTTCCGCCCCAGCCGTACAGGCGCGGCAGCAACAATAAATAGAGGGCGGTCCAGCCAAAGAGGGTGGCCAGCCAAGTCCAGCCGTTCACACTCATCCAGTTTGATAAAAGGTCCAGGCGCGTGGATTCGGGCGCGTTTACCCCGAGGGCCTGCCGGGCCAGGGAGAGGTTGGCGCGGGCGTCGGGGTCGCGCGGGTCGAGCGCGAGCGCCCGTAAGTAATGTAAAATGGCCCCGCCCATGTCCTTGGTCTGGAAGCAGGCGTTCCCCCAGTCGAATTCCAGCGCGGGCGAGGTGACGCTCCGGCCGGCGAAGGCGAAGTAATCGCGCGCGGTCGCGTAGTCGCCCTTGTCGTACGCGGCCAGGCCCAGACTGAAATCGTTGTCGGGATTTCCGGTGGGCTTCGCCGAGGAGACAGCGGGCGCGGGCTCGACCGCGGTTTGCGCGACCGCGGGCGCCGCCAGAGCCAACAGGCCGGCGGCGAAAAAACAGGTGCGGAAGAAAGTCGTCTTCATGGCTGGCGCAAAAGTTGATCCACCAGGCCTTCAAGGCGCGTGGCGGCGGCGTCGAGGATCGCCTGCTCCGGAATGAAGCCGCCGAACCGCAGGGCGTCGCCGGCTTCAAATATTTCGCGCACCTGGTCGCGCACTTCCGCCGGCGTGGCGCGCGCGGCCAAATGGGCGTCAAATTCGTTCCAGGTCAAAGCTTCGGCAACATTTTCATGCTTCCATTCGGTCGAGGCGCTGGCGGCTTCCTGCAAGGCGCGCTGGGCAATCGCATAGAACTCCACCGCTTTTCCGGCCGACGCCGCCGCGCGCGCGTGGCCGATGGCGGCGCGCGCTTCCTGCCGGGCGCGGAGGCGGCGCGCGTAGGCGAGGTCGTTTTGGAGCCGCAGCTTGCGGCGGCGGGTGATCACCAGCGTGGCCAGCGCCAGCGCCGGCGCGGCTTGGGCGGCAAGGAATATTCCCGAGGTGAACAGCGGCCGCGGCGAGGGCGCTTCCCAGGCGCCGGCGTCGTGGCGCAAGCCCACCAACGTCGGCTGAGCCGAGGCGGTCAGCGCGGCGTTGTTCACCGCCGGCAACGGCGGGGGCGCCTGGCCCGGCGGCGCCGGCTCGACCGTGACCGCGATGGATTTGAGCGGCAGCACGACGTACTGCTTCGTGTCGGGATTGAAAAAGTTCACCTGTGGCGCCGGCAGGTCGGTGATTTTTTCCGAGAGCGGAATTAGGACGTATTCGAAAGTCTTGCTGCCGTGGTAGCCGGTGAAATCGCTGGGCGTGAACGTTTGCTTGGGCTCGTAGGAGCGCCAGAGCGGGCCGAGATCCAGCACCGGCGGCTGCAGACGGTCGAAGTTGCCCTGGCCGGAGACGGTCAGCTTGAGCGTGACCGGCACGCCCACCTGCAAGGCCGTGCTGGAGGGCGAAATATCGTCCACCGAAAACAACCCGATGCCGCCGGTGAAATTGCCGGGCTTGCCGTCATCGGGCAGCGGCTGGACATTGAATTGCAGCGGGCTGGACTGAAGGGTGACCTGCTCCTGATGACCGGTGGCGAATTGGGTGTTGGCGAAAAAGCGGGCCATCAAATCGTCGTTACCGAACGGATTGCTGTTGCGGTCGGGCACCACCACCACGCAGGGCAGCGTGAACGAGAGCGTTTGGTTGCCAGTCTTGAAAGCGGAACTGGCCGTGCTCCAGGTGAAAGTGTGGTAATCCACGCCGTTTTGCTGGACTTCGGAATTGGTGGGCTGGTCGGGGACTTTGGCCTGCTCGAACGAGTCGCCGTTTTGGCTCAGCCCGCCGTTCGGCTGAAACCGGAGATCGGCGCCGGCGGTGAGGGTGATGTCGAGCGGGAATTTCTCGCCGACGTACACTTCCGTGCGCGGCACCGTCGCGCCGAGGGCCAGGGCCACCGTCCCGTTGCCGCCATCGCCCCCGCCGCCCGGGACGGGAGTGGTGGCCGGCGCGCCCACCGGATTGTCGGTAACCTCCAGCGTGGCGGCGGGGACGGCGACGTCCGTGCCGCCGGCATTGAAACTAAAGGAGGGCACGGTGTAGGAACCGGACTTGGTGGGGCGGACGGCGTAAATGAGCGTCAGCGTGGTGTCGTTGGTGGTCGAACCGTTATTGAACGACCAGCTCACCTGCTCGCTGCGGGTTTGAAACGCGGTGATCAGCCCCGGCACCGGCGGCAGCGGCGGCGGCTGGGTTTGCCCGGTATTGTGCAGGACGAGCTTGTAGGCGCCGATCTGGC
>Ga0182024_10019183_pt1 | contig 12639 bp, 10 predicted proteins | sample P32metaG_FD_120480 | JGI IMG/M metagenome (GOLD analysis project Ga0182024, IMG submission 120480) | Permafrost microbial communities from Stordalen Mire, Sweden - P3-2 metaG (Illumina Assembly) | ecosystem: Environmental > Terrestrial > Soil > Wetlands > Permafrost | place: Sweden: Stordalen... | reverse complement strand
GGCGCCGCTCCAACTTAGATTTTTCAAATGCCCGTGAAATGCCGGTAAGGCACATGCCGCCACTTGCACTGGTATGTCCACCGCAATCCGTTGGCCCCAGCGGTGCCCGCTTCCGGTCAGTTGTTTTGTCATCATAGAAGAATCCATCCTTTGATAAAGCCCGGGCAGATCATCGCCAACCCAATTGCTCAAAGCGAAACCACGCTGCTCGTAATCTTCACCGACGACTTGTGGCAATCGCGCCGCACTTGCAGACGATCAAATCGACAGTGGAGGATACGGCGCTTTCCTACATAAGCCGCGTCCCACTCTGTGCCGCCGCCGCTTCGGTTTGCTGTTCGGAAGCCCACATACCCCGGGGTAAAAACTGTGACGGACCGCACACTTCAACGATCGGCCCTATTTCCTGTCAACATGCACGAGCCTTTTATGGGCTGCAAAGCGGATCCGGCGCGATCGATGGTCGAATAAACTCAACCACCCCGTGGATTCTCCCGACGGCACGCAGACGGAGTCCCAGGGCGTGGCTGGCCCCCGCTCGAGGAAACCCTGCAAAAGTCGCGGCGAAGATGCCCACTTACTTCCGGATAGCCAAGCTGAAAGCCGACGACCACATGAATCACCATCGCGCCGGAATTTCGCGCCGTCGCAGCGAGGCGCTTGACTCGACCCAAGAGCGCCTCCTTTTCAACGGCATAGGAATCGACCACCATTCTCTGGAAATCCATGGTCGAGACGTTTCGCGCCAATGATGACCGAGGCTACCACCGGCTTTGCCAAGAGCCATGCAAGCGAGAGACGTGCAGGACTACATCCGTGTGCTTTCGCGAGCGGAGCCATCGCGTCGAGGATCTTCCAGGTCCGCTCTTTGTCCACGATGGGAAAGTCGTATTCGCTGCGGCGCGAATTGGCGGCCTTCTGGTTCGTCCGGCTGAACTTGCCTGAAAGCAAGCCGCCGGCAAGCGGACTCCACACGAGCAGGCCGACCTTTTCGGATTCCAGCAGGGGAACGATTTCCCGTTCTCGATCGCGGCCGGCGATCGAGTAATAAGCCTGAAGCGTGTCGAATCGGGCGAGATTCCTGAACTCGGAGAGGCCGAGGGCCTTGGCGATCTTCCATGCCTGCCAGTTGGAGCAGCCGATGTAGCGGACCTTTCCCTGCTGCACCAGAGTATCGAGCTCGCGCGCTCGCTGACGAGTCGTCCGCACTGATTCCGGCTGCGTCATTGTCAGTCTGAGCTTCAGCTCAATGATGGCTGCCCGGCCTGCCGACCACCTGACGTGCGCTCGTGGCGACCACGTGCGCGACCGCGAGGCGGCTGCTCGGGGAACACCAACAGGATCGCTTCAAGTCGAGCGTGGATGCCGCGCGGCGTTCGCAGCGGGGGGCACCGCGCCGACATTAGGCTCCGTCCCTCAGGCTTCGGCGAACGCTGTGCAATCTGTGCAAAAGTTCGAGCAGGAAGCGAACTAGCCAACTAGACGACCTCTCGGCACATGGACGTGCTGAAAACGTCATTCATTCATGGAGCGTGTACCGGCAGCGTGTACCGTTAACGTAGTTCCGATTTCGGTCGGAACATGCGAAAATGGCTTGAATTACAGGCTATTTTCACATGGTTTTCACATGTCAATAGGAAGTGGCGGAGAGGGTGGGATTCGAACCCACGTGCCGGAATTACCCGACCATCCGATTTCGAGTCGGCGCCGTTATGACCACTTCGGTACCTCTCCGATTAACTTATCACTACCCATTTACTTAAGTTTTCACGGGATTAACTTAAGCATTTTTATTGATGTGACGCGAATCGCGACCAAGCTAGAAAGACATTTGTCAAGGGTCCGAAGACAGCAATAAAGGGTTATTCTAGCGCATCGGCATTGGGTCTGCCTCTGGGACTCAAATGGCTCACGACCATGCGTAAACTGAACCTACATCAAAATTGGCCGCGCTGGACCAAGCTGACGATCGCGGTTTCCGCGGTAGCCTTGCTCGGCAGCTACATGCCGCTGCCCAGCCTGGTGGACCAGATCAAGACGCTGGGTGAGCTGCGCGTCGCCACGCGCACGGGTCCCCTCGCCTTCTATCGCGGTCCCGACGAGATTCCGGAAGGGCCTGAATACGAATTGGCGCGGCGCTTTGCGGACGAATTGGGCGTCAAGCTGAAGATCATGCCCATGCGTAGCTACGCGGAAATATATGGAGCGCTCACCACCGGCCGCGCTCATTTGGCGGCCGCCGGATTGAAGGTGCCCGGTGAGGATATTCCTGGAATCGAATTCGGACCGGCTTATCAAACCGTCCGTGAGCACTTGATTTACCGCCGCGGCGCCCCGCGCCCTAATTCGCTTGCCGAGATCGGCAATGCAGATCTTGAGATAGTTTCCGGCAGTTCGCATGGCCAGTCTTTGCGAGCGGCCCGCAACCGGATGCCGGAGTTGGTGTGGATTGAGAATACCAGTACCGATTCGCAGGCTCTGCTGGACGGGGTTGCCGACGGCAGCATCGATTACACGATTGCCGACTCCAGCGAGTTCGCGTTGGCGCACGATGCGCACCCGGATCTTCGCATTGCATTCGACTTCCCGGGCAACAAGTCCATCGCCTGGGCGGCGAGCGTACGCGATTCGAGCTTCGTTCACGATCTCAGCGGCTACTTCGCGCGTCTTAGAGCCGGCGGAGAGCTTGCCGCCATCATGCAGCGCTACTACGGCCGATCCGAGGACGTTGAGTTCGTCGGCGCGCGCACGTTCATGGGACACCTGCAGAGTCGGCTTCCGCTGTACAGGCAGTGGTTCGTCGAAGCTGCGGAACAGAGCAGTCAGGACTGGCGCCTGCTGGCAGCCATGGGCTATCAAGAATCCAAATGGAATCCCAGCGCGGCATCGGCGGCAGGCGCCAAGGGTCTGATGCAATTGACTGGCGTGACGGCGACCGAAACGCGGGTGACCAACGTTTCCGACGCGCGGGAAAGCATTTTCGGCGGCGCTCGGTATTTGCGTCAGGTGTACGACAAGATACCCGCGCATGTGCCCGAGCCCGACCGTACCTGGTTTGCGCTTGCAGCCTACAACATCGGCTATGGTCACGTGGAAGATGCGCGCGTGCTGGCGCAGAAAGCCGGCCGAGATCCTGACTCATGGCAGGATGTGCGCGAGTTCCTTCCGTTGCTGGAACACGAACAGTGGTACGGCCAAACGCAGAACGGCTACGCCCGGGGATCCGAGCCGGTGCGCTATGTCGACAACGTCCGTGGCTATCGGGATCTTTTGGAGTGGGCCTGGAGCGCCGGTCCCAACGCCGCATCGTTGAACTAGCGGCGCCTTTCGAAGAATTGCTTCAATAGCGCCGCGGATTCATCGCTGCAGACACCGCCGAACACGTCGAGTCGGTGACCCAGCCGCGGTTCGCGCGGTAGATCCATCACACTGCCGCAGGCGCCGGCCTTCAGGTCCCAGGCGCCGAATACCAGACGCGCCACCCGCGCATTCATCAGCGCGCCAATGCACATGGTGCACGGCTCCAATGTCGCATACAGCGTGCATGCACCCAGACGATAGTTGCCGCGGCGCAGGGCACCCGCCCGCAGTGCGACTATTTCGGCATGGGCCGTCGGATCGGTGCTGGCGATAGGTTGGTTCCAGCCTTCCGCGATCACTTCATCGCCTTCCACCAAGATTGCCCCGACCGGCACCTCGCCTTGCCGTGCAGCCCGGCGCGCGCATTCGAGGGCCAGCGTCATGAAATGTTCGTCGGTGAGTCCGGTCACAGCGAAGTCTCAGCGCGCGCTCGGCTTGGCACGCACTGAGCGCCAGACCATCAGGACGACATACACCAAAAACAACGCCGCCGCGCTGGCCGCCAGCGATCGGTGGATACCGATGCTCGCCCCCAAAAGGCCCACGCTCAAGCCGCTGAACGTGCGCAGGCCGCTCGAGGACATGGCAAACACGCCGATCACACGGCCGCGAATCTCGCCGGGCGCGTTCAGTTGTACCAAGGACTGCGCCATCGAATTGAAACTTAGCTCCACGAACCCCGCGCAGAACAGCATCGGAATCGCGAGCGCATAGCTGCCCGACTGGGCAAAGGTTGCCAAAGCCACGCACCAAATCATCGCCAAGATGAACGCCGTGCGGGTATTTGGCACAAGCAGCCCGCGGCTCTCCAAAATCAGTCCCGCAGCGAGACCGCCGGCAGCGTCCGCGCCGAGCAATAAGCTGTAGGCGGTTCCTGGCTGACCGTGACCCAGGTCGGCAGCGAATCCCGGCATCTGCGCTTGGTAGGCGTTACCGATGAAAAACGCCGATGCGCCGATCATCACCGTCATCGACGAGAGAATCGGATTGCCCGCGACCACACGCATGGTCGCCCAGATGTCCGCGAATCCCCGCAAGGTCTGGGGCCGCCGCCGGCCGCCCTGCGCCTCGGATCCATACGGTGCATTGATCAGCCACACGGCCATGGGCACGTAGATGAGCGCGTTGATGAATATGCCGTAGGTGGGACCAACATACGCCAGCAGCACGGCGCTTCCGATGGCCGGGCCCAGCAGAAACGCCAGATAGCGTCCGGTCGCGGTTAGGCGCACCGCGCTCGGCAACTGATCGATTGCCACGATCCTGTGAATGAGCACCTGCGAAGCTGGGGCCCAAATGACGCCCGCCAGGCCGTGAATGATCAGCAGCACCATGGCCTTCCACTGCTGCGTCGAGTCGGTGTGGAACATGATGCCCCAGCAGATCGAGACCCCGATGAACATACACATGCTGACTTGAATGAGGCGTCGGATGTCGAACCGGTCTGCCAGTGCGCCGGTATATCCCGCCAGCAACAGGTATGGCACCCAATGGGAAACCACGGCAAATGCGCCCAAGGCCGGCGAATGAAACTTCTGGAAAATCACGTAGTACGAGATGACGTGTTCGATGTTGTCGGCCATCATCGCGGCGCTGGCCGCAAAGAAGAAAATTCGAAAGTCGCGATTGGCGAACGAGGTGAAGGCGCGCGCCCGCGGCGAAGGTAATGCGTCGGTTTCGGAACTCAAGTTCGCGGAATGCCTTGTATGCGGATCCAGGCGAGAAGTGTAACCAAATCCGTGGGCCGGTCTAACCTCAGGTGTAGAATCGCGGCCTGGCTGGCTTGAAATGAAAAAAAACGAGGATTCATGCGTGGACTAGTGCTGGTCGTGGCGTGCACGGCATGTATGGCCGCGTTCGCCGAAGAGGGGATGTGGACTTTCGATGATTTTCCTGCGAGCCGGGTCAAACAAGCCTACGGTGCCGATATTTCACGGGAGTGGCTGGATCATGTGCGGCTCTCGACGCTGCGGCTGAGCAACTGTTCGGCGTCCTTCGTTTCCTCGGAAGGTCTCATCCTCACCAATCAGCATTGCGTCGAGCCCTGCCTGGCCGCGCAATCATCGCCGGAGCGAAGCCTGGTCGAGTTTGGCTTCAGCGCACCGAACCGTAAGGATGAGGAACCTTGCCTCTCGCAGCAGGCTGATGTTTTGATGGCCAGCGAGGACATCACCGACAAGGTGCTCAAGTCGACCGCTGGTATGAGCGAGGCCGTGGCGTACGTTGCGCTAAAGCGGCTGCTTGGTTCGATCGAACAAGCTTGCGAACAGGCGAGTTCGCACGCGCGAGCTGGCCGGCTCAAATGCCAGACAGTAAAGCTCTATCAGGGCGGTCAATACGTTCTTTACAAGTACAAGCGATATGATGACGTACGCCTGGTATTCGCCCCCGAGGGCGATATTGCCTCCTTCGGCGGAGACCCGGACAACTTCCAATTTCCGCGCTGGTCGCTCGATTTCGCGATGCTGCGCGCCTATGAAAACGGTAGTCCCGCCAAAACCCCTAATTACCTTCGCATTGATTTCGCCGGGCCTACGGCAGGTGAGCCGGTATTCGTGGCCGGCTATCCTGGGTCGACCGCGCGCCTGCAAACCCGCGCGCAACTCGAGTTCGAACGCGACACGTCCCTGCCGGTCACGCTGCTGCGCGCATCGGAGCTGCGCGGCCGTTATATTCAATTTGGACAGGACAATCCTGCCCACGAGCGCATCGTTCGCGCTCCGCTGAATGTCCTGCAAAACATCATAAAGGTCCGGCGCAAGGAACTCGATGCGCTCAACGATCCGGCATTTTGGTCGCGGAAATCCGCGGAAGAGGAGCGCCTGCGCCAAGGCGCCCAATTGACGGGTGCGGATCCTTGGGCTGAAATCGAGGCCGCCGCGGTGCGCGAGCGCACACTGTATCTTCCCTTCACGCTCATCGAGAACGGCGCAGGCTTTTCGACCAGCCTATTTCGCGATGCTCGATGGCTGGTGCGAGGCACGGCGGAGCGCGACAAGCCCAACGGAGATCGCTTGAGAGAGTTCTCCGATTCGGACATTCCCAACATAGAACGCAATCTTTTTGCGCGTGTCCCCGTCTACACCGAGTACGAACAGTTGAATTTTTCGTTCTCCTTGGAGCGCATGCGCGAATGGCTAGGACCGGACTACCCGTTGGTGCATAGATTGTTCGCGCAACAGTCGCCGGAGGGTTTGGCGACCCAGCTCATCGCCGAAACGCAGCTCGATGATGCGGCCCTGCGGCGGCGTCTGTGGGAATCCGGAAGGGCGGCAGTGGATGCCTCGCGCGACCCGATGATCGAATTGGCACGCTCCATCGATCCCGATGCGCGCGTCCTCCGCCAGCAATACGAGAATGACGTGGAAGCACCCGTGGCCGCGGCCTCGGCAAGAATCGCGGCGCTGCGCTTCAAGCTATACGGCACCCAAATCTATCCCGACGCCACCTTCTCGTTGCGTCTCAACGTTGGTTCGGTCCAAGGCTGGCTCGAGGGCGGCGTTGCCGTTCAGCCCCTGACTTATCTCGATCGCGCTTTCGAGCGAGCCAGCGGTGCGCCGCCCTTCAAAATTCCCGATGCCTGGTTGCGCGTCAAGGAACGGCTCGATATGCGCACGCCGTTCTGCATGGCGACCAGCAACGATATCGTCGGTGGCAACTCGGGAAGCCCGCTGCTGGACGCCTCCGGACGACTGATAGGCCTGATGTTCGACGGCAACATACATTCGGTCGCGGGCCGCTATTGGTTCGATCCCGCCAACAACCGTGCCGTTGTTTTGCATCCAGCCATGATTCGCGAAGCATTGGGGAAGGTCTATCGCGCCGAGTATCTACTGTCGGAAATTACCCGAGGGTCTTAGCGGCCGCGCGGTAACATGCGGCAGCGATCCCACAGCATTTATCTTCAGGAGGGTGACACATGGAAAAGACCTATAAGGGCAGCTGTTTTTGCGGCGAAGTTCAATTCGAAGTGTCGGGCGAGCCCGCTGGAATGGGCTATTGCCACTGCGGATCGTGCAGAACCTGGTCGGCGGGACCCGTCAACGCGTTCACGCTGTGGAATCCCGCCTCGCTCAAGGTGACGAAAGGCGCCGCCGGCATCGGTACTTACAACAAGACGCCGATCAGCTATCGGAAATGGTGCTTGAAGTGCGGCGGACACCTGTTCACCGACCACCCGACAATGGGACTGGTCGACATTTATGCGGCCATGCTGCCCGAGTTGCATTTCGAGCCAGGCGTGCACGTAAATTACCAGGAGAGCGTGCTGCCGATTCGCGACGGCAAGCCGAAGTTCAAGGACATGCCCAAGGAGATGGGCGGCTCAGGGACTACTTTGTCTGAGTGAGTCCGGCCGCCCTCGAGAACAGCTCGACCGGCGGGCTGTAGAACCCGCGCCCGATCAATCCTGCAGCACCGTCCTGGTCGATGATCGCCAGATTGATCAAAGGCGCGAGCGCGCTGCCTAGGATGCGTTCAGGATCGACGATTCCGGTACGTGGATCTAGCACGCTTTGCCGCCGCAACAGGGCGTCGCTCGGCAGAGCGGCACTCCATTCCGCCGCGAGCAGCGGTGCGGCCGAGAGCGCTTGACCGCCGAGACCGCAAAAATCGATGACGGCGCTGTCGCCGATCGCGGCCAACGGGGTCAGCGCGCCCATGCCGTCGAAGCGCGAGCCGCGCGGTGGTTGCGCGGCTAATTGACGCCATTCCCGCTCCCCGCGCCGACGCACCCCGAACTCCACGCCATTGCCCCCCACGGCTTCGATGTCGCAGCTTGGGCTGCGCATCACGGCGGAGGCCGCGGCCATCAAGAGAGGCAGTACAAACGCCGGCATCGCGCGAAGTCGCGCGCCGCCGCCCGCATCCAGTCCGCGCAATCTTGCAACCAGCGCCTCATTGGCAACCGACGTGCGCGCGTGGCACTCATCGCCGGCGGCCACGGCGATTCGAATCAGCGCATCGATTGCAACGGGAGCGTCGCGCACGAGCGGCAACACACTGCTCTCGATCCACGCACCAACATTGCGCATTCGCTGCAGGCATTCGGGCGCCGGGGAACCGAATCGCAACGCCGGGGCAGAACCTTCGATCATCGGTGCGTAGCAGATTTCGCCCTGCCGTTCGACCGCAAGCATCAGCATCGAGGCCGATACGACTTGAGCCAGCGGCGTTGCGACTCGATGGTTCTGTGCAGGCTGCAGCTTGACCTCGCCCCGCAGGAGCAGCTCGCGGGCCGCGGCTGCATCCGAGGTCAAACCCTCGAACAATAGAGCCTGAATCGCCGAATTGATCACGGGCGCCGGCGGTGCGCCGCGAAATGGCGGCCCCGCGTGCAGCAGCACCTTGGGCGAAAGTTCCGGACAGGCGGCGCTGCGCGGCAGGACATCGAACCAGCGTGCCCCCGAGAACGGCATTGCGAAGTCCAAGACGGGACTGATGGGCATCGGTTATTAGCGCAGACGCAGGGGTACGGTGCCGATCTCGTTATTGGCTTCCACCAGCCGGATGAGCTGCAGCAAAAACCAATCCCGCTCAGGTTTACCCAGTTGATCGATGGTTCGGTCATGGGCGCGTTGCACGGCGCCCGCCATTCGGCGCATCAACGCGCCGCCCTTGCGGGTCAGGCGTATCAGTTTTACGCGGCCATCATCGAGGCTGCGACGACGCTGCAGAAGGCCGCGCCGCTGCAGCCGCGGCACTACTTCCGCGACACTACTGCGCTCCAGGCCGATCTCCAACGCGAGACTGTTCTGCTCCAGTTCACCGCGCGCGGCGAGAGCCGTCATCAGACTGTACTGCACCGGCGTGATGTCGTAGCCGCGTGTTTCCTCTAAAAACAGCGAGCAATGCAGCTGATGCAGACGGCGTATCAAGAAGCCCGGCCGTCCGAACAAGGGCGAACGGCTGCGAGCGGCGCGCAGCTTCGCCCGAATGTCGGACGCAGTTTTGGGCGAAGGTTTTGAGGGCACGCGCGTCATATTGCCAGATTAGGGGGTATGCCATGTAATTTCGAGGTGCATTACCCGCAGCGTGCCTGATACTCTTGGGCCGTCATGAAAAGACTACTGCTCAAGGGTGGCCGCGTCATCGATCCCGCCGGCGGCCTGGACGGCGTGCGCGACGTACTGGTCGTAGACGGCCGAATTCGGGAGATGGCGCCGCGGGTGCAGGAGGCCGGCGCCGAGAGCATCGATTGCGCGGGGCGCTTGGTGCTGCCGGGTCTGATCGATACGCACGCGCATGTTTATGAGCATGTCACCGGCAGTTTCGGGCTCAACGCAGACCTGTGCGGCGTGCAATCGGGAGTCACGACCCTCGTCGATCAGGGCGGTCCCAGCTGTATGACGCTCCCCGGCTTTCGCCATTTTGTCGCAGGCCCAGCAATGACGCGCGTCGTCGCCTTTCTTTCCGCCTACTTGGTGGGAGGGCTGGAGGGCCACTACTACTCCTCATTGTATCGGCCTGACTGTCTCGATATCGATGCCACGGTGCGCGCCGCCGAGGCGAACCGCGATCTCGTGAAAGGCATAAAGGCGCATGCGGAGTTGGGCGGATTCGCTCGCTGGGGTGTCGAGGTGATCAAAAGCGCGGCGGAAATAGGCCGGCGCGCCCGACTACCCGTATACATTCACTTCGGCCAGCTGTGGCCGCTGCCGCACCAAGACGGGGAGACGGTCGATCCCGATACCATCCTGACGCAGGTGCTGGATCTGATGAAGCCCGACGACATTCTGGCGCATCCGTTCAGCCGTCATCCGGGAGGCTTCGTCGGCAAGAACGGGAGGCTGCATCCGCTGGTACGCGAGGCTGTGGCCCGCGGCCTGAAAATCGACGTCGGTCACGGATCGCATTTCAGCTTCAACGTGGCGCGTACCGTGTTGGATGCGGGGATCCTGCCGGACACGCTCGGCGCCGATATGCATGGGCACAACACCAGAGCAGCGTTGCCGGATCCGGAACCGGTCGGCGGCGCGAGCGATGCGCATCTGTTCGCCGGCAAGACGCGATTCAGTCTGGTCTCGGCGATGACCAGCATGCTGGCGCTGGGGCTGTCCTTGGAGCAGGTCGTGCCCATGGTCACGATCAACGCTGCACGCATGCTTGGCATGCAGGATCAGGCGGGCCACCTGCGGGTCGGTGGCATCGCCGATATCTCCGTGCTTTCTGATGAGCGCGGCCGTTGGATTTTGAGAGACAACGAAGGCACCGAGGTCCAGGCGAACCGCCTGCTGGAACCGCTTTTTTGCCTGCGGGCCGGCCAGATGGTTCGCGCCAACGCGCCGATTTTGCCAAGTTTGAGCCCCGCCTGACGTGGATGCGGCGGCGCCGGCTTATGACTTCATCGTCTGCGGCGGCGGCACGTCCGGTTGTGTCGTAGCACGGCGCCTCGCCGAGAATCTCGATGTTCGGGTGCTCCTACTCGAGGCTGGATCCGATGAGCGTGTGGACGCGGTTCGCAATGCGACTGATTGGATGAGCAATATCGGCAGCGTGCGCGACTGGCAGTTCGAAGCCGAACCCTGTGCTGCGCTGCTGGGACGCCGCGCTGCGCTGCCCATGGGCAAGGTCCTGGGCGGCGGATCCAGCATCAACGGTCTCATCTGGGCACGCGGTCATAAGCACGATTTTGATGCATGGGCGCAGCAAACCGGCGACCCGGGTTGGTCCTATGCGGCGGTTTTGGATGTGTATAAGCGCATCGAGCGCTGGGACGGGACGCCCGACGCGAAGCGGCGCGGCAGCCACGGGCCGGTTTATGTGACCAAACCGCGCGATCCCATACCCCTGACCGCCGGCCTGATAGCGGCGGCCTCGCAAGCCGGCATTCCGGCGGTCGATGACTTGAATGGCGCCGCTATGGAGGGTGCCGGGAGTTGCGGCATCCCGAACGTAACGGTCATGGGCCGCAACGAGCGCGTTTCGATGGCCGGCGCGTACTTGCGCCCGATCATGGCGCAGTCCAACTTGACCGTACTCTTGCAGGCGACCGTGCAGCGGTTGAGTTTTGAGGGCACGCGCGTCGTCGGGGTGGAGTTCGTACTCGACGGTCAATTGCACCAGGCACGGGCCAGTTGCGAAGTAATCCTCTCTCTCGGCGCCATCAACACGCCGAAAGTCTTGATGCTGTCGGGAATCGGCGATGAACGCGAATTGATGCGTCACGGGATATCTTGCCTACAGCACCTGCCCGGCGTGGGGCAAAATTTCCAGGACCACATCTTGGTGGCCGGTTGTGTGTGGGAATACCGCACGCCTCAGGCGCCGCGAAACAATTCCGCGGAGTTTACTTTCTTCAGCAAAAGCGATGCTGGACTGCCGACACCGGATCTACAGCCTGTGCTGGAGGAGCGCGCCTTCGGCAGCGAGCTGGCCAGCCGCGAATACTCCTTGCCGGCCGATCCTGCCGCCGCGTGGACCTTGGCCCCCGGGCTGGTACGTCCGGCCAGCCGCGGCCATATAGCGTTGACAGGCAAGCACCCCGACGATCCTGTCAAGGTGCATGCGAATTTCCTGAGCGAGCCGCGCGATGTTGCCGCCCTGCTGCATGCAGTGGCCATTTGCCGCGAAATCGGCAACTCGCGGGTGCTGCGGGAGTTCGCGAAACGCGAGATCATGCCCGGACCGCTCGACGCAGCGGCGATGCAACGATGGTTGCGCAGCGCCTCGGGAACCTACTTTCATCAAACTTGCACGGCCAAGATGGGACGCGATCCAATGTCCGTGGTGGACGGCTCGTTGCGCGTCTACGGAGTGCAAGGTCTGCGAATTGCCGATGGTTCCGTGATGCCCGAGATAACGACCGGCAATACCATGGCACCGTGCGTCCTGATCGGCGAACGCGCAGCCGACCTGGCCATGCGCGACAATGGCTGCCGCCATGGCCCGCTATCTGCTGTCACCCCCGCTTCGAGGACCGTCATATGAGCGTTGCGATTCATCCGATGTACATCAACGGCGAGTGGCGTCCGGGGAGCGAGGATAGCCTCGCCGATGACGTCAACCCCGCGACCGGCGAGGTGTTTGCGCGCGTGGCTCAGGCGAGCGTGCAGGATGTGGAGGACGCAATCGCGGCCGCACACGGGGCGCGCCTCGCCTGGCAGAAAATGCTGGTCAACGAGCGTGAAGCGCTGCTGCACCGGACTGCGGAGATAATCGCGGCCCAGGCCGAGCGGATTCGCGACCTTCTCATCGAGGAAACCGGCTCGGTGTTCATGAAGGCGCCGTGGGAAGTGAGTTACGCCATCGAATGTCTGCGCGTGGCCGCCGGGTGTATTC
>Ga0182024_10019182_pt1 | contig 12639 bp, 9 predicted proteins | sample P32metaG_FD_120480 | JGI IMG/M metagenome (GOLD analysis project Ga0182024, IMG submission 120480) | Permafrost microbial communities from Stordalen Mire, Sweden - P3-2 metaG (Illumina Assembly) | ecosystem: Environmental > Terrestrial > Soil > Wetlands > Permafrost | place: Sweden: Stordalen... | reverse complement strand
TCTCGTCGGCGGTCCATCGCCTTCTCATGGGTCCCTCCTTGGGCTAATCTACCAGGAGTCTCCCTTCTCGGCTGGACCAGTTTTTGGGGAGCAGACCAATCGTCTGAGATTGGTCGAGTTTCGACGGAGCCCGGCCCAAGTGTCCGGAACTTCTTGTTCTCCTCGTATGTGGTCCATTATCGACTCGATGGGGGGGCCGTTGAAATCATTCGGGTTCTCCAAAGCAATCCGCCCTGAGGTTGTTTGCCAATGTCAGAAGGGATGAACTTCGGTTGGGTCACGTCTGGGCGGACTTTTGGTTGGCGTCGGATGGTTCGCTGATAAAATTCAGGTTGGGATGGTCTTTGAACCCGTGGATCCCTCCAGATAGCGGACCGGTAGCCGTTTTACTTTATGATTTGGTCTGATGCAGATAAGCTCAAGCACACCTGCATGTCAGAGCAAGTCTTCCTTGCTTAGGAGTTCTTTTTGCAGCCAATTCCTTGCGAAAGCGAGATCCTTCTCGACTGAACTCCGAGACAGTCTAAGCTGCTGAGCAATCTCATCCACAGTGCAGCCGGTGAAGTGCAGCTTAATGATCGTTGCCGGTCGTTTCTTCACTGTTTCAAGTTTCTCGATGGCCGCGTCAAGAGCTTCCTTTCTATTGTCGCGCACGGACCGCGCATCGGGAACAGTTTCCAACTCGACACGATTTCCGGGAGGAAGACGCTTCTGCGTCCCTCTCCGTCGCGCGCGGTCGAGAATGATCCAATTCATGGCATTGGATGCTTCGAATAGGAGACGGCCCCTATCCACAATCCTTGCAGAGCTTTTCTTGAGTCGGAGCCAAAGCTGATTAACCATGTCGCTGGCGTCGAGGCTGTGGTCCGCGCGTTCCTGCCTCATACGGCGCCGAGCAAGGAGGTGGAGGCGCGAAAAGAGGGAGACGAAGACCTGGTTAAAGACCGTCGAGTCCCCGGGCCGGTGTTCACTTGGAGCTGGCGACACAGCGTCTACCCTCGTCAACTTGGTTGTGAGATTTTTCGGGCGAACAGAATTGTCTTTACGGATTCAGCGTCCATTCCGCGCTTCTACTTGTAGCGGTCGACAAGTTAGTCGTTCGATTCAAACTCCCTCGTTTCGAGCTGTAGTAATCATGTACGGGGGTAGTCAAGGCCTCAAAACGGATTCTAGAGGGCATGCACCGGCGTAGCGTGGCGATAATCGAATTCGGCCAGGAAACATCCAGGAGGCTGTCTCAAAGGGTGCCTCGAATTCAACATAACTCGTTTAGGACACAGAAATTAAACCATCAGTTGAAGAAACCCGCAACTGAGGTTCATACTCAACAACTTCTTCGTATTAAGCGAGTTGTCTGACAGGTTCCAGATGAATTGCAGGCGGTCGTGGCGATGGTCTAACGGGAGGCGTGATCCCGCCGAGGGGGATAGTATGATCGTCGGCGTTCCGCAGGGATAGCGAGGCACGCTTATCGTGTGACAGAAGGGCTCGTATCATTGGGTGGACTTTGCCGAAAATGGCGTCGATCGATTTGCGACGCGCGGAGATCGGTTCTCTATTTACGACCTAGTTGGTCTAGGCGTTTGGCCATTGATCCGTTGCGAATACTGGATGTCAACATCGGCTGAGATCTCGCAGCTGAGTGCCGCCGCTCTCGAGGGGGATTGCCGACGCGATCGAAGGACGGCGGAGGCTTGAATGGGCCCGTGGTTGTCACGAATCAGCATGACGCTAGGCTCCGACTCCAGTCTGGAAAAACTGCTTGCAATGTGAACACTTCCAATGGGCGAGAGACTGTTCGGCGGGGAGACATGTCAAACAATGAAGATGACCATAACGTCTCGGCGAATCGGCGTCCGGGCTGGCAAACGGTACATCATAGGCGCGCCAATCATAGGTGCGGTGTTGGTGGCCGCGATCTATACATCCGTCTCACTCTACGCGGCAAATCTTTTGACACTTCCCAGAAACCGTCCCTCATCCAAGGACCTGAGCCTGTCAGTTCCCGCGGCCAAGCGATGGTCGGCCCGGACCGAGGATGGAATCACGCTAAGAGGTTGGTATTTGCCGTCGTCAGAATCCCAGCAGCTAGTTGTGCTGGTGCATGGGTTATGGGGCTCGTGGGAGGAGGACATGCTCCGTTTAGGAGTAGATTTATGCGATCGCGGTTTTGCAGTGCTTCTGTTCGACCTTCGTGGTCACGGAGAAAGTGATCCATCGCGTTTATCTCTAGGTCAGCGAGAGCGAGCGGATATACGAGCGGTCGTGGCGTGGGCTGACGCAGAGGGCTTTACAGCCAACCGCATCGGTTGGCTTGGGTATTCGATGGGAGGGTCAATGCTTCTGGTCGAAGCGGCACGCAATCCGCACATACGAGTGGTGGTAACTGATAGTGCATACGGAAACTTACGTCCCATATTGAATGCTCAGTTGACGAAGGAGAGTGGGTTGCCAAGTTGCTTTAACCCAGGGATTACGTGGGCAGCACAGAAGTGTTATGGAATTCGGCCAAACGAGCTCGACCCGATCCGTGTCGCGAGTGAATGGGGAAGTCGACCATTGCTGATTATTCACGGCGAGGATGATCATGTCGTCCCATTAAGCCAAGCCGAAGATTTAGAGCGAGCCATTGGAAGTTCGGCAAGACTTGTGACTTGGAAAGGCGCAGGGCATGTTGAGGCATACGAGCGATCTCCAGAGGAGTATATCAGAACAGTTGGTGAGTTCTTCCAGCAACACCTCAGCCCTTAGACGTAAGCGGTTCAGGGCTTTAGTTGCTCCAGTCGTTGGCCAAGAAACGAGTCAGTCACGGACCGCTCGTTGTGTCGGGACAATCTTCAAAGCGATTGCATTCAGAGAGACCAGAGGACATCAAACCCGGAGTATGTTGTCCGGTCCTTCTTTCCGAGGAGGCCTGCGACCCAAGCAAGCGTGGTAGTGCAACGCCAGCAAGGAGAGAAGAACCGGCGGCGTTTATTTGCAGAGCGGAGTTCATTTAGATGGCCGACATACCCCAAAACGATCTGTCATTACCACCCAAAGTAGTCGTTTCTTCGGGGCAGGCCATCGATAGTCCTAAAGTCCTCGACCTGAAGAGTGCGGCTTACCCAAAGCTGTTGGCCGGCGCTTGGATTACGTTCCTGCTTTTCATTCTCTTTTCCGTCTTTGATTGGTTGGGCAACGTCCGCAAAGATCCGGTGGAGTTTTGGGTACTATACTCGGAGTTCTCAGCGGCGGCGTGTGCATTCCTTTGCGCTATGATCGCATTTCTATTCCCAGACATTAAAGCTACACATCTATACAGAATGATGTATGCGATGCTCGTCGCTACTGCTTTTTTCATGACCATGTACGAAGTCCAGGAGTTTCGCGCGGCGAAATGGAAGATTCCTGTTCCCGAGGAACATCAATCGCAGGTCCTTGAACCGGTTGTTGATAGCGTTGCGTTCCGTTGGTTCATAGTTATTGTCTGTTACGGAATCTTTGTCCCAGACCCTCGAACTCAAAAGCGTAAGGGGAAGGCGCTGAACCAGTGGCGTCGGCTTCGAACCTTCCTTTTCCCCGACCGTAGGCTGGCCGCAGTCCTGAATGTCTTAGCATTATGGCCACTCCTTTTGCTGGCGGGGATCGCTGCGAAAGATGGCACGTTACCGCTGTTCGCTCGCCCCGCATTCGAAATGATGCTCTGGCTGGTTCTAGCCCGGCTAGTAGCGCGGTATGGCCCTTATCAATTCGACCAACTCGAGGACCGTGCGCTCGATTTAGCTAAGGAAGGCAGATACACAATCAAGGAGAAAATAGGCGAGGGAGGAATGGGTGATGTCTACCTCGCGGAGGATCAGTTGCTGAATAGGCCCTGCGCCTACAAGGCGATTCGCCCGAAGTTGATCGGTGTCGCGAAGGTCTATGATCGCTTCCAGCGCGAGGTCAACATCACAGCCAAACTGTATCATCCCAACATCGTCAGTATTTTCGATTTTGGTCGCAATTCGAGTGGCACCTACTATTACGCAATGGAGTACGTGCCAGGGCTAAGCCTCAAGGACCTTGTCGAGCTCGAACCCTTGCCGCCCGGACGCGTAGTTTATGTGCTGCGGCAGGTATGCCAAGCACTGCGCACCGCGCACACACTAGGATTTATTCATCGCGACATCAAGCCAGCCAATATCATGGTCGCCCGCCCGCCCGGGATGGACGAGGTAGCTAAACTTCTTGATTTCGGTCTAGGCAAGAATGTGACGCTTGCCGAAGAAGCGGCACTGACAGAACTGGGATCATTGCTGGGCACTCCTCAATGGATGGCCCCGGAGCAGGCCGAAGGTGATGACAGCTTAGACAAGCGAATCGACATCTACTCGCTCGGGGCTGTCGCCTATTTTCTTCTCACTGGGTCAGCGCCATTTGGTGACAAAAAGGCGGCTGCCGCGCTTAGCGCTCATTTGCGCGAGGCGGTAATCCCACCGTCCCAGCACCGCCCCGAGATTCCGCATGATCTGGAGACCATCGTATTGAAATGCCTAGAGAAGAATCCGGACTGTCGATTTCAGGATGCCCGAAGCTTGGAGGTAGCGCTCTCGATATGTGCTTGCGCCCGCGCCTGGGATGAGGTCCGGATGGACGAATGGTGGAATCGACATCCTGGGCCATACTACCGTCCGTCCGGTCCCGCGTCCCCGACGATTTGAGAATACGCAGTTAGCGTGAACAGGTGGTCTCATTGAGAGCCGTAAACCACTTGAGAGGCTTCGAATCGTTTTCATCTGCTGGAGCTAATGGAGTGAAGTCAGGACGACGGCCTTCTCTCAGAAACTAGGACCTTTCCCTGTTCGTGGAGGCGATACCGATGGAGGTGATGCCCCATCAAGCGGAACCGGCTTCTGCAACGGATGCCATCCAATCGATGGCTCGACCACGACCCAAGGTCTCCTTCAGTTCAGGCCAGGGTTTTGACTCCAACCCTACATTTGACTTCGAGCGAGTAGCGCATCACAAGCTCCTTTTAGGAAGCTGGCTCTCGATTGCATTCTTCATCGCATTTATTGGCTGGTGCTCTTTGTTTCAGATCCGCGACCACGTCATGGCGCAAGGAGTGCTCTATTGGGCGATTGTCGGCGCGGTATGGGCCTGTGTTTGCTCTTGGGGTCTGTGCGTCGCTCGTCGTCGCGCATTGGGTGTCGCGTTCATGTACCGCCTCATGCACTCTCTCCTCGGGGTCACAGTGATTTTCTTGATTTTATTTCAAAGTAATCAGCTTCGAGTCTTCCACCAGAGGACCGCTAAAGCAGACGGCCCCTTCACTGGCGCATTCGAGCATATCGGTCTAAGCGTCGTCCTAGCTTCTTTTGCATTACTCGTCGCTTACGGTGTTTTTGTGCCCGACCCGGATTCGCAGCAGACCTCGAACAGTGCACGGAACCGGGGCGGCTGGATCCGACGATTCTTCGTGCCAAGGCCGGGCATTTACCTAAACCCGGTGCTCCATTTTGTGGCACTGTTTCCGTTACTCGCGATAGGCGTTTTCGGCGTGTGGACCGGGACGTTGCCACAGTTCGTTGGCCCCATGTGTCAAATGGCAATCTGGTTGTGGTTGGGTTGGTCCATCGCTTTTCTCGGTCCGATGCGTTTGGAATATCGAGAATCTCTCTCCTTGCAAGAACGAATTAACCAGAGCAGATACGATCTCAAAGAAACGCTCGGCGCGGGACGAATGGGCGAGGTCTCCCTCGTGTACGACCGACTTGTGAAGCGACACTGCGCCATTAAGACGATTCGGCAGGATTTCATTGGTGTGCCGGAAGCAGTGCAGCGATTCCAATGCGAGGTCGGCGCAACCGCAACTTTAGATCACCCGAACATCGTTCGAGTGTACGATTTCGGTGAGAACTCCGATGGTTCGTATTATTGCACTTTGGAGTACGTTCCTGGTCTCACCCTGGAAAAGCTTGTAAGGGATTCCGGGCCTCTCCCCCCCGGGCGCGTAGTTCACCTACTGAGGCAACTCTGCCAGGCGCTTCGCACTGCGCATGCCGTTGGGCTCATTCATCGCGACATCAAGCCGGCAAACATAATGGTGGCACGACCTTTGGGCATGGACGAAGTAGCCAAGCTTCTTGATTTTGGTTTAGCCCTGGATACCGGAACCTTGACCACGCCAGGTGCGACTCATGGAGAGAATATGTCTGGAACACCAGCATACATGTCGCCGGAGCAGGCCGCGGATGAAACCCTAGACCACCGAACCGATATCTATTCGCTGGGCGGGGTGGCTTATTTTCTCCTGACAGGATCTCCCCCTTTTAGTGACAAGAAGAATTGGCAGGCGCTAGTCGCGCACTACGACGAACCGGTGATCCGACCGACGGATCGTCGGCCGGGAATTCCTAAAGACATCGAGGCAGTTGTAATGCAAGCCCTATCAAAAAGGCGCGAATGCCGATATCAGAATGCGAGAAGCTTGGAGAGAGCTCTGGCCGAGTGCGTCTGTGCCAGCGAGTGGCAGGAAGAACAAATGGATGAGTGGTGGAGACTGCAACCTGAGCTTGACCGCCGATTACCGCCTGATGCCATCCGGTCGGATTCGTTTTAAGTTCGGTCAAGACTCCATTGAACTAAATGTACCCGGCCTCGGGCATCGGACCAGCAATGTCCTAGAAGTCTTCGACTATTCATCAGCCAAAAACTTTTCCGCATCGAGGGCAGATCTACCATCCGATCAACGCACTCGTGCGAGCACGAGGAACGCAGCCTCTTAGTCCTCGAGGATCCGACAGGGGATCATGTCCCCAACGTCCATCCCGATGCGGGCGCGGGCATATTACCCGTTATAAATGGTGAGCGTACATCAATCGTGGCCCATTCTACGTCGACGGTGAGCTGCGGCGATCCGAGGTCGGCCACTACGCCCACTAAGCGGCCCGCCGTTTGTGGGAGAATGACCAAACGAACTCTCGTGGCGCTGCGGCAGCAACCAACCATTTGAAAACGGAGTCCGCGCGCATGATTACCGATAGTTGAGATGAGACCGGAGTAAGTCAACGTAACGTTCAGTTCTGTCGAGTGGAGTCATGAAGATGCCAATCCCAGCGTCAACGATGTCGAACTACACCAAGCGGCGCGGAGAGATACCTCCTGGACCGAGAGGGATCTTTCTGCTTGGGAGCACGTTCGCCTACATGCGCGATCAGCTCGGATTCTTGAGCCAGGTGGTCCGCAAGCATGGCGACGTAGTGCGACTGCGACTCGGAAACACGACCGTTTACGTGATCGTCAACCCCGAGCATCTCGATTACGTCTTGCGATCACACGCCGATAACTTCATGAAGGATCGGTTGACGCGGTGGCTGATTCCGTTAGTCGGCGACGGACTCTTGACGAGTGAGGGAACGATTTGGCGACGCCAGCGAAAGCTGGCACAGCCGGCGTTTTCTCGCCAGGAAATCGAGCGCTATGCGTCCGTAATGGTCGAGCACACCCAGCGGATGCTCGAATCCTGGCAGGATGATCAGGTCCGGGACCCTCGCGAAGACCTGATGCACCTGACGCTTTCGATCGTCGCCAAGACGTTGTTTGACGCCGAACTAGGTGATGATGCAAGCGCCGTGGGCGAATCGATCGAGATCGTCATGAATTATTTCGTGAGTCCGATGCGTTGGTTTGGAATCCGAGATCGGCTTCCGCTTCCATCGACAAGACGATACCACCGTGCGATCAAGCGGATCGACGAAATCATTTACGGCATCATCGGGCGGCGGCGGGAAAGCGGCACGAACCCGGGCGACCTGCTCTCGCGACTGCTCGCCGCGCAAGATGAGTTGGGCTGTGGAATGACGGACCGCCAACTCCGCGACGAGTGCGTGACCCTGATGCTGGCCGGCCACGAAACAACGGCCCTGGTGCTCTTCTATGCAATCTACCTCCTTGCTAATTCGTCCGAGGCCGAGGATCGCCTCGCCAGCGAGCTACTGGAGGTGCTCGGTGATCGGCCTGCTACCGCAGCCGATGTGCCGAACCTGCGGTACACCGAGTGGGTTATCCGCGAAGCGATGCGCCTGTATCCGCCGGCTTGGGCTATTGCGCGAGAGGCTCTGGCCGACTGCGAGATCGGCGGCTTCGACGTACCCAAGGGAACGCAGCTTTTCTTGGTCCAATGGTTGGTGCACCGCGATGCCCGATGGTTCGAAGACCCCGAATCCTTTCGACCCGAGCGATGGGATCACGACTTGATCAAGCGCCTGCCACGTTGTGCTTACTTTCCATTCGGCGATGGCCCGCGCATTTGTATAGGAAATCACTTCGCCATGATGGAGGCGGTGCTCATCTTGGCCACAATCGGCCGCAGGTACCGCTTGACGATTGAGCCCGGACAAGTGCTCGAGCTTCTGCCCTCGGTCACGCTTCGTCCTCGACATGGCCTACGCATGCGGATCAAAGCCCAGGACACTCGGGTTGACCCTTTACCCAACAGCAAGCTGGAGCGCACGCACCAGGCCCATCTATCATGAAATTGGCCCGAGATCTCTGACTTCAGACAACCGTGATGAATTGTAGTAGCAGCACACGCCATGCAGGACAGCCTCTATCCGGCTGCGGCCGCCGAGACTGGCTCCTCTCGACTTGTAACTGCCGAACCTACGTTCCACGCACGCGCTGTCCCGGCATTCCCATTCGTGACTTTGCGCGCAGCGGTACGCCCTCAATAACGTGACTGCCGTCGTGCTCTATCGAGTCGACCCCTTCGCGAAAATGCGCAGATATTATCGGCTGGAGGTGCAACCGGATCTCTTTGGCACGTCGTTTGACGTCCATGACTGAGGACGCATCGGGCGATCCGGGCAGAGGTGCTCATCGTAAGTGCCGAAAAGAGAAAGAAGTGTTGTGAAGGGTATGCTTGAGTAAGATTGTGCTTTCAGCGATGCCCCGTTCACGCGAATGCGATGGAGAACGACTGATGCGATGCCCCGCATGTCTGGGTATGGGAAAACTGTGCCTCGATTTTATGAATGAGACTGTGTGCAGCCTTTGCAGTGGGCAATGTAGGATTCTGGAGGATCCCAGTCTTACGGAGCAATGCCCCGCCTGTTTAGGTCTTTGTCTCGTCCATAGGCAGACAGGTGAGTTTCCGCTACAGCGGTCGTATAAGGTCTTGTGTGAAGTGTGTGGCGGACGGGGCAGTGTTCGTCCTCTGACATCATCATCTCCGGCCAACGAAGGGCCAATGGTAGTCTTTATCGAGGCAGGAAAGCCTCGGACGGCACAGCTTCGGCTGGAAGAGATTTTTGCGGGGATGGCAGGAGAAGTACGGATTTGCGATCCGTACTACGGCAGCAAGAGTCTGTACCGGCTCGATCTGCTGAAGCACTGCAAGCCGATTCGGTTTCTGACACAAAAGCCGGATGCGAACGAGACAGCCACATTGCAGGCCGCATTGCGGGTGTGGAAGCAGGAACATGGGAGCGTGGAATTCCGGCAACACTCGGGACGTGATTTGCATGATCGGTTTCTACTGAGTGATATCGAATTGATTTTGCTAGGGCATGGTCTGAAGGACATCGGCAACAAAGATTCTTTCATCATTCGCATTCGCCGCGACCTAGCGGGCGATGTGATCGAAACATTGCAGGATTCGTTTGATACGAAGTGGCAGGCGGCGACGCTCATTGTGTGACGCAGTACGATGTATGACACACTTGATCGGAGAGTAATTCAGGGGAGACCTTCAGCCTACGTATGTAAGCTCGAACGTACGGTTCAGATCGCTCAAATCGTATCGCGAGCTTATCGCTCGTCCGTTGTCGGTTAACGTGACGACGGTCCGTCGCAGAGGAGACGTGCTCGTGGCGGTTAGCTACGTCGGCCAGGCACCATCGAAGCGGCGGTCTTTGAAAGCCGGGCGAGCATGCCAGAACCGAGTTGCCCATATCGCTGGAACATGTACTTCCTAGATTGCTCGACGCGCCTTTCTTAAGTGAGTGGCAATCGGACCCATTTTGTCCGTGTCTGACCAGCCAATTGTCTTGGGTTATAATGGACACCGAGTCGATCAATGAATGGAGGAGCTCGTATGAAGACCATCGCACTCGAAGTGCCCGACGACTTGGTCGGGTTGAGCGGCGCTTCCGATGAGGAGCTCGCCCGCGACCTGCGGCTGGCGGCGGCGATCCAGTGGTACTCGCAAGGGGTTGTCTCGCAGGGCAGAGCCGCCGAAATCGCCGGCCTGGATCGGACGAGCTTTCTGCTGGCTCTCGGCAGAGCCAAGATCGACGCTTTCCAGATCACCGAGGCGGAGCTGAAACAGGAGGTCGAGAGTGGCCTGGAAGCGCATCGTCAACGCCTCGCCGCTGATCTTCCTCACGAGGCTGGGATTGCGAACTGAGTCTCCTCGACCCCCACGATCCGGCAGCCGTCGCGGCTCGATCGACCAACTGGATCCAAGTTGTCCCAACACCGCCGATCCCCGATTTCATTCGAGCCTGGCGACTCGGCGCTGGTGAAACGTCAGTACTGACACTCGCCCTCGCGGAAAGTGAAAACGAAACGGCGGGCGAGAAAGGGCTCGATGTCGTGCTCGGACCCTGACAGCAGGCGGCCTGAGAACTCGGGGCTTGCGCCCCGAGCTCTACGATTTCGCCCGTACCGGCAACGCCGTGAAGGATTTTCTCCCTTTCGCCCCGGCAGGGAAACCTCCGCCCTATTCAGGGCGGCATTGTATTCTAATGTGCTCGTGCTCGCATACCAGGGGCTCGCGCCCCTGGCTACTAACCGCGGCCCCATTCGGGGCCGGACATGCGTGCCCCGACCCGCGAAATGTTCACGCCAATCCCAGACATCTCTCACCGTCTTCCGCCCCGAAATCACGGGCCTTTGAACACTCCGCGGCAACCGAAAACAGAGAATGCCGTGCACGATTTTCTCCCGAACGATGCGGCGGCTGGCGCGATTTTGCGTGCCGAGTTTCGGCGCTGACTACGTGAACTTCGCGAATTGTGTATTTTCCGCGCAGAAAGTCGTTCACGGCGTTGCCTGATCGGGCTCGGGGGATGAGGCGGCCGTGACAGAGCAGTAGAGAGTGGAGCAGGTGAGCAGGTGATTGTTGTGGCGGCGCCCTAATAGAGCAGTAGAAAGTAGAACAGTAGAAAGTAGATTGTTGCAGCGGCGTCCGACGCCGCGGTTTTCGAGTTGCCGGCATCGTGCCGGCCTTGGTGGACGTTAGCCTGTGAGCGGGCACGCGTTCATCTAGCCACCCGCTGGCACACGGGATCGCACAAATGTTTACGTGAACTTGTGGCGGTGACTGGGTGAGATGATCGGAGATGAAGGGTTCGCTTTTATTCTTTATGAATGCTTATGAGCCATCGACTGTATCGATGCTTATCAATCATCGACTGCGATTTTCTTCTTGACGCAACTCTTTTGTCAGCATGAGCGTAGGATTGGGGCGCCGAAAAAACGCCGACCGATATTCAAAAAGCGCCGCATAATAAAGATAGAAGCGGCGAGTTGCGGGCAGGGCTCTGGCGGCTCGCCGCTTCATGTCTCTGAGATTGGCGCGGGGCTTCTAGAAGTTAAAGGCCATCCGACAAAAGTGTCGGACCTACTTGCGACTGCCGCAATGACAACATGTCGCCGTACCGTGGAAACCACGGGACTGGGTCCTCCGTTGTTACCCGTGATGGGGCAGTGCGGAACGGGAACCGGAACGCCGAGACCACATTCGGCGGCGAACTGAAGGGAGGCTCTGATCTTTTTTCTTCAATGGGGAAAAGCTCTCAGAATATGACGAACGAACCCAAGGTCGATAAAAATGTGATTTGCCATAACGTCGATGATATTTTGGATGGTACGACGAATTCTGGGGCTGATTCGGGATTTGACACGAGGGGTAAGGCCAGTTTCGGAACGCGCTCGCGGGGCGGAACTGGCGACGAATCACGGCATCGTTCAAGAGCGCCTGTTTCTTGGTAACACTCGGGATTAGTGCGCGGACCGTGATCGATCCCGCCTTGTAGAGGCCGGCGGCGGTCGACGCCGGGGTCACAGACCCCGGCCACAACTGTCGGTGTTACCTTGCTTTGAACCAAGCCCGAATCACGCCTGATCTGTGAGCAATGTCGGCGGCGGATCGCCAGCGCGGAAGGGGGCGCATCGACTTCAGTTTTTAAAAGATTTCTATTCCTTAATTATTTTGGACATGCGTCAAATCTCGAAAAAAAAGACCGACCGTTTTTCGAATGTCGTCACATACTGGTAGTAGAGAAACCGTCAATCCACAACTTCCTTTCTTTGCCCTCTTTGGGCGTGCCGGCCAGCTTGGGCCCCAGGCTGAGAACCGCGGGTGGGGCAACCAGGAGACGCGGTGGAGGAACCCAAGCTCCATCGTGGACCGAAAAGCAACCATGGTCGAAGAATTTGAAGAGCCCAAGAAATTGGGACTCGCCGCGGCCATTGCGCGAGGCATCAGCATCCACAGTTGGGCGAAAAAGAATGACGTTCCCAAGACGACGGCATACCGATGGGCTAAGGAGCCCAACGTGCGCATTGAGGCCCAGACGATTCGCCGCCGGATGCTCGATCGCGTGGCCGGCGCGATGACCAGACGTGGCGGGCATGCGCTCAGCGGGATCACTCGCCTTGCCAGTGAGG
>Ga0182024_10019181_pt1 | contig 12640 bp, 21 predicted proteins | sample P32metaG_FD_120480 | JGI IMG/M metagenome (GOLD analysis project Ga0182024, IMG submission 120480) | Permafrost microbial communities from Stordalen Mire, Sweden - P3-2 metaG (Illumina Assembly) | ecosystem: Environmental > Terrestrial > Soil > Wetlands > Permafrost | place: Sweden: Stordalen... | reverse complement strand
TGACCTACGACAACCTATTCTGGAACCGGACGGCGAAGGACCTGGCGATGCTCGGAGTGCGATCGGTTGGATGGAATCTCGGCACGCTGCGCGAGATCGGCGGCGGCGGGATCGACCTGGTGAAAGAACCGATCCGGCTGGCCGGCGGCACTCCGGCGCGCGAGGTGAATACGCACCGCATCGGGTACCTGATGGGGCTGGTGACGGTGAGCGCCATCATCGGCGCGCTGTACCAGAAGCTGGCGACGGGCAAGGGTCCGGAGGAGCTGAAGGATTATTTCTTCCCGAAGACGGGCGAGCTGGACGAGGCCGGCCGGCCGCAGCGGGTGAGCCTGCCGACCTACGTGAAAGACGTGTACCACTACGCGACCGAGCCGGGAAAGACGCTGGCCGGCAAGGTGGCCCCGATCTGGTCGACGTTCGCGGAGATGATCCGCAACGAGGATTTTTACGGCAACCAGATCCGCAACGCAGACGATCCGCTGGTGCGCCAGATGACGGACGAGGCGAAGCACGTGGTGGGATCGTTCGAGCCGTTCGGGGCGCGGAACATCGAGCGGCAGTTGAAGCTGGGAGCTTCGCCCGGGCGCGCGGCGCAGTCGGAGATCGGGATCACGCCGGCGCCGGCCGCGCTGGAGAAGTCGAAGGCGGAGCGCCTCGCGGGCGAGCTGGCGCAGTCATCGATTCCGGCAGGCGGCCGGACGAAGGAGCAGGCAGCCAGGCGCGACGCCGAGCACGAGATCGCGCACAGGGCGCGGGCCGGCCAGGCGTACGCGGGGCAGGCCCGGGACTATCTGCAGCGCGGCGTGATGACCACGAAGGACCTGCGCGCGGCAATCGAAAGGGCGCGGCTGAAGCCGCTCGCGGCCGAGTTCCAGCACATGGGCCTGGCGGACGCGCTGAAAGTGTGGGACGCGGCGACGCCGGAGGAACGACGGGAGCTGCGGGGGCTGTTGGCGAAGAAGGCTCGCGCGCTGAAGAACGAGCCGCCGGAGCTGGAAAGGACGCTCGCGCCGAAGGTTCAAGCGGCGCTGGCGAAGTAAAGACATGGAGACGCTGCGGGACATCGGGGCGATCTTGAGCGGAGTGGCGGCGATCGCGTCACTGGTGTCGGCAGCGGTCGTGCTGCGGATGAAGCTTGAAGTGCAGGAGCTGCGAACGGACCTCGAAAAGGCCAGGCGGGAAGATCGGGAAAAACTGGAGGCGTGGGTAGAGGACCGCTACGTCAGGCGCCGCCAGGCTGTTTGAAGCGAGCGCGCAATGCGGCGATGAACTCGGTGGTGTTGCACAGGTGCAGGCAGCAGTCGTCGCAGATCATGAGGTGCTCGCGGATACGGGCTTCTTCGCTGGAATCGAGCCGGCCGAGCGCGTACAGATCGAGGAGGTGCTCGTCGGGATGGGCGGGTGCGGCCAGGAACGCGGCTGGCATGACCTGGGGATTATACATCGCGGCGGAGGGGGGAGACAAGCCCCCCAGTCGCGGGTGAGCGCGAGGTGGCGGAGCCACCGGAGGAAGGCGTAGTTCACATGGAAAAGACCATCGAGCGGTACGTAATCAACTTGAAGAATCCAAAGATCACGATCAACAGGGAGGCCCTGCTGGATCAGACGCGGCAAGTGCGCAGCGCCTTAGGATTTCCGCCAGACGGAGAGCTTCCTCCGGAAACATACGCACGCCGTGCCACGGCCCATCGAAAAGCTCGACCGTAGCCTCCGGGTGAAGCACGAGCTGGACAAAGCGGCGCCCCTGGGCGTCGATCAGCCGGACGTCGATGCTTTTGGTGATTTCGTCGCTCATGGATGGGAGGGCGTAGGTCACTTCGGCGGGGTATCAGTCTCCGCCAAGAGCCGCGAGCGCCGAGCCGACGAGCCGAAGAAGGATTGAGGCGACGACCACGGCAAGGGTCCAGTTGTATTCAGTGTTGATGGTCTGATACGTCTTCCACTGGTACCAGACACAATAGAGCTGCGAGGCGACCGGGAATCCCGCTGCCACAAACGAGCCAAACAGCCCAGCGACTTGCCACCCGACGACGATCGTCCACACATAGATCGCGCAGGCGGAAAGGTTGAAGCCGATCACTCCGCACCAGATGAGAATCAGGCCAGCCCAGCGCGCGATCCACATTGGAATAAGTGGGACATGCCGAGGGGCTCGGAGGACGGGTTGTGCCGGGTGCGGATGCTCCTCGGAGGAGAGATGGCTCCAATTATCGGTAAGCTCCAGATAGCGGTCGGGATCTTCCAAGAATCACCTCACGATCAGCTTCTGGCGGCGGGTGCGGCCGCTGAAGGATTCGTCAAGTTCGTAGGTCCGGGGTCCGGGTTCGACCTCGGCGCCGGAGGCGATCCGGCTGAGGACGCCGGCGGCGATCCGATTGCGGATGGCCAGTTGGCGGGCGATTTCGGCATCGAGTTGCATCAGATTCTCCAGGTCGGCTTGCGTGACGGGGCCGACAGCCCGAAGGACGACGACTCGCATAGATCGGGAATCGGCGGGAATGCCGTCGAAATTCACGGACTTTTTGGAAAATAGTGCGGATTAAGGCGAAAAGTTCTCAGCTTTTCTTTTTAGAGCGCTCGGGTGGGACTTGCAAGGAGTTGCTGGCGGTGCCGCTGCCGTGGGCGGCGGCGATGCGGCGAAACACCGATAGATTCTGCTGAACGGCGGAAATGGCCTCTTCGTCGCGAGACGACAGGATCTCATCGAGCATGCGGTGCCAAGTCTCGTTCTTGGCGGGAATCTCGATCGATTTGGTCGTCATGCCCGTTTCCTTTCTCGCGGGGCCTGAGCCGTACCGCCGCCGGTCGCGATGCGGTGCCACATTTCGAGCTGCTGGCGGATAGCGGTTTTGGCTTCGTCGTTGCCAGAGGCGAGGATCTCGATGAGCCGGCGCGCCTGATGCTGGGACAGGGCCCGGGCGTGGGCGGGGCGTCCTGGGGTGATCGCGTTGCCGATCAGTTCCATCTGCTGGGCGGATATCCCCGACAAGGAGAGCCAGTAGCTGCGGTCGTCCGAATCGTCAGATAAGCCGGCCAGACAAAGGCACGAGACGGAGTCCGGCTTCGCATTTTTGCTGACGTATCTACTTATGGTCGCCTGGTCGACGCCGATCGCGGCGGCCAGATCGACCTGGGTTTTTATTTTCCCAGCCTTCAACAGCTTGCGGATTTTTTCGCTGTAATCCACGCGATTTTGTCTTGACAGTCTGCATATGCAGACTGTATATTAGCTTGCGATGGTCGATAACAAGTTAACACAAGTAGCAGCTACCGAGACCGAGCCAGTGGAGCGCGTGCAGACGCTCGTTCGGATACCAGTCGATCTGCGGAAGCGCGCGGAACACTGGACGATCGATCACGACACGACGCTGCAGGCGCTGATCGCAGAGGCGCTGGAGCAGCATCTGGATCGGCTCGAAAAACAACAGAAGAAAGGTCGTTGATATGGAACTGAGCAAGACTGCGGTAGTCATTGCGTTCGATTCTGCGCGGAGGCGCGAACAAAGGAAACCCGAACCGCCGCAACCGTCGAAGAACGCAAGCGGATTGAGCGCTCATAAGTGGCTGCGAGTGTCGTTCGTGCTGATGTTCGGCAAGGGGCGCAGCGTGCGCCGGATCGCGCGCTTTCACCAGGTGGCCGAGGCCACGGTCGAGAACGAGCTGCGCGCAGTGATTTTCGACAAGAAGGCAGCGTAACCAATTTTTCAGGGTTTCCACCGGTGGCCCATTCCAGCGCCGGCGGGAGCGCGCGGCGGGCTATTGCCTCCTGAGCGGGCGGTGAGGCTCGCCGCGATGTGAGAGGGGTTTATGAACAGACTGGCAAAAATCGGCAGGCGAAAAGAGTTCGAGCGCGAGGCGGAGGCCTTTGAAGGTTCGCCCGACGCCAAGCCCTGCGAGTGCGGGCACGGCCTGATGAAGCACGAGTTCGTGGACTTCGGCGATCACCGAAAGTGCTCGGATTGTCCGTGCCTGATCTATCGAGAGGCGAGGGCAGCAGCGTGAAACGAATATGAGCACGCAACCCACGTTCGATCTGCAGCCGGTGGAACAGACGCTGGTGTTCGAGCCGGTGGGCCACACCTACACGCTGCAACCGGAGGGCACCGAGCTGGTGAGCGTGACGACGGTGCTCAAAGAGACGCGGCTGGTGGACTATTCGATGATCCCGCAGGACGTGCTGCTGAACGCGGCGCGGCGCGGAACGGCGGTGCACGAGGCTTTGGCGCTCCTGGACGAAGAGGCGCTGGACGAGGAGACCGTGGGCGATGAGATCCGCGGCTATATACAGGCGTACCTGCGGTTCAAGCGGGAATCTGGTTTCGTGCCGGCGCTGATCGAGCATCGGGACTGGAACCGGACGTACCGCTACGCAGGGACGCTGGACCGGACGGGCACGATCGGGGACGACCTGGTCGTGCTCGATTTCAAGACCGGGATGGTGCTGCCGGGGCATCGGCTGCAACTGGCGGCGTATGCGGCGTTCCTCGACGGACCGCGGCGGTTCCGGCGGATGGCGCTGCAGCTCAATGGCGACGGGAGCTATCGCGTGCACGAGTTCGCGCAGCGCGATTACCAGCGGGAGCTCGGCATTTTTCTGGCGGCGCTGGCGTGTGTGACCTGGCAAAGGGAGGGGGCTTGATGGAACGAAAAAAGTCGTTCGACGAGATGGAGGATGCGATCCGGCTGAACGGATTAGGCGTCGCCACCGAGGGGATGTTGCCGGAATCGCGCGAGACCGTGCTGTACGGCGACCTGATGCGCCAGGTGGGGCGCAATACGACGCTGCTCGAGCAGAGGGCGGCGCTGACGGAGGAATTCGCGATGGCGCGGATGGAACTGAAACGGACGCGGGAGCTGCTGCTCGCGTTCGTGATGCTGAGCGTGGTGCTCGGCGTGATTCTTTTCTTGAGGTGGTGAGGATTATGACTGTCGCAGAACCAACGAACGGTACTTCAACGCGCACCGCGGAACCGGCCGGCGCGCCCGAGCTGACACAGAAGGCGACCACGTGGCCCGAGCGGGCACGGTCGCTGAAGATCACGGACCAGGCTTCCTATGAGCTGGCGTGCGCGGACCTGGTGGGCATCAAGGCGCTTCGGGCCGAGGTCGAGCAGACCTTCGGGCCCATCGTCCACAAGGCCTACGAAGCCCACAAGGAAGCCGTGCTGCAGCGGAAGAAGGCCGATGGTCCGCTCGATGAGGCGGAGTCGATCCTGAAGCGCGCGATCGGAAGCTGGACCACCGAACAGGAGCGGATCCGGCGCGAGGAGCAGCGGCGTCTCGAAGAGGAAGCCCGGCGCAAAGAGGAAGAGGAACTGGAGCGCGAGATCGAGCAGATGGAATCGGAGGGCGCGAGCGCCGCCGAAGTGGAGGCGGTGATCGATCGCGCGCCGGTGCTGCCGATGGCGGCGATCACGGCGCCGCCGGCGATGAAGCCGGTAGCGGGCGTGGCGACGCGCGAACTGTGGGCGGCCGAGGTGACCGACCTGGCGGCGTTCATCAAGCACGTGGCCGCGCATCCGGAGCACACCGCACTGCTGCTGCCGAACATGACGGCGATCAATCAAATGGCGCGGGCGCTGAAGACGGCGATGAAGATTCCGGGCGTGCGGGCGTATTCGAGCGCCAACGTCACGGTGCGGAGGTAGGGCGATGCCTGACCAGCGGTTCGCCGTGCACGACGTCAAACTCACCCCTCGCAACGACCGAGACGGAGCGGCCACGGATGAGATCGCCGCCATACAAGAGGAGGAGCTGAACGCAGGATTCAGTCTCGCGCGCACCGAGGTGTATTCGTCCGGTGCCAGCGCTCACCTGCTGTTGTTCTTTCAGCACAGGATTTGCATTCCAGCCGGAAGGGAGGTGTCGCAATGAGCGACCAGACGGTTCCCCAGGTGATCGCGCCCGACACCGGCGACGTGGTCCAGTTCGGCAGCTTCCGGCATCCGGAGACGGTGCTCAAAGAGGCCGAGCTGGTGGCGGCGACGTTCAAGCGGCGCGCGGAAAAGATGGAGCTGTACAAACAGATCGGCCCGTCGAAGCACCTGCTGATCGAGGGCTGGCAGACGCTGGCCGCGATGTACCGCGTGACCGCGGGCATTGTCGAGGATCAGTACGTCGAGTTCGGCGACGCGCGCGGCTTCGAGGCCACCGCGGAAGCGATCTTCGTGCCGACCGGGCAGCGGATCTCGACCGCGAAAGCGATGTGCCTCAGCGACGAAGAGAACTGGGGCATGCGGCCGAAGTACGAGTGGCAGAACGGCGCGAACGGCCGCGAGAAAGTGAAGGTGGGCGAGACGCCGACGCCGCTGCAGCAGCTCAAGTCGATGGCGCAGACGCGAGCCTGCTCTAAGGTGCTGTCGAACCTGTTGAAGTGGGTCGCGCGCATGGCGGGGTACGCGGGGACGCCGGCGGAAGAGATGACCGGCAACGAGCACGGCGACGAGAACGGCGGGTCGTACTCGAATCCGCAGCGGCGGCAGCAGGGCGGCGCGTCTTCGGGAACGCTGATCAGCGAGGCGCAGGGGAAGCGGCTGTGGGCGCTGGCGAAGTCGGCGAACAAGAGCTCGGACGAGGTGGGGATCATCGTCGCTCATTTCGGGTTCAAGTCGAGCGAGGAGATCACGCGCGACCGGTACGACGCGATCTGCGCGGAGGTGAGCAAGCCGCGGAATGGAGGGGGGCAATGAAACTGACGCTCAATTTTCCGGCCACGATCGAGGCCAGCGAGGTGACGATCGAGGGCCGCCGATTCCTGCTGGTCGAAGCGGAGGCGTTCCAGGCGATCTATCGGACGCCGGCGGCAGAGCCGGTCGCGCCGAAGGGCCGAGTCCCGACTGTGAAGCGCGCGGCGCCGGCGAAGCCGGTCCGGAAGGTGTCCGAGAAGACGAACGGAGCGCCGGCGAACGATGGATCCTCTTCGCTCGCCGGTGAGATCGCGGCGCTGCTGACTAAGCAGCCGCTGACGAGCGCCGAGCTGATCGAGAAGACGAAGCGGCCGCCGTCGTCGGTGTACACGATTCTGACGACCATGCGCAAGGACGGGCGGATCGAGACGCGCGATAGCGACCAGGGCCAGCGCGTGAATGCGCTGGTGCACCGCGCGCAGTCGGCCAGATCGGCGGCGGCGTGAACAGAGATCCCGTCCAGTCCTCGAACGTGAAGTCGGTCGGCTACGATGAGCCATCGCGCACGATGCACGTCGAGTTCCGCGACGGCGGAGTTTACGAGTACTCGGGAGTGCCGCCTGAGACTCACCAGGCGCTTGTCAGCGCGCCGAGTGTGGGGACCCATCTCCACGCGCACATTAAGGGCCGGTTTCCTGCGAGACGGCTCTGATGTGTCCTCTCCAGGGCCGGTTCTACCTCCGACACCGGCCCTGAGATTCTTCCTGAGTTTGATTTTGCGGATGGTCCGCAGAGGCGAAGCGGGGCTCGGTCTGACGTCCCCGGTTTAATCCCGAAGCAGTACGTTTTGAGGCAGCCGGGAGGGCCGGGGCGACAGCCGGTCCTTCTCGGAAAAAGGCGAGGCATGGAAAAGCGGACCTACACCTGCGACGTTTGCGGCACCGATAAGAAAGAGACGAACCACTGGTTCGCGGTGTTCGTCATGGCGCGCGTGAGCCCGCCGCCGCGGATCTACGTGGTCTCCCTGCAGGACCTGGCGGGATGCCGCGAGGAGGAAGCCGCGAAGCACGTGTGCGGCGAGCAATGCGTCACGAAGATGATCAGCCAGAGCCTTTCCGCGTTGCTACCGGCGCCGATGGCAGGCGCTTCCGAAGGAGCGCCGAACTGATGACGAATCCAAGGCAGGACCACCATGAAAAACACCATGCCCTTGGAGTGCGGTACCCTTTCTATCTTCGAGAGGGCGGAAATGGCGAGACGCAGAGGACAGCGCAAGGGGCACCTGTTCGAGAAGTCGGGCTGCTGGTGGCTGCGCTACCGGGTGGACACGCCGGAGATCGACGAGAAGACGGGCGAGAAGAAGCGCGACCGGATCACGGTGTTCATCGCGTATTCGAAGGGACCGCAGGGAGTCGGCAAGCGCGAGGCGCAGCGGGTCGCCTGGGACGAGTACCTTTCGAAGGTGGACGTGATGTCGACGCGGCCGGGTTCGATGCGCACGCTGCGGGAGTTCATCGAGCAGCGGTTCCAGCCGGACGTGATCGACAAGCTGAAGCGCAACGGCCAGCTTTATTACCGCACGACGCTCAAGCACATCCTTCCGACGCTGGGGAACCTGCCGCTGCGCGAGATCTCCGCGGCGCACATCCAGAACCTGGTGAACGCGAAGCAAGCCACGGGGCTGACGAAAACCCTCACTCACATTCGCGCTGTAATGTCGTCGGCGCTGAAGCACGCCAAGGCGATGCAGTGGTTCGCGGGCGAGCTGCCGATCGAAGCGGTGCGGCTGCCGGAGATGCGGAAGAAACAGAAGCGCGCGCTGACGTGGGAGCAGGTGTGCGCGATCGCGAAAAACCTGCCGCATCCGGTGGCGACGCTGGTGCCCTTCCTGGCGCTGACGGGACTGCGCATCGGCGAGGCGATGGGACTCCGCTGGAAGTGGGTCAACCTGACCAGCGAAATGCGGATTGTGGACGCGGAGGTGTTGCCGCCGATGTCGATCGCGATCCGCGAGAGCTACGTGCGGGGCGCGTACCAGTCGGTGAAGACGGAGGGCAGCGTCGGGAATGTTCCGATCCAGGATTGGTTCGCCCTGGAGCTGGTGAAGATGTTCGCGGCTTCGCCGTTTCAGGCTCCGGACGATCCGGTGTTCGCGGCGTCGAACGGGAGTCCGCTCGACGAGCACAATGTAGCGAAGCGGTATCTGAAGCAGGCGGCGGCGCTGGCCGGGCTGGGGACGGTCGCTGTGCCGGCGGTCCGGAAGACGAAGGACAAGCCCGGCAAGAAAGCGGAGCCGGCGAAATCGTGGGTGAGCTGGCACTGCTTCCGGCACACCAACGCGACGCTCGCGGACCAGCTCGGGCTGACGGTGACGGAGCGGCAGCGGATCCTGCGTCACGCGACGCCCCAGATGACGATGCACTACACGCATGCGGATCTGGAGCTGGTGCGAGAGCGCTGGAATCGCCTGGTCGACAAGAAGCTACTGATGTAGCGCGGCTGTTGATGCGGCGGTTTATCGCCGTCGCGATTTTGACCTTCCTGCTCGGCTTCATCGCCGGGTTTCATTTCTGCTGCTGGCTGGTGGGGCGCGCCATCGATCGCGCGACGCACACCATCGAGCGGCCCGTTTCCTTTCCCGAAGGAGTGAACCACGCATGAGCGCTGCATCGAGCACGCCGTTCAAATTTCTCCGAATCGCTGAGTTGCGCGAATCGACCACGAACCCGCGGCGGCATTTCGACGAGAAGAAGCTCGCTGAGTTGGCCGAGAACATCAGGCAGCACGGGGTGCTCGTGCCGCTGCTGGTGCGCGGAAACGTGGCTTTCGTTGGCTATGAGATCATCGCCGGCGCGCGTCGCTTTCGTGCAGCCAAACTTGCTGGCGTCGCCGAACTGCCGGTGCGGGTCGTCGATATGGGCGATCAGCAGGCGCTTGAAGTCCAGGTGATCGAGAACCTGCAGCGTGAGGACGTTCACCCACTGGAGGAGGCCGAGGGGTTCGAGCGGCTGCTGAAGATGAAGGGCTACACGATCGCGCTGCTGGCCGAAAAGGTCGGCCGCGACGAAAGCTACATCTACAAGCGGCGGCAGCTCGCGAAGCTGATCGAGCCGCTGAAGCAGGCGTTCGCCGAGGAACGGATCACGATCAGCCACGCGGTCAAGCTGGCGGCGCTCGAAGCGAAGGACCAGCAGCTAGCGATCACGGATTTTCTGTTCGACACGGAGGAGGGCTGGGACCAGGACAGCGGCAAGCGCGTGAAGATCGCGGATATCGTGCGCTCGCCTTCCGAGCTGGACGCGTGGATTAAGACCGAGGTCCTGCTCGACCTGGCGCGGGCCACGTTCGAAAAGGACGACGCGAAGCTGTTGCCGAAGGCGGGGGCCTGCACTACTTGCACGAAGCGTACCGGCGCGAACCTGGCGCTGTTCGATGACACAAAGAAGGGCGATCACTGCCTGGACCGGTCGTGCTTCCACCAGAAACAGAACGCGCACCTGGTGCAGATCGAGAAGCATGCGAAGGTATCCGGCCGGAAGCTGGTGCGACTCAGCCGCGAGTACCGCAAAAAGGACACGGTCTACGGGCCGAACGCGAAGGCGCTGAAGCCGACCGAATTCTGCGACTCCAAGGAAGAGGCGCTGCACATCGACGGGCCGCTGGTAGGCAAGACGGTGTTCATCTGCCGGGACGCGAAATGCAAGAAGCACGCGGACCGCAGCGGCGGATCTTCCTCGGCGCGCGCGCCGAAGCCCTTCGGTGAGCTGTGGGCTGATCGCAAGAAGAAGCTCGACGCGAAGATCGACCTGGAGGTGCGGCGCGAGCTGTGGCGACAGATCGTGGCTGACGTCCCGGAGGAGTTCAACCGTCCGGAGATGGAGATCGTCGCGCGGAGGCTGATTGAATGCGCGGGGCATGACGGCCGCCAGGCGTTATGTGGCGCGCTTGTCCTTGAGGGCGAAAAGCGCTCGCACAGCTACGGGGGCTACGACTACAAGGCGCCGCTGCTCGGCTACCTGGAGCGCCTCGCCGACAAGCAACTTCCAGGGTTTCTGATGGGCCTGTCTCTCGTCGGCGACCTGGAGGTGAACAGCTACGGGAACCGCGAATACAAGCAGTTGCGCGAGGCGGCGGAGCTGTACGAAATCGACGCAAAGGGGATCGCTAAAAACGTCGGCGAACCGCTGCGCACCGACTTCGACAAGAAGAAGGCCAAGGCCGCGGAGGCCAACACGAAGGCGAAGCGCGAGCAGAAGCGCGCGAAAAACGTGGCCGCGGCGAAGAAGCCGGCGACGAAAGGGGCAAAGTGATGGGCCAGGCCAATACAGACCGGGCGCTGGTGCGCCAGATCCTGGAGCGCGCCACCGCCTATCCGTGGACGGTGGCCACCGGCCGCCTCACCCTGATGCTCGAAAAAGACGGCGTTTGCATCAACTTATTCCACGAACGCTTCGAGCAGCCCTGGACCCGCGTCCACACGCACACGATGGATTTTCGGTCGAGAATCATCGCAGGGTCGATGAGACATCGGCGGTATTCACGGGCAGCCCGGCCAGAGGACCTGGACGACGCGACCGAGTACGGGTACCAGCGTCTGAGCCTCGCGAATGAGCCGCTAGAGAGTGGGACGTGCTTTCTGGCCGAGCTCACCGACGAGCGCTACGTAGCGGTCGATGAGTATGAGATCGCGGCGCCGGAGATTCACCGCGCCGACGCCGTCGACGGCACGGTCACGCTCGTCACCCGGCAGTTCCTGACGAACCCCCAGGACGTTTGCGCATTCTGGCCGCTGCCGCTGCCGGCGGCGAATCCCGCGTTCAGTTATGGCGCGTTGGCGGATGCGGAACTCGTGAAGGAGATGGCCCAATGCGCCCTATCTCTTTTCTGAAAAATGGCGGATTCTGGCCACCAATGGACCACCAAACCGCGATTTTGCTGGCCTTTTTGTGTGAATCCGTCTGGCTACGAACCAGAAGGTCGGGTGTTCGAGTCACCCCGGGCGCACCACTAACCTCAAAGGAATTAGCTGCTTAGCGGTAGATTCGCGATCTGCGTTTCTGTGTTCAGAATCGGACTGTGCCCAGAATTGTGCCCACTCAACGCCTTTCTGGCCTTCTCGATCGCAGCGCGTGTATTGTATTCATGCGGGTGTACATACCGCTTCGTGATCGACATATCGCGGTGGCCGGCGAGATACGCGAGCGTCCAGGGGTCCATGAAAGGCGCCCAGCGTGTTAGGCACGTGTATCGGAAAGTGTAGAGCGGGAAGTGCGCTACCTTTGCCAGCGCACACGTTTTAGCGTGCTGTCCCTGAAGACTGGATGGCTCGATGTGCTCGCTCCTGGTCGGTGCCGGAAAAATCCATGGTCCTTCGACGTGGACGCGGCGCATTTCCAGGATTGACTGCGCACGTTGGGAAAGAGGAATGCGCCGTCGAGCATATCCGTCTTGCCGTAGGTGATCTCAATGACGCCGTTCCGATAGTTTTCCCATCGCAGACGAAAGCACTCTTCCGGCCGAATGCCGCAATCCAACAGAATCGTAGTAACATCGCGCAGCAGGAACGGATCGCGCGGCGGGATCGGTATTTGACCGCGCTTGGATGCCCTGATTCCAACTAGCAGGCTGCTGAAAGAGTTACTTAGCGAAGTTTCTTGTCTCTCACCAACACCTTGTCATGAGCAGTTATGCGGAGAGTGAGTGCCCGAATCGGTGACTTTCCGTCGTCCGAGCACACTTCTCCCCGAACTTATGCGGAGGGAACCACCGCAAGGTTCCTGATCCGCACCAAATTGTAGGCGGCGGCAGCGAAGGTGAACACCCAGCCAATTTTGAAGACCCCACGATGCCGCGTCTGGCGCAGCATACCCACCGTCTTTAGCCATCCAAATACTTCTTCGATCCGTTTTCGTTTGCGCTGGCTTGCCGGATAGCCGGTATGTCGTGTTGTGCGACCGTCAATCGCGCTGCCACCAGGACGATTGGTGTTCTGCGACACGTGCGGCGTCACG
>Ga0182024_10019180_pt1 | contig 12640 bp, 7 predicted proteins | sample P32metaG_FD_120480 | JGI IMG/M metagenome (GOLD analysis project Ga0182024, IMG submission 120480) | Permafrost microbial communities from Stordalen Mire, Sweden - P3-2 metaG (Illumina Assembly) | ecosystem: Environmental > Terrestrial > Soil > Wetlands > Permafrost | place: Sweden: Stordalen... | reverse complement strand
GCTCGAGTTGGTCGACCCCGATGGCCGTTTCAAAGCGCGCACCGGTGAGCGACATCTGGGTGGTTAAGACGTTGCGTGGATCGAAGCCCGGATCCACGCCGCGCAGCGCCGCGAAGGTTCGGATCAACAACGCGGCGCCCACCAGCAAGACCAGCGCCAGCGCCATTTCAGTAATCACCAGCACCGAGCGAGCTTTGTTGTGGCGCAAACCGGCACCGGTTCGCGAACCGCTTTCGCGCAAAGTGATGCTCAGGTCAGATCGGGAAGCGCTGAGCGCCGGAACCAGTCCAAACAAAATTCCGGTGAGCACTGCGGCAACCAAGGTGAACACCAGCACGCGCCAGTCCAGGGCCACGCCGGTCCCCTCTTCTCCCACTCGGGGAATGTTGCCCGGATTGATGGAGAGCAGTGCGCGCACGCCCAGATACCCGAGACCAAGGCCGAGAACTCCGCCGGCGAGGGAGAGCAGCAGACTTTCGGTAAGCAACTGCCAGATGATACGTGCGCGTCCCGCGCCTAACGCCGCACGGATGGCGATCTCGCGCTTGCGGATGGTGGCTCTCGCCAGCAGCAAGTTGGCGACGTTGGCACAAGCAATCAGCAGCACAAAACCGACCGCCCCGAAAAGCAGCAACAAGCCGAAGCGAACGTCGCCGATCACGCTGTCGCGCAGAGGCACCGCGGCGAAGCTCCCTCCGGGTCCCATCACCGGCGAGTTGGGGAATTTTCGCTTGAACTGTTCCGCGGCCATCTTCATCGCCGCCTGGGCCTGGCTCAGAGTGACGCCGGGCTTCAGGCGCGCCGTCGCTCGCAGGTAATGTCCCTGGTTGGTGCTGTTGGGATCGGGCTTCAACGCCAGCCAAAGGTCGTTCTTGGTGTCGCTCTGGAATGTGGGGCCCAGCACTCCGATCACCTGGTACGGTTCTCCGCCAAGATCAATGGTCCGATTGATGATTCCCGGATCCCCGCCAAACCGGCTGCGCCATAGTCCGTTGCTAATCACCACGACCGGGGCGCCTCCCGGGCGGTCTTCTTCGGCGGTGAAGGTCCGGCCGAGCGCCATAGGCGCTCCGAACACCCGGAAATAATCCGCGGACACGTGAATCCCTTTGAGCTGTTCTGGGCGGTCGCCTCCAGTCAGGTTGATCCCCGGCCCACCGACATCGTAGGCGGCGACCGAATCAAATACCTGGGTCTGGTCACGCCAGACGTTGAACTTCGGAATGGAGGTAATGTCTCCATTTCCCTGCGGTGAGCTCAGTTCAAGTTCGACCAGCCGGTCCGGACTTGGGTAGGAGAGTGGTTGCAGCAGGACCGCGTTGACTACCGAGAAGATGGCGGTGTTGGCGCCGATGCCGAGGGCCAGTGTCAGCACGGCGACCGCGGCGAAACCGGGACTGTTTGCCAGAGTGCGCAGGCCGTAGCGGAGGTTCTGGAGAAAGGTTTCCATGGTTCCTCCCGTCCTGTTGCGGAGCCTATCCGCGAATCCCACCGACGTCAACCGATCAGCGGCGGGCAGGCGGGCGTTATCGGGGAGAACACAGATGGAAGGGTGAGTGGCCGCCGCATCGATTCCCGGCTAAGATTGAATTTCAGACTGGTCCGGTATCGTCGGAAAAAGGAGATGCATTTCCATGCGACAGTTCAACAAGCTTGTGTCGGTTGCCTCGGCCACGCTGCTGCTATTTAGCACCCTCGCCATTGCGCAAACCTCACCTGGCAAGAGCGGTTCGGAAGAAACTCCGGACCAGAAAGAGGTTCGGGTGTTCCGTCTCACCGAGGCAAAACTAGATCAGTACCAGAATGCGACCAAAGGTGTGGTGAAGGTGCTGCACCAACATCCGGAGATCCAAAAGAAAATGGACCAGGAGTCGACCGCACCCCTGGAAAAGGACGAAGGAGAGGTGGATCGAAGTGCGAAGAGCATCGAAGCGCACATCGAGGTCTCCGGCGCGGTGAAAGATTCAGGACTATCGGTCCGCGACTACGTGGTGATGACCATCACCCTGGTAAATTCGATGATGCTCGTGGCGATGAAGAAACAAGGACTGATCCCAGAATATCCGCCCAGTATTTCGCAGGGAAATGCGGCGTTCGTCGAGCAACACTATGATCGGGTCGGCGACATCATCCGCCCGCTGATGGAAAGCAGTATGCCGCAGAGCGATTCGAAGGATCAAGGCAGCGACAAGAAGAAGAGCGATCCGAACTAAGCAGGCGGTCTAGCGCGCCGGGCAGCAGGAACCCGGGGGAATTTTGCTGCCGTGAGGGCAGGTGGTGGGATGGCCCAGGAAGGTACAAATCTTCTGGTCGAGTTCCGGGCTGATGATGTGTTCGAACCTGCAGGCGTGTGAATCGGCTTGGGAAGTGGCGATCGCGAACGTATCAGTAAAGAGTCGCTCGGCCAGGCGATGACGGCGGACGATATCCCGCGCGCGGATGCGGCCCTCCGGCGTCAGAGTGACCTGCGAATCCTGGACCGCGACGGCGCCGCGCGGCGCCAAGCGAGCTGCCAACCGCAGCGGTTCCACAATGCCCGCGATCCGCAGATTTTCGGAATCCGCAGCCACGCTTCGTTCCTCGCATACCCAGATTTGCTCCAGCAAGTGATCGAAACTCTCTTCATCTTCCTGACTCGGGCCGCTGATCTGCACCAGGCGTCCGTGGGCGAGCTGAATGCGGCGATCGGCGCGGCGCCCCATGGCCGGGTCGTGGGTGACCATCACTATGGTGTGGCCCTCGCTGTGCAGCTCATGGAAAAGTTGGATCACGATTTCTTCGTTGGTTTCGTCCAGGTTCCCGGTGGGTTCGTCGGCTAAAATCAATGTGGGATGATTGATCAGCGCGCGGGCGACGGCGACGCGCTGTTGCTCGCCTCCGGAGAGCTGGGAGGGCCGGTGCTCGAGGCGGTCGCCGAGTCCGACCCGCTGCAACGCGCGGCAGGCCTCCTTTTCGTCGGTCATGCTGTGGAAGTACTGCGCGAGCATCACGTTTTCCACGGCAGTCAAATACGGCACCAGATGAAACTGCTGAAAAATGAAGCCCACTTTTTCAGCGCGAAAACGCGTAAGTCCCGATTCATCCAGACCGGACATCTCGATGCCGCCGACCAGCACCCGTCCGGAAGAAGGCGAGTCGAGCCCGCCGAGAATATTGACCAGGGTGGTTTTTCCCGAACCGGAAGGGCCCATGATGGCCACCCATTCGCCGGCCGCTACATCGAAGGAGACGCCGTCGAGCGCGCGCACGTTCCCGAACTGTTTGGTGAGCGCTTCGATCTGGACCGCTGGCGGCATCACTCTCCCCGCAAAATTTCTGCCGGCTTCACTTTTCCCAGCCATCGCAACGGATAGGCGCCAGCGAGCGCGGCAGCGATCATAACCGCAACCGTGAACGGAAACACTTCCCAGCGCGGCGACACCGAGGCATGAAATACTTGCCGGCCCATCCAGTAGGTCAGGCCGAATCCGAGAACGTACCCGGCGACGCCTCCGGCGGCTCCCAGCAGACCGGCCTCGGCGAGAAATATCGCCACGATGCGAGAAATCGAACCGCCCAGGGCTTTCATCAGCCCGACGTCGGCGCGGCGTTCGATGGCCAGTGCGGCCATGGTGGCCAGCAGACACAACAGCGTCAGAACCAGAATCAACAGGACCATCAGGAGAATTAGCAGACGGATTCGCCCCAACAACTGACCTTCGGCTTGGGCGATCTGGCGGATCGGGCGCACTTCGAGATTGCCATGGGTAGCCGCGAGCCCGGCGGTTATCGCGGCCATTTGTTTTTCCGTGCCGGTGACGCTCAATTGCACCAGCTCGATTTCTCCCGGCTGCGCGATCAGGGTTTGCGCTACCGGCAGATTGACGAAGATCTGGCTGTCTTCCGCGCCGCCCGCTTCCACGATTCCGGCGACGGTCAGATTCGCGGAGCGCCCTTGCCAACTGAGGGTGACTTCACCGCCCGCCGGGAGCTGAAAATTTCGCGCGACGTCGCGGCCGATCAAGCAGCGCGCGACGTCGTCGCGGCGCTCCACCCAGTTCCCTTCTACTTTCCACGAGGGATTCAACCTAGGCATTTGATCGAGCCATGCGCCTACCACGACTACCGGGCGATCCCTGTGGGCGCGCGCCACCACGTAGAGATAAGGTGAGAGCGCGGCGATTTCCGGTGCGCGATTTCTCTCCAGCTCGTTGGCGATGCTTTCGGACATCAGCTCAGGACTGGCCGCCCCGGAAGCTTCCTCCGCAGCGGACGTTCCGCCCGCATCAAGCACTCCGCCGAGAGGTCCACTCTGCGATGCGCGAGCGGGCGCGATCACCAGATTCGCGCCTAGAGTCCGGAATTGCTGGGTGAGTTTCTTTTCGACGTCGAGGTCGATATTGGCCAGGACCGAGAGGACCGCTCCGGCGCTGGTGAGCGCCACCAGCGCGACCAATAGCCGTCCGCGGCTGCCTCGCACCAGGCCCAGCAGCAATCGGCCGAACACTATTCGCCCCTCAGAATCGCCGCGGGATCGAAATGCGTGGCATGTCGGAGCGGTATCAAGCTGCCAACTACGGCTACCAGCGCCGCAATAGTCAGCACCACCGGAAAGAGCACCGGCCGCAATTCCGCGGCGGTTCCGAATATTTTTTCGCCCAGCAAACGCGCCAGCACCGCGCCCACCAGAAATCCGACGGCCCCTCCGATCCACGCCAACAACACTTGCTCGGCGAGAAAGATTCCGGCGACCAGAGAATTGGGCGCGCCCAGCGCTTTCATCAGCCCCACTTCCGAGCGGCGATCAAGGACTGTCGTGGCTGCCGTTGCAGCCACTGCCAATCCCGCGCCGATCAGCGCGGCCAGGGTGACCAGCCACAGCAAAGAGGAGACCCGCGACAATACCCGGCCTTCGGTTTCAGCCACGCGGCGGATTGGGCGCGCTTCGGTGTCCGGCAGCATCTGCTGAATTTGATGGCCGATGGAAGAAATGTAAGGCGAGCAGAACCAGCGATCGAATTCCTTTTGACTCATGGTCGCCGGGTTGCGCTGGGAGAAGGCATCTTCCGGCTTGGTGAGCGCGCTTACGAAGAGCTGACGGAACTGGCCGGGGTGCCCGGATAGTTCCTGCGCCAAAGCTAACGGCGCGACGATGGAATTGTCGCCGACGTCGCCGGTGGTGACGATCCCGGTGACCAGCAGCGGAATCTCTTGCGCAGCCGCCGGGCTACCGCCATTGGCCAGTTGCACTCGCAGCGTCGCTCCGGGCGATATTCCGCCGGGGAACGATTTCGCCAACGCTGCGCCCACCACACATTCGTGTGCCCCGTCGCTGAACCAACGTCCGCGAATCGCCCACCAGGGATGGGTGAGCCGCAGGCCGGTTTCGAATTTGGTGCCGTCGGGCACCGGAACGGCGTGCTCGTACCATGTGCCGACCAGTGTGCTGGGCATGACGGCTGGCGTAACGCTCGATGCGAGCACGGACGTGGGAGTCAAACTTGGATCCAAATGGACTTGCACTGGCACGTCGAGAAAAGGCGTAAACCCGATGATGTTGTGCCGCCAGAAAATTGTTTTCAGCTTGCCGAGATCGGCTTCCTTCAGGTAGGCGCCCTCATCCACCGGGCGGTAATCCACACCGCCGATTTCCAGCGCCAGAGTGTCAGATTGCGAAGTGACCAGCAGGTTCGCACCTAGGCTGCGGAACTCGCGCGCCAGGCGGTCTCCCACGTCGAGAGCCATCATGAGGCAGGCGGTGGTAACGGCCATACCGGCAGCGAGCGCCGCTGCGGTGAGCAGTTTGCGGTGCGGATTGCGGATGAAGGACTCTCCTACTAGGCGGGCAAACATTATCTTATGGATGAATGAGCGAGGCAGCGTTGGAGAACGCGGAAAGATCCACCACCACTTCGCCTCCCTCGACGCGTGATTTTACCGGAATCGGGTTACAGCCGCCGGATTCCCCCAGCGACGGAACGTAGATGGCCGCGGCGCAATTTCGGCAAATCAGTTCGGACCCTTCTTTGCGATAGCCGCGCGCTCCGCAAATCATGCAGGCGTCCAGCGCGGTGGCATATTCGCCGTTGGCCTTGTGAACCACAACGAACCGCAGGTGGGTGCCGTTCACTTCGACGCCGTAAAAGTGGACGTCGGAATCCACCAAGCTGACAATCGGAATGTGTACCGAATCCCCCTGTGCGACCGCTTCGGTGGCCGCCGGCGGGGCGGCCGAAACCTGGGCATAAACGAACTCCGCGGCGAAGGCCAGCACCACCGCAAAACAGAGCATGGCGGTCGCGAAGCTCCAGCGACGCTGCTTGCGCCGGTCCCATTCCTGGCGGCGCAGTTCGGCTGGGTTGGCAGCCGCGTCGCCCGAGGCCGGAACGCTGGGACGAAACCATTCGCGCAACACGGCCAGGCCCGCGACGCCCAATATCACCACAAAAAAGAAGACTTCGTTGCGCACGATCGGTCCGATGGTGGACATCTCGGCCTTGCTCGACTTGATCCACATCGCTTCGCTCAACTCGTGAATCCCGGTGAGTGCGAGTTGGAAGGCCACTACCATCAAGATGGTGCTGGTGAACGCGAAGAAGCGCGCCAAAGGAAGGCGCAGGGTGCCCTGGAAGAAGAACAAGCCCACGGCGATAGCGATGGCGATGCCCAGGCCGGTGCCGATCCATACCGCAACGCCTTCGCTGGAAAGTTCCACCGCGCGCAGGATCAAAACCAGCTCGGCGCCTTCGCGCAGGACCATCAGAAAAACGAAAAATCCGACGCCCCAGCCTCCCGCGCGGCCGGATTTCTGCGCGTAGACCTCGATCCGCCCTTCGATTTCCTTTTTCAGGCTGTGCGCGATGCGGTTCATCCACACGATCATGGTGACCACCAGAGCGCTGGCGGCCAACATTAATACGCCCTCGAAACCGTCCGTGCTAATTTGCCATCGCTGCAGAAGGTAGGCGGCGGCAATGCTGGTGGCAGAAGCCAGCAAGACCCCGGTCCAGACGTAGATTTTCAGGCCGCGCCGGCCGGTGCGGTCGAGATACACTAATACGATGCCAACCACGAGAGCGGCTTCGACGCCCTCGCGCAGGGCGACCAGCAAAGCAGAAAGCATGGCTACCCCCCGCTCTTTCTACTTGAAACTCGTTTGCAACTAGATCAGTGTAACTACCTGCTTCTGAAAGATCAAGCCTACAGGCATCCTTCCTTGACTCTTCGCCCCTCCAATCCCTGTACAATCAATAGTGACCGGCAATACTGACGGGCATAGGGCTGCTACCGGCACGCCCGCTCCCAATGGGCAACCTGCATACAATCCGGCACAGAGTTCGCCGCTCGATCTTCGTGGCATACGCCGCCTGCCTGGGGCTATGCCTCGGGACGTCCCGGGCGCAGGAGCCTTTGCCACCGGCACCGACGGCAGTCCAGTCTGCCGCCCCGGCGCCGCAGGCGACCCCCACCAAGCGCCCCACCCTGGCGGAGCAAATGGCGCGGGATGCCGCGCTCCCTGAGCGCGATCCCAAGAAGGCCAAGCTGGCGTTCGTGGCTGGGCAGCGCGCCGCCAAAGAGGAAGACTGGCAAACCGCGGTTGAATCGTTTACCGAGGCGGTGAAGCTGCAACCGGACAAGGTGGAGTACAAGGTGCAGTGGACGCTCGCCGTGGGCAAGCTGGTGCGCCAGCACATCGATCACGCCGAACGCGACGCCGCTTCCGGCCACATGGACGACGCGCGCAGCGAATTACAGTCGGCTATCATCCTGGATCCCTTCAATTCCATCGTTCGCGAACGGCTATCGCAAATGAACTTGCCGACGACCGCGCGGATGGAGCCGGTGTTCGAAGAGCCCGCCGAAGAGATTCACCTGGAGCCGAAGCTGGGACCGCAGAACCTGGATTTGCGAGGCGACACCAAGGCAGCCTACACCAAGATCGCGGAGCAATTCGGGCTGCAGGTGGCGTTTGATCCCGAGCTGGCTACTCGGCAGGTTCGCTTCACGGCGGATGGGCTGGATTTCGCCACAGCCATGGATATTCTCGGCGAACAGACCGGCACGTTTTGGCGTCCGCTGACCCAGCATCTGTTTTTCGTGGCCGCCAATACCGCGGATAAGCGGCGCAGTTACGATGCGTCGGTGGTTCGGACGGTGCTCTTGCCGGGGTCCACCACCACCGCGGAGATGACCGATTTGACGCGCCTGATTCGCGATGTGAGCGGAATCACCCGCACCCAACTAGCCGCGAACAGCCATACCCTCACGCTGCGCGGTACGCCGTCGGCAGTGGCGTTGGCTTACCATTTGATCGACGAGCTGGAGCAGCCGCGCGCCGAAGTGAATCTGGAGTTCGAAATATTGGATGTCGATCGTGCCTTCTCGCGCAATCTGGGAATCACACCGCCGACCAGCATTACCGCCTACGACATCACCAAACAAGACGTTCAAGAGGCAGAATCTTCGACGGAAGGCCTAGTGGGAGTGATCTCGCAGATTTTTGGCCTGGGTTCTTCGATGTCCAGCTTGAGCGGTTCGCAACTCGCCGGGCTGGTGAACGAAGGAAGTTTGAGTGCGGCTTCGCTGCTGCCGCCGCTGATCGCGTTTGGCGGCGGACAAACCACATTTCTGAGTACGCTACCCGGCGCGGTGGCCAACTTTTCCGAAATGCTCTCGCTGGTGCGCAGCGGTCAGCGCATTTTGATTCGCGCGGAGGACGGACAGCCGGCCACGTTTTTCGTCGGCGAACGCTATCCGGTAACCTTGGGCCAATATTCCTCCAGCCTGGGAACGTCGACGAACATTCCCGCGGTGAGCACCGACAGTTTTCCGACTTCGAGTTACGACACCGGAACCTCTCCGGTCGCGGTGGCTACCGGAGGTTTCGATAGCAACAACAGTGCGGATGGAGTCGATCTGGCGATCGTCAATCAGGGCGACGGCACGGTGACCATCCTGTTGAACAACGGCAGCGGGACATTCACCGCCACCGCGGGGAACGCGACCAAGGTGGGCAACCAGCCTTCGGCGATCGTCGCCGGGAAATTCGATGTCAACAATTCCAATGAGAACACCGACCTGGCGGTCGCCAATTACAACTGCACCGGAACGCCGCTGGTGTGCGGCGCCGGTTCGCTGACGATCCTGGTGGGTAACGGCGATGGCACCTTCACACCCAATGCGACGCCTCCGCGAACCGGCAAAGGACCCGTCGCGCTGGCGGCTGGCCAGTTCAATCTGAAGAATGCCAACGATCACACCGACCTCGCGGTGGTCAACCAACAGGACAATACCGTCACCATTCTGCTGGCGAATGGCGATGGCACGTTCACGCCAACCGCGGCATCGCCCATCGGCGTGGGGCATTTTCCCTCCGGTATTGCCGTGGCGGACTTTAACGGGGATGGATTTCCGGATCTGGTGGTGACCAACCAGAACGACAATGACGCGTCCATTCTGCTGGGCAACGGCGACGGCACGTTCCGAGCGCTCTCGCCCTTGGCTACCGGGAAAGGACCGATCGCGGTGGCCGCAGCTGATTTTAATAACGACGGATTTCAGGATTTGGCGGTGGTCAACAATATCGACAATACGGTCGATGTATATCTGGGCGCCGGCAACGGAACATTCAATGTTCCGGGCACGTTCGCGACGGGGTTGAGCCCGGTATCGCTGGTAGTCGCGGATTTCAATGTGGACGGGCTCCAGGACATCGTGGTGGTGAACCAGAGCGACTCCACCATTTCGCTACTGATCAACGCCTCGGGCGGGCAGTTCAGTTTGCCCCTGGACCTCAGCGTGGGAACGACCCCGGCGGGCATCGCTACCGCGGATTTCAATGCCGACGGACTGCCGGACGTAGCCGTCGCCGACAAAGGTGCGGGGACGGTGACGGTGGTCCTGGATTCGACGACGGCCGCCACCGGCGAGACCTCGGCAACTTCCGGGCTGACGCCTTTCCCGGGTGCCGAATACGTCGACCTGGGCGCGAAGATCAAGGCCACACCGCGGGTGCACGAGAACGGCGACGTATCCGTGAAGCTGAGTATCGAGCTGCGGGCGCTCGCAGGCAGCAGCGTTAACTCGATTCCGGTGCTCACCAACGAAACCATCGAGCAGAGCGTGCGTCTGCGTGACGGCAAGACCAGCATTCTGGCCGGCTTCCTGCAGGGTCAGAAGACCGTCACACTTTCCGGGCTGCCAGGATTTACCGGCGTGCCGGGAGTGGGCTTACTGGGATCTAGCAACAACACATCCGACAACAGCAGCCAGCTATTGATCCTGATCACGCCGCGAATCATTCGTCCCGCGCCGCACGCATTCAAGACCCTGTATGCCGGCCACGGCCTGAGCGCTCCGGGAGCAGGCGGCGGGGGTGGCAACCCATCAGTGCCAGAGCCGCAGCCAGAACCCGCCCAGCCCGCGCAGCCGGAGAATCCCCCGCCCGCCGGCCCGCCAAGCACGCGCATTCCCCAAGGCGCCCCGCAGCCGCCGCAGTAGGCTTGTTGAATCCTCAGTTGTTTTCGGTTTTGTCTTTGCGGTGGAAGTCCAGGCCGTAGGTGGGGTGGTCCTTGGTACCGGTGATCTTGATGGGGACGTAGGTGCCGGCGCCATTCTTTGCGAAAAATGGATCGACCGCTTTCAGGAAGAATGATTTCACACCGGTCATGGTCTGCGAAAGTTTGGCATCCATCTTCAGCGCGCCGTGAAAATCCAGTGCGCCGTCGTCCATACCGTAGGTGCCGGCGAGTTCGACCGACGCTCCGATAACTTCAAAATGCAACGATGAAAACTGGATGCTGCCGTTGTCCATATTGAAAGTGCCATTGAGGGTGGCTGGGGTGGACTCGCTATCCGATTGAGGATGGCCCTGGGCCCGATTGCTAAAGCTCGCCACTTTTTTTTCTATATCGGGATTCGAGAAGTGCAGGGCGTCCACCGAAAAATCGCCTTTGAGTTTCATGCGATCGAGATAATCTTGCGGGCCCGGGGGAATTTCCAGGGTGGTATTCAACGTCAGCGGGCCGTTCATGATCGGCGGATCTTTACCCACGGCCAGTTGCAGCATGTCTTCAATCCGCGCGCCTTTGGAGACTGCCTTTACCAGAATGCGATGTCCGTGCGGGTCTTCCTCTCGAATCACTTCGCCAGTCGCAATGATCATCGAATGCAGGAATTTTGCGTCTACTTCCTTCAGGATGGTGTCTCCGTTGGTTCCATCTACCACCGCTTTGTAATCGGTGTGCAGCGGCACAGACATCTTGCTGGAGCGGATCTGGAATTTCGGAATATCCGTCCATCCGGCCACATCGAGATAGTCCAGCGGCCCGCCGAAGTTCCCTTTCGAATTCATAATTCCCGAGAGCGCCTTAATGGTGCCCATGTCTGCGTTGGCGAACGTGTAATTCGCTTTCACCGGCGTCAGTGCCGGATCTTCGGGTACCCACGGGCCAAATTCGCCCGCGCAGTCAATTTCGCCTTTGGGAACAGGATTGGTGAGCTCGGCGTGAAACGGCGAAGCACGATCCAAGGATAGGTTTTGCATCGCTAAATGATGGATGTCGAAGAAATGCGGCTGCTTGCCAGGCTTCGAGGGAGTGGTCTCCAGGCTCGCGCCGTCCGCATGCAGCACATCCACCAGTACCTGGTATTTGCTGGCTAGATCCTGATTCGGCCACACGTGCTTGGGATGCTCTCCCGGCTCTCGCGGCGGCGTGTGCATGTGCAGTCCCTGGATGTACACGCTGGAGACGTGCCGCGGCGCCCTCAGCAGCGTCCCCCAATTGGCGTGCGCGGTGAGCTTATCGATCTGAATGAGCGGGGCGATATCGGTGCGTCCGAAATGACGCATGCTCACGCCGCCAATTTCCACCTTTATGCGCGGAAACAGGGTGATGTCGAACGTATCGATGGTCACCGTGCTATCGAACTTGGCGCTCAGGACCGACTCGATCTTGGCCTTAGCGATCGGGCTAATGCGCGGACGGAGAACTAAAGAAGCGATGAACAGCAGAACAAACAGAGTGAGGAAAATACCGCCGACCCAGTAGAGTGCCTTTCGCCGCGTGGTCAGAACGAACTCCCTATCCCACCAATTTCTCGAAGTCGAATGTGCACGATGCTATGTGATGGTTCGGCTGACCGCAATACCGGGAAAGGTGTAATGCCGAACAGACGTCCGTGCATACCAGTTGCGGAAAATCGTTCCCAGGCTAGTAAGTTGCTTCGAGGACCACCACCGGCTGGTAGGTTCGCGGGACGACGGCCTCAGCAATGGCCACCAGCTTGTCCTGCTGATTGAAAACACGCAGTCTCGGCGGCTTCCAATCCCCCGAATCCAGTTCCGCGGGCGCGCCCGGCGCGAGCGTGGCGCGGCCAGGCTGAATTTGCGAGAGCATAACGTTGAACTTCGCACCGTGAGCGATACGCCGCTCGACGATTGGCAGCACCGTGGCGCGCGGGAGTTCCGCCAGCAATCCTTCCAGGGGGACGATGCGATCGCCCAGCCGGCCGGCCTGGGAAGCTTCGGCAACTTCTTCGAGGGTTAGAGCCTGGTCCAGGGTGAATTCGCCCACCGCGGTGCGCAGGATTTCCGCGAGATGCGCGCCACTGCCGTGTTTCTGGCCGAGATCATGGGCCAGCGAGCGAATGTAAGTTCCCG
>Ga0182024_10019179_pt1 | contig 12640 bp, 12 predicted proteins | sample P32metaG_FD_120480 | JGI IMG/M metagenome (GOLD analysis project Ga0182024, IMG submission 120480) | Permafrost microbial communities from Stordalen Mire, Sweden - P3-2 metaG (Illumina Assembly) | ecosystem: Environmental > Terrestrial > Soil > Wetlands > Permafrost | place: Sweden: Stordalen... | reverse complement strand
CAGGGTCCGCTCGGCGGCACCACAACGCGATGTTGAGAGGCGGGTTGGTGTACGCCGGCGCGCGGACCATCCTCGCGGGTTATGCGAACGAAACCCCCTTTGCCTTTCAACGACCGATGGTCCGCAGAAGAGCCGACGGCGCTCTCCTTGCAAGCCACGCGAATTGGCGGCTCTTCTACGGACCCTGCTCGGAGTGTAAAAAGCGACCTCGGTCGAAAGTGTCACGGACCGCGGTCGCCGGGGCGACTACCTTCCCCGTCCTTGACGATTTACCATTCATTCTTTCCCTGCACCAGCGTCCCTTGCAACACCCCCCGGTTCTTCCAGTATGATTGTGGAACGGAGACACACTCGACAATTTAATCTTTTTTAACCGAGCGAAGGAGCTATCGATGAGCAATTGGAATCGCAAGAAATTGGCCCGCATCGCGGGCGTCGCGGGATTGGCGCTGGCTGGTCTTGTGTTCGCCGAGGGAAACGGTCCGCAGCAGCCCTGGTCCAAGTGGAAGGTGCATGACATGAGCCGCCCGATGGCGCCGGTCGTCACGCCGGGAACCCCAAGTACGAATGACACCCCGGGAAAAGCGCCATCGGATGCGATCGTGTTGTTCGATGGCTCGAATATGGACGAATGGCAGGCCGAGGGTGGCGGCGAGCCGACGTTCAAGCTCGTCGATGGCACCCTGCTGTCATACGGTCCGAAATATCTCGAAACCAAGCGGAAGTTCGGCGACGTGCAACTGCACGTCGAATGGGCCGAGCCGACGGAGGTCAAGGGCAGCAGTCAGGGCCGAGGGAACAGCGGCGTGTTCATGATGGGCAAGTTCGAGACGCAGGTTCTCGACAACTACAACAATCCCACCTATGCCGACGGCGCATGCGGTGGAATCTACGGGCAGTATCCCCCGCAGGTGAACGTCTGCCGTTCGCCCGGCGAATGGCAGACCTACGACATTATCTTCCACACGCCCCGCTACAAAGATGGCAAGCTCGATGAGCCGGCTTATATCACCACGCTGCAAAATGGCGTCCTGATCCAGGACCACCAGCGCATCGAAGGTCCCACCGGCCACATGATCGTGGCCAAATATCCTGACAACATGCCCGAGGAAGGCCCGCTCGCCCTGCAGTACCACAACAATCCCGTGCGTTTCCGCAACATTTGGGTCCGTCCGATCGCCGCCCTGGAACTCCAGCAGCACACTGGCGAAGTGGCCGAAGTGAAGAAATAGGTCGCCATGCGCAAAACCCCCTTCGGCAAAACCGGCTATTCCGTCTCTCCCCTTGGCTTTGGGGCCGCTCCCGTCGGTTATTTGAAAACCGAACAGGAGCGGATTGCCCGCATTCTCAACCTGCTGCTCGACAGCGGCGTGAACTTGCTCGACACCGCCGCCAGTTATCCGGGGTCGGAGCAGGCGATCGGGAAAGCGGTGGGGCACAGGCGAAAGGAGTTTGTGCTGGTCTCCAAGTGCGGCGGGAAATTGCCGGATGTCTCCGCCGCGCCCTGGTCGGAGGCGAACATCACCGCCACTGTCGATCGCGCCCTGAAGAACCTTCAGACCGATCATCTCGACGTGATGCTCCTGCACTCATGCGATGAGGCGGAGCTGCGCAAGGGTCATGCCCTCGCGGCCCTGGTCAAAGCCCGCGACGCCGGCAAAATCCGCTTCGCCGGCTACTCCGGCGACAACGCCGCGGCGGCCTGCGCCGCCGAACTTCCCGACATCGCCGTCGTTGAAACGTCCATCAGCATTGCCGATCAGGTGAATATCGATCTGGTCCTGCCCAAGGCGCAGAAGCACCAGATCGGCGTGCTCGCCAAACGCCCCATCGCCAACGCCGCGTGGAAGGAACTGAAGGATCAGAAGGGGCTCTATCAGGGTTACGCCAAGACCTATCACGATCGCCTGCGAAAGATGCAACTTGATCCGGCCAAGCTCGGCTTCACCGGTCCTCATGCCTGGTCCGAACTCGCCCTGCGATTCACGCTCAGCCAGCCGGGCGTGCATTGCGCCATCATCGGCACGACCAACCCGGATAACGCCAAGGCGAATATCGAACTAGTGGAGAAGGGGCCGTTGCCGGCGGATGTGATCGCAAAGGTGCGCCAAGCATTTGCCGCGGCCGATGCGGATCTGTCGTGGACGGGGCAGACGTGAACCGGGGAAGGGACAAAGGGTTGGGACGGGGGGAAGCTCGAAATTAGAAGCTCGAATCCTCGAATGAAATCCGAATGTAGAAGTCCGAAACAAATGCGGCGCACCCGGGATTTACCGTCTTTGTTTCGACATTCTTCCACCGGCGCGCCGGGATCTTCGACATTCGGGCTTCGGGTCCGCCACGGCGGATCTTCGATTTTATTCTGGTTTCGGACTTCGTCATTCGGGTTTCCGGTATCCGTCAGGATGCCGGCTGAACCAATTCCACGCTGACCGGATGATCGCCTCCGGATCCTTGTGTTTCGCTTCCCACCCCAGCAGATTCTTCGCCCGCGACGGATCGGCGTAGAGCGCAATCGCATCCCCCGCGCGGCGGGGGCCGAAGGTGTGCGGAACTTTCTTTCCCGTCACTTTCTCCGCCGTTTTCAGAATTTCCTTGACCGAGAATCCCTTCCCGGTGCCGAGATTGCAGATGATCGGGTCTCCTTCCTTGAGCTTCTCCATGGCGCGGATGTGGGCATCCGCCAGATCGTCGACATGAATGTAATCACGGACGTTGGTCCCATCGGGCGTGGGGTAATCGGTTCCAAAAACGGTCACGCCCGGCTTCACGCCAAGAATCGACTGAAGCACGACGGGAATCAGATGCGTTTCCGGGTCGTGGTCCTCCCCGAGCGTTCCGTCCATGGCGCAGCCGCTGGCGTTGAAGTAGCGCAACGCGGCGAACTTGAATTTCTTCCACCCCAGCGGAACATCGTGCAGAATCTGCTCCACCATCAGCTTGCTGCGCCCGTAAGGGGAGACCGGCGCTTTCTTCTCATCCTCGGTAATGGGGATTCTGTCCGGATCGCCGTAGGTGGCGCAGGTGCTGCTGAAGACGAACCGCTCCACGCCCGCTTCCTGCATCGATTGGAGCACGCTGACGGTGGTCGCCACATTGTTCTGATAATAGAGCAGCGGCTTGTCGACGCTTTCGCCGACGTAGGCGTACGCCGCGAAGTGCATGACCGTGTCGATGCGACGATCGCGAAGCGCTTTGACGAGCACCGCGCGATCGTTGAGGTCGGCATCGACGAACGGGACTTGGAGAATATCGACGGCAGCGCGATGCCCGCGCGAGAGATTGTCGTAAATGACGGGCGTGTGCCCCGCCTCTTTGAGGCGTTTGACGGTATGCGACCCGATGTATCCCGCGCCGCCTGCGACTAACACATTCATGCAACGTCCGCTCTTTGGTAGGGTGGGCATCGCCCACCAGCTTTCCGCTCGAAGAGGTGGGCAATGCCCACCCTACAAAACATTCCCACGCCAAGTCCCGCGCGAATCGCGCGGGATCATGCAGTGCTGTCGCGGCAGTATACGCCTAAACTCCGCGCGTTCCATCGTTTGTCGGAAAAGTTGAAGGCCCGCCCGCTCTCCCGTACACTGCGCGGCTCGAAAGTGCTCGCACCGTTAGCTCAATTGGATAGAGCGTCGGTCTACGGAACCGAAGGTTGCAGGTTCGACTCCTGCACGGTGCAATTCGGTGTGGCAAGGACTTAAGAACTTGCTCCAGCCGACATCAGGATTGGCAAGCCGGTGAGAGCAGGATCGTATCGCAGATCGAATGCGCAGAACTAATCCGGAATTCGATTCGGCCAGCTCACCGCGTGCTGAGTGCCGGTTCATCTGCTTCTGCCGTACACTTTCGCATGACCAGCAGCAGCACAATCGTTGTCGCAAGCAGTTCCCAAGCGTAGAGCGGGATGAACAACCTCTGCCGGACGCCCTGCTGCCAGAATGCCAGCAGGTAATACAGATGATACACCCGATAGCCCATTATCCTGACCGTATTGCTCGGGATCAGGAGTGCCGATAAGCTTCACAGGCAGCCGGACTGCGGGGATTGATAATCGGAGCTACTTCCTCTCGCCCACAGCCTCCTTACCGTCAACGTCATAAAGTCTGGCCGCCCAGCTTGCTGAGCGCCCGCCATATCTGACGAGCAGCGCCTTTGTGCCGAGATTCGTCTCCAGGAGGACTGCGAGCCATGGAACTTGGTCTGGCGCGGCCAGCTTCTCAATCCTCTGAATTGCCAGGACGCGATGAGTAGTGATCTGATTAAAAGGTGACTTCTGAAGGTGCATCGCCTCCTCAACGATCTCGCCTGTCGTCGCATCATCCTTGGCGAAAAGCAGTGCTGCGAACGAACCATTTGCCCAGGCGCGATTGACCTGAAGCTTCTCGACGAACTTGCGCAGAGCATCTTGATCAGTTGTCGAAGGCTGCGTTGCCGCGGACGGGGCGACGTCGTAGAACCTCGTCCACCAACCAGCGATTCCCTTCAACCGATAGCAAATCAAGATCTTGGCGCCGACATCAGTTTGGAGCAGAGCCGCGCGCGGATGGCCATCTCCGGAATCCAGTTCGACGGTTCGAGTTTCGACTACGCGGAACGCGTTGATTCCAATTGACCGCGAGGCCGCCTTTACGGCAGCGGCCACGATCCTTTCCGGGTCTGAGTCGCCGCCCATGTGGAGGGGCTGGTATATGCCGTTCGTCCAAAACGGGTCGGCGTTGAGTTGCTTTACAAGTCGATAGATCGCGTCATGATTGCCGGCTACGAGCTGAGTCGAGGGCTGTGTCGCCGGAGATTGCAAAAGGGCGTCCATCTCGGTTGCCACGCTCGGCGCCGACCGAATCGCCGGCTGACTGGCTGGGAGCGAATTGGCCATCGACGAGGCAACGACTGCCGCTCCAGCGAGCAACGCCACCGCAGTAATTGTCAAGCTATGACCTCGCATTTGCTTCAGTTCAAATGCCCACGTGAACAGCTTCATGCCGGGGACGAATGAGCCAGAATCATGTGCCACGCAGCCGCTTTACGTCAAACATAGCTCAGTTGGGATGCGTTCAACGCCGATTGCGCGCGCCGCGGCGGTGGTCGATCCGCTGGCGGCAAAGCGTGCGATGTTTTCGGCACGGGCGAAACGGGTCATCTTTATGTCCCTGGGACCGCCGAGTTCCAGCTCGGCTCTTTGTTTTTTGCAGCCGCGCGGGAAAGCAGCCCCATGTTTCTCGAAATCAAAAAGAGAGCCGAGCTGGAGCTCGGCGATCCCAGGTTACCGATTCCTTTGCCGTTCAGTGGCCTTGCGCAGCGCCCGCTTTTCCATCCAGTTCAACGACTGCATTCCCTGGGCATGTACTTTCGCGAGAATCTCGTCGATCTGTTCCTGATCCCGACGGGCGGCGGCGGCTTTTTTGACGGCGCTCTTGTCGGGCCAGCGGGGTTTGCGACGAGGCGATTCATCGGCGGGTCGTGCAAAAATGCTCCGAAACCCACCATCGCCGAAGGGGCCAACTTCAGCGCGAAACTTGTTGAAGGAACCGGCGAAGCAGAACACCCAGAAGATGATGACGATGATGTCCCCAGCCTTGATGGCATAGAGAACGCCGAGTGGTGCGATCACCATGCCAGCGACGCACGTGACCCGAACTGCTTTGCTCAGCCCCAGCGACGGACGTAACGCGGCCTCAAGCAGGTACGCTCCGTCAAACCAGTAAAACGGCAACAGGTTGTCAAGGATCAGCAAGCCGTTGATCAGGACTATCTCTCTCAGAAGCCCGCGCGGCGTGAAGATGTTTTCCAGGGGGATATAAAAGTACGGGACGAGCAGTGGGTTGAGCCGCATGGATCGGAGGACGCCTGCCCCTTCCATCGGAAGCAGCGCGAGCAAGGCTGCTCCTCCCACGATCAGATGCGCGAAAATGCCGCCGCCATAGCCGACGAGGTTGGATTTTGAATCGGGTGGTAGCGTCGGGAAGTTGAGCCCGCCCATGGGCCATAGGAGAAAACTATCGAGCGTGCCGCCTACGCGCCGGGAGAAGAATCGATGTCCGAAATCGTGAATCAGCAGGCCGCCGATAAACATCAGACCTGTGAGCGAAATGAGAGCAACGCTGTGGCCGCGAAGCGAATTCGCATAATGCATCAGCATCATGAGCAGCAGCCAGAACGACAGCCGCACCGGCACGCCGAACCAACGGCCAAAATCTGCGGAGTAGCTCAGGAAGAGCGCGGGGTTGCCGAGGTATTCGGCCTTATTCGCACTGTCACGGTAGTAGTCTCGATCTTCCCAAGCCATGGTGTTGCTGGAAGACGATAGCGGGGTTTCACCCCGTTCTCAATCGTGCGGGCATTCGCCAACCGCCGAATTTCGCGAGATTATCGGACATTGCGCACCAAGTCCGGCGCAGATTGCATCCGTGGGTCGTTTCCCGATAATCGTTGGGGCCGGGAGACTGGTGGGTCTGGCAGGGAAGGAGTCTGTGATGAGACGTGCGAAAATCAGCATCATCGGGGCGGGAAATGTCGGAGCAACCTGCGCCCACTGGGCGGCTGGCAAGGAGCTGGGGGATATCGTGCTCGTGGACGTCCCGCAGGTGGACGGGATGCCGCAGGGGAAGGCGCTCGATTTGTTCGAGGCCTCGCCGGTGGAGGGGTATGACAGCAAAATTACCGGTACGACCAGTTACGAGGCGACCGCCGACAGCGATGTGGTAATCGTGACCGCCGGGTTGGCCCGAAAACCGGGGATGAGCCGCGACGACCTGATCAGCAAAAATACTGAAATTGTGAAAGGCGTCGCCGCCAGCGTTGCCAAGTTCTCGCCGAAGACAGTGATGATCGTGGTCAGCAATCCGCTGGACGCGATGGTCTATGTCGCGTGGAAAGCCTCGGGGCTTCCCACCAAGCAGATCATCGGGCAGGCCGGCGTGCTGGACACGGCCCGGTATCGCAGCTTTCTGGCCATGGAAGTCGGCTGCAGTGTCGAAGATGTGCAGGCATTGCTCATGGGCGGGCATGGGGACGACATGGTGCCGCTGCCGCGATATACCTTCGCGGGCGGAATCCCCATCACGCAGCTCGTAAAGAAGGAACGGCTGGACGAAATTGTGAAGCGCGCCCGCAACGGCGGGGCGGAAATTGTCGGTCTGCTCAAAACCGGCAGCGCCTATTATGCCCCGGCGGCGGCAACCGTGCAGATGGCCGAGTCGATCATCCGCGACAAGAAGCGGATTTTGCCCTGTGCCGTCTATTGCGATAAGGAATATGGCGTCGGCGGGTTCTTCGTCGGGGTGCCGTGCATTCTCGGCTCCGGCGGCGTGGAACGCGTGATCGAAGTCGATCTCGATGAAAACGAACGCAAAATGTTCCAGAGCAGCGTCGATCACGTGAAGGAACTGGTGCGCACGGTGAAGGTGTAACAGCGAGTTGTCAGAACGGGCTCGCGACAACAATGAACTGGCCACGGTTGGCCGGGGCGCATTGGCAAAGGCGAGCCAGGGAAGACCGGGAGTTGACTTATGACCGCGGCGGTTTGGGGTTCAAGATCCTTGCGAAGGTGTTGTAACGCAACCGCGGTCCCCGCGCTGTTGCTGGCGCTGAGCCTTTGCGGCTGCGTGCCGAACGCGCGCATTCTCTCTATCGCCGAGCAGAAGCCGATCGACCGCAGCCTCGTTGAGGTGCCCGCGGGGTACAATCTGCAGCGCTTCGTTACCGGCCTCACCGCCCCCACGGCACACGCTTTTGATGCTGATGGATCGTTGCTGATCGCGGAGGGGGAACGCGACGATGAAGTAAGGATCATCGGTTTCCGCAAGGACGGCGCGCCGTTCAACGTCTGGCCCCAGGAAAAGCAACTGCTGTTCGGATTCTCCACGCCCGGTTCCTGGCGGATGTATGGCCCGGTTGGCGGGATGGTCTGCTACCAGGGGAACATATTTGTTTCCCATCGTGACGCCGATGGAATGGGGGTCATCACCGCCCTGGATTACCATGGGCATCACAAAACGATCGTCGCCGGTCTCCCCGCGCAGGGAGATTATGGCGTCACGCATCTGGCGGTCTCACCCACGAAACGCCCCCTCTACTTTGGCGTCGGAACCGCGACGAACAGCGGCGTCGTCGGACTGGACAACTGGGCCTGGGTCCGAAAATACCCGCTGGTGCATGATCAGCCGTGGCAAGCTGAGCCCTGGCGTGACGTGGCTCTGCTCGGATACCGCTTCGATTCGACCAACCCCCTTTCGGGAATGTTCGGGCCATCGGACCTGGCCGTCACCGCCTTTGACCAGGCGTTTAATCACAGCAACCAGACCCGCGTTCGCGCTGCAAACGGGCCCGATGGAACCAACAAACCCAATGGAGCGATCTACTGGGTTTCTCCCGACGGGGGGTTCCCGACCGTCGAAGCCCACGGGATTCACAATCCGCGCGGGCTGGCCATCAACGAATTTGACAGCATCTACTTCACCAATGGCGGCATGGAAATGCGCGGGACACGGCCGGTGAAGGATGATCCTGACGCGCTGCTGCGGCTGTTGACCGGCACCTGGTATGGATGGCCCGATTACACGGCCGATCTGCAGTCGGTCAGCGAACCGCGATTTCAACCGCCGCAGGAACTGCTCGCCCGGGGCGGGTATCCTGAGTTGCGCCCCGGCATCGACATGGAGTCCAGCCATCTCAGCGACCCCAGCCGCAATCGGGATATTCTCCTCCAAGCTGCCTTCCCATCGCTTTCGGGCGCATCCCGCATCGACGTGGTGCCCTCCGATGGACCGTTCAAGGAATTCCGCCGCAACGTGATTGTAGCGCTCCGCGGCGATCGAGCGCCGTTCGCCACCAGCGGCCGACCCCTTGCCGACCTGCCCGGTTATAAGGTGGTTCGGGTCGATCCCGCCACGCATCAGGTCAGGGATTTCATCCGCAACACCGCCGGCAAGCCCCGCAGCCAGGCCGGCGGGAATATCTCCCTGCTCGAACGGCCGATCGACCCCAAGTTCGGACCCGATGGTTCGCTCTACATCCTCGACTTCGGCCAAATGGAAATGCGCGGCAGCGAGGAGCACGTCATCCCCGGCACCGGCCAGATCTTCCGCCTCGTTCCCGTCTCGGACACTCCCGTCATTCCCGCGAATCGCGCGGGAGTTGAGGTGCGGTAGAGTATTGGCTGTCGAGCCCCGCCAAGCCGGGGTTCAACTGATATTTTCGATCCCGTGCTTTTTAATGATGCTGAGAAGTCGAAGCGCCGGGCCGCCCGGCTTTCTCTTGCCCCGCTCCCAATCCGATACCAGATTCTTGGATACGTTCAGGTAGTGGGCGAAAACCGGCTGCGAAACGTGCTCGCGTTCACGCAAAGCGCGAATCTGTGCCGGCTTGATCTCCTGCACCGGCTCAAGGCAGGCCTCGTCAAATTCCCGCATGGTGATCTTGTTGATCGCACCAACATGATATAACGCCTCCGCCGATTCGTGGATTGACTCGAAAGCATCGGAACGGTATTTGTCGGATCGTTTCGTCTTCATAGGATCTCCGTCAATCTTGCATCCTTGAGCATCGTCTCGATCTGCTTTGCCGAAAGTGCGAGATACGTTTTGGCTAGCTTTCTGAAACCGGCCAATTCGCTCGACTCGATGTTTTCGCGGTCGCTTTTGGCAAAGCCGTAAACGAAGAATGCAAGTTCGCCCTTCCGAAGGAGGATAATCGTTCGATAGCCGCCTGATTTACCCTGGCCGGGACGGGCGATTCGCTGCTTGATGACGCCGCCGCCGAGTTCGGCGTCAACGAGGCCGGCATCCGCCCGGGCGATGGCTTCGGTCAGAGCAGCGTCGATGATTCTTTCGCGCCGGGCGAACTTACCGAACCAAGCATTTTTGAAAATCCTCAAGAGGAATTCCCTCGTATTCGACCGCAACACGGTATCATACATTGTATGATACTTGCGGCGGAAAAGCAAGCTCTCTCGGCAGCTAATCTTGGCGATTGACCAGCCACCGGTGTTCATGCGCCCCCGTTCCGTTGAACTCGATGCGCCAGGGTGGCTTCTCAGCGGCAGGCTGTATTTCGATGATGCCGGCGACGAAGCATTTCGGATTTGCCCGGTAAACGAATTGACCGTTTTCAGAAATCACGCCGGCGGGCGGTTGCTCGCGATCCGGGACGAAAAGCAGATCGGCCGTCACGTGCTTGCGTTTCAGATTCAGTTCAAGAACGCCATCAGCGCGCCTGTGGAGGGTGTGGTTGCCGGCGGAGATTTCCAGACGCTCGATTGACGTTTTCATCGAGCCGGGCGGCAGCCGCTGGATGTCGGTGATCACCCGGCTCTTGGGATCCTTGGCTTCAATTTCCACGACTTGGAAATCCCGCGGCACCGGCGGGGCGTTGGCCGTGGGGCGCTTGCGAAATCGGCGATAGCGGCTGAGATAGGCATGCAGCGAGGGGTGCCCGTCGAAAAAGCCGACCTTCAGGCGGACTTTTGCCGAGGTATCCTGCGCCGTGAGCAGCCAGAATTCGTAACCTCCCGGCGCACAAACGCGATGCGAGGCGTCGGGGCCGCCGGGCGGATCAGCCAAGAACAGGGGAACAACGTCCATCGCGGCATTGTCGCGACGGACTCCCGCCAGTCGAGAGACAAGGCGGAATCATCTGGAATTCCCCCCTCTCCCACTGGGAGAGGGCAGGGTGAGGGTGATTTTGAATTTCAACGCTGTTGGTGCTCGAAATCACCCTCACCCCAACCCTCTCCCAGTGGGAGAGGGAGGCAGAGTCGCGTTGGCCGAGTGATGTTGTTTTGGGCGGCGAGGCACCGCCATCGTTGCCGCCGGATTGTTCCGAGGGCGACCGCCCCATATGATGAGGAGCTCGGATTTCCAAACGTTGTAGAGTTCATGCAGATACGGAATTTCTCCATCATCGCCCATATCGATCACGGGAAGAGCACGCTCTCTGATCGTCTCCTCATGCGCGCCGGCGCCATCACCGAGCGCGAATTCAAGGAGCAGATCCTCGACGACATGGACCTGGAGCGCGAACGCGGCATCACCATCAAGGCGTCCGCCGTCACCGTCTTCCACGACCACAACGGCGAGAAGTTCATGCTCAATTTCATCGACACGCCGGGGCATGTCGATTTCCATTACGAGGTGCAAAAGGCGCTGCAGGCCTGCGAAGGGGCGATCCTGGTGGTCGATGCCACGCAGGGAGTGCAGGCGCAGACGGTTGCCAACGCCTACGCGGCCATCGAGGTCGGACTCGACATCATTCCCGTCATCAACAAGATCGATCTCCCCAGCGCGAGGCCGATTGAAGTGGCGGAGGAAATCGAACAGGTGCTGGGATTCCATGCCGAAGATTGCATTCTGGTTTCCGCCAAAACTGGGCAGGGAATCGATGATCTGATAGGAAAGCTGTGCGATCAATTGCCGCCGCCCAAGGGGCATGCGGATCAGCCGCTGCGGGCCTTGATCTTCGACAGCATTTACGATGATTATCGCGGCGTGATCGTCTACGTGCGGGTGGTCGATGGGGAATTGCACAAGGGAATGAAAATCCGCCTGATGGGAGCGGATCGCGAATATCAGGTGACGGACCTGGGCAAGCTGACGCCGCGGCCCGTGCGGGTGGAGAGCATCGGGACTTCGGAAGTGGGATTTCTCGTCGCCGCCATCAAGGATCTGCACGATGTGCGGATTGGCGATACGGTCACCAACGCGCAGGATCCCGCCGCCGAGGCGCTGCCCGGTTACAAGCCGATTCAGCAGATGGTCTTCTGCGATTTCTATCCCGGCGGGAAGACGCAATACGATGAGTTGCGCGACGCGATGGATCGCCTGCAACTCAACGACTCCAGTTTCACCTTTGCTCCCGAATCTTCCGATGCCCTGGGCTTCGGGTTTCGCTGCGGGTTCCTCGGCCTGCTTCACATGGAGATTATCCAGGAGCGGCTGGAGCGCGAATTCAACATTGAAGTGGTCCAGACCGCGCCGACCGTCACCTACGAAATCCTGCTCAACGACAACTCGATCAAGCGAATCGACGCCCCCAGCGAATTGCCCGATCTGACGCACGTCGCGGAAATCCGCGAGCCGTACATCCGGATGAACCTGATTCTTCCCGCCGACGGCGTTGGGGCGCTGATGAAGCTTTGCGAAGACCGCCGCGGGATTTATCAGAAGACGGAATACATCGGCAAGTCCCGCGTGATCCTGGTCTACGAAATACCGCTGGCGGAAGTGATTTACGATTTCTACGACCGGCTCAAGTCCGCCACCCGCGGCTACGGCACGATGGACTACGAGCTTGTCGGCTTCCGGATCGGGGATTTGGTGAAGGTGGACATTCTGGTCAACGGAGACCGGGTCGATGCCCTGAGCGTGATCGTTCATCGCGAGCACTCCGAGGCCCGGGGCCGGCGGCTGCTGATCCGCCTCAAGGCGGAGATCGACAAGCATCTGTTCGAGATTCCGCTCCAGGCCGCCATCGGCGGCAAGGTGATCGCCCGCGAGACGATCAAGTCGGTCGGCAAGAACGTGACCGCCAAATGCTACGGCGGCGACGTCACCCGCAAGCGCAAGCTGCTGGAGAAGCAAAAAGAAGGCAAAAAGCGCATGAAGCGCGTCGGCTCGGTGGATATTCCGCAGGAAGCGTTCATGGCGAT
>Ga0182024_10019178_pt1 | contig 12640 bp, 10 predicted proteins | sample P32metaG_FD_120480 | JGI IMG/M metagenome (GOLD analysis project Ga0182024, IMG submission 120480) | Permafrost microbial communities from Stordalen Mire, Sweden - P3-2 metaG (Illumina Assembly) | ecosystem: Environmental > Terrestrial > Soil > Wetlands > Permafrost | place: Sweden: Stordalen... | reverse complement strand
CGCGCCGACCTGGCCCAGTTGCAGGACAGGGTCAACCGCCTCCACCGCCTCGTCGTGTCGGCGCTGCCGTTCGCAGGCAGCGAGGCCCGCCGGTTCCACGGCATGGCCGCCCGGCCCATCCTTGCGGAACTCAAGGAGATCGCGGACGCCAAGTTGGCGCTGAACTGACATAGCCTTGTCAGCCCCGTCCGGCGCGAGATTCGCCGGACGGGGCTGACAAGGCATCGACCACAACCAGAGGTACGAACCAGTGAGCCCCCAGCAACACCCCAAAGCCCGAAAGCGCCCCAACAGGTCCGCCGTCGCCGACGCCATCAACCGGACTTTCACCGCGCCGCGAGCCCTCGACAACATCAGCCCGCCCACCACCATCCTCGACTACCTGGCCGACATCGACAACGCCCTCATGCGGATCGGCCGGATGCTCGAACGGATCGCGGTCACCGCCGAGAGGGCGTCAGAGGACGCACGCTAAGAGCGGCCTGACCCGACGCCGTGGAAACCCGAAGTGATCCACAGAGGGAAGAAGGATCATGACCGAACCCCGTCAGTTCTGGAAGCCGGTGCCCCTCTCGCAGCTCCAGGCGGCGAGTGAGGGGATCGACTGGGTGTGGGAGGGCATCCTGGCCCGGCGGCGGATCACCCTCCTGTCCGCCCAGGCCAAGGCCGGTAAGTCCACCCTCCTTTCCCTACTCCTTCGGGAGATGGGCCGTGGAGGCCACCTGCTCGGCTGCAAGGTCGGCCAGGGGACCGCCGTCGTCGTCACCGAGGAGACCGCCGACGACTGGATCATCCGCCGGGAACACCTCGGCATCACCGACCACGCAGAGGCCATTTGCATCCCGTTCATCACCAAGCCGTCGCCGACGGATTGGCTGGACCTGCTGCGCCAAGGCTACCTCGACGTCAAGGCCCGCAAGCCGGAATTGATCGTCTTCGACACGTTATCCCACCTATGGCCGGTGCAGGAGGAGAACAGCAACAGCGAGCAGCAAGTGGCCCTCATGCCGCTGCGGGGCATGAGCGAACTGGGCCCGGCCGTCCTCCTCTTCCACCACTCGGGGGCGGCCGGGGAGCGGTCCCGAGGCGCCACCGAGCTGGAGGGCTTCGTCGACCAGATCGCCCACCTCGAGTGGGAAAACAAGTCGGACCCGTCGAACCGCCAACGCCGCCTCACGGTGAAGGGCCGGCTCACGTCGTCGCCGGAGCGGCTACAGGTCTCGCTCAACGAGGCGGGAGACGATTACCAGGTCGTGCAAGGGAACTTGCGGCCGATCCGGTCGGGCATCTGGCAAACGCTCGCCCAGCTGCTACCGACGGAGGCGCCGGGCATCTCGATCCGGGAACTTCAGGGGTCATGGCCGGACGACGAGGACTTGCCGAGCGAAGACACCATTTGGAAGACGCTGACCCGGTGCGCCAGCAAGGCCGGGGCGCGGCAGACGAACGACAAACCGGCCCGGTGGTGGATGGCTAACTGACAACCGGACACTTTACGGCACCCATAGTGTGCCGGTTTGTCGTCCGGTTCGTCGTCCGCTTCGTCGGCGGCAACGCAGCGTTTTCCCGCCCATCCAATAGAAGGATGTACAGGTAAACGTGCGAATAGTTGATGGGGAAGAGGCGGTTTTGGTTGGGGCGGGGTTTTTGGCATGGGTTTGGGGGTGGGGAACATGGCACGTCGGGCCGCCGCGTTGACGCCGGAGGTGCAGCGTACCATCGCGGCTTACGTGCGGGCCGGGGCGTACCCCACGGTGGCGGCGGAGGCGGCCGGGGTCCACGCCGCCGTGTTCCGTTCATGGATGGAGGCGGGGCGGGCCAAGCGGGGGGCGCGGAAGTACCGGGAGTTCTTCGCCGCCGTAACGGAAGCCGTGGCACAGGCCCGCGTGGCCGCCGAGATGGCTTGCTTCGCCGACGATCCCAAGACGTGGTTGACGAAGGGTCCGGGACGGGAGACCCAAGACACTCCGGGGTGGTCGGGCGTTGTCCGTCCCATCGTGGCCTTGACCGACAACCGCTCTGTCAACCTGCTCACAGACCCGACCAGCTCTGCCATCCTGACGATGCTGCTGGCCGCCCTGTCCCCGTTCCCGGAGGCGCGGCGGGCAGCCATCGACGCCCTAAACGGTACGGCAAGGCGTCCCTCCTTCCCGGCCCTTCCTCCTCCCCCTCTTCCCGAGGACGTCGCGCCATAGCAATGCCCTACGCGGGCGGCGCCCCTCTAGGCCGGGGCGGCCCTTCCCCCAGGGCTTCGCCCGGCGGTCTCCCGGCATCCCTCGCGCCTCCCCGGCTTTCTTGGCGCCGCCCGGGGGGCGTCGCGCACGAGCTTCGCCCCCTACCGGGGAGGCCGCGCGCGAAAGGCGTCGGTCTAACTTTCTCCCTCCCCTCCGCGACCTGACGGGCCGCATCGTGCGGCTTTCGCGGGCATCGTGCCCGCAGCGGCCGCATCGTGCGGCCGCTTCGGTATCGGGCATCGTGCCCTGGCGGGGACGGGGGAGCGCGGGCTGGCGCCCGCTTCCCCCGTCCCCGCCCCGCCCGCGATCCTTCGTCCCGCCGCTGCGCGGGCGAAATCTCGTTCCTTGTGCGGCGGCGCCTGCGGCGGCTCGGGCCTACGGCCCCGCGCGCCGCAGGCGCCGCCGCAAGGTCGTTCTCCACCCAACTCCCCCCACGTTCGGTGGCGGCCTCGGGGCCGCTCGTTCATCGTTGCCGCAGGCGGCTCAATCCGTGCTGCCGCCGAGGCCGCGCGCGGGACGCGGCCGGGTGGGAAGCCGCCCTGGCGTCCACAAGACAAACGGGGGGGAAAGAAGACAAAAGACAAGGCAAAAGAAATCAACAGACCGCGGCAAGGGCATCCATGCCCCCAAAGGCAAAGGCCGGGCGTCGTGCCCGGCCGGCCGCGAGCGCCAATGCCCTCTCCGGGATGCGGCAGTGCCCGCACCCCGGAGAGGGCATCCAAGGACCAGCCGCGAACCACCGTGGCCTTCGGCCCGGCCGCTGCCGCGGAGGCCGCGCGCGTGACGCGAAACGGGGCCGCGAGCAACGCGCCGGCGCGTTGCTCGCGGCCCACGGATTCCTCGACCGCCGTGGATAGAGTCCTAGTCGAGGCGACGGTCATCCATCCCGCCTGATCGAAGCATTTCCATGACTGACAGCCACTTGTCACCAGCAAACCCTGGCCGACCGACGTCTCAGACCGCCCACTCGCTCTCCCTTTTTTCCTTGCACCTTAGACGCCGCCTATGAGTACATACGGCGGCGGGCCGGGCGATGAGTACATGCGCCCGGCCGGTTCGGCGATGAGTACATGCGCCGAACCCACATCTTCATCACCATGCTCGTGGGAAGGCGTGCGGACGAGCCATCGCCGTGCCGCGAGTACACGTCACGGCGATGGACGGTTCGTCCGCACGCCGCGACGAGGCACGGGCAAAGACCGGCGCGGTGGAAAAGGGAGAAGAAACGGAAGGTAGGAAGGTCAAAACCCCCAAGGCCTCAGAGCTGGGGTGGGGCCTCTCCCAGCCCCCCGCCCGCCCCTCGCAGTGTAGGTGCCGAGGGGCGGGCGGGGGGCTGGGAGAGGCGGGGTTTGTCTCCGACGGTAGGAGTCCGGCAAAGGCCGTCTGGCGTTGAGTACAACGCCAGACGGCGGCGGGGCCGGTCAAGCCGCCAAGGCCTGGGAGGGCGCCGCCGGCCTCGGGTCCTCCGGCCCGCCGCCCTCGGCCAGCAGCCCGGCGACCGCCTTGAGCATCCGGGCGTGTTTGCAGCCCCGTCCGCCCGCGCACTGAGGCCCGTACTGGCTGCCGCCCGGACAGCTGCAACAGAGCCTTCCGAGCCGGTCGCGGCGGAGCTGGTAGACCGTCCCGTCGCTGTACTTCGTCGCCGACCAGCCGGCCCCGGCCCGCCGCAGCTCATAGCACTCCTCGCTCGTCATCATCCAGAACCGCAGGCGATCCGGCAACTCCGGCCGCAAGGCCCGCGCGTCCTTCTCCGTGGCGTGCCGGTAGTCGGCTTCGTCGCGGTCGCTGTCCGCCGTCCGGGGCGGGTTGCAGCTGCCGTTCTCCTTGATCGTCACGTTGGCCGGCAGCGCCGCCCTGGCCGCCGCCCGCGCCGTGGCCCGGTGGCCGAGGTCGATGATCGCGTCGAGCGCCTGTTGCTCGCCGTCGTTCGCCGGAGGGAGGCCACGCCATGCGAAACACGAAGCGACGACGCGGCCGGGGCGAGGGGTCGATCTACCAACGCGAGAGCGACGGCCGTTGGGTCGGTTCCGTCGTCGTCGGCTACAGCGCCGAGGGCAAGCCGCGCCGCAAGGTGGTCTACGGAGACACCAAGGAGGAAGCCCAACGCCTCCTCAACGACCTCTTGCAACGGGCCGGCGCCGGCGAGGCGGACGCCGGCAAGCGACCCCTCCGCTCCGTCCTGGACTTCTGGCTCGACTGCAACGTCAAGGCCCGCGTCGACCCGGCGACCTACGCACTTCACAAGCAGCGGGTCACCGATTACATCCTCCCGCACCTGGGTCACTACGCGGTCGCCGCCCTGAACGAGTACATGGTCAGGACGTGGTACGAAGACCTGGAGAAGGCGGGTTGCTCGCTGGACCTCCGCAACAAGTGCGGCCAGCTGCTACGCCGCTGCCTCGACAAATGCGTCGGCGACGGCGACATCAAGACCAACCCGACCCGGAAGCTCTCACTGCCCCGCGCCGTGGCCGAGGAGATGCACCCCCTGGACGCCGACCAGGCCCGCGCCTTCCTCGCCGTGGCCGGCCGCCACCGCCTCGCCGCCCTCTGGCTGCTGGCCCTGGACAGCGGCATGAGACAGGGCGAAATCCTGGCCCTGACCTGGCCCGACGTGGACTTCGCCGCCGGAGTCGTCAGCGTCACGAAGTCGGTGCGCACCGGCGACAAGGGCGCGGCCCGCGTTAAGGAAGTAAAGACGCGGGCCAGCCGCCGCCGCATCCGCCTCACCCGGCGGACCCTGGACGCCCTGGCGGCGCACCGAAAGCACTGTCGCGGCCCGCTGGTCTTTTCGACGCCGGGACGGGCCGCCCACCACGGCCAGCCCCGCTACCTGAACAAGGCGAACTTGACCAAGAGCTTCCGCCTCTTGCTACGCAAGGCCGGCTTGCCCAAGGTCCGCTTCCACGACCTACGCCACACCCACGCCACGTTCGCGTTGCAGGCGACCAAGAACATCAAGGCGTGTCGGCCCGGCTCGGCCATGCGGACGTGCGCGTCACCCTGAACACCTACGCCCACTACCTGCCGCTGATGGAGGAGGAGTACGTTTCCGCGATGGAAACACTGCTGGAAACGCCGCAGGCGCCGCCCGCCGCCGTCCCGCAACAAGAGATAGGCAATGTCCCTGAGTGATGCTACACTTGTGCTACACGGGGCGGAAACGCCCCGTGTAGCACAGGCCATAAAGTCCTATATTTGAAGGGCTTACGATGATGAGTGAAAAGAAGAACGCCCGGCGACCGCCGCCGGGCGTCTTCTATGGGGAAGAGTTGGCGCCAAGAGGGTATGAGGCCCGTCCCCGTGAGGGGGGGGAAGCCGCGACCGATCCGCGCTGGGCGTCGCCGGGCAGGCCGTCCCGCCCTTCTCGCACGGTGCTCGGTTCGGCAACGGAACGTCCCCTTCGTCGGACCTTGCGCGCGATTTCTTTATTTTTCCCCGCCGGCGTCGCGTGCCGTGGGCGCGAAAAAAACCGACCGCTTCCCATTTTCTTGTTGCGGCCGCACCGAAAAGCGCTTATTACTAGGTGATTGGTCGGACGCGCCGCCGTCGCCTTTCCTCGGCGCGACCACGCCCTCTTATCGGACAGGAGAAGAGCTTCGGGACGCCGTCGTCCCCTACCGCCCGGCCTTCGCGCCGGGCTTGGACGGTAAACAACAGGCTTCCTTCCTCCCAAGGAGTGGTTCACCATGAGCGCACTGTTGCACGACGCCGACGTGAAAGAGGCCACAGCCGCCAAGGACCGCGAACGGCTCCAAGGCGTCTGGAACTTCGTCACGGGACGGCGCAAGGTCCAGCTGTACATCACCGACGACCATTTCACCGCCAAGTTCAGCAACGGCGAAGTCTACGTCGGGACCTTCGAGGTGGACCCGACCAAGAAGCCCAAGGCGATGGACATGACCGTCGCCGAAGGCCCCGACCGCTACAAAGGCCTCACCACCCGCTGCATCTACGCCCTGGACGGCGAACACCTCGTCTGGTGCCCCGCCGCCCCGGGGGCGCGCGACCGGCCCAAGGCGTTCCCGCCCACCGACAGCCAGGAATTTCTGTGCGTCGTGTTCCGGAGGGAAAAGCCCTTTCGCGGGCCGCACGGAAGTTTCGGCGGGTGAAGGGGCCGCGGGAACGACCTATGCAGAGCCGCGACCGTGAGGGAGCGGGACGAGGTTCCTGGACCTTGCCCGCTCCCTCACGGTCGCGGCTCTGGTCGTAGGATGTCATTACCCAAGCCCGGTCCTTTTGCACGAGAGGGGCCATGAACAAGGACTACACGGAAGGTCTGGCACGGGCGTTGTTCGAGGAGGCGGGCGACGCCCTGTTCCTCTTCGACCCGCAGACCGACCGCCTCCTCGACGTCAACCCGCTGGCCGAACGTCTGACCGGCTTCCCCCGGCCGGAGCTGTTGCGGCTGCCGGCCACGTACCTGTTCCGCTTCGGCGGCCAGGGCGGCCTGAGGCGGCTGCAGCAGGCCTGCCACGAGACGATGGCCTTCCATTCGCAGGACGGCTTTTACCTGCGCACCTACGCGGACGGCGTCTGGGTCGCGGTCAACCTCACCGTCGCCCGCCTGCACGTCGAGCCGCAAACGCTGGCCCTCATCACCGCCCGCGACGTCAGCGACCGCAAGCGCGTCGAGGAGGCGCTGGCGCGCGAGAGCAACCTGCTCCGCGCCCTGATGGACCACCTGCCCGATCACATCTTCGTCAAGGACGCGCAAAGTCGGTTTCTCATGGCCAACGCCGCCACGGTCCAGACGCTCGGCGCCCCAAGCCTGGATCAGGTCCTGGGCAAGACCGACTTCGACTTTCTGCCGCGCGAGCGGGCCGAACAGTTCCGCGCCGACGAGCAGACCGTCCTCCAATCGGGAAAGCCGCTGCTCAACGGCGAGGAGCTGCTGATCGACGCGGCCGGCCGCAGCAAATGGCTGCTGACCACCAAGGTGCCGCTGCGCGACGGGGCGGGCGCCGTCGTGGGGCTGGTCGGCATGAGCCACGACGTCACCGAGCGCAAGCGGGCGGAGGAGGAGCGCGACCGCACGCTGCGGGCGCTGCGGGCCAGCGAGGAGCAGTACCGCGCCCTGGCCGAGGCCATCCCGCAGATCGTCTGGACGACGCGGCCCGACGGCGGCCTCGACTACTGCAACGGCCGCTGGTTCGACTACACCGGCATGACGCCGGAAGAGACCCGCGAAAAGGGCTGGGCGCCGGTGGTCCACCCCGACGACCTGCCGCGCTGCATCGAACGCTGGAACGGGGCGCTGGAGCGTGGTGAACCTTATGAGATCGAGTATCGCTCCAAACGGGCGGCGGACGGCGCCTACCGCTGGCACCTCGACCGCGCCGTGCCCGTGCGCGACGCCGCCGGCGCGGTCGTGAAATGGTTCGGGACCAGCACCGACATCGACGACCAGAAGCGCGTCGCCGAGGCCTTTCAGCAGGCCAAGGAGGCGGCCGAGGCCGCCAACCGGGCCAAGAGCGAGTTCCTGGCCAACATGAGCCATGAGATCCGCACGCCCATGAACGGCATCATCGGCATGACCGAGCTGGCCCTGGACACCGGGTTGACGCGCGAGCAGCGCGAATACCTGGAACTGGTGCGGGCGTCGGCCGACTCGCTGCTGGCGGTCATCAACGACATCCTCGACTTCTCGCGCATCGAGGCCCGCAAGCTCACGCTGGAGTCCGTCGATTTCTCGCTGCGCGACGCCCTGGGCAACATGCTCAAGGCGCTGGCGGTGCGGGCGGAGGAGCACGGCCTGGAGTTGGCCTTCCACGTCGCCCCGGACGTACCCGACGACCTGCTGGGCGACCCCGGCCGGCTGCGCCAGGTCGTCGTCAACCTGACCGGCAACGCCCTGAAGTTCACGGAGCGCGGCGAGGTGGTGGTCTCCGTTCGGGTGGAGGCGGAAGAATCTCACGCAAAGACGCAAAGACCCAAAGAAGAATTGAATGAAGATAATTCAGCCCCTCCTTCTTCTCTTCGCGCCTTTGCGCCTTTGCGTGAGATTCTTCTGCATTTTGAGGTGCGCGACACCGGCATCGGCATCGCGCCCGAAAAGCAGCGGCCGATCTTCGAGGCCTTCGCGCAGGCCGACGCCTCCACCACGCGCAAGTACGGCGGCACCGGCCTGGGCCTGGCCATCTCCTCGCAACTGGTCCAGATGATGGGGGGGCGGATCTGGGTCGAGAGCGTCGTCGGCCGGGGCAGCACCTTCCACTTCACGGCGCGATTCGGCCGGGCGGCCGGCCCCGTGGCCCGGCCGTCGGCGGCGCGGCCGGAACGGCTGCGCGACCTGCCGGTGCTCGTGGTCGATGACAACGCCACCAACCGCCGCATCCTCGAAGAGGTGCTCGGCAACTGGGGCATGCGGCCGCTGGCCGTGGACGGCGGCGAGGCGGCGCTGGCGGCCCTGGAACGGGCGGCGGCGGCCGGCAAACCGTTCCCCCTGGTGCTGCTCGACGCCCACATGCCGGGCATGGACGGCTTCACCCTGGCCGAACGCATCGGCCGCGGGCCGGGGCCGACCCGGACGTTGATGGTGATGCTGACCTCGGCCGGCCACCCGGAGGACGTGGCCCGCTGCCGCGAACTGGGCATCGACGTTTACCTGATGAAGCCCGTCAAGCAATCGGAATTGTTCTCCGCCCTCCTCGCCGTGCTGGGCCAGTCCGAGCCGGATACGCCGACGCCGGCCGGCCGGCCGACGCCGGGCGGCCTCCGGGCGCCGCTGCACGTCCTTTTGGCCGAGGACAACCCGGTCAACCAGAAGCTGGCGGTGCGCCTGCTGGAGAAGCGCGGGCACACGGTCGTCGTGGCCGGCGACGGCAAGGAGGCGCTGGCCGCCCTGGCGCGACGGCCGTTCGATCTGGTCCTTATGGACGTGCAAATGCCCGACATGGACGGGTTCGAGGCGGCCCGGCGCATCCGCCGCGAGGAGACGGGGACCGGCCGGCACGTGCCGATCCTGGCCATGACCGCCTACGCCATGAAGGGCGACCGCGAGCGCTGCCTGGCGGCGGGCATGGACGACTACGTCACCAAGCCGATCCTGCCGGCGGAGTTGTTCGAGACCATCGACCGCCTCCTCCCGTCCGGCGAGGCGGCGCCGGAGGAACTGCCGGCGTCGCCGCCGACGGAGGCGCCCGACCGCGCGGAGGCGCTGCGCCGGGTCGGCGACGACGCCGGGCTGCTCCGGGAGCTGGCGGGGCTGTTCCTCGATTCCTATCCGCAACAGCTGGCCGAACTGCGGACGGCCTTCGGGGTCGGCGACGGCCCGGCGGTGCAGCGCCTCGCGCACACTCTCAAGGGGTCGGTCGGCGTCTTCGGCGCCCGGTTCGCCTTCGAGGCGGCGCTGCGTCTGGAGGCGACGGCCCGCGCGGGCGACCTGAACGCGGCCGAGCAGGCGCGGGTCGGCCTGGAGGAAGCGCTCGGCCGCCTGCGGCCGGCCCTCGCCGCCTGGGCGGCCGAAGGCGAGCGGGGGGCGTCAGCCCCCTGATGAAGGGTTCAGCGATTGAAGGAGTAATCAGGGGGCTTACGCCCCCCGCTCGCCTCCGTTTTGCTCGTATCTCAGCGCGCGTCCTCGCGGCACAAGCTTTAGCTTGTGCCGCGACACGCCCTCACCCCCGACCCCTCTCCCCTGCGTACAGGGGAGAGGGGAGTAGCCCGGCAGACCCTATTTCTCTAGATCCCGGAAAACCGATTCGTGGTGCGTCACCAAAACGCCGTCTTCCAGGTAGGTCGCGGCGGTCGAGCCGCGCCAGCACTTGAGGACGGTCAGCGCCGTCCGCACCTGCCGCAGCACGCCTTCGCGGGCCTTGGCCGGCACGTCCGCCCCCTGACGGTCGAGCACGTCGTTCGCCGCCAGCTCCGCCCACGGCGTCAGGGCGTTCACCACCCCGGCCCAGTCGATAAGGGCGGCCCCGGCCAACGGCCGTTTGCGGTCGGCCAACGGGCCGCCGTCCACCTTGAGCGGCTTGGGCGTCAGCAGCCGCTCGGCGTGGGACGCGGACAACGTCAGCACCGCCGCGTCGTCCGTCAGCCCGGCCGTCGGCGCGACCTGTGGGTCCAGGCCCCATTCTTCCGGCAGGGGGTAGGAATAGAGCGTTCCGGCCTCCTTCTTCTCCGACTTCGGCGGCGGGATTTGGAAGTCGCCGACGAGCTTGTCGCCGCCCGGCCACGCTTTGATCTTGGTCAGCGCCTCGTTGACGATCGTCCGGTAGTCGGCCATCGCCTTGCGCAGCCGGTCGGCGTCGCTGACGCCCACGAGGATTCCGACCTCCGGCCCCGGCATGGCGGCGGGGGTCTCCGGCAGCGACTTCGCCCAGCGCTTGCTCGTCCACCGCGCGTCCAGGACGAAACCCGCCTGACCGTCCGCCAGCGCCGGCAGCAACAGCTTGTCCGTCGCCTCGTCCAGCCGCTCCAGCAGCGGCAGGAAGTCGGCCTTCGCCTTGACGTAGCGGTCTTTGTCGTCGCCGGTCAGCTTTTCCAGGGCGATCTCGTCGAGGCGGCCGTAGGCCGTCTTGATCCCCTTAACGAGTCGCTCATATCCTTCGATGGACGTTTGGGCGCGGCCGACGACGGCCATCAGCGGACTGCCGCCGAGGTGATCGAGCAGCGTCAACGGCTTGGAGCCGTCCACGTCGTCGTGCTTGCCGTAATCGTAGGCGTAGCCCTCGTAGCCGCGGTCGGTCAGAAAGGTGAACGACATCTCCGCCCCGGCGGTGGGCTGCGATTCCTTGAGTCCGTCGTTGAGGTCGGCCAGGTCCTTGAGGAGCGCCTTCCGCTCCGCCTCGGTCAGGTCGGCCTTGGCCAGGCCGGCCTTGGCCAGATCGACCAGGCTCCCCATCTGGCGGAGGGCGTTCGACGCGGCCAGCCGGTTGAAGGCCTGGCTGGCGTAGCCGATCGAGGCCAGCTTCCGGTCGGCGAACTTGGCCAACGGTTTGAACTCCGGCCGTTGGTCCAGGCGCGGGCCGTCGCCGTCCAGTTGGGTCAGCGGTTCGGTCGAACCGCCGATGCTCACCATGAGATAATCGTGGCGAACGCCGACCGCGATTGTCAGCTTTAGCGCCTTGAGCTTGCGGACCAGCGGCTTGAACTCGCCCGGCTTGTCCTCGACCTTGTCCCAGGGAATGGCGTCCCACGGGACTTGCGAACCGTCGGCGGTCAGCGTGAGGAAGCTGGAATCGCCGACCTTGGTCCGCTTGACGCGGCCCTTGAGTTGCGGCGTCTGTTCGGCCACCTGTTCGGCGAGCGCTTCCAGGCGCTTGAGCTGTCGTTCGGCCCGCTTGGCGTCCGTCACCTTGAAGCCGATAACGATATTGGGGACCTTAATAAGGTTGGGGTTGGCTGCCAGCACGGAGAGGAATGCGCGGGTCTGGAGTTCGGCCTCGGATCGGCCGCCGGCCGTGCCGCCGAGCTGGGCGATGACCGGCTGGGACTGCGAAGCGGCGGAAGCCTGCTGGTACAGGTCGAGGAAGCCGACCCAGGTGTCGTCGCCGTAGACGAAGATCTCGTCGGAGGAGGCGTCGCCGAGCAGGGCGAGGAGGTCCTTGTTGTCGTCGGTGTCGAAGATGCGGCGCAGCTCGTCGAGTTGCGTTTTGCTGTTTTGTTGGAAGGCCGCCCAGGCCTGCTGGACGGCCGGCAGCGACCAGAGCTTGGCCCAGGCGCGGCTGTTGGCGACGGCCTCGTACTGCTCCCTGTTGCGGAGCATGGTGCTGTAAAAGGCGGCGTCGGCCGGGATGAGTTTGAGGGAGGTCTGGGCGTCGTTCGGGTCGGCGGCGCGGGCGGGGGCCGCCAGGAAGGCGCAGCCGGCCAGCGCCCCGAGCAGGACGACGGCGGCGCGGGCCGTCCGGCGCGGCGAGTGGGCGTGAAGCATCGGTGTTCTCCTTGGGGAGGGCGATACGGGGACGCGGACATCGCGGGGGCATTGTAGCGTTCCGGCCGGCCGGCCACAACGATCCGGCCCCACAAACCGCGAGGACAGGGATTGGTTTACTCGCTCAGCCCGTTAGGGCGCCGAGAGGCGTCACGCCGACGCCGGGCCAAGCGGAGGCGCTCGATGATGAGATAGATCGACCCCGTGACAATGCCGAGGAAGCCGCCCAGGTAGCTGAAGTCGTGCATGATGCCGACGCGGGCGAACGCCGCCTTGTCGACGACGCCCTCCGGGAACCAGTCCCAAGGCAAGTTGGATTCCGTGACGGTGCAACTCGCGTAGGCTAACGCCGCCAACCCGACCGCCAGGGCGGTGACGGCCACCACGGCGAAGGCGATCAAGCTCCTACTGAACTCCCGCGCCGCTGCGCGGCCTGATCGGCCAGTGAACGGGGGGCCGGCCATTCGCACCGGCCCGGCCCATCCTGACCACAGCGGTCGAGGCGTGGTCGATCCTACCTTGGCGCCCTGTG